>OUNK010195276.1_pt1 | contig 15800 bp, 10 predicted proteins | sample 1755341 | NCBI WGS metagenome assembly OUNK01 (sample SAMEA3914788, study PRJEB12502) | metagenome | biome: forest; material: soil | place: Canada | collected 2011-07-03 | depth 0.1 m | reverse complement strand
GCACAATCGCGTTCTTAGGAAACGGAATTTCAGCAACCGGAATCTACTCATCGAACCTGTCGGCCCAGCTCAACCTCGCGCTCTCGTCAAGCGACACCCGTGCCCTCGACGATATTCAAATGCGTGCCGAGGATCACCAGATGGCGACCTTCAAGGTGGGATCGCGCTATCCGATTACGCAATCCACCTATTCGACAACGACACCTACAACCGCCACAGCAGGACTAACTGGTGCGACGATCGGCGGCGTTAGCGTATCCAGCCTTCTCGCTCAAGCGAACACGGCAACCGTGCCGCAAATCCAATATGAAGACCTCGGCCTGGCACTCAAGGCCACACCCAATATCGGGAAATATGGCCAAGTCAGCCTGCATCTGGATCTCTCCATCACCGCACTCGCGGGCACCAGCATCGACAATATTCCGATCCTGGATAGCACTCTATTTACTTCGGACATCACGGTACAGGATGGCAGCACGGCTACGCTGGTGACCAATCTGACCCGGAACCAGGCGGCCGCAGTCACTGGTATTCCCGGATTGAGCGATCTCCCCGGCTTTCAGAGCAGCCCGGATCTGCTGAGCACGACCGCCGAGAGTCAGCTTGTGATGGTGCTTACGCCGCACATCGTACGTCATCGCGTCGATGAAAGCCGCGGGCCGCTCATCCCGATCACCGTTCCTGCGTCGGTGGACTAACAGCTAAGGAAATGCTGACGGCGCCGGCCCCACCTCGTCGCTCACGAAACTCTTTCCCTCCCAAGGCGGACTGGTTGGTTGTCGGGGCAGCATGCTGAGCTGCATCTCTGGCGGCATCATTGAAGGCCGAAGTCAGAAGATCACCGTTGGCTGGAAGCCAAACGGTGAAGACTGTTCCGTGACAACGATCTCCGCGCCAACTGCGCACGCGAATGAGGCCACCGTGTTTGTCCACGATGCCTTTGCTGACCCAGAGTCCCAGGCCCGTACCGGTGAGTTCCTTGGTGGTCTGGAATGGTTCGAAGAGATGCTCCAAAATCCGAACATTGATGCCCTCTCCGGTGTCCGCAACCGTGAACCGCGCTCCTGGCTTGCCGTTCCTGGATCGCTCCGGATGAAGCCGGACCAATAGACGCCCACCCGCGTTCATGGCATCTACCGCATTGCGAACCAAGTTGTTGATGACTTGCCGAATCTCTCCCTCCAGACAGCAAATTCTGGGCGCTGGAACTACTCGTACATCCGCGGAGATCGAACGCACGAGCAGACGACCGGTATAGAGCGCAAGCACGGTCCGAAGCAGATCCGCCAGATCCACCTCAGTCGGGCGGCTCTGCTGCCGATGGAAACGCAGCGTTTGAAGGGTAATCTCCGTGACGCGGGAGAGTTCGCTCTGAGCGATCTTCGCATACTCTTCCACCTCTCCAAGGCTGCTGGACTGCCGGATGAGATAAAGGAGATTGGTGATCGATTCGAGAGGGTTGTTGATCTCGTGGGCGATGGAGGATGCCAATTGTCCAACAGCGGCAAGCTTTTCGGTCCGGCGCAGCGCTTCCTCTTGAAGGCGCTGTTGTGTAACGTCGGTGTTGACTGCCACGCCGCCCAGGATCTCGCCATTGAGAAAGATCGGAGCAGCGACGCTGTGAATCCATCCCTCCGAGGTGTGCACCGTCTCCGCCGAGGACTCGCCAGCGAGGGCACGCCGCAGCGTGCCGAGTTGCGCGGGAAACTCCTCGCCGGTCATCGAGCGAGCACGATGATTGCAGCGAACCTTGCCGTCTTGCGTGACGATGAAGATGCCGTGCGGCATGCTCTCAATCACCGCATCGAGCTCCGCTGTCCGGCGCTCGGCAAGTTGATAGGCATTATGTAACTCGATCTGTTGTTGGCTGGCATCGCTGAGCTCACGGAAGATGGCGAGGGCACCCACGATCAGCCCATCGCAAGCGATCGGCTGCATGCATATCTCAACGCATAGGAACGTCCCATTTTTGCGGAAGAGGCCGGCGGCAAATTGCTCGATTGACCGTCGCTCCCGAAAGACGCGATGTATGGGACAGTCGCAGCCAGGAAGCGCCTGCCCGTCGCTATGGGGAGGATGCATCAGCAAATGCATGTCGCGGCCAACCAATTCATCCTCGGCAAAGCCAAGGATCCCGGCCGCTGTCCGGTTGGCAAAGGTACACGTGCCTTCGACGTCGACGCCCCAGATTCCCTCGCCCGCGGAATCGAGCAACGACTGCCACTGCTGCTGAGACCGGTCGTCCATGATGGTGTCGGTCACTATGAGCCTGCTCGCCTCCGCATGGACTAAAGATGAATGACGCGAGATTGAATGACGCGCGTACTCTAAGGCGTGAGATGCTGGTGCGACACCATGGAATTGCCCGTGTGGGCGATGGGCGATGTCCAGTAAAAGGGATCCACAGCCATACCGTTGACCTCCCATAGCTTAGTGGATATACTTTGAATTGTGAGAGCGGGAGTAGCTCAGTGGTAGAGTGCTTCCTTGCCAAGGAAGATGTCGCCGGTTCGACCCCGGTCTCCCGCTCCAAAAAGCACCATTCTACGTTACACTTCCTCTGCATCAATCATGCGGGAGTTCTTGGGGCTGTGAGGGTCCTTGAAAACCCACCCGAGGCGCGGTACCCAAGTGGTAAGGGAGAGGTCTGCAAAACCTTTATGCGTCGGTTCGATCCCGACCCGCGCCTCCAATCATATCAAGAAGTTAGACCAATCGCAGGGAACCATGAAAAGCGCACTGTAGTGGGGTGCGTATTTTTCCGAAATTAGAGAGCGGGAGTAGCTCAGTGGTAGAGTGCTTCCTTGCCAAGGAAGATGTCGCCGGTTCGACCCCGGTCTCCCGCTCCAAACAGCAGTTCCCTCCTCCGTACTAACTCCTCTGCGTCATCGTCGTTTCTCCCATTTCCTACCCAGGTTTTCGCGGCTTCCCGCCCGAATACCTTATCTGCTCAATCGCGCTGATTTTCTCTAGGGGGCATCTGTCATCCGCCGCCGAGGTGCTTGCGGTCGGTGGCCACACCTCCTAGCCAGAATCTCCGTGTGGGCGTCAGCTGCGTCTAGGAAGCTCAGTAGATCGTGATCTCCCGGAAAAATCTTGTCGCCGGCGCACCCTCTTTCACAGGACATCCCCTGTACTAGTCGTACAATGAGGGAAGCGCGCTCGTTCCATGCGGAGGGATGTGTGAGCGGTTGAAACAGGCGGTCTTGAAAACCGCTTAGCCTGAAAGGGCTACGGGGGTTCGAATCCCTCTCCCTCCGCCACAATATCTGCAGTAGACATCCAAGGAAATTCAAATAAGAAGATAAAACCCCTGTAGATACCCGGGGTTATCTCTTTTCGCGTCCATAGGCGTATCGCGGCGACCGCCTGAAGCCACGTTTGCGGAGGGCTATTTGAAGGGATATTCTTTTCGCAGCCGGGGGTATTTTCCAGAAAGCAGGGAATTTGGGTTTATGGCGCTGTCAGACGTGGCAATCAAAAAAGCAAAGGCAGAGAGAAAGCCTACAGTATGAACGATGGAGAGGGACTGTACCTTTGGGTCACTCCATCTGGCGGAAAGCTTTGGCGGTGGGGATATCGGTTTGAGGGCAAAGAAAAACTCATGTCCCATGGGAAGTGCCCTGACGTGTCCCTAGCGCTCGCAAGGGAGCGCCATAGTGAGGGCCGCAAACTGCTGACAACTGGCGTCGACCCAATGGCCCGGAGAAAGGCAGAAGAGACCGCCGCGCACGTCGCCAGCGAAAACTCGTTCGCCGGTGTGGCGACGAACTGGGTGGAACACTGGCAGGTGGGGAAAAGCCCGCGCCATGTGGACTATGTACGGCGCCGCATCGCAGTTGACATTCTGCCAGCGCTGGGAGATCGACCCGTCGGTGTTATCTGGATGGAGCCGAGGGGACTGGAGAACTAGGGGAGGATATGCCTCCCTTGGGAGCGGCGGTCAAGATGCCAGATTGCAACCGTGAGGATCCTGTACCGGCGCGACCACTAGCCCCTGAGTGCTGCACAGGAAAGAAAAGGGGATGCGGGATGAAAAGACGGCAGTTTCTTGGTTTATCTCTGGGAATGTCTGCCCTTGCAGCGTGCAGTGAGCTCATCGGCCCGCTGTGCTATGGACAGATGCGTGACCGTCGACGGAATTATCAGTTCGATGGGCGCATTTCCCGTGAGGTGTTAGACGACTATCTCTCGCGATCAATTTCGATGGAGGGTGTCTTCAACGGAAGAGGTGACCTGACCGATAACATCCGGATGCTGAATACGATGGGCGCGAAGTATATCGGAAGGAGCATCTGCCTCTGGGGGAACGAAGCGAATCTGCTGAGTAACTTCGAGCGGGCCAGAGCCGAGGTTCCGCTGGCGCACCAGGTCGATCCGGAGATGATGCTGGAGGCGTGCATCTTCGAGATCGTGACCACGCAGGTAGAGCAGGTTCCGGTCCCCTCCTGGGTGTTTTCCGATCTTGGAATGGCAGTGGAGCAGAGGAACTTCCGATACGAGGACATCATCTATCCCTCGGGACGACACCGCGACCAGTGGGGCCCCGGCTCTTCCGTGCCTGACGTAAGCAGACCGGAGGCAAAGCTATGGTTCTATTTTCTTGCGGCCTCCTATATCGGGATGGGGTTCGAAGGGATCCACTTCGGGCAGGTCGAGATTATGAACGGGAATGATCCGCACCTCGAACACTGGGCGGAGGTGTTCACCCACGTGCGAAACTATGCTGCCGAGCATGCGCGCCGACATCTGGTGCTGTGCAATGCTCATGTCCCAAGCGGTGGCCTGCTGCGCGAGGGGCATCTACTGCTTGACTTCCACGCCTTCCCTCTCCGAGTAAGAGAGGTGCCGGACAAGCCGGAAGAGGGAATCCTGCAGGTAGGCTATCTCGACAGTATCTACGGCCGGAGCAAGGGTGGCATCACGTTCAGCGGATGGAGCTGCGAGCACCTTCCTTATCTGGTGGAGCTTGATAACTGGGGAGCCAGCCAACACCCGGGACAAGCCGGCATGGGCGGCAACTGGGTTTGGGGATACGACGAGATCACCTGGTTTGCGCACCAGAGTAAGGATTATCGGAGCCAGTGGCTGCGATATGCGTGGGACTGGGTGCGGCGAACTGATCCGAATGGATATTTCGAAATGCCGGGCGGCCGGACGATGGTGTCCCCCATGGATCATCGGCGGTGGTACTACGCCAACCGGCCAAGTGCATCGGTGCCGGATGGCCTGGATGACGAAGAATCGATTCGCGCGATCTGGGCTGCCGATCGCTCCTGACAAGGGGCCTTGAAGAACGGGAAGATTGAGGCAGCAGCCAGAAAATAGAGAAGGTTTTTTTAGCGGGGTACCCTCTGCGATTCAATGACAGATTTATATGTTTAATCAATATTTTACACGGAACTCATGAATCTATTTCTTCCAAAAGTAGCCACTAAACCATGCATTTAGAATGGTTTATAGGTTTAGGCATTTAAGTCCCGCTAAGCCGTGAACCGGTTCCCCCCCCCACAGGCCAGTCGGTGGGGTAAAGGACCGCCGATCACAGCCAGGAACGGCTTCCGGGACGGAAATACGCAATTTATCAATAATTTGCACGACATACTGAAAGCCCCTCGTCAGCCCACCCCACGCCTCATTCTGGTCGGTGGTTGTACTCTGAGGTACACGCACGAACAACCCCCCGTGCAGGCCCCGCTATCTCGCAAATACGAACGGAGTACGAATGTTTGTTGCAGCCCTCCTGCTACTGGCCAGCGCATCCGCAACCTCCCCTTCACCCCTCTCTGCCCCAGTCGGAATCCCGCGCGAACTTGCTATGGAACGCGCAGGCAAGATCTCCGATCTGCACTATGACTTGGCGTACACCTTGCTTCCCCACTCTCCCAAGACAGTGGCAACCGAGCGCCTTCGGTTTCAGCTCACGAGCAATCATGATCCGTTGTTGCTCGACTTTCGCGACGGGCATGCAGACACACTCACCATCAATGGGTTGCCGACGCCAGTGAGCGAAAGCAATGGCCATCTCATTCTGCCCGTGTCCGCATTGCATGTTGGCAACAACGAAGTCGACATTCAGTTTTCTGCGAACATCGCCACGTCCGAGAAAGCGATCACCCGTTTCGACGATCATGACGACGGTTCGGAGTACCTCTACACACTCTTCGTCCCCATGGATGCAAGTATGGCATTCCCATGCTTCGATCAGCCCGACCTGAAGGGGCGCTTTCATCTCACGATCACAGCTCCTGCGGCATGGACGGTCATCTCAAATACGAATTCCGTATCGAGTGCGAATCTCGGCGACCAACAGACGAAAACGGTCTTCGGCGAGACCGAACCGATCAGCACGTACCTCTTTGCCTATGCCGCGGGTCCCTTCCAGAAGGTGCATCCGGTCGACGGATTGCCTGGACTTTACGTGCGGAAATCGAAGGCCCAAGCTGCCCTGAAGGAAGCACCCGAGGTGCAGCAGATGGCGGCCGACGGCATGAAGCACCTTGCCACCTACTTCGACCAGCCCTTCCCTTTCCCCAAGTACGACATGATCCTCATCCCTGGCTTTGCCTTCGGTGGAATGGAACATGCGGGTGCAACCTTCCTGCGCGAGGAGTCGGTTCTGTTTCGCACCGCTCCAACGCAAACCAACCTCGTCAACCGAGACATTGTGGTGCTGCATGAACTCACCCACCAGTGGTTCGGAGACTTCACCACGATGAAATGGTTCGATGACCTCTGGCTCAAGGAGGGTTTCGCACAGTACATGGCCTACCAAACGCTGGCCACCCTGCATCCCGACGACGGCATCTGGAAACGCTTCTACGAATCGATCAAACCCGCCGCATATGACATCGATGAGACACAGGGCACTACGCCCATCTACCAGGACATTCCAAACCTCAAAGATGCCAAATCGGCCTATGGGGCCATCGTCTACTCCAAGGCGCCAGGCATCATCAAACAGCTCGCCTTTGTACTTGGAGAGGATAACTTTCGCAAAGGCCTGCAGCTTTACCTCCATCAGCATCCGTACGGCAATGCGCAGTGGAGCGACCTGACTCACGCCTTCGAGACGGTGTCAGGGCAGACGCTCGGCCCATGGGCAGACATGTGGATTCATCATCGTGGAATGCCACAGGTCAACGTCACGTGGAGTTGCACAGACGGCCGGATATCAAACTTCCGCGCTGCGCAGCATGACGTGCTCGGACAGGATTATGTGTGGCCCATTGCTTCGCAGATGATGCTCGGCTACGCGAATGGCGGCACAGGCGACGTCGAGCTTCGCCTTGACACTGCGAGTGCAGCGATACCTGCTGCCATCGGAAAGCCATGCCCCGCATACGTCTTTGCGAACGTCGAGGACCAAGCCTATGGACTCTTCCTGCTGGATGACGTCAGCCTAGGTTACGTCATGCGACATCTTGCATCCATGTCGAACGTCTTCGATCGTTCGCTCCTCTGGGGCGCTCTGTGGGCATCCGTGCGGCAGGCAGAACTAGCCCCGGACGACTTCCTCCAGCTTGCACTGGAGAGGCTTCCCACAGAACACGATGAAGCGTTAGCAGGCAGTATTCTGCAGCACGTCGACATTGCACTCCACCGTTATGTTTTTCCTTCGGTTCGCACACAACGGACAGCCCAGTTCGCCACGCTCGCCGTCAACCAGATGGCCCACGCCGACGAGCAGGATCTGCGCATCGTCTGGTTCCGCCAAATCGCCGCACTCGCCGACGATCCATCCGCACGCGCGGCGGTCAAGGCTCTATTGCACGATCAACTGGACGTACCCGGTGTGCAGCTGCGGCAACAGGATCGCTGGTCGCTCGTGACCGCGTTGATCGCGTATCAGGATTCCGAGGCAGACAGATATCTCGCCGAGGAACAGAAGAGAGACCCCTCCGGAGACGGCCGCAAGTACTCCTATATTGCCCAGGCAGCGCGCCCTGATGCACAAACGAAGCAGCATTACTTCGACGACTATATGCACAATCCCGCACGCCCGGAGGATTGGATCGAGAGCAGTCTCGGCGCATTCAACTACTGGAACCAGACCACGCTGACCGAACCCTATTTGCAGCCGGCTCTCACCGCCCTCGAGCAAATCAAGCGCCAACGAAAGATCTTTTTCCTGGTCGCGTGGCTGGACGCCTTTATCGAAGGACAGATCACCACCGAGGCTCAGACACAGGTTCGCGATTACTTGAAGAATCCATCGATCGATCGGGATCTGCGACTCAAAATCCTCGAGGTCGAAGATGAACTGGATCGCACGGTTGCCATTCGTCAGCGGTATCTGCAACAGTGACCGGTCATTTCCTGGCCATCGACAAAGCTAGTCGTCCGCCTCTTCGTGGGCGGGCTGCTTTGCCGTGGCCAGGATCTTTTCTGCCAGCATCTGCGGTACTAGATCGTAGTGGTTCATCTCCATGTGAAAGCTTCCACGACCTTGCGTAATCGAGGTCAACGTCGTCGCGTAGCTGAGCATCTCGGCCATCGGAACCTCTGCCCGAACGACCGTTCCCGCGTCGCCGCTCTGCATCCCTTGGACACGGCCACGCCGTCCCGTCAGATCACCGATCAAAGCCCCGGCACACTCATCCGGAGCGTCGATTTCGACACGCATCACCGGTTCAAGGAGCGCTGCTCGAGCTTGCTCCATACACTTTCGAAAGGCAAGTCGCGCAGCCAACTTGAACGACATCTCGCTCGAGTCGACCTCGTGAAAGCTTCCGTCAAACACAGTGACCCGCACGTCTACAACGGGATACCCCGCGAGAAAGCCGCGCGCCGCCGACTCGCGCACTCCCTTCTCCACGGCGGGGAGATACTGACGCGGAATCGCTCCCCCAAAAATATCGTTGACGAAGATAAGACCACTTCCCCGCGGCAGAGGTTCGATGCGCAGCTTACAGTCTCCGAACTGACCATGCCCCCCGGTCTGTTTCTTGTGTCGACCTTCCGCCTGGGCGCGATCTCGAATCGTCTCGCGATAAGGTACCTTCGGCGACTTCAGCAGCACGCTGGTGTGATAGCGACGCTTAAGCTTGGAGACGATTGCTTCGATATGTGGTTGCCCCACACCCGCGAGCAGAAACTCGTTCGTTTGTGGATCCCGAAAGAATCTCAACATCGGATCGTCTTCCATCAACTTATGCAGCGCTGGCGCAAGCTTGTCTTCATCCGCACGTGATTTCGGTTCGATGGCATAGGTCATCGCAGGTTCGGGCATGGATACTGGCTCGAGATAGATCTCGCACGCCTTGTCTCCGAGAGTATCCCCGGTGAGCGTCGAGCGGAGCTTCGCTGCAGCCCCCAGATCGCCCGCGTGAAGCTCCGTCACTTCGATCAGCTTGCGCCCCTGCATAATGCCTGGGTGAGCCAGACACTCCGTCTCCTGCCGAGTGAAATTCTGCACAGCCATCCCCGGCTTGACCACACCGCTCAGTACCTTCAAAAAAGTAATCCGACCGGTAAATGGGTCGGTCAGGGTCTTATACACATAGAGCGCGAGCGGCGATTGGTCGTCAATCTGCCGCATCACCATCTCATCCTCCGTCTCACCCTCTACGCCGGCACTCCCATTGGGAGCTGGCATTTCACGTACACCCCGCGTGGCGAGCGGAGCGCGCTCGGCGGGAGACGGAACGTACGCCTTCAGAAAATCCAGGAGATGGTCGGTCCCGACACACCGCAAACCACTGAGGTAGAGCACCGGAAAGAGCCTGTCCTCGCGAATCGCCTCGTGGAGTGCGGCAATCAGGTGCTGCTCTGGAATTGTCCCCACACGGAAGAACTCCTCCATCAGCTCGTCTTTGCCCTCCGCCACGAACTCCACCAGGGCTTCGTGCGCAGCTTTTGCATCGGCGTGCATCACGTCGGGAATCTTTCCGACCTCCCCGCGGCCATCGCCCTCGGGCTTGTAGAAGTAAGCTTTCATCGTGATGAGATCCACCACACCGTGAAAGCCATGTTGGTCAACAATGGGCAGCTGCACCGGGACGACCTGCCGACCCCATGTCTCTTGCAGCAGTTCGATCATCCGCATGCGTCCCACTCGGCTATCGGCCTTGGGATGGTCAACCTGATTGATAACCAGCACGCGTGGAAGGCTGATCTCCGCTGCATACTTCCACACCCGCCCCGTCACGGCCTCGGCTCCGGTCTGCGCATTGATAACGACAAGCGCGACCTCCACCGGCAACATCGCAGCGCGTGTCTCATGCAGGAACATGTGGAATCCCGGCGTATCGATAAAATTGACCTTGATTCCGCTCCATTCGACGAACGCCACCGAGTTCGACATCGTCATCCGGCGGGAGATCTCTTCCTCGTCGTATGCCGTAACAGCGGAGCCGTCATCCACACGCCCCTGTGTCGGCGTCATCTTTGCCGCGTGGAGCATAGCGGCAATCAGGGTTGTCTTGCCGCTATGCGAGTGCCCCACCACCGCTACATTCCGAATATCCTTCCCGAGATAGGTCTTCATAGCGAGTTCCTCTCATATCACCGAGCGAACCAATCGTGGCGAACCGTGGAGCCAAGCCCTTCCCTTTCAGGGCGCGGAGTAACGGTCCCGTCGAAGAAAAGGGATGCTATCACAAATGCGATAGGTGTTTCGCCAGAAGAAGTACCGCACTCCCTGCGGCCCGCCGCTTTATTCCGTTGCGCGCGCCTGCCGAACCATCTCGACCAACTCTTTCCGCGTCTCCTCCGCCGTAGCCACTTCGTGCGGAAAGTTGATGCGCGTTCCCTTCATCCCCGCAGCCGTCTTCAGGCGGAGCGAGAACCCAAGGCGATCAACCGACGTCATGATCGCTTCCGTGGCCTCGAGCTGCGCATGCGCGCGCGCCAGAAGAATCATCGCAGCGACATGATCGGCGTTCATATGCTCCAGAATACCCACCGCCGCCTCGGCTAGAGGATCCGGCGCAGCGCGCTCATATTCGGTCGCGTCCACCCATCCCATCACCCCAAATCCGCCCACGTAGTAGAGGTCCATCGGTTGCAGGCGAAAGAAGCCGAAGTCATTGAAGTCAACCCAATAGCGGCTGTTCTCATGACGCGCTAGATACGTCTCCCGCACCGACGCAATGTCCCCCTCAGGAACGGGTGTGGCATTGCCCACGAGAGTAGCCCGCGCGGCTCCGAGCGGATCGCCATCCGAGGCCGCCTGTGCAACGAAGAGGCTACAACGCGGATCGTTCTTCAGGTTTTGGGTGTGCATCGCCATGCTGCTGATCAGGAAGATGGGTCTGCCCGCAGCATCCAGCGCAAACGGCATCAGCGAGCCAAAGGGAAACCCTGCATGCTTGCGCGAGACTGTCGACAGCGTGGCAGACGACGCCAGCGCCAGCAACGTCCGCACCCTCTCGGCATGCGCAGGTTCCGCTGGTTGGGGCAGGTTGGGGCCGGTGGATGCGTGCTGACGGGGCGATGTGACTTCATTCGACGACATAGAATCCTCTCTTCTAAGCTATGCCGATGGAACCGCCTGGTAAAGCATCCTCAGAAGCGAGCGGACGGCCCCAAAAGAGCGATGGCCTCTCGGCTCCCAAGCGCGTACAAATGGCGCCCAAATCCTTGGAAGCGCCGATTCTTCCCGCCTCAAATTCCGATGCCCGTCCCGGCTGTAGTCGATAGACGACGACCGTTCACATCCCGAAAACCATGCGAGCCCCAAGGGGCAACCTAATCCCTTCATGCCGCGTCGTTTTAACAGAACGACTCGGGAGTGTCGACTCAAATCTCTTCAGCGCTTGAGATCGCTTCCCAGGTAGGATTCACGGCGCTAGGAACGGCATCTTATGATCGCCGATGCCAGACGAGCCCGGAACGGATTGCTTAGTTGAGCCGGAGGCGAGATGGCACTAACTGAGAAGATCACGTGTGACGTTTGCGGCATTCAGAAAGGCGAAGCCAATCACTGGATGCTATGGTCGACTGAATTCTTTATGCCTGGTCCGAACGGAGAAATAGGCGGTATTCGATTTGCCCCGTGGCACAAAGATCTCTATCGAGATTACAACCACCTCTGCGGAGAATCCTGCGCCGGCAAGCTCTTGGCGAAATCCGTGGCCGAGTGGAGGGAGATTGCGGAACTGTCACGCTGCGTGCCCGTCGAGGCGCGACGTGCAGTCAAGATGTGACATGTGACCGCAGCGGCTTCTGTTGAAGCCGTACTGCCTGGCAATTCCCCCGGCGCCTTACGCCTCTTCTTCCGCGTCGTCTCCGAGGCTCATCTCGCTCACCTGCATCTGTGCACCCGGGCTCTCGACCAGCAACTGAATCCGCCCTTCTGCTTGTTCAAGTTCTTGCTTGCAGGCGTTGGAAAGCCTTACGCCCTCCTCAAACAACTTAACCGACTCATCGAGCGAGAGGTCGCCGCGCTCCAGGCGTTCGACCACGGCTTCGAGTGATGTCAGTTTCTCTTCAAAATTGGGCATTACTTCCTCTCCGTAGAGTTTGAATCGGAATTTGTCTTTCCGTCGGTGAACCCCAGCACCGCGGCGGCGGCCGTGTACTTGCCGAATGGCGCGCTAACCTGCACCCCCTGCACCTGACCGCGAACCTCCGCGAGCATCTCGCGCGCGATCCGTATTCCTTCCGCCCGAGCCGCCTCCGGAGATTCAGCCCTCGCCATACGAGCCATGATGGCGTCCGGCATACTCACCTTTAGATCCTTCTTCATGAACTCCGCGTTGCGCAGGTTGGTGAGCGGCCAGATGCCCGCGATCACCGGGATCCGAAATCCCTCGATCCGGCGCAGGAACTGCTCCAGGAGACGGAGGTCGAAGACCGGCTGCGTGATCGCGAACTCCGCGCCTGCCTCCACCTTGAAGGCAAACCGGCGAACCTCATTGTCGATGTCAGCCACGCCCGGATTCGCCGCAACCGAAATCGTGAAGCCGGTCGATCCTCCGATCGAATTCTTCCCGATGTCCAGACCGTGGTTCAGCTTCTCGACGATTTTGACCAATCCGATCGCATCCACATCGAAGACCGCGGTCGCATCCGGATAGTTGCCAAGCTTCGGCGGATCGCCGGTCAGACACAGCACGTTCTTCAGACCGATCGACGATGCCCCTATCAGATCGCTCTGAATCGAAAGAATGTTGCGATCGCGGCAGGTGTAATGCAGAATCGTTTCAATCCCCACCTGCTGCTGGATCTGAACGCACAGGCTTTGCGCGCTCATGCGGGCACTGGCCCGCGGCGAGTCCGGTATATTGATCGCATCCACACCCAGGCGATGCAGCTGCGCCGCCCCTTCGATCTCCTTCGAACAATCGATGCCCTTCGGTGGAACGATCTCGACCAACGTCACGAAGTCGCCCGCGGCGATCATCGCTCCGATCTTCGAGCGCTGTCCAAGTGGGGGTGGCTCAATCTTGCTCTCCGTCACGTCCGGATCGGGCGCGGCGGAAACCTGAACCGCCGCCTCTTGTGCTCCCAACGCACGCAGCGCCGAGCGCATCGCGCGGATATGGTTCGGCGTCGTGCCGCAGCAGCCGCCAATAAAGGTTGCTCCCGCCTTGACAAACTTCCGGGCAAAACTGGCCAGGTACTCCGGGGAGGTGAGATAGATATTGCGGCCATCGATGGAGCGGGGCATGCCGGCATTCGGCATCGCCGCCAGGGGCAACGTCGTCGCCGCCCGCATGCGCTCGATTACGGTGAGCACCACCGCCGGCCCCGAGCTGCAATTACACCCGATGGCATCCACACCCCAGGCGGTCAGCAACTCGGCCGTACGCTCTGGCCCAGTGCCATCGAGGCAATTCCCTTCCTCGTCCACCGTCACCATCACCATCAGCGGCAGCTCCGGCGCCACCGTCCGCGCAGCCCGCACCGCCTCCTCGGTCTCTGCCAGCGACACCATGGTCTCGATCACCAGCAGGTCCGCGCCCACTCCCGGCCCCCCCTCGATCAGCGCCTCGACCTGGTCCACGAAGGCAGCATAGGCCTCTTCCCGCGTAACCTTGCCCGCCGGTTCGAGCCGGACCCCGAGCGGCCCCAGCGCACCGGCGACAAAAGCCTCCGTTGCCTGCTTCTCCTGGAGCTCCTCCACACATTGCCGCGCCAGCTTCACGCCCGCGGTGTTGATCTCATGTACGCGGTCGGCAAGACCGTACCGCTCCAACCGGAAGCTGTTCGCACCGAAGGTGTTCGTCTCGATGATCTCCGCACCCGCCTGCAGGTACTGGGCGTGAATGCTCCGCACCAACTCCGGTTGTGAGACATTGAGTTCGTCATAGCAACGGTTAATAAAGACACCACCACCGTAAAACATCGTCCCCATGGCGCCATCGCAGAGAACCGGCCGTGTTGCTGCCATCCTCTCCGAAGCACCATCGGCCGAGCCTGCGGCGACGGCAATGCCGCTCTGGGCAAAGAGACCCTGGACCTTGTCGCGAATCGTCATCTGCTTCCATCCTAAGCCAGTTCACGAAATGCCATATCTTGAGTGACATCCGTCCGACCCAAACGTCTCATTTTGGTATACTCAGGGGAAATAGCGGCATCCCTTGCGTTAGTGCCCGAAGGTCGGAGTTGTTCACGTTGATGAATCGAAGTGTCTCTGTTCTGTCACGCAGTTTCTCGCTCCGTGGCTCTGGTCTTTTGTGTGGTCTGCTGCTCGCTCTGGGCACGCTAAGCCTGACCTCTTGCGCGACGAGGTATTACAAGCTGCCGACCAATAACTTTGCCGGCCGTCCAACGCCGCCCAGCCTTCTGCAGGAGCGCGTCCTGGTCGGAATTACCACCAACGGCACGACCACGGGCGAATTGGAGATCCTGGATGGACTGCGCGATCTTCGCAGCAATATCCAGTTCACCAAACCAACCTTCTCCATCAGCGGCTTCTCCTCTGGATATCCGGACCTGATCCTGAACTTCCCCGAAGAGAGCAGGGGCTACGCCTACTCGAGCGGCTCGCTGACAACCATCAACTATGGGACCGAGGCCGCCTCCGGATCCGCCGCGAACCTGCCGGCCTCGTCAACTGCCATCGCGATCCCGCCGACTTTTACCCGCATCTACTCGGCCGAGCCCACCGCCGGCTGGCTGGTCCTGGTCGACAACACGACCGGCGCGACCTATCCCCTGAATCTCCCCAACGTCAACCAGGTCGTTGCCAATTCCGGCGATACCGTTGCTCTGGCTTTCGTACAGAACTCAAACTCCGTCTACCGGATCTTCAAGCTGAGCCTCAACTCACCCAGCGCCACCGGCCTGCCGACCTCCGCGACCGCTCAGTATCAGACCGCGGTCGCGGCGATCCAAGCGACTGGTGCGGTCGATTGCGAACCCTACAATCTCCCGGTCTACTGTGTCGTTCCGGTCCCCGGCAACTTCGACCGCCCGAGCAACGCCTACTTCTCGCTCGACGGCACCACCGCCTATGTCCTCAACTCCGGTCCTGAACTCGGCGGAACCACTGCAAGCGTAAGCGTCATCCCCCAGAGCCAGCTCGTCAATACCCTCTACGTCACCTCCCCCGAGGCGCCCAGCGGCTACCAGACCACCCCGATCACCGCGACCAGCCCCAGCCCGGTCACCAAACAGATCCTTACCCCGGGCGGCGTCACCACCGCGATCTCCGACGGCACAACGCTCTACCTCGCCGGCCAATCGCAGTACGTGATCGGCAGCAATGGCGCCTCCACGGGCACGGCAAACCCCAATAACCTCTTTGGCGGTTACATGACCACCATCAACCAAGCCACCAATACGGTTACGGCAGCGTACTCGATCTCCGATGGCGCGCACGCGCAGATGATCTTCGCCGACGACAACAC
>OUNK011150725.1_pt1 | contig 15814 bp, 6 predicted proteins | sample 1755341 | NCBI WGS metagenome assembly OUNK01 (sample SAMEA3914788, study PRJEB12502) | metagenome | biome: forest; material: soil | place: Canada | collected 2011-07-03 | depth 0.1 m | reverse complement strand
CCCAAGGCCAGTACGCGAGGTAAAATGAAATATATAAGACTCTGGAGTGTCTGCTTAGTCATCCTGCTTCTACCTGTCGTTCTGCGCGGACAGCAGTTCACGGGGCGAGTGACAGACTCGACTGGCGCAGCTGTTTCGAAAGCAGAAGTTACGGTTTTCAATCAGGCCACCAATGTCGCAACCGCTACGACTACTACCGGAGCCGGAGACTATACCGTCCCTTATTTGAAGCCGGGACTGTATAGCGTCAACGTGACAGCTCCTGGATTCGACATCGAGACGAAGACAGACATCACTCTGCAAGTCAGCGAAACATTGAGTCTCGATTTCGCGCTTAAGGTAGGTTCCGTCAACTTGACGGTCAGTGTGAGCGGGGAGCAGCTGGATCGCAGCAAGGCAGACGTCGGGGAGGTGGTCGAGAACGAGCGCATCAATGAGCTGCCTCTCAATGGCGGCGACATGGGACAGCTTGCGCAGCTTAGTGCGGGCACCTATTACTCCGGAAGCACCCTGTACATGCGACCATTTGATAACTCGCTGGCGGCCCTCTCGATCAATGGTGCACAGGCGGCCGAGAACCTGCTCTTGCTGGACGGTGTTTCCAATGAAGCCGCGCACGGGGATGCCTACAATGGCACCAATTCACAAATCGGTTACATCGCTCCGGTTCAGTCTGTGCAGGAGTTCAAAGTTGTCACAATTCCGCTCGATGCTGGCTATGGACGCCTCCAAGGCGGCGCCATCGACATGACCCTTAAATCGGGTACGAATCAACTACATGGAAGCGTATATGAGTTCGCACGCCGGGGATGGTTGGATTCCAATCTTTGGTCCAATGATTTCTATGGCCTTCCAAAGGCGGCACATACGCGTGACCAGTATGGTGCGCAGTTAGACGGGCCTATAGTCATTCCCAAGCTTTATAACGGTCGCGATAAGACATTCTTCGTCGCCCAGTTCGAAAACTGGAAAGAGATCCTTCCGAGCACCACTCTTGATACCGTCCCCGACCCGGCATGGTTGAAGGGGGATTTCAGCAAGCTGACTTATTACGACGCCACCACACGGTCGCAGCAGCCGCTCATCATCTACGATCCGTTGACCCTTCATGAGAACGGATCGGGCGCTTTGGTCCGCAACCCGTTTCCTGGGAACATGATTCCCCAGAGCCGCATAAGTCCATTCGCTCTAGCTATCCTCTCGCTGTATCCGACGCCGAATGCGACGCCTAATGCCCAGCAGAATTCTTATACGAACAACTACGCCGCAAACACCGCGATCGCGGATACCTATCGAAATGCGTTGATTAAAGTCGACCAGGTAGTCGGTTCGAATGACCGCGTGAGCATGCGGTATGGCTGGTGGGAGCGCTCCGAAACTCAAAATCAGACCGGAATTCCTGGAATCGGGGCAAACGGCGAATATCCTCACGGTGAGCGTGTCAATACCTTCTCACCTGACTGGATCCACACATTTGCTCCGACCTTGGTCACGGACTTCAAGGCCTCAATTATCGTTCGCGGCAACATCCTGAACTCAGGCCCGTTGGGCTATGACCTCAGTCAGTTGGGACTGTCGAGCAGCTTCATCTCATCGCTTGGCATATTCGGGCAATCTCTTCCGGAGACGACTCCGAGCGAATTTACCTCGATCGGAAATACTGGCGGACAATTTACAGTAGGTGATTCATTGGCAATGCTGCCGAGCGTCACCTATACGCGCGGAAAGCATACGATCCGCGCCGGCCTCGATTGGCGCATTTTGCAGTGGTCTTGGAGAAGCGTCGAAGGCGGCACGAGCTTCGATGTGGACCGTACCTGGACGCAGGCAAACTACCAGTCGGGAGACAGTGCGAGCGGGAACAGCATCGCATCGTTTCTGCTCGGTACTGCAACATCCGGTTCGGTACAGATCAATCCGCTGGCCTTCTATTCTCAACACTACTATGCGCCCTTCATCCAGGACGACTGGAAGGTTCTACCGAAGCTCACACTGAACCTGGGCCTTCGCTACGACCTCAACGGGACGGTCGTGGAGCGCCACAATCGAGTCGACTACGACTTCAACCCAAGTGTCGTAAACCCAGTGTCATCTCAGGTCGGTTCTCCCGCTCTGAATGGACCTGTGATGGGCGGCCTCGAGTTCGTGGGAGTAAACGGCAACCCGCGCGCGTTCAACGCGCTCGTGAAGACCAACCTCCAGCCGCGTGTCGGCTTCTCTTATTCGCCAGCGGACAAAATCGTCGTTCACGGTGGCTTTGGAGTCTTCTTCCTCAATCCAAATCCCGGCCCCAACCAATACGGCTTTTCTTCGACCACTCAATACAACGCCTCAAACGACGGAGGGAAGACGCCGACCCAGAACCTGGGTGTTGGCGGAGCAGCTCCCAACCCCTTCCCGAGCGTCGCTCAGCCTACCGGATCATCGCTGGGGTATCTGACCGGACTCGGCCAAGGGCTTTTCTATCTGAACCCATTTTTTAGGACTCCGAAAACCTATCAGTATGCTGTGGGAATACAACAACAGTTCAACAAGGGAAGCGTACTTGAGCTGAATTATGTGGGGACCCGGACTCAAAAATTGGGAACCAGCGACAACATCAATCGTCCGTCGGCCGCTGCTTATGCAGAATGCGACCCAGAACTAGGTGGCAATCCAGCCGTTTGCAACAGCGACCCTGGCTCTTACATCACAAATCCGTTCCAGAACATCGCGCCATTTCAGGGCTCAAACTACTACTCGCAACCGACGATCCAGGCTCTGAACTTCACCCGTGCGTTCCCGGCCTTTGGGGATATTACCGAGTACGATATCAACGGTGGAAAGACCTGGTATAACGCTCTCCAGATGACCGCAACGCAACGGGTGAGCAAGTCCTTCACACTACACGGTACCTGGACTTGGTCGAAGACGATGGATGCGGGCGGGTTTACCGATACAACTTATCGTGTTTTGTCCCGACATATCGACAGCGCCGATTTCGCCCACCGGATCACGTTTTCGGGGTATTGGATTCTGCCCGTGGGAAGAGGACGCGACTTCCTAGGTCATGTCAACCGTCTAGTCGACGCAGCAATCGGTGGGTGGGAGTTGTCGACGATCGCCAGCTGGCAGACAGGCATGCCCTGGCAGCTCAACGGAAGCACGGACTTTACTGGCGACGCTCGAATCAACCGGAAAGTCACACCCACGACCATCACCGGAGTAAATTCTTCGTGTGTGGCGCAGTGGTTGCAGCAGCCCGACGGTACATATTCTCTTCAGTCCAAGGGAACCAGCAACAACTGCGGCGGCGCCTACAACTTCATCGTTGCTCCGTCCTATGGGGTTCAACCGAATGTGGATTACACAGGCATCCGCAATCCGGGTACCGAAGACGTGGATGCCAGTCTGGCGAAGAACTTCGAAATCTACGAACGGCTGCGTGCACAGTTCCGGGTAGATGCATTCAATCTGCCGAACCATCCCACCTTTGCGAGCAATTACGATAACGGCCCGACGGATGGCACCTTTGGGCAGATTGTCAAGTCTTCCGGACAAAGCAATCAACCACGCAATGTGCAACTGACATTCAAGGTCACCTGGTGAGAGGCGCCCGTAGGTCGCGAACTATGTGATTCCATGCCGCGCCTAGCAGGGCTTTCGGGCGCGGCATTCACTAACATACAACTGGATGGAGTCCATCTCCGCCACCGCCTCCACAACACTGCAACATGTCGATCAGTTGTCTGCAGCAGTTGCACCTGTCCCGCGCTCGGCGCAGCCGTCGGGTTCTCTGTTTCACTGGTTCGTAACGAAAGGAAAAGAAATTATGTTTCGTGGTCGATTGCTTCTTTGCTTGCTTGCATGTGCGATTGCTGCGCCCCGGCCCTCGGTAGCTGCGGATGTAGGCCGTCGTGAACGGCTTCCGCTTAATGCTGGATGGACAGTGCGGCAGCTTCCGGGCGATGGAATGGCTGAAAGTCAGAGCGTCGCGCCTCCTATCCTGGAGGGAGGATGGTTTGCTGCGACCGTGCCGGGCGACGTTCATCTGGACCTGCTCAGGAGTGGCAAGATTTCTGATCCGTTCTACAGGGATAACGAAGAGAAGCTGCAGTGGATCGAGAAGGCAGGCTGGGAGTACCGGACCACCATCGACGCCACGAAGGCAACTCTCTCGCGGGAAAACGTAGAGCTGGTCTTTGAGGGGTTGGACACAGCATGCTCGATCTTCCTTAACGGAAATCGTATTGCGACAGCCAACAGCATGTTTCAGGAATGGCGCCTGGACGTCAAATCCCAACTGCACGTTGGTGCAAACGACTTGCGGATCGTATTTCCGGCACCCATGAAGGCCGCGGAGACTGTCGCGGAAAATGACCCCTGGCATTCCCGAACACACACGGATCCGAAGGGATATATCCGGAAAGCGGTGTATGAGTTTGGATGGGACTGGGGACCGCGATTCGCAACAAGCGGAGTGTACCGACCGGTTTATCTCGAGGTGTGGGACAGTGCGCGCGTGAAGGACATCTTTGTAGAGCAGGAGGGCGTGACGACTGCATCCGCTCATCTTGACGTCCACGCAGATGTCCTTGCCTCAAAAGAAACCAAGGCCAACGTGAGCGTCAACTACGGCCTCGCCGGAGAAGAACTGCACGCCGACCGCCTTGTCACGCTCGCTCCCGGAACCAACCGCATCTCTTTCCCGATCGAGGTTACTCATCCACAACTCTGGTATCCATCGGGATATGGAGCTCAACCCATCTATCACTTTCACGTCTCTGTGAAGGAAGATGGCCATGAACTCGATGCACAAGATGCGAAGACTGGCCTAAGATCGGTTGTCCTGCGTAGGGATTTGGACAAATGGGGGCGTTCGTTCGAATTCATCGTGAATGGCATTCCCGTCTTCGCCAAGGGCGCTGCGGTGATCCCTTTCGACAGCTTCCCGAACCGCGTCACCAGCGAGAAGTATCGACGCATCCTTCAGTCCGCGAAGGACGCGAACATGAATATGGTGCGGCTCTGGGGCGGCGGCTACTACGAGACGGAGGAGTTTTACGACCAATGCGATGAATTGGGATTGATGGTCTGGCATGATCTGATGTTCGGCAACAACTGGCAGCCAGGAACCTACGACTTCAAGCAGAACATTGAACGTGAAGCTGAGTATCAGATGACGCGACTCCGCAATCATCCGAGCATCGTTCTCTGGGCGGGTAACAATGAAACCGAAGAGCTGAGGGATTGGAACGGGAATGGACAGCTTCCGCCGGCAGTGCACGAGCGTATATGGGAGGACTATCTGACAGAGTTCAGCGGCATTCTCGCACGGACCGCCGCGCGGGTTGATCCGCAGACGCCTTATTGGCCAAGTTCGCCGACCGCTGACTATGAGGAGCTGACCGATGCATACCAGAGTGGCGATAACCACGATTGGAGCGTCTGGCACGGCAATGCCGATTTTGAGGAGTTTGAGAAACGGCCCTGGCGCTTCGTCTCGGAGTACGGCTTTCAGTCCTTCCCTGAGATGAAGACGATTGAATCTTTCACTTTGCCGGAAGACCGTACCAACATCTTCACGTCGGTCATGTTAGCCCACCAGAAGAACGGTGGGGGCAATAAGGCTATCCACGATTACATGACTCGTTACTTCGGGGAACCGAAGGATTTTCCCTCGTTCCTTTATGCCAGTCAGGTATTGCAGGCGGAGGGCATCAAGGTGGGTGCGGAAAGCTTCCGCAGAAAGAGACCGGAGACGATGGGCTCGCTCTTTTGGCAGCTCAATGACTGTTGGCCGGTTGCCTCGTGGTCGAGCATCGATTATTACGGCCGGTGGAAGGCTCTGCAATACTACGCGCGCAGATTTTACGCGCCTGTGCTCGTCTCGCCCCACGTAGAAGGCGGAACGTTGTCAATCTATATCGTTTCAGACAAAACGACGCAGCTGGACGGCACCCTCCGTCTTCGGATCATGGATTTCTCCGGCAAAGTGATTAAGGAGAGCAGCCAGGCGGTCAAAGTCGATCCGCTTGCCTCAAAGGTGTATCAGCAAGTACCGCTTATTGAGCTTTCAGGCGCCAATGCTCCCGATTGGTCGGGCCTTGTTGGCGTCGCGGATCTAGCGGTTGGCGGACAGAAGGTCTCTACGAACCTCGTCTACTTTGTTCCTTCGAAGAAAATTCAACTTCCACATGCGTCCGTTGGATCGGAGATCACCCGGGCAGGGGACGGCTTCGATGTGACCCTCACGTCGCCGGTTTTGGCGCGGAGTGTCTATGTGTCCTTCGGCGAGCTGGACGCTCAGTTTTCGGACAACTACCTCGACATTCTTCCTGGGGAGAATCAGACGATTCATGTTAGCAGCAAGGCGACGCTGGAAGAACTCAAATCCCAGATGAAGATTATGTCCCTGGTCGATGCGTTCTCGCCGACGTCAGGAACGAAATAGTCTGGTGGCTCGATGTTCGGCCTGCACGAACATCGGCCTCCACGATATGGGGATGCGCTCCAGGAACGGCTTGTCAGGCCAAGGGGAGCGCATTTGACCACACCTCCGCGAGCGCACCCCAGTAGGCAAGATTGTTATGACCGTCACCTGCGTTCTGGCGCGCCATGTTGTCAAAGAACTCACGTACAGAGTCAGCAATCTGGATAAGCCAGGTTTAAATTGCTGAGGGCTGTTGGCTGGGGAAACGACTATTGCTGACCTTGATACGCTAGCGGAAAGCCCATCCAGGTAAAAAGCCTAAACATAGAATCCATCTCGCGCTCCCGGCTTTACCAAGTTGGGCAATCGTAAACGCCTTATCCTCCTCAGCTTGATAGAGCAAAGAGAGGGGGCATTGTGCTGCGCGCTCTGAGTGATCCGCTTCGTATCCATCTGTGGAGCGCCCCACTCGCTTCACAAAGAGCTCATTCGCTTTCGATGCCGCCTCGTACGCAGCCTTCGCTTTTGGGTCGATCACGGAATGATGTACGTCAACATACCAGCCGTTGAATGCAAGTAATCGAGGCAGTCCGGGCGCGGGAGCACATGCGCTGATCGGAGCCGAGGAATTGGTAGTGACAGCCCCCAAGGCGATCTGAGTGCCTCTGCGCATGGGCAGAGCTGACTTCCCCAAGAAGCAGGAGCGCGCGGAACAGCAGGCCGGGCCGGTGGGGCATGGGAATGTTCACGTCAAAAGCATAAACCCACTACTCAAGTGATCGCACAGAATCGTTCGCTCCGGTAGACTGCAGATAGAAAAAGCTTGATATGCTTTTCCGCGGTGTAATACTTCTTGACCTCATTCAGCCCGCAGCGCCGCCGTCGGGGTCATCTGCGTCGCGCTCCACCCCGGCCCCAATGCTGCTCCCAGCGCCGTGATCAGCAGTACAGCCGACACCAGCCCCAGGCTCATCGGATCCGTCGGCCTCACCCCCACCAGCATGCTCTCCACCAGCCGCGCCAGCGCCACGCTCAGCGCCAGTCCAATCACACTCCCCACGCACGCCAGCCTCGTCGCATGCCCTAGTACCGACCGCAGAATCGTACCGTGCTCCGCGCCAAACGCCATCCTCACTCCAAACTCGAACCTCCGCTGCGCCACCGAGTACGCCACCGTCCCGTATACCCCCAGCATCGCAAGCAGCAGCCCCACTCCTGCAAACAACGAGATCAATGCCGCGCGAAACCTCTCCGTTGCAATCGATTTGTCTACCATCGCATCCATCGTTGTGTACCGTCGCGCAATCAGCGGGTCCACCTGCGTAATCTGCTCATCTACCGCGTTCATGAGTGTCAGCGGTTTCACCTCCGTACGCAGCACCACATGAATCTGGTTCGCATAAAACGGATGCTGGGTCATCGGCATGTACAGCGTCGCCCCCGGCTTCTCCGCCGGAGAGTCTTGCCGCACATCGCCCACCACCCCGACCACCCTCATCCATTTGTCCGAGTCTAGCCCGCAGCGAATCTGCTTGCCCACCGGGTCCGTATCGCCAAAGCTCTGGCGCGCCAGCGACTCGCTGATCACTGCCACCATCTCGCTCTTCTGCGTGTCCTCCGACCCAAAATCCCTTCCACGCTTCAGCGGAATGCCCATGCTCCTGAAGTACCCAGGGCTCGCCACGCTGAAGTTCGACCACGCCGGATGATCCGCATCCACCGACAGGCCACCTCTCGTCTCGTAGTACCCGTTCGACCCGTATATTCCTGTCGGCAGCCCCATCACTCCCGCCACACGCGCCACGCCCGGCAGCTGCCCCAGCCGCGCAAACAGATCGTTGAACTGCTGCACGGCCTTCTGCGCATCCGTCCCCCTCTGCACCGGAGCATCCGCATCCACCACCAGCATCTGCCGGGTCTCGTACCCCATGTCGCGAGTGTTCAACGTCATCATCGTCCGCAGAAGAAGCCCCGCGCCCACAGCCAGCACAAACGTCGCCGCGACCTCCGCCACGACCAGGCCGTCACGGAAAAATCCCGCGCTATGTCGCGTCATCCCTCGCGAAGAATTACTCTTGAGCGCCTCCGCTGGATCAACGTTCGCCGCGCGGATCGCAGGCAACAGCGCCGACAACACCGCCGTCACCATCGATAGCCCCAGCGCAAACCCCAATACCCACAAATTCAAATGAATCTCGCTCGTCCTTGGCAACTCCGTCGGAGCCATCGCCACGAGCAACCGCACCGTCGGAAACGCGAGCAGCACTCCCGCCGCGCCGCCAAGCATTGCCACTAGCATGCTTTCCAGAAACACCGGCTGCATCACCCTCCAGCGCGAAGACCCCAGCGCCCTTCGTATCGCCAGCTCCCGCTGCCGCTCCATCGACCGCACGAGTTCCAGATGCATTACGTTTACGCAAGCAATCAGCAGAATGAGCCCCGCCGATGCCCAAAGAAACATCAGTGTCGGCCGCGAATCTCCCGTCAGCGCCTCCTTCAGAGGCTGCACCGTCATCTCTTTGCTGCGGTTCTCCTTCGCGTACGTCGCACCCAATCTGTCCGAAATCGTACTTAGTTCAGCCTGTGCATTCCGGAAGCTCGCATCCCCACGCAGCAGCGCCACCGCCTTGTAATTGAAAGCTGTCCGCGATTCCGACTCCGGCGCCATTGAAGATGCCATCCATACCTGCGTCCCGCCGGGAAAATCAAAGGCCGCCCCAAGCACGCCGACGATCTCCAGCGACTCGCCCTCCACGCGCATCACCTGGCCCACCGCGGCCTGCGAACTGCCAAAGTTATCTCTCGCAAAACGCTCGCTCACCAGCGCCGCATGTTTCGCATCCGCCTCTGTATACAGGCGTCCTGCGACAGGCTCCAGTCCGAACACCCGCGTAAAGTTCGCGTCTGCAATCGTCACCACCGTGTACGCAGCATGGTCCTTCAACTGAATCCCAAGGCTGCCTCCGCTGTACAAGCTCACTGTCTCCAGGCTCCGCGCCTGCTCACGAACATCTGCCGCATCCGGTCCCGTCACACGCGGGATGGTCTTGCCAATTTCGCCCCGGTACGTCTGCAGAACGGCCAGCCTCTCAGCGTTCCTGTAGGGCAACGGAGCAAGCAGAACACGCTGCACTACGGTGAAGATCGCCGCGTTGGCCCCAATCCCTAGCGCAAGCGTCAACACCGCCGTCGCCGTGAACGCCGAATGCTTCCGTAGCTGCCGCGCCGCAAAGTGAAGATCGTCCATCAAGACCTTCACACCGTTTTCCCACCCGTACTCGCTCGCCTGCTCCCGCGCAACCGCCATGCTTCCCGCCTCTCTCCGCGCCGCCTTCTTCGCTTCGTCTGAAGTGAGCCCGCGCTCTCTCCACTCCGCCTCGGCTTCCTCGAAGTACTGTGCCACCTCATCGGCAACATCCTGCTCGCGCACGGCTCTGTTCCTCAGGCCGCGCCACCCATACCGAAGCTGCCGCCAAATCGACATCCCCTCAGCCCTCCATCTCGAGCAGCCGCGCGATTGCTCCCGCCCGCCGCTTCCAGTCGGTTGTCTCTACCCCTAGCTGTTTCCGCCCCGCCGCCGTCAGCGTGTAAAACTTCGCCTTTCGCGAATTCTCGGTCTGGCGCCACTCCGAGTCCAGCCATCCCGCCCGCTCCAGCCGCTGCAGCGCCGTCAGAAGCGACCCTGGGTTCACCTTGAACACACCATCCGAGATCTGCTCCACCCTCCGCGCGATCCCAAACCCATGCAGAGGCCGCAGGCTCAGCGTCTTCAAGATCAGCAGGTCGAGCGTGCCCTGAATCACATCCGTGTTCGCGTTTGTCATAGACCAGAAACACTAGCTTTCCACATCATGATTGTCAAGATGTGAGCGTCATGATAAGATCCTTCGCTGGTTTCTGGATTGAGTGACTTGGTTTGGAGCAGCAAGTCGGCGACGAGTAACAAGAAGTTTGAGCCTAGCCACCGCTCTCGGGATGGTCTAAGTGCCCCCTCGAGAATTCACTTCGCGCGTGTTTTGGAAGTCTGCTCAGTTACCAAAAAAGGAAAAGCTCCGCCACGTGCAATCCGCAGAGGGTGGGCATGCAGAGCCGTACACTTCTAAGTCCGGACTAAGTGAGCGGCCCATACAATCCTACTCAGGTCGACGCCTTCCTTAACCATCAACAGTGGGCGCTCTGCAGAGCGCCGGGCTGTATTTGTTTCCGCCCCTCTCACCACATTTAGTCCAAGTAAGGTCGAACCAATGGAGGCCCATCGGAATGCGTAAGCAAACAGGCTACAGCTTGCCTTCACGAGGCGGTAATCTTAGCTGGATAGGGAACTCCGCAAGGTTACTCTGGATAGCTGCAGAACGCGAGGAGGCTTACCTTTGACGGTTACTAAAGACAAACGAACTTCCTTGACATAGACCTGGAATCGCCCCGACCCGGCGAACACCATCCCGTTCGGCGGATTCGGACTGATCGTATCCGCAGCCAGTCCGGCAGCCGTCTTGGAGGGAGCCGCCGGCGCGACCCTCTGGCCCTGCGGCGGCAACGGCATCTGCCCCGCCGCAGCCGGTAGCGCGGCAACACTCGATTTCGCTGGCGGATAGACGATCGGTGACGCGGGCTGAGTGCGAGCCGGCACAGCACTCCGGTCCCTCGGATCCGGGAATACGTCGCCCGTGGCCATGGCCCGGTTCTTGCTCCAATGGTGGTAGCCCAGGTACGTGAACCCGAAGATGCCGATCAGGAAGAACGAAATCATCCCGCGTCGTGCCATCGTTGCCCCTTTTGTACCACGCGGCACCCTGGCCGGGCGAGAGCCCCTTGCTTTGCGCAGCCGGCGCTCCGCCGCGACCGGCGATTTCGCCAAAGGATGCTTACATCCCCGCACCCGAAACGCGTATCATATTGATGTGCCGAAGTATTCGATCGTCGTCCCGTTCCACAACGAAGAAGAGAACGTTACCACCCTTTATGATCGGGTCAAACTCGTCATGGAGCATGTGGGCGACTCCTTCGAACTGGTCTTCGTCGAAGACGGCTCGCGCGACCGCACCTATCGCCTGCTCGAGGAGATCGCCGCCGTCGATAGCCGTGTGCTCGTCGTCAAGCTGCGCCGCAACTTCGGCCAGACCAGCGCCCTCGCTGCCGGCTTCGACCATGCCCAAGGCGGCTTCGTCCTCGCCATGGACGGCGACCTCCAGCACGACCCCGACGAGATCCCCAATTTCCTCGCCAAGCTCGAAGAGGGCTACGACGTCGTCAGCGGCTGGCGTAGCCAGCGCGGCGACAACATGCTTCTCCGCCGCATCCCCTCGCGCGCCGCCAACTGGCTCATGGCCCGGCTCTCCGGCGTCAGCATCCACGACTTTGGCACCACCTTCAAGGCCTACCGCCGCGAGGTCATTCAGAGCATCCCGCTCTACGGCGAGATGCACCGCTTCATCCCCGCGCTCGCCTCCTGGTATGGCGCCAGCATCTGCGAGATCCCCATCTCCAACCCGCAGCGCGTCTACGGCAAGAGCCACTACGGCCTCTCGCGCACCATCCGCGTCTTCTTCGACCTGATGACCATCCGTTTCCTGCTGCGCTACATGACCCGCCCACTGCATTTCTTCGGCAGCATCGGCGCCCTCGGCATGCTCTTGGGCTCGGCGCTCGCCGCCTGGCTGCTGGTGCTCAAGCTGGCCACCGGACAGCACGTCATGGAGGCCCACGGCCCCATCTTCGTCGTCGCCGGCGTGCTCCTGCTCGCAGGCATCCAGATGATGGGCATCGGCCTCTTGGGCGAACTGCAGGTCCGCCACTTCCACACCGCGGCCCACCGCGCCCCCTACGCTGTGGAGCGCATCCTGCGCCTCCGTTCCAGCGAAGAGAGCATGCTGCTCTAACCCGCATTGAACAATTTTCAACCCTCCGAAATACACCGTTCACGAACGGTTACAATCTGGCCATGCACGCAATTCAGATCAAGCAAAATGGCAGCGCGGACGTCCTCGAGTACCTCGAGGTTCCCGCCCCGGTTCCGGGCACGGGCGAGGCTCTTATCGCCATCGAGTCCTCGGGTGTGAACTTCATCGATGTCTACTTCCGCGAGGGCCGCTACCCGACCCAGCTTCCATTCATCCCTGGCCAGGAGGCTGCGGGAACCGTCCTCGCCCTCGGTCCCGATGTCACCTCCGTCAAGATCGGCGATCGCGTCGCCTGGTGTGGCATCCGCGGAACCTACGCCGAGCAGGCCGTTGCCCCGGTCTCCCAGCTTGTGCGCGTGCCCGATGGCGTCACCTGCGATCAGGCTGCGGCCGCCCTGCTGCAGGGCATGACCGCCCACTACCTCGCTCACTCTGCCTACCCCATCCGCACCGACGAAACGGTGCTGATCCACGCCGGCGCCGGCGGCACCGGATTGCTCCTCACCCAGATCGCCAAGAAGCGCGGCGCCCGTGTCATCACCACCGTCTCCACCGAGGAGAAGGCCGCTCTCTCCCGCGCCGCCGGTGCCGACGAGGTGATCCTCTACACCCAGCACGACTTCGCCGACGAGGTCCGGCGCCTTACCCACGGCGAAGGCCTGCCCGTCGTCTACGACTCGGTCGGCAAGACCACCTTCGAGCAGTCGCTCAAGTGCCTCAAGCCCCGCGGCATGCTGGTGCTCTTCGGCGGAGCCAGCGGCCCCGTGCCGCCCTTCGACCTCATCCGTCTTTCGACCATGGGATCGCTCTTCGTCACCCGCCCCACCCTGAGCCACTACATCGCCACCCGCGCCGACCTCGAGGAGCGCGCCAACGATGTTTTCGCCTGGATCGCCGACGGCAGCCTCAAGCTGCGCATCGAGCACACCTACGCCCTCAAGGACGCTGCCCAGGCACAGCGCGATCTCGAGTCCCGCAAGACCACCGGCAAGCTCGTCCTCCGACCCTAACACCCCAGCATCAGCACGCTGCCGCGTGGCCCAGCCCGCGTGGCAGCGCGCGACTCCTCGCGCACGAGCCTCTCGTGCACACCCCATTTTTACGGTTTCGAAACGCCTCCGGTTCGAGCCGTCGACCCCGATGAATCGGAGTAAAGATGAAGGACGCGCCGTACCTGTTAGTGTTGCTGGTTCTGGTAAGCGTTGTGCTCAGCGTGGCGTTGCGCATGATGTGGCGCACCCTCGACCGGGCCGCCTACGTGCGCACCTGGTCGATCACCTTCGCCGCGGGAGCAGCCGGATTCTTCCTCAATATCCTCGTCGTAGAGCTCTTTCCGCACAGCCCCTTGTGCCTGTTCGTGATTGGCACCCTCCCCATTGCAGTGAGCTATCTGCTGATGCTCGGGTACCGCCAGCGCGCCGGTTTGCGCCTGTATCACGCACGCTTTCTCGGTTCCATCGCGGCCGTTGAACTGCTCGTGACCGCCTCTCGGTTCGTCATGCCAAACGCCGGGACTCGCTTGGCGGCCGGCCCGCTCTTCGCCGCCGTCATGTTTTGGATGGCCGGCCGCGCCGCCTGCAGCAAGCTCTCCGGCGCTGCCGAGCGGACCGCCCGGGGCATCCTGTATCTCTTCAGCGGCTTCGATCTCCTGCTGGGCTGTGTCGCGCTCCGCTTTGGTCGTTGCGATATCCACACGCTCGAGCTCTACGAACATGTCCGCATGCTCGGCCTGCCCTCCTTCTACATCTCCTCCGGCCTGATGGGGGTCCTCGTCATCGCCTCCGACATGGCCGCCCGCGTGCAGCGCATCGCCGAGACCGACACGCTCACCGGCCTGATGAACCGTCGCGGCATCGAGCGTGCCGCCAAGACCGCCATCGGACGCTGCCGTGCCGCTGGCCGCCCCCTCACCGCCGTCATCGCCGACCTCGACCTTTTCAAGAAGATCAACGACATGTACGGCCACGGCATCGGCGATCTTGCCCTGCAGCGATTCTCAGTCTATCTCCGCACCTCTGCCCCCGACCCGGATCTCCTCGGCCGCCTTGGCGGAGAGGAGTTCGTCCTCCTGCTCGAGAACACCACCGAGGCGCAAGCCCTGTTGCTGACCGAACAGATCCGCTCCGGCGTCACCCGGATCCCCATTGCCGACCTCGGAATCACATCCCTGACCTCCAGCTTCGGCATCTCCGAGATGCACCCTCGCGATCAAGCGCTGGTCGATATGCTGGCCCGCGCCGATAGTGCCCTCTACGCCGCGAAGTCCGCCGGCCGCGACCGCGTCCACACCTTCCCGGTGCACGAACTTGGCTTCTGCCCGGCCTCGCTGGCCGTCAGAAAATATCGCGGCGCCCCGCTCAGTGCCGACTGACCCCGGGATGAGTCAGAATCATGAAGGAAACATGTGCGCGCTGGACGCGCCGTAGGAGTTTTGCATGGCAGTACCCCGTAAAGTTCAAGCCTCTTTGCCCAGGAGGCCGTTGCGGCTAGTGCGCTTTGGCGGGATCATCGCCGCGCTTTGGTGCGGCGCCTTCAGCGCGCACGCGGTCGTGGTCCGCGGCAAGGTCACCGACCCCCTCGGCGCCGCCGTCATCAACGCCCGTGTCGAGCTCGTGCAGGGAACCAAGATGGTTGCCATCGCCCACTCCGGCGTCGATGGCGGCTTTGAGATTCGCAGCACCGCGCCGGGACGCTTCCGCCTGCTCACCATCGCCCCCACCTTCGCCACCAGCATCGGCGACGACTTCTACGGCGGTGTCCTCGACGTTGTCTCGCGCAACGTCGTCATGGAGATCACCTCCGTCACCGAGCAGGTCACCGTCACCGCCACCGGCGTTCCCACCCCGCTTCAGCAGGCCAGCTCTCCCGTCTCGCTCGTCAACGCCTTCGACCTCACCACCCGCGTCGGCGTCATCGACGAGATGCGTCAGGCCCCCGGCATCGAGCTGGTCCAGCAGGGCCAGACCGGCGGCGTCGGTTCGCTCTTCGTGCGCGGTGGAAACTCCACTGCCAACAAGGTCCTCGTAGACGGCATCACCGCCGAGGACGTCGGCGGCACCTTCGACTTCGGCACCGTCGCCACCACCGGCCTCGACACCATCGAGACCTACCGTGGCCCCGACAGCGTCCTCTACGGCAGTGACGCTGGCGCCTCCGTCGTCTCCTTCACCACCCCGCACGGCGGCTCGCCGCACCCCCTGGTCACCTACTCCGGCGACGCCGGCAACTTCCACACCTACCGCGACGAAGCCACCCTCAGCGGCGCCCACAAAAAAGTCGACTACTACACCGCCTTCAGCCGCTTCGACACCTCGAACGCCCTCCCGCTCGACCGCTATCACTCCGCCACCTCGGCCGCCAACATCGGCTACGCCTTCTCCGGCAACGCCGAGGCCCGCTTCACCCTGCGCAACGCCGTCTCCGCCACCGGCCTCCCCGGAGCCCACGACTTCTACGGCATCTCCAACGACGGCAAGCAGGGCGACCAGGACCTCTACTCCGG
>OUNK010006043.1_pt1 | contig 15884 bp, 16 predicted proteins | sample 1755341 | NCBI WGS metagenome assembly OUNK01 (sample SAMEA3914788, study PRJEB12502) | metagenome | biome: forest; material: soil | place: Canada | collected 2011-07-03 | depth 0.1 m | reverse complement strand
AAGCAGCGTAACGGCCCCACCGATACGGTGAAACTGACCTTCCTCGGTCATTACACCAAGTTCGAAAACTACAGCCCGGATAGCTATGTGGGGCATTTCTAAGAGCCTGGCATCATCGGACGATGTTGCCTGCGCTTTGCCATCGCATTGCCCTGATCTACCTCCCGGTAGCCGATACCCTATGATGCAGCGGGCGTGAGCCATCGGCTCATCGCTCATTTGCGCTTCCGCGTTTCGGAGGCACCGGTTTCGATCAAGCCAGGACCATGAGTCGTACTACTGTCGCCACCATTCATCTGGGCGCGCTGCGCCACAACCTCGAGCGCATCCGCGAGATGGCTGCGCCCTCTCAGGTCATGGCCGTGGTCAAAGCCGATGCGTATGGGCATGGCCTGGAACGTGTTGCGCGTGCATTGAACGGGGCTGCTGACGCGTTTGCGGTAGCGTCGCTCGGCGATGGTTTGCGCTTGCGTGCAGCCGGACATCGGCAGCGCATCGTGGTGCTGTCTGGGCCGGATCAGGCGGGCGACATCGCCGAAATGCAGCGCCTTGGCCTCGACGCGGCGATTCATCATGAGAGTCAGCTGCACTGGTTGTCGGAGGCATCGCCCACGCGCGGTCGCCTGCGTGTATGGCTGAAAATCGACAGCGGCATGCATCGCCTGGGCTTCGCTCCCGAGCGTGCGGCGGTGGTACATGCGCAGCTCTCGACAATGTCGAGCATCGATCCGGATATCGGTTTGATGACGCACTTTGCCGAGTCGGAAGTCTTCGATGGCGAGCGGACGCGTCTGCAAATTGAACGTTTTAACAACGCGACGCGCGGTTTGTTCGGGCCGCGTTCGCTATCCAACTCTGCTGCGGTGTTGGGATGGCCTGATGCTCGCGCGGACTGGGTGCGCACGGGCGGATTGCTGTATGGGCTCTCCGTCGTGGACGGCAAGAGCGGTGCGGATTTTGGTTTCCGCCCGGCGATGACTTTGTCCACGCGCCTAATTGCCATCAACACCATCGGACGTGGTGAACGCATCGGTTACAACGGCCTGTGGGAGTGTCCCGAGGACATGCCTGTCGGCGTCGCCGCTGTCGGCTACGGTGATGGCTATCCTCGCAGCGCGGTCGCCGGAACGCCGGTGTTGGTTGGCGATCGGCGCGTGCCGTTAGTCGGGCGTGTGTCGATGGACCTCATCACGCTGGATTTGCGTGAAGCACCAGAGGCGAAAGTGGGCGATCGCGTGGTGCTGTGGGGGCCGGAGCTGCCGGTGGAAATCGTCGCGGCGCAATCGGGCACGATCAGTTACGACCTTACCTGTGGCATGACGCGTCGCGTGCTGTTCGTCGAAGACGAGGAGTGATCGGCGTGAGTCTGTCTCGCAGCTTGCGACCATCGCAGGCTAAGCTCTTTCCATCGACATCAGCGATCTAACCTCATGGCCAAAGCCAAAACTGCCTATGTCTGCACCGATTGCGGTGCCGAGCACAACAAGTGGCAAGGTCAGTGCGTCGAATGCAGTGCGTGGAATACGCTTTCGGAGTTTGTGGTGCAGTCGGCGCAAAAGTCCATCGGTGCTGCGCGACAAGGCGGCTACGCTGGCGCTGCCAACAGCGCGCCGCGTGTTACACCGCTAACCGACGTGTTGATCACCGCTGAGTCGCGCACGCTGACCGGTATCGGCGAACTCGATCGCGTGCTCGGCGGTGGTCTGGTCGACGGATCGGTGGTGTTGATCGGCGGCGACCCGGGCATCGGCAAGTCGACCTTGCTGCTGCAGATGCTCGGCAAACTTGGCGAAAAGTTGCCGAGCATTTACGTCACCGGCGAGGAATCGCTGGCGCAGGTAGCATCGCGCGCACAACGGCTCGATCTTCCGTTACAGCCGCTGCAGGCGCTGGCGGAGACGGGCGTCGAGCGCATCCTCGAGCAAGTTGCGGCCACGCGGCCGCGTGTGCTGGTGATCGATTCGATCCAGACGATCTGGACCGAATTGCTGACGGCAGCACCCGGTTCAGTGAGTCAGGTGCGCGAATCGGCGGCACGCCTGACGCGTTTTGCCAAGGAAAGCGGCACCTCTGTTTTCCTGGTCGGCCATGTCACCAAGGAAGGCGGTATTGCAGGCCCGCGCGTGCTCGAACACATGGTCGATGCCGTGCTGTATTTTGAAGGCGATTCCGGCAGCCGTTTCCGCGTGTTGCGCGCTTTCAAGAATCGTTTCGGCGCGGTGAATGAATTGGGCGTGTTCGCGATGTCCGAAAAGGGCCTGCGCGAAGTACCTAATCCTTCGGCGATATTCCTGTCTGCTCACAGCGGCCCCACTTCGGGCAGCGCAGTCATGGTGACTCGCGAAGGCACGCGTCCTTTGCTGGTGGAAGTGCAGGCGCTGGTGGATCAATCCTCGCTGGGTAATCCGCGACGCGTGGCGCTGGGTCTGGAGCAGAACCGTCTGGCGATGTTATTGGCCGTGTTGCATCGACACGGTGGTGTAGCGGCTTACGATCAGGATGTATTCGTCAATGTCGTGGGCGGTATTCGCGTGCAGGAAACTGCCGCGGACCTTCCCGTGCTGCTCGCGGTGCTGTCATCGCTTCGTGATCGGCCGCTGCCAGAGAAGACGATCACCTTCGGCGAAGTGGGGCTCTCCGGTGAAATCCGTCCGGTGCCCAACGGCGAGGAACGATTGAAAGAAGCGTCCCACCATGGATTTCTGCGTGCGATCGTGCCGAAAGCTAACGCACCGAAGAAGGGGCGCGTCGGCGAGATGGAAGTGATTGGTGTCGAGCGCTTGTCGCAAGCCATCGACGCTTGCCGCTGAGAGCGGGTCAATCCACCGCGCGGTGCAGGATCACTTCCAGCACAAACTTCGAGCCGAAGAACGCCAGCGCTAGCACGCCCATGCCGATCAGCGTGAGATTCACCGCACTGCGTCCACGCCAGCCATGCCGCCAGCGGCCATAGAGCAGGGCGCCAAATACCAGCCACGCGATGATCGACAACACAGTTTTGTGCACCAGATGCTGGCCGAACAGGTTGTCGACGAACAGGATGCCAGTGAGGAGGGCCAGCGTCAGCAGAAGGAAGCCGGCGCCGATCAGGCGAAAAAGCACGGATTCGGTCAAGGTCAGCGGCGGTAGTGCGCTGAGCCATGGCCCCAGCTGGCGATGTCGCAAGGCGCGTTCCTGTATCGCCAGCAGGATCGCCATGGCCGCAGCGATCGACAGCACGCCAAAGGCCAGCAACGCCACCGTGACGTGCAGCTTGATGTGCCAATCCATCGAGACGGGCGCCGTAGAGGGCGCCAAGAAGCTATCGACCCACAGCAGCAGGGCGCTGATCGGAAAAACGATGACGCCAAGTGTCGCCACGGGCCTGGCGAGGTTGACCAGCAACGTCAACGCCGATACTACGCAAGCGACCAGCGAAAGCGCTGCAAAGAAATGCAGATCCAGCGCGCCGCGATGCGTCGCAAGCAGCCCGGATGCGTGCGCAATCACCGCGAGCGCCGCAATGGCCAGGGCAGGTCGCGCAAAGGTGGCAGGAGTCTTGGAACTGCCCGTAAACAGCGGCCGCGCCAACAGCCCGCTGGCGAGCAGGTAGCAGGCAATGGCGAAGATCGAAAGGGCGGGCAGCATGGCGTACAAGTGTGGCACAGGGTCCTGATGCCGTGAACGCGGCAAAACAGCAGGCCCAACAAACCGTTTCGTGATTTGGAAGACGCGCTTGCCACGCGGATCAAGGCCCAGCCGGCGCATTCCTGAGAAAACGGGCGTCTCTGGTATATTTGCCAATCCGCTCGGCCTTTACCAAGTCCATCACCATGTTTGAGTCACTCAGCCAACGCCTCTCCACCACCGTCAACCGCTTGCGCGGGCGCGGTCGGCTGACCGAGGAAAACATCCGCGAATCGTTGCGCGAAGTACGTATCGCCCTGCTCGAGGCCGACGTGGCGCTGCCCGTGGTGCAGGCCTTGATCGAGCGCGTGAAGGTGCGTGCGGTCGGCCAGGAAGTGCTCAAGAGTCTGTCGCCGGGCCAAGCCCTGGTGAAGGTGGTCAGCGACGAGCTGACCGCGGTGATGGGCACCTCGAATACCGAACTCAATCTCGCCCAGCAGCCGCCCGCCGTGGTGTTGATGGCTGGCCTGCAAGGCGCCGGTAAGACCACCACGGTCGCCAAGCTCGCGCGTTTTCTCACTGAGCGCAAAAAGAAGCGCGTGATGGTGGTGAGCTGCGACGTTTATCGTCCTGCAGCTATCGAACAGTTGCGCACGCTGGCCGAACAGGTCGGCGTGAAGTTCTTCCCGTCTGAAGCGGGCCAAAACCCGGCGGATATCGCCAAGGCCGCGATCGCGGCTGCGCGCAAGGAAGTGATCGACGTGCTGCTGGTGGATACCGCCGGCCGCCTGCACGTCGACGAAGCGATGATGGCCGAGATCAAGGCGCTGCACGCTGCGCTCACGCCGATCGAAACCTTGTTCGTGGTCGACTCGATGACCGGTCAGGACGCCGCCAACACGGCCAAGGCGTTCAGCGAGGCGCTGCCGCTCACCGGTGTCGTCTTGACCAAGACCGACGGCGACGCGCGCGGCGGTGCTGCATTGTCGGTGCGCTATGTCACCGGCCGTCCGATCAAATTCCTCGGCGCAGGCGAGAAGACCGACGCACTCGAACCGTTCCATCCGGACCGTATCGCGCAGCGCATCCTCGGTATGGGCGACGTGCTGTCGTTGGTCGAGGAAGTCGAGCGCAAGGTCGATCAGGAAAAAGCGCAAAAGCTCGCCACCAAGGTGATGAAGGGCAAGCGCTTCGATCTCAACGACATGCGCGACCAGCTCGAGCAGATGACCAACATGGGCGGCCTGGCCGGCCTGATGGACAAGTTGCCAGGTGTCTCGGGCCTGCCTGACAGCGTCAAATCCAAGGTCGACGACGGCGAAATCAAGCGCATGGTCGCGATCATCAGCTCGATGACCAAGAAAGAACGCCGCCATCCGGACCTGCTGAACGGCTCCCGCCGCGCCCGTGTGGCGCGCGGCTCGGGCACGCAGCCGGCCGACGTCAACCGCCTGTTGAAGCAATACATGCAGATGGAAAAGATGATGTCCAAGCTTTCCAAGGGCGGCACCAAGGGTCTGCTACGGCAGATGCGCGGTGCCATGAAGGGCATGGGCGGCATGGGCGGCGGCTTCCCGCCAATGCGATAAGGCCGGCTGTCTGACCGGCAGATGAGCTAACCCCTTCCTTTTTCCTCAGATTTCATTAAAATATCGCGTTTACCGCGTCCGTTCTAGGGCGCGCTTGCCGAGCATGCCGGCAACTCTGGAGCTTTTACTATGGTTAAGATTCGTCTTTCGCGCGGCGGCGCCAAGGGCCGTCCGTTCTACCACGTTGTTGTGACCGATCAGCGCAGTGCGCGCGACGGCCGCAGCATTGAGCGCGTGGGTTTCTACAACCCGACCGCTTCTGGCAAGGACAAGCGTCTCGAACTGAACGTTACCCGCGTTCAGGAGTGGGTGGCCAAGGGCGCTCAGCTGAGCGATAAGGTTGCTTCGCTGGTGAAGGAAGCCGGTAAGCAGCAGGCTGCCTGAACATGACTGCAGCCGGTCGGCGCGTCCTGGTAGGACGCATCGTCGGGTTATACGGCGTGCAGGGCTGGCTCAAGATTGAATCCTGGACCGAGCCGCGCACGCAGATCTTCAAGTACCAGCCCTGGCTGCTTTCAGCGGCGCCGGGCCAGGACACGGAGATCGCAGGCATCAACGGTCGACCCCAAGGCAAGGGCCTCGTCGCCAAATTGCCCGGGGTGGATGATCGGGAGGGCGCTGCAGCGTTGGTTGGGCAAGATATCTACGTTGCCCGCGAACTGCTGCCGCCACCCGGCAAAGATGAGTACTACTGGGTCGACCTCGAAGGTCTAGAGGTCGTCACCACGGAAGGCGTGATGTTGGGACGGGTGACTCATCTGTTCGCAACCGGCGCTAACGACGTGGTGGTCGTAAGGGATGGCGAGCGCGAGCGGCTAGTTCCTTTCGTCCAAGGTGTTTACGTGCGGTCGGTGGATTTGTCCGGCGGTCGCATGGTGGTGGACTGGGACCCTGAATTCTAAGATTGAGGGTCCGATGCGCATCGATGTCGTCACGCTGTTCCCCGACTTCATGCGTCAGTGCGCCGCTGTTGGTGTAGTAGGACGCGCGCAGCAACGCGAGTTGTTGCAGGTGGAAACCTGGAATCCGCGCGATTACGCCACCGACAATTACCGTACCGTGGATGGCCGCACCTGCGGCGGTGGTCCCGGCATGGTGATGCTGATCGAGCCTTTGCGTGCAGCCCTCAAGGCCGTACGCGAGGCAGCACCGGAGCCGGTGCATGTGATTTACCTCAGTCCGCAAGGAGCGCGGCTGACGCAGGGCAGAGTGGAAGCGCTGGCCAAGTTGCCGCGCATCGCTCTGCTCTGTGGACGTTACGAAGGTGTGGACGAGCGTCTGCTGGCGCATGAGGTCGACGAGGAGCTTTCCATCGGCGACTATGTGCTCTCCGGTGGCGAGCTAGGTGCCGCGGTGATCATCGATGCCGTGGGCCGCTTGCAAGACGGCGCATTGAACGATGCGCAATCTGCCGAGCAGGATTCGTTTTCGAACGGACTGCTGGACTGTCCGCACTATGCAAAACCGGTGCATGACGCACTGGGCGATGTACCGGAGGTATTGCTCTCCGGCGATCATGCGGCGATACGCCGTTGGCGCCTGAAGCAATCGCTGGGACGGACCTGGTTGCGACGTCCCGATTTATTGGCGCAGCGTGCGCTGGATGCTGAATCCCGTGCGCTGTTGGATGAATTCCGCCGTGAACATGCTCAACAGGAGCAGGCACGGCAAAACGATGCGGCCGATGAAGACCGCAATCATTGAGAAAAGACAGGTGTTGCCATGAACAAGATCATCGAACAGTTCGAAGCCGAGCAGATCACCCGCCAGCTGCCGCAGTTCGGCCCTGGCGACACCGTGATCGTCAACGTCAAGGTGAAGGAAGGTAACCGCGAGCGCGTTCAGGCGTTCGAAGGTGTCGTCATCGCCAAGCGCAGCCGCGGCCTGCATTCGGCCTTCACCGTGCGCAAGATCTCGCACGGCACCGGCGTGGAGCGCGTGTTCCAGGCGCACAGCCCGAGCATCGAGTCGGTGACGGTCAAGCGCAAGGGTAAAGTGCGCGGCGCCAAGCTGTACTACCTGCGCGGTCTGGAAGGCAAGGCAGCTCGCATCAAGGAAAACATCGGCGCCTCGCTCACCGGCGAGTAAGCCAAAGCGCCACGGCGCAACAAAAAACCCGCGGATCGCTCCGCGGGTTTTTTTATGGATTCGATCTGGAACTCGATTCCGGCCTGTCTACTCAAAAGTTGACTTGCAGCGGTTGCGGCTCCTGCAAGAAGTTGCCTTGCACGAAATCCACGCCGCAGGCGAACAACAACGATGTGCTGGCCGCATCCTCAACCCACTCGGCAATCGCCATGCGTTTCATCTCGTGGGCCTGTTGGCAGATTTCGGTGATCTTCTTTTGGTTTTCCGGATGCTGCGGAAGGTCGGCCATGAAGCTGCGGTCGATCTTCAAGTAATCCGCCTGAATGTGGTTGAGCAGCTGGAAGGAGTTGAGTCCTGATCCGAACTGTTCCAGTGCAAAGTAGCCGCCGAGGTTTTTCCAGGCGGCAATAAATTCTTGCGCCGGACGCAGTAGGGTGACGACCTTGCTTTCGGTCATTTCCAAGACCAGTCGGCCATTTTTCAGATTGGCCTGCTTCAGCGTCCGATCAAGCCACGGCAACAAGCTGCTTTGCTGCTGCAAGGAGTCGGCAGTGAGCTTCACGAAGAAGGTGGTGGGTATGCCTGCCTTGTCGCGCGTCTTCAGTGCATTGATCGCCTGGGTCAATACCCAGCGGTCGATCTCGGCATTGAGGCCGTATTTTTCCGCAATCGGCATGAAGAAGCCGGGCGACACTTCGCCTTGCGGGCCGTTCATGCGCAACAGGATTTCCGAGTAGTCGCCCTCGGCATCCTGCAAGCTGATGGTCTGCTGGTGGTACAGCATGAATTCGTTTTGGGTAAGCGCCTGGCGCAGCAAGCCCAACCAGTTGCGCTCGCGCTCGGCGTCGGCCTTTTCGCGAGCGGCGGGATCGTGCAGTTCGTTGCGATTGCCGCCTTGGCTCTGCGCGCTGCGCAGGGCCTGACTGGACTGGTTCAGCAGCATGTCGGTGTTGGCGTTTTTCTCGCCCAGCAGACTGCCGCCGATGCTGACCGTCAGGGTGATCGACTGCGTGCCAAGATCGAAGATCTCGCGCGAAATGGCCTGCTGCAGCGCGCCGATCCATTCGCGGATCGCTTCGTCGCTATCGGTGCGCAGGATCACGCCGATCGTATGCTCGGCCAAAAGGCCGGCGACATCTTCCTGGCCCAACTGCATGGTGACCCGGTGCGCGAACGCGGACAGCAGTTCGTCGGCTTTACCCAGGCCGATGCCGTTCACGATCTGGTTCCAGTTATCCGGCTCGATCAGCAACAGGCTCTGGCCTTTGCGACCTTCGCTGGCGGCGCCCACGGCGTTATCAATGAATTCCAGTGTGCGTGCACGGTTGTAGAGGCCTGTAACCGAATCGCGCTGCAGCTGCTCGACCAGGGCCGGATCAACCTGCTGGCGACGGAACACGATCTGCAGGCAGGTCTCGCCCTCAAACGTGGCGTGCGCGAATTCGGCCGTCGCGGGAAAGGCGCTGCCATCGGCGCGGCGGGCGTGTAGCTCGAGCCGGTAGTCCGCTTTTTCGCCACGCGACAACGCGCGCAGTAGATTCTTGAATGCCTCGGAGTCGGCGGGGGCGATCAGATCGAGCACGGGCAGGCCGAGCAGGTCGTCGTAGTCCGCGTAGCCGAACGTATCGAGGTATGACCGATTGGCGCGTACGTGCATGCCTTCGTGCACATAGGCGATCGGATCATTCGACGAATCGAGCAGGGCGTCGCAGCGGCGCTCGGATTCGCGCAGCGCCGATTCAAGTCGGCGTACCTGGCGGCGCGTGTTGAGCGATTCGAATTCGCGCTTGATCACCGTGATCATCTGCTTGGGCTGGCCCCGTGAGCCAACACCCTGCACGCCGTCCTGGAACATGTCCGCGATGCCCTGGTCGTCCATTTTCGCGACGCACGCAATCAAAGCGATATCGCGTGCGCTTGCATCGATCTGTTGCGCCACGCTGCGCAGCGGCAGGCCGTTGACACTCGGATTAAACAGCACGAGGTCCGGACCGAGTTCTTCGAGCGCTGAGTGGATCTGCTCAGGTGTGGTTGCCCGCGCAGGGCGAACCGCGATGCCCGCGTTACGCAATAACGTGATGATCTGTTCCGCGTCCTCGACCGAATTTTCGATGAAGAGGATCTTGATGACGGAGTCTGTCTTCATGGGTGCGTCGTGCTTCCTTGGATATGGCTGCTCGCGAGGGCGGTGTTTGCGCGCAAGCCGGCACTACCTGACCGTTTTAACGGATTCCGCACATACCCGCCAGCGGCAATTCACACATTGGTGACGAAGCGCATGTGCAGACAGCCACTTAGAGTGGCCGTTTGGACGGATCGCCGCCCACTTCACGGACCAGTTTGGGCACAAGATAGCCGGGCAGGCGGCCACGCATGTCCTCGATCAACGATTGCGCCTGAGCGTCGGGCACTTCGAAATGCGCCGCCCCCTGCACCCGATCGAGCTGATGCAGGTAATAGGGCAGCACGCCGGCAGCAAACATGCGCTCGGATAGTGCCGTCAATGTGCCTGCATCATCGTTGATCCCGCGAAGCAAGACGGATTGATTGAGCAGCGTGGCGCCAGCATCGCGCATTCTTGCGCAGGCGGCATCCACGGAGTCGTCAAATTCGTTCGCGTGATTGGCGTGCAGCACCACCACCTTCTGTAGAGGCAGTGACTTCAACCAGTCGGTGAAGGGTGTATCGATGCGCTCGGGCAGCACGATCGGCAGGCGAGTATGGATACGCAGCCGAGTGACATGCGCAAGGTCGGCCAAGCCATGGCTCAGTTCCTCGAGCTTGCTGGTGGAAAGTGCGAGGGGATCGCCGCCGGACAGGATCAGTTCGTTAATCGACGTGTCTTGGCGTACATGTTCCAACGCCTGCCGCCACTGTCCGGCAGCCGCGATTTCATCGCCGTAGGGAAAATGCCGGCGGAAGCAATAACGGCAATTGACCGCGCAACTGCCGCTGGCGATCAACAAGGCGCGGCCCTGGTATTTGTGCAGCACGCCTTGCGCCTCGCGCGCAGCAAGGTCGCCCACGGCGTCGGTGGTGAAGCCGGGTGCCAACGCCATCTCGGCGAGCTGGGGTAGTACTTGGCGCAGCAAAGGATCATGGGCGTCGCCAGGGCGCATCCGCGCCACGAAGCCACGTGGCACGCGCAGCGAAAAACCAGCGTCATCGGCAGGCAGGTGATCGGCCAGATGGTTCAGCCCAAGCAGACTGAGCAGCTCGCGACTATCGGTGACCGAGTCGCGCCAGAGCTGTCGCCAATCGGCCAGGGCGGGCGATGTAATGCGGGCGCCGGGGCTTGCGGTTATCATGTACGGCCTTATGCGGGCCTTCTGGCCCCCTAAGTCCCTATTTTAGCCGCTGATGGCAGCGGTTTTCCTTATCGGAGTGAAGTGCATGGCCAGTTACGGTCTCAACGACGTCAAAAACGGTGTGAAGATCATCGTGGACGGCGATCCCTTTGTCATCGTCGAGGCGGAGTTCATCAAGCCCGGCAAAGGCCAGGCCTTCACCCGCATCCGAATCCGTAACCTGCTCAACGGCCGCACCACCGAAAAGACCCTCAAGTCCAGCGAATCGTTCGAAGGCGCGGATGTGGTCGATACCGACATGCAGTTCCTCTACAGCGATGGCGAGTTCTGGCATTTCATGCACCAGGAATCGTTCGAGCAGCACCAGGCCGACGCCGCCGCGATGAGCGATGCCTCCAAGTGGCTCAAGGGCGAGGAGGAGTGCGTAGTCACCCTGTGGAACGGCCGTCCGATCTCGGTGCAGGCACCGAACTTCGTCGAGCTGAAGATCGTCGAAACCGATCCGGGTCTGCGTGGCGACACCTCTGGCGGTGGCGGCAAGCCTGCCAAGCTGGAAACCGGCGCAGTGGTGCGCGTGCCGTTGTTCGTGAACCAGGACGAGATGATCAAGGTCGATACACGCACTGGCGAATATGTCAGCCGCGTGAAGTGACGAACTGGCGCGTGGGCTATGCCCATGCCTCTGTCAGTTCGTCATCCCGCGCAGGCCGGGATCCAGTCCTAAGTGATGTTGTGCACAGCACTCTAAATAAGGCTTTGTGTGCTTCGCACCAGTATTTCACTGGATTCCGGCCTGCGCCGGGATGACGGACAAAAAACATTGGGGCGGGCATCGTAAGATGTGCCGCCCCATCTCGTATCACTCCCCGCAAGGCGAATAACGATGAGCCAGAACGCTCCGCAGACCATCGATCTTCTTATCGAGGCCCGCTGGGTCGTGCCGGTCGAACCGCATGACGTGGTGCTCGAGCATCACGCCGTCGCTGTCGATGGCGATCGCATCGTCGCCATCCTGCCGATTGCGCAGGCACGCGCCACTTATGCGCCACGCGAGCGAGTCGAGTTGGGCGAGCACGTGCTGATCCCCGGACTCATCAACACCCACACGCACAATCCGATGACGTTGATGCGTGGCCTCGCCGACGATCTGCCGCTGATGGTGTGGCTGCAGCAGCACATCTGGCCGGTCGAGGCGAAGGTGATCGGTCCGGAATTCGTGCGTGACGGCGTGGAACTGGCAGTGGCCGAGATGCTTCGCGGCGGCACCACCTGCGCCAACGAAAATTATTTCTTCCCCGATGCGATCGGCGCCACGTACCGCAAGCTGGGTTTTCGCGCGGTGGTCGGCTTGCCGGTGATCGAGTTCCCATCGGCATGGGCCCGGACGCAAGACGAATATTTCGAGCGCGCGGGCGAAACCCACGACAGCTTCCGCAACGATCCTCTGATTAGCACCGCTTTCGCACCGCACGCGCCGTACACGGTGTCGGATGAATCCTTCGAACGCATCCGCGTGCTGGCCGATCAGCTGGACATTCCCGTGCACCTGCATTTGCACGAGACCGCCCATGAAGTGGAAGAAGAGAAAAAGAAATCCGGCCTACGCCCGTTCCAGCGCCTGCAGAAGCTTGGCCTGATCAATGACCGCCTGATCGCGGTACACATGACGCAGCTCACCGAAGGTGAGATTGCCGCGTGTGCCGAGGCGGGTGTGTCCGTGGTGCATTGCCCGGAGTCCAACCTGAAACTGGCGTCCGGTTTCTGCCCTGCGGAGAAGATTCGCAAGGCTGGCGTGAATCTCGCGATCGGTACGGACGGCTGCGCCTCCAACAACGATCTGGATATGTTCGGCGAAATGCGCACCGCGGCCTTGCTGGCCAAAGCCGTGGCCGAAGACGCCGCCGCGTTCGATGCCGGCTTCACGTTGCGTGCCGCCACCATCAACGCCGCGAAGGCGCTCGGTCTGGATGCCAGCATCGGTTCGATCGAAGTCGGCAAGCAGGCGGATCTGGCGGCGGTGCGGCTCAGCGATCTGGAAACACAGCCGCTGTTCCACATCATTTCGCAGCTTGTCTACGCGACCGGGCGCCACCAAGTCAGTGATGTGTGGATCGCTGGCAAGCGTAAGCTGGCCGCGCGCGAACTGGTCGACATGGATACGGCCGGCATGCTCGCCCGCACCCATGCTTGGCGCGAGCGCATTGCTGCAATCTAAACGTCATACGGATCTTCGGAGGCATCGACATGAATCGTTATCTCGTCATCCTTCTGCGTCGTCCGCATTTCGACCCTGCTGTGGTGCCATTGCACCAGCAGTTTCTAGAAGAGCTGCGTGCTCAAGGTCGCAATGAAATGTCCGGTCCCTTTGGTGACAAATCCGGCGGTGCTTATTTGCTGCTCGCCGAATCGATGGAAGAGGCCATGGAGATTGCCCATCGCGATCCGGCGCACACCAGCGGCGGCTGGGATATCACCCTCTATGCATGGCATGCGCATTAAGCTAGGCGAATCACCAGGAGCACCATGATGCAGACGACAAGTGCGAATCCCTCGCAAGATCCCGCACATCCATGTGCGGACTCTTCAAATGTCAGCCACGATGAAATCGCCCGTTTCGACAAGTTGGCTGCGCGCTGGTGGGATCCGGATGGCGAGTCGCGGCCGTTGCACGATCTTAATCCCGTACGTGCCGCGTATGTCGCCGAGCGCGTACCGCTGCGCGGCGCGAAGGTCGCGGATGTGGGTTGCGGTGGTGGGCTGCTCAGCGAAGCATTGGCGCGTGCCGGTGCCGATGTCGTCGGTATCGATCTTGGGCTGAAAGTGATCGAGATAGCGCGACTGCATTTGTACGAATCGAACCTCAAAGTCGATTACCGCAAGCAGTCCTCCACGGAACTCGCCGAGGCCGAGCCCGCCAGTTTCGATGCAGTGTGTTGCATGGAGCTGATCGAGCACGTGCCCGATCCTGCCGCACTCGTGCGTGATCTTGCGGCGATGCTTAAGCCGGGCGCGCGCTTGTTCATGTCCACGCTCAATCGCACGCCGGTCGCGTTTGGTGCGGCCATCCTCGGCGCCGAATACATCATGCGCATGTTGCCGCGCGGCACGCACCATTACGCGCAATTCCTCAAACCGCATGAACTGGCGCATCTCCTGCGACAAGCAGGGCTGGAACTGGAGGACGTCAGCGGCCTCGGTTACAACCCGCTCAATCGTAAGGCGTGGCTTAGCCAGTTCACTGCCGTCAACTATCTCTTGTGTGCACGCAAACCCCAATGAAGTCCCTTCCCGAATCGCCCCAAGGCGTGCTGTTCGATCTCGACGGAACCTTGCTCGACAGCGCGCCGGATCTGCATGCTGCGCTCGTCGCGTATTGCGATGAAGTCAGCGCGCCAGCCGCGCCGTATGCCGCCGTGCGCGAGGTGGTCTCGCGCGGTTCCCGCGCCATCCTGCGTTGCGCATTCGATGAAAGCGACGAGGCGTTGTTTGAGCGCATGCCGCGCTACCTCGAGCTTTATCACTCGATGATGTGCCGGCACACGCGTCCCTTCGAAGGTATCGATCCTTTGTTGGAAGCACTTGAGAACAGCGGGCTGATGTGGGGCATCGTCACCAACAAACCTGGCTATCTCACCGACGACCTCGTGCAGCAGATCGGCTGGAGCAACCGCGTTTGCGCGGTGGTTTCCGGTGACACGCTGCCGGTGCGTAAGCCCGATCCGGCTCCCGTATTGCTGGCCTGCGAGCGCGCCGGACTCGATCCCGCACGTTGCCTGTTTGTGGGGGATGATCGTCGCGATGTGCAAGCCGGGCGTGACGCCGGGTTGTTCACCGTGGCGGTGCAATGGGGTTACCTCGACGGTGGCGATCCGCAGGCCTGGGGTGCCGATGTGGTGGTGGAACATCCACGCCAGCTTGCCGAACTGCTCCAACTGAAGGTCACCGCGTGAGCGAGGGCACTTCCCAGCACGGAGCGTTGCAAAGCTACGTCGATAAATGGCTGTCGGTGCAGCCTCAGCAGCGCATGGCGCTGGTCTTTGTCGATCCGACAAAATATCCAGGGCATGTCGCACTCGCCGCGCTGGAGCAGGAATGGCTCTCGGCCGCCTATGGCATCCGCGAGCCGCAAGTGGCCGCGACCAAGCTCAACTGGTGGGCGGAGGAGCTGAGCGGAGCCGCGACAAGCGGTGGCCGACATCCTTTGACGCGCGTGTTGTTCGACGACGAGCGCGCACACGCGATCCCGCAAGAACGTTGGCTGGCACCGGTGCTGGCGGCGATGGCGCAGTTGGAGGAGGGCACCGCGGTGGATTTCGCGGCACAGCTCAATGCGGCGTCCGCGCTGCACGGCGCGCTGGCAACGCTGGAGACGAACTGGTGGTACGGCGACGCTGCATCCCCGGAGCGCGCGGCACGTGTCGCGACCTTGAGCCATCTACTCTATGCGCTGCGCCGCCTGCAGGACGATGCCGATCGGGATCGCCTGCCGTTGCCGATGGCGCGACTGGCCCGCTTCAACCTCAGCCGCGCCGGGCTGCGCGAGCGTAGCGAGGCGCGCGACCAGGCCATCAAGGCCCAATTGGGCGATCTGCAAGGCAGCTGGAAAGAGGCGGCCGGCGTTGCCGGCCCGCTAAGCGTGTTCAGAGCGCTGGAATCAGGCCAGGGCGAGCGCCTGGTGCGCAAGGCGGTCCGCGCCGATGAGCCCTTGGCTGTGCTGCAGAAGGGGGTTCCGGACGGTGGCTTTTCGGCGACGCTCCGGGCCTGGCAGGCTGCGCGGCATTGGCAAAAGCACTTGGATCGCTGACCCAGGCAAAACGCACTGTTTCTCTGGACGGGCCTGTTGCGAGACGCCAAGCTGCCCCAACATAGGTGGGTCTCGCTGCGGTCGATCGCCCGCTTGTTACAGGAATACCCCATGCATACGCACGAAAACACCGTTCGCCTGATGCCCGATGTCGCCACCCAGGCGCAGCCGCATCTGGCTGGCGCGTTGGATTGGGTGGGGATGGACGGCATCGAGGTGCCCGTACGCTTCGACGCCGGCGACGGCGACGTGCAGCGCGCCAGTGCCCAGGTCGGCGCCTTCGTCAATCTCACCCGTCCGGATCGTCGCGGCATTCACATGTCGCGCTTGTACCTGCTGGTCGACGAATACCTGAGCACGAAGACCGTCGACGCGGGCATGCTCGAGTCCCTGCTGCGCGCGTTCCTGGAATCGCACAAGGATCTGGCCGATCGTGCGCGTATCAGCATTCGCTTCGATCAGCTCGTGCGTCGCGCCGCGTTGCGCAGC
>OUNK010001110.1_pt1 | contig 15953 bp, 13 predicted proteins | sample 1755341 | NCBI WGS metagenome assembly OUNK01 (sample SAMEA3914788, study PRJEB12502) | metagenome | biome: forest; material: soil | place: Canada | collected 2011-07-03 | depth 0.1 m | reverse complement strand
GACGTGCGCCGCTACCACGAAATACATCGCATCCCCCTCGCGTCCGCCGACCGCATCGGCCACTTGCGCCGCATATGCTTCTGTGTCCCCCGGCCTGCCATACCACTTCGGTAACAGATAGTTAGCCTCCGCAAGTGCGAAATAGTAGTACTCCGGGTTGTGCGACATCGCGGCCTGTGCCAGGTCGTCCACCTGCTTGCGTGGCCACCCCTGCGCCAGCGCTACCGTCTGCATTGCGCGATACCATTCCGGGCACTTCATGCCGATACCGCGAGCTTCCTCGAGAACCGTGTGCGCGCTCTGTACGCGCTCACTGAAGAGCGCCCATCCCTGCTGGGTTACGGTATTTGCAAAGCCGTTGCCCCTTGCCTTCCAGGCGAAAGTCAGGTAGGCCTGCGCCAGTGCGATCCTTGGCGTCGGCGCTTGCTGATCCCCGGTTATCCACTGTTGCAGTCTGGTGAGCAGCGCCTGCCAGTCCGCGTCAGTTTCCGTCATGGAACCTGGTGAGTCGATTGCCCCATACAAGACGTTGAGTTGCCAGGCCCCGCCACGGAATCTAACTCGCTGAGATCGAAGCTCTTGCGCCAAAGTGTCGATCTGCCCGTATTGACCGCTTTGAAAGAGCTCTACTACCTTCGCGTGGAGTACCCGAGCGCTCCCGTCCTGGACCTCCGAGTTTTCCGGGACGGCCTCAACCGCATCGGCGCTAGAAGCCGATGATTGAGCCCTGGCGACGGGAGCCAGAATGAGCAAAGAGCAGGAGGTAAACAACAGGGCAAGCAAATGCGCAACTCTCATCCGGACACCTCTAATTGCCCAATCATTTTGGATTAAAGCGCCATCTTTGGCCAGAGACCTTCTCTTGAGGTGGGTGTATTTCTTGCGATCAGAATGGCCCGAGGTCCTGAATGACTACTACAATCCCCAAACATGCACGTCTTCCTTGCTCCCGGCAATCAGGCACACACTGCGTATTGGTAGACGTGACATGTCGCTTCTAATTGGCTCTCGAAGAGGTCGCGCGCAGACTACCAGAGTCCACGCGCTCCCGTCAGCCCTTTTTACGACTTCTGCATCTCGGGTCCCGGAACGGACACCATCCAGCCCACGCCGAACTTGTCCGTGCACATGCCGAACATCGGAGACCAGAACGTCGGCGTTGGCGGCATCACTACATTGCCTCCCTCACTCAGTTCGCTGAAGATGCGCTTTGCTTCACTCTCCTCCGGCATATCGACGGAGATCTCAAAGCCTCCCATCGGCGCACTCGGCATCGACGGTGGGATGTCGCAACCCATTAGCAGCATGCTGCCCAGCGGCATCGACATGTGCATCACCAAGTCCTTCGCCCCCTCCGGCACCGGAGCGCCCGGAGGCGCTTCGCCGTAGGTCATCTTGAACTCGCTCTTGGTATTGAAGACTTTCTCATAAAACCCGAAAGCCTCCGTACACTTTCCACCCTCGAAGGTAAGGTGCACATTCGTCTTCATCATTCACTCTCCTGGACAGCCGCCAACGTTATATCCCAGAAGCACGGGGTTATGCGTGTTGCTCTTCCATTAAATTGTCGGGTTTCTCGAAACTCGAGATCCAGCCAGCACGCAGCCCCTCCAGGTAGACATGCCCCAAGGTCATTTGGGCGTCGTGAAGCGGAAAGCAAAGGACTGTGAGGCTCCGGCTCTCGCGCCGCACGACCTTCGCCGGACTTGCGCCCGTCTTTGACATCAGGCCGGTGGTGAACTGGAGCAAATTCATTTCATGTTGGGTCATGTCTCCGTACAACAACGGAACGATATTTCAGATGAAACAGCGTTTCCGCGGAATCTGCCATTTGTCCATAATGGCGAAGAATCCGTCGATCGCGGACTGGCTCAAGCGCTCATACTGCGATGCTCACCTGTAGGAGTTTCTCCCGGCCATCGTCTAATACCAATACATAATAGGCAGCGTTGCGATTTTGCGATAGCGTTCGAGGAGTCTTCCGAAGGCAATGCACGGCAATGCAGAGGAACTACGAGATGAGTGTGCGACACCCGCAATTTCTGGATTTCTGGTTTCGCGCGCGGAACAGCTGCTCTCAAGGGAGACTATGCGAACCTGATTTGTGGCATGGTAAGCCTCATGAAAGTCACTGTTGACCTTACGCAGGTCAACAGGCAGCCTTATGAAGAATGACACTCTAGTGGAGGACGCGAGCGTCGAGTGGAACTCGACCTTGTCAACTGATATTTCGATCGACTGCACAATTGTCGCCCTCGAAGGGCGGCGGCGTTTGGGTTCGCGAAAATTATCCATGCGAGGAAGAAACCGCTCAGCGCCGAGCTACATCCAACTAATTTTTCCGAGAACCGTCCGAGAACCGTAAGAGCCGATCCCAAGCAGTAGCAGGAAGCGCACCTTTGAGTCGTTCTTGACTACGAACGCCCATTCTGATCAGGGTATACCTTCTCGGCACGTAGGGGAGGCCGGCTTAGGCGCTTAGCGTGTAGAGACTGGCATCAGTGGTTTGGCAGAGTCTTTTTGAGACTGGCCTTTGCTCGACAGCTGCATTGCGCAGACCTTGGCTCGCGCGGAATTGCAACCGCGCCTTTTCGATGAATTTCCCTCTTTGGAGGTAGAGATGCGTCCAGAAGAAGCCGCCGAAGCGACCTCCGGATTTCGCCTTGATGTTCCACTCCACTCGCTCCTCACCAAGCCTTCCGCCCCACCCATGGGGCTATATCCACAGGGCGAACCGCAGGTGTTTCCCGATCCTGTCTTTCCGCAGTACGCAGAGCTGCTCGGTCCTATCGAAAATGCCGACGATTGGACGCCGCCCGAGAAGCGGAAATGGACGTCGGGCCAGATCTACCACGCGATGCAAGGATGGCTCTTCCCTTACATACGATCGCGCGTGACCGCGGGTGATTTTCACCCGCTGATCTCCTATCTATTTACCGAATTCAAGTGCAATCTCGATTGTCATTATTGCTGGGCCTTCGACAATAAGGTCAAAGGCATGACCGAAGATACAGCCAAGCGCTCGGTCGACTGGCTACACAGCACCGGATGCCGGGTGCTGGCGTATATGGGTGGGGAGCCACTGCTGCGGCCCGACCTCATCCACAAGATCACCTATTACGCGGCGAAGAAGAACTTCTGGATCTACCTGCCTACCAATGCGCGGCTGCTACGCACGGATGTGATCGATCGCCTCGCCGATGCGGGGATGTCGACATTCAATATCGCGGTCGACGCGGTGAACCTGAAACCCGGTCTGCCGAAGGCTCTTGCTCCAATTCGGAAACAGTTCGACTATCTGATCCGGAAACAGTATCGATATGGCTACTCGGTGTTTCTCAACATCAATATCTGTCGCAACAATCTGGACGATGTGCGCCAGCTTACGGAGATTGCCCACGAAGCGGGGATAGCGACCGATTACCACATCAACGAGTCTCCGTTGCTTGCACAGGATGAGCACTTCAAGCATGCCAGCGACAATGTCACTTACATTACGCAAGAGGACTGGCCGCTCGTCGAGGAGACCATCCAATGGCTCACCGAAAGACAGGACTCCGGCTACAAGATGGTGAATTCGAACACGCGCCTCTGGCAGATGGTCGATTTCATGAAGGGCAATCATTTCCCGTGGAACTGCCGCGCAGGCCAGAACTCCATGATCATTCGTGTGGATGGAACACTGGCGCCATGCTTCCCGATGTATACGGCGTCCTATGATTGGGGCACAGTCGAAGACCACAAGTTCGACACCAAGCAGCTCGATCACCAGAAAGAAAGCTGCCAGACGCATTGCTTTTCTACACTCAATCACATTCTTGGATGGTGCTACAACGACCAGCGCGTGATCAAGTACTTCTTCAAACAGTTAGCGCATGGATTCCAAGGAGTGAAAGGGCAAATGTAGGCGCCGCTCCCTTCTGCCGTGTCGACGACAATTCTCTTCCAACCTTCTTCCTAAGGAGACTCTATATGCCGGCAGCCGGAAATGAGATCGTCCAGACCGATTTCGAAGTCGAAGTTCAAGCCCGTATCGACGCGGAACGTGCGCGGCTGCGCGCAGAGGCCGGACTGGCTCGTATGCGCGAGTTCAAGAAGCCCGTGGAACGAACCTTTACGGCCGCAGAGCGAGATTATGTAACCATCCTTTTCGGCGGCCTCACCTGGAAACACGAGGAGATGATCAAGGCGGTCTTTCACGGCAGCGGCTATCGCTGTGAAAATATTCCGACTCCGGTGGTCGCCGACTTCCAGGCAGGCAAGGAATACGGCAACAACGGGCAGTGTAATCCCACCTATTTCACGGTCGGCAACCTCGTGCGGTATCTGCAGACCCTTGAACAGCAGGGGATGTCGCGGCAGCAGATCATCGACAACTACGTCTTCTTCACGGCTGGATCGTGCGGCCCCTGCCGCTTCGGCATGTATGAAGCGGAGTATCGCTTTGCCTTGCAGAATGCCGGCTTCGAGGGATTCCGCGTGCTGCTCTTCCAACAGACCGATGGGATCAAGGCAGCCAGCGGCGAACCAGGCCTGAAGTTCTCCGTCGACTTCGGCATGGGAATGCTCAACGCGCTCAATCTGGGCGACGTGTTGAACGAGCTCGTCTACCAGGTTCGCCCGTATGAGTTGAATCCGGGGGAGACCGATCGCGTCATTCGTCAAGCAGCAAAGACACTGACCGATACGCTGCGCGATCGCAAGCGCTGGCACATTATGGATGCCGCACCAGCCTCGGCCAAGCCCTACCTCGAGAAGCATAAGAAGATTGCAGGCATCGCCTGCACGCTGGGGAAGGTGGCTCACAACCTCTATGGCAAGGAGTACGTTGATGCGCTTCACGCCTGCCGTGAGAGCATCAACTCCATTCCGGTTGACCGGCTGCGTGTGAAGCCGGTCATCAAGATCACAGGAGAATTCTGGGCGCAGACAACCGAGGGCGATGGGAACTTCAATATGTTTGCCTTTCTCGAAAAGGAAGGCGCCCAGGTGCTAGTTGAACCCATCGCTACCTGGATCGCGTACATGATGTATGTGGCGAAGGAGGGCGCGAAGGCCCGCGCCGAAGTCGAAGCTCCCTACAAAGATCCAAAGTGGTATGAGTTTAGAAAGCGGCTCGCGAACGAATTCCGACTTTTCAAGAGGACCGGCGGCCTCGCGGTCGGCAGCAGCATGTGGACGTACTTCTATCACCGCACCCTCAAGCACATGGGCGACACTGGGCATCACCTGATCCCACAGCAGGAGTTGTCGCGTCTGGCTCACCCGTTCTATCACCAACTCGCACGCGGAGGCGAAGGCTTCATGGAGGTGGGGAAGAACGTCTACTACACGGTGAACCATCTATGCCATATGGTGTTGGCGCTCAAGCCCTTCGGCTGCATGCCTTCGACGCAGTCCGACGGCGTGCAATCGCGCGTTGTGAATAAGTACAAGGACATGATCTTTCTGCCCATCGAGACCTCCGGCGAAGGCGAGGTGAATGCACACAGCCGCGTGCAGATGGCGCTGGCGGAGGCGAAGGCCAAGGCTCGCGCTGAGTTCCAGAGCGTCCTCGATATGACCGGCAAATCGCTCGACGAGTTGCGCGGGTATGTTGCGGACCATCCACACCTTTCTCATGCGCTCTATAAGTTTCCGCACCGCGTGGGGATTGCTGGAACCGCGGCACAGTTTGCCGCTCACGTCAGCGACCTTATTGATAAGGACAGGGCATATCGGCGTCGGCCGCGGACCGCGGTGCGGGAGCAGCAGACTGCCTGACGCTTTCGACAATCGCCCCGGAAGGAAGCGTCCTCTTTCTGTCTCGTACGAATGAATATTGAGCGAGGTGCCGAGCAATGCAGCAGCTTCTGGTTGGTCTGGATGTTGGCTCGACGACAGTGAAGGCAATCGTGGTGGACGCGGCAACGGACAGCGTCCTGTGGCAGGATTATCAGCGGCACGAGACGCGGCAGCCGGAGAAGGTGCTCGAGTTTCTCCGTCGTATGGAGGCTGACTCCGGAATCTCTCCGGCAAATACCAGGATCTTTGTTACCGGCTCCGGGGGCGGCACGATTGCTGAGATGGTCGGCGCAAAATTTGTACAGGAAGTGCATGCCGTTTCTCTGGCGGTCGAGAAGCTGCATCCGGAGGTGTATTCGGTCATTGAGCTCGGCGGACAGGATGCCAAAATCATCGTGTTCAAAGACGACGAGGAGACGGGACGAAAGAAAAAGATCCCTTCAATGAACGATAAGTGTGCCGGGGGGACGGGAGCGGTGATTGACAAGATCAACTCGAAGTTGAAGATTCCCGCGACCGAGCTGGCAAACCAGGCCTACCACGGCATCAAGCTGCATAAGGTCGCCGGCAAATGCGGCGTCTTTGCCGAGACCGACATCAATAGCCTGCAGAAGACGGGAACTCCATCGAACGAGCTGATGGCATCCTTGTTCGAGGCCATCGTGCTGCAGAATCTCAGCGTACTGACCCGCGGCAACACGCTGCGTCCGCATGTGCTGCTGCTGGGCGGCCCGAATTCCTTCATCCGTGGCATGAAGGAGGCCTGGCAGGCGAATATTCCGCGGATGTGGAAGGACCGCAAGGTCGAGGTTCCCGCGGGCATGTCGCCGGAAGAGCTGATCAAAGTGCCGGACAACGCGCAGTACTTCGCCGCGCTCGGTTCGGTGGAGTTCGGCAAAGACGAGGAGCCCGAGGTCGGCAGCTATCTCGGCACGGATAAGCTGGCATACTACATCGACTTCGGTCGTGCCGAGGAAAAATCCGCATCTGGCACGAAGGGCCTGGTGGCGAACGACATGGAGTTCGGCGAGTTTAAAACGGCCTATCGCAGGAAGAAGTTTGTCCCCGCTGAGTTCGTTCCGGGACAAGTGGTAGCGGGATTTATCGGCATCGACGGCGGATCGACATCGACGAAGGCTGTGCTGCTCAGCACAGAGGGCGATGTTCTGTGCAAGACATACCAGCTCTCGAACGGCAATCCCATCCAGGATGCGATTGAGATGTTCGAGCAGTTACGCGCGCAGGTCGAAAGCAAAGGCGCATCGCTCGACGTGCTGGGCGTGGGCACGACCGGTTACGCGAAGGACATCCTCAAGGACGTGCTGCATGCCGATGTCGCGCTGGTCGAGACGGTTGCGCACACGGAGTCGGCGCTCAAGTTCTACGATGATCCACACGTGATCATCGACGTGGGCGGGCAGGACATCAAGCTCATCGTCCTCAAAGATGGGCGCGTGAAAGACTTCAAGCTCAATACGCAGTGCTCCGCGGGCAATGGATACTTCCTGCAATCGACCGCAGAGAGCTTCGGCATGAAGGTCGAGGAGTTTGCGGACGTCGCCTTCTCCGCAAAATCGATGCCGTCGTTCGGTTACGGCTGCGCGGTATTCATGCAGTCCGACATCGTCAACTTTCAGCGGCAGGGATGGCGCTCGGAGGAGATTCTCGCCGGGCTGGCCGACGTGCTTCCCAAGAATGTCTTCCTCTATGTCGCCAGCATTCCCAATCTCGCTGCGCTAGGCACGCGCTTTGTCCTGCAGGGCGGCACGCAGAACAATATGGCCGTGGTCAAGGCCGAGGTGGACTTCATCAAGTCCAGTTTTCGCGCCAATGGCCGGGAGCCTGAGATCATTGTGCACGAGCATTGCGGAGAATCGGGTGCGATCGGCGCGGCGCAGGAGGCCCTGCGCTTATGGAAGAACGGCAAGACGACTACCTTTATCGGTCTTGAGGCGGTCAGCAATATCCACTATCGCACGACGCGCAATGAGGACACACGCTGCTACTTTTGCAAGAACAATTGCCTGCGCACGTTTATCGATGTCGATGCGAACGGCGGCGACCGCGCCGCCACTGCGGAGGAGGTCGCGATCGCCGCGAAGCTCCCCAGCCTGGAAACGATTCAAGCCAACCTGCCGGCAGCCGGGGCGCAGGGCTCTTCGTGCAGCACGAACGGCAGTTGTAGCACGCCATCTCCCTTCAAGGCTAAGGTCGAGCCACTGGTTCAGATCCAGCTCACGCCGGGTTCCAGCAAAGTAGTCGAGCTGCCAAAGCCGGTCGACTTTCAGCCGCGTAAGACCAAAGTTCCGCTACGCACAGGAGAGCAGAGACTGATTATCGCCACCTGCGAAAAGGGGACGGTCGAAGATCTCGACGACATGAAGGACATCAAGGCGGACATCGACAAGATCAAGGAAGCGAATCCTAACTTTGTCGACATTGCGGCACATGATGTTTTTCGCCATCGCAGTGTGGACCCCGTGGTCGATGCCGTACCGAACACCAAGGGATTGTTTGTGTCGAAACAGGTGAAGGAACGTGCAGTGTTGATGGAGCGCCGCAAGGACTTCCGCGTCGGCATCCCGCGCCTGCTGAACACCTACACCTATGCGCCGCTCTTCAACGCCTATTTTGCAAGCCTCGGGATCAAGTCCGAGAACATCCTGTACTCGGACTACACAACACCTGAGCTGTATCGCGCGGGCGCCGGCCGCGGCGCCATCGATCCCTGCTATCCCTCCAAGATCGGCATCGCTCACGTCTATAATCTTCTTTCCACCAAGCACAACAAGAAGCCGCTGAACGCTGTGTGGTTCCCGATGTACGACGTACTGCACACGCCGCTGGTGAACCTGACTGGATCGAATGCCTGCCCAACGGTCACCGCGACGCCGGAGGTAGTGAAGGCCGCGTTCACCAAGGAGAGCGATATCTTCAGCGAGAACGGCATCATCTATCTCGATCCGATCCTGAATTTGCAAGACCAGAGAATCTGCGCCGATCAGATGTATAAGGCGTGGGCTCCCTTGCTCGGGCTCTCCCGCGAGGAGAACGACCGCGCCATCGCAGCGGGCTTCAAGGCGCTGCTCGATTGCGAGAATGAGATCCGCCGCCAGGCGCGCGAGACACTCGATCAACTGGAGCGCGAGGACCGCATCGGAATTGTGATGCTGGGTCGTGTCTATCACCATGATCCCGGTCTCAATCACGACATCATGGAGGAGTTCCAGAAGCTGGGCTATCCGGTCTTTTCGCAGAGCACTTTGCCATTGGACGAAGACCTGCTCGACCGCCTCTTCGGCGACGAGGTGCGCGCCGGTCTGATCACGCATCCGCTCGACATCAGCGACGTCTGGAAGAATCGTTATTCGACCAGCACAAATCACAAGGTGTGGGCCGCAAAGTTCACCGCACGCCACCCGAATCTGGTCGCGCTCGAGGTCTCGAGCTTCAAGTGTGGCCATGATGCGCCGATCTATGGAGTCATTGAAGGCATCATCGAGGATTCGGGAACTCCCTATTTTTCGTTCAAGGATTTGGACGAGAGTAAGCCCTCCGGCTCGATTCGTATCCGCGTCGAGACCATTGACTATTTCCTGCGGCGGTATCGCGAAGACATTGTCAAACGCCGCAAGATCGAGGCGGATATCGAAGCCAAGCTCACCGAGTATGCGATTCAAATCGAATCCGAGCGAATGATATTGGCCGGGACGGCTGCCCCATAGAGGGAGGTCTTGAGAGATACGTCCATGATCTTTCGTCTTGCTGGCACAATCAGCCTTCTTTTGACGCTGGCTCACGCTCAAAACCCTCCTCCTTCGCCCGACGAGATTGTTGGACGCATGGAAGCGATGAATGAACAACGAGCGCTCACACAGCCTAGATTTGAATGTGAGCGTAACTATACGCTCGACTATTATGGGTTCCCCGAGTCGAAGCACGCTGAAATGGAGGTGCGCTCGCTGCAGGATGGGGTCCGGAAAGATTTCACGATCCTCAGGGAATCAGGATCGACCGCATTACGCTCTAAGGTTCTCCACAAGATGCTCGATACAGAACGGGAAGCTTCAGCCGGCCCGCTGCATGAGGAGAGTCGGTTAATCCGTAAGAACTACGAATTCACAATGGTCGACACGGAGACGTCCAAGGATGGACCGGTGTACGTGTTCGCGATCAAGCCACGGGTAAAGAGCAAGGTCGCCTGGTCGGGTCGAGTATGGGTGGACGCGAAAGACTACGCCGTGATTCGGGCCGAAGGAAAGCCCGACAAAATGCCATCGTGGTGGACGAGGGATTCCAAGTTTGTCTCGACCTATCAGAACGTAGATGGCACGTGGCTGCCGAAACAGAATGTGTCTGAGACGCAAGTGCGGTTTGGTGGGCAGGCTCATCTCGTTATTGACTACAAGAATTGCTCTCCAACCAACAACGAGCGTGGAAGCTCAGTGGCCCCATAGAAGGGCGTCAGCCTTGCGCCAGAAAACAGAAGATCGATTCCTTGGAACTCTCTGATGCGGACGGACCGCGCCGCATCAGAGAGAGCACTTACAATGTGCGCGGGCGGACGTGGCCTGTGGTGTGCGTTCAACACTCCGTACACGATTCTCTTCGAGGAGTTTGGATTGGGACTCCAGACACAGCGCTGCCGGAGGCGGCTGCGAAGTTAGCAAGTGCTCTGGTAAATGTGATTCGGTTTAGCGTCGCCCTTGGCGCAGAACGGGTCGCTTACGACCATTCACCAGAAGCATACCTGTGAGCGGAGCAACAGGAGTGGGAAGACTATGACGCGGCAATTTATCGAACTCGTATGCCTGGCTCTGGCGGGGTTCTGTGTCGCAACCTACGGCGCTGCCCAGCAGCTTTCCGCGCCGGATCCGCAGCCCGCAACCATAGTCGGAACGGCGCTTGATGTAAATGGAGGAGTCGTTCCGGGCGCGACAGTTGTTCTGAATGGCCCCGGCTCCGATGAGCATCAAACGTCTGTCACCCGGGACAACGGCCTCTTCGTGTTCACCGGCGTTCCCCCAGGAGTGGCTCACCATGTCACGATCAGCGCACCTGGATTTGCAGACTGGACCTCAGACACAATCACTCCGACAGCGGGCCAGTACTTTATGGTGACGGGCATTCGGCTCCGGCTCGCGACCGTCGAGACCTCTGTTGCCGCTGTCCCTCTCGAAGAGCTCGCCGCCCAGCAGGTCAGGCTCGAGGAGACGCAACGTGTCCTTGGAATCATTCCGAACTTCTATGTCACCTATGAACGCAACCCCGTGCCCCTGACGTCGAAGCTCAAATTTCAGCTCGCGTTCAGGGCCTTGACCGACCCGGTAACATTTATCGGATTCGCGCTGAATGCTGGATTCTATCAAGCGGGGGATTATCCGAATTACCGCGGCGGTATCGAGGGATATGGCCAACGTTTGGGAGCTACCTTTGCCGGCGGCTACACAAATATTCTCGTTGGGTACGCCCTGCTCCCCTCGCTTCTGCACCAAGATCCACGCTACTTCTATCAGGGCACGGGAACAAACAGATCCCGCCTGCTCCATGCCGTCTCGTATGCTTTCATCACCCGCGGGGATAATGGGCGGCGCGAGATCAACTTTTCCGGGATTGGCGGAGACCTTGCCTCCGGCGCCATGGCGAACGCCTATTATCCAACCGGAGAGCGCGGTGTCGGCCTAGTCGGCCGAAGTGCTCTGATCGGCGTCGGAGGACGAATGGCCAACGGCATCGTTCAGGAGTTTGTTCTGCACAAGCATCGCACGAAAGAGAGGACGGCGGGGGCCTCCCCAAGCCAGCACTAATACAAACCTGATACGCTCCGGCCCCCGTTGGCGAAACACTGCCAACCCCAATGCTCCTGCACAATCTCACCTGGTTGAGGTTCGAACTCGCGGCGGATCTCGCCGCCCCACCTGCCGTCTTCGAACGTCTTTCGCATCCACGCTGCCTTCTGGATGGGGGCAATGTATTTCCAGGTCTTGTAGTCTGCGTCCGAGTCATTGATCAGTAAAGAGGTATCCGCGTATTGGCAGATGGCCTGTATGTCACAATCTCAGGAATGGTCTGCAGCGGAAAGGACGAGGTCAGCAAAATCCGAAACGCCACGCACGTAATTTCTAACGCAAGAGGCTTTCCTGGGCACTCATGCTTGTCGAGCCCAAAGCCAAACGCTGGAGGACCAGCACGATCGAGATCAAACCGATCGGGGATCGGAAACTCGGAGGGATCGCGGTTCGCTGCGGCCAGGATAAGCAACACTTGCTCCCCGGCGCGTATGGTCAAGTCCCCGAGCCGGATGTCCTCAATGGCGAAGCGTCGAGTATTTTGCACTGGCGGATCGAATCGCATCACTTCCCATACGAATGCTCGCAACGGAGCCTGGCCTGCCTGCAACCTGCGCTGCAGTGCGTCATTGCGCGCGAGAAGACGAAGGGAATTCCCAATGAGGCCTGCTGTTGCATCGTAGGTCTGAAATAAAAATCCGATTAGATTTCTGATAATGACGGTGCGATCTATGGATTGTTCGGTACTAGCCGCGACGAAGTTCCTCAAGAGGATGCCTGGTTGCACCTGGTCGTCGATTAACCTCCCGATGCAGTCTGAAAGTGACTGCGCCGCACAGTCTCCAAGCGTTCTCTGCTCTGATGTCGCAAGAGGCGACATGCCGGTTACGAAGGCGCTGACTTCGACGGTTAAGGAGTCGAGTTCTCCCGGCGAAACACCCAGACAAGAACCCATCGTGTAGGTCGGCAATAAGAACATAAGCCGTCGTACCAAATCGAGAGGTGAAGCACCGGTGGAGCGATTTTTCAAAGTGGTGGCAAACTCGAAGGCAAGCCTTCCGCATTCCTTCGCGCAATCCTCGTTCGTGGCGTGCAGGGCCGCGGATTTGAGCGGGCATTGTTTCGGACCGTCGGTCATCCGCATGAGGGATCCAAAAACTGCGCCACTCCGAAGCTCACGCAAGGCGCTTGGGACGAGTTCAGCTTCTGGACGGACTTTGAATTTTGCGTTGCCAAGCGCGTCCTTCACGAAGTGTGCGTTCGATGCGACCCACATCTTGAGCAAATCGTCGAAATACAGGGGTTTCTCGGAAACCAGACTGGCGTAGTACTGATACGGATCGGCAGCGGTTACAGCTTCTAAGGGCGTCATGTCAGGACCGCGTCCCGCTGCCACTACGCGCCGGCAAGCGAAAAAACTGCGGGGCCTGCTCCCTCACCTCCATTCCGTAGTCGCGCTCTACTTCGATGATCTGGAAAGATGGTGCGCTGGCATTCTTGCGGTCTGTCCATCTCTCTGATAATTGACGGGAATGTCGGACAGCAACACCCCAATCGGTGGATGAAACGCTGAGATAATACCGTCCGGGATTCGAGAGGCTGCGGTAACCATGAAGCTCCGGAATGGTGTCGCTGACTGAAAGACTCGCCAGCCACTCCTCAAAGGGCTTCGGTTCAAGGATGTCATCGATTCTTGCTATTGACATGTATCGCCTGGAATGGAAGGGCGGACGGTTATAACAAGAGGCGGGTTCAGCCGGGATGTCGCTTAAATTCCGATTCTCAAACAGAACAGGACCAACTCTCAAACGGTAGTCTGCAAAAATGCCGTCCCGCCCGGCCTGCTGAGCCGCGTGATGCTCGCCGGTGCTTCTCCACTGCACGAGAGCGGCTTCGTCTGCCCAATAGGAAAGGGAGAGCAGGCAATGGTCTTTCAGCAAAGAAGACGATCTCTCGATGGAGAGAAAGCCAGGAATGGTGTCGAGCATGGGGCGTAGTTTCTGCGCCGTCCCCAAATACATCTCATGCGTTTCTGCAGTCGTCTGCACCTCAAATACGACAGCGAAAGGCAAGTTGCCTGACACTTTGTCCTCTGTGGCCCCAAGCGATGTCACCGCTGTAGCTGCTGCCGTGGTTGCGCTCACTTGCAGGAACTCCCTTCTTGTCATCGTATCCATATGCTCTCCTTGACATCCCGATTGTTTCAACGGTCCATTGGCGGATGTTTCACGTATCATCGAACTATGGATGACATGCACAAGCTCGCAGCCATCGCGCGAATGGTGGGGGACCCCACTCGCGCTGTGATGTTGTGGAGCTTGATGGGTGGAGAATCGCGGCCGGCGGGCGAACTAGCTCTGATCGCTGGGGTCTCGAATCAGACCGCCAGTAACCATCTCGCGCAACTGCGTTCAGCAGAACTGTTGGAATTGCAGGTACGCGGACGGAGTCATTTCTACCAGCTGAGGGACGCTTCCGTAGCCAAGGCCTTGGAAGCCCTGATGCACGTGGTCAATCCAGAATTGCCGCCGGTGAAAGGTACAGCATCGCGCGTGGCGCCTGGTCTCTTACTAGCACGGACTTGCTACGACCACCTTGCCGGAAGACTTGCGGTAAGGATTGCCGCAACGATGAAGAGAGAGCGTTGGCTCCTGCAGAAGAACCACGACTTCGTCCTATCGACAAAGGGCGAACAACATCTGCTCTCGCTTGGTATAGAACTGAAAGCCGCACGCGCTTCGCGCAGACGATATGCTTATCCCTGCCTCGATTGGAGCGAGCGCGTGGCCCACATAGGGGGTCATTTGGGATCTGCGATTCTCAACTGGCTCCTAGCGGAGAAGGCTCTCGTAAAGATGGAGAGTTCGAGAGCTATGAGATTGACCGGATCCGGACGCACTTTGCTGGAGAAGACCTTCAACCTGCGGATCGGCATGGATGGGAGCATGGTTACCTCGCCCGGTTTAAACGAACACAGGACTTTTGATGGCTTACGATCCGGTATCAGGTGCAATCCTCCGTTACGTCCCGGACTACCGATGAGTCCAGAGGCTGACGTACGGTGATTTGGTTCGATTCCGGTGCGATCATTGATCGCCGACTGGATCCTCTGCCTGCAGCCGAGGTATCGCTCGGTTGTCTGAACCGAGACATGTCCCAGTAGGAACTGGATCTGCTCCAGTTCGCCTTCTGAAGCATGACAACGCGCGCACGTCCGTCGCAGGCCATGAGGGGCCCAATTCTGGCGTGCCAATCCTATTACGACTTCACCCCGCTGAACTCATAAGGCGTCAATTTGCTCAGTCCAACCGACCTTCAAAGACCGTCCTAACCCTTTACTACGTTAGGACTCAGGCTCGTTCTCTACCGGATGGCGTTTGGGCGAGGTGTAAGTCGTGTGCGATTGCCTTGGTGAAGGTCATGCGGATTCCGTGTTTCGGCCGCAGGATGACCATCGGGCGAGCTTCGATCGTCTGCCCCGGAGTCAGCTGAAAATCGTATCTTCTAAGCAGAGTTCGCAGAATCATAAATATCTGTAGCATCGCGTAGTTGCCACCGATACAGCCCCGTGGTCCGCCTCCGAAGGGCAGATAGGTGAAGGGCGTGTGCACCTTTTCGTTCGCTTTGGTGAACCGCTCCGGATCGAAACTCTCCGGGCTCTGCCAGTAGCGTGGCGCATGGTGGGCGCCGTACACGAACACAATCACTGTCGATCCTCGGGGTATGGAGACTTCCCCTATGCGGTCGTCGGCGACAGCCATGCGGTCAACCATCCAAAATGGCGGGTAGAGGCGGAGCGCCTCCTGGACGACCTGGGTGGCAAACTCGAATCTGGGAACGTCGCTGAAACTCAGAGGTGCATCGCCCAACAAGGAATCGAACTCCTGCCGAACGCGTTCGAGACAATCCGGACGCGAGCTTAGAAGATAGAGAATCCACGATAGAGCATTCGAGGAAGTTTCATGACCGGCAACCAGGAGTTGCATGCTCTCGCTCAGGACCAACTTATCGCTCATGCCTTCGCCGTCGCTGTAACGGGCGTCCATCAAGGTCTGCAGCAGATCGTGGCCGGGCTCCTGTTGGCGACGCATCTTGATGTATTCCATCAGAATACTGTCCGCGCGAGCCCGCAAATTTTCGTGTCTGCGGAGTTCGCCCGAGACTTCAAACCAGGGGTTCAGGTAGGGCTGAAGGGTTTGCCGAACGATAAATTCCTGGACGGTGCAGATGGTGTGGCTGACCAGGTCGATGTCTTTGTCTTTCAGTTTGGCGCCGAAGAGTGATCGGGCGACCATCGCGAAGGTCATCTTCATCAGGTGGGTATAGATATCGACGGGGCCGGCAAGGACTTGCGCGTCGAAATCCCGCAGGGACTCGGAA
>OUNK011150538.1_pt1 | contig 16090 bp, 5 predicted proteins | sample 1755341 | NCBI WGS metagenome assembly OUNK01 (sample SAMEA3914788, study PRJEB12502) | metagenome | biome: forest; material: soil | place: Canada | collected 2011-07-03 | depth 0.1 m | reverse complement strand
GTGAGGCCCGAGGCTTTCCGCGCCTCGGGTGGAATGGCGGACGATGTGCGATCGTCCGGTTCTCGCCATGCCGCGAACGGCATGGCGATATGCAAAGCGTCTGCTTGCAAGAAGACGCTATTCGTTACCAGCCGAAGCTGACGCCGACGGTGCCGCTGGATTCACCACCACCGGAGATCGAGCCACCGATCAGCACGGCACCGTTATCCGAAATACGGTGAGCGAGACCTACCGCCAACGCTGCCTGACCGGCATAGGTACCGGCCGCTGCACTTACGCGGTTGTCGGTGCCTGGTGCTGCGGCAATGGCGCCAGCCATGCCGGCCATTGCCGTACCCATGGCGCCGACACGATTCAAACGCGTGTTGACGCTATGGAACTGGTTGTTCACTTGGTCGCGGAACGCGTTGAAGTTGTCACTGGTGACTAGGCCGGCCGTCTTCTGATCCGTATACGCATTGGCAGAACTCAGCGTTTGTGCGCTACTCGCATCGGTGTACGCGTTCGCAGCATCGACAGCAGTTTGCGTTGCGGCCGTCACCTGACCGACGTTGGCGGCATCGGTTGCGTTGACTCCCGTTGCCACATTGGTGATTTGCCGTTCCGCACCAACATTGCCCACCGACACGGTGTTGGCCTGATCGGCAACCGAGCCAGCGCCGATGGCAACGGCATTCGATGCAGTAACCTGGCTACCTTGACCGACAGCGGTACCGGACGATGCAGTGACGCTGCTGTTCGCACCTACTGCCGTGGCATTCGAAGCAGTGCTGGCAACTTGTGCGTTAGTACCCGCGATGGTGTTGGTATCCGTGGTGCTCGCAGCCAATGTTGTGCCGGTGCTTGCGGTGTTGTTGCTTGCTGCCGGCACAGGTGCGCTGCTGCTCGTGCCGAGACTGCTCACCTGGGTTTCAAGACTTCCGACACGCCCATTCAACGAGTTGATGCTGTTGAGGGCACCCGTCATGGCGCCGTCCAGAGCACCAAACGCACTGCCTACGTTGTTGAACACGTTGCCTTGGATACTGAATTGCGGCAGGCCCATCATGCCGTTGGCATCCATGCCGGCATTGCCGCCGATGACCGAGGCTAGCGACTTGTATTGGCTCACGTTCACCGCATCGTTGTTGTTCAAGCCAGCTGCAAGATTGGAGAGTGTTGTTCCGCTCTTGCCCCCAAACGTGATCGAACCCTGGTTGCTACCCGAGTCGTAAGTGATGGCCGAGACGGTGTTGCCGTTGGCGTCCACCAAGCCCGTTTGCTTAAGCTGAGCAACGTTGACCGCATCGGTGTCCTGGGTGCCGGCTGCCACGTTGGTGATCTGACGTTCGCCACCTACGCGACCGACGGAGACCGAGTTGTCACGATCGGCAAAGCTGCCATTGCCCAAGGCCACGCTGTTGTAGCCCATGCTCATGCTGTTCGCACCCAAGGCCATGCTGGCATTGCCTGTAGCCGTGGCGTTGAAGCCGAGCGCAGTGCTTTGCACACCTTTGGCAGTGCTCGATGAACCCATAGCCACCGCTCCATCGGCAGCTGCTTTGGCGCTCGCACCGCTGGCTACCGACTGCGTGCCGCTGGCTTTGGCGTCGTCGGTGCCATCGTTCTTGCCGTTGGCCTTGAAGTAGCGATTGGTTTGAGCACCGGCATTCGCGACCGAATCCAACTGCGACTTGTTCACCGCATCGGTGGCTTGCGTACCCGCAGCGACGTTAGTGATCTGACGTTCGTTACCGGCCGAACCCACCGAAATCGTGTTGTCGCGATCGGTGACGGATGATGCACCCAAGGCCACGGCGTTGTTACCCGTGACCGAACTCATCGTGCCGATGGCAACGCTGGAGTCCGTCAGGCCATTTAAGCCTGCGCCTGCACCCAACGCCACCGAACGTACGCCTGGCGAGCGTGACGCGATGCCCACAGCTACGCTTCCATCTCCCGCTGCGACGGCATTGCCGCCAAGTGCAACGGATCCCACACCCGTCGCCAGTGTCTGGCCATTCACGCCAAACGGTTGTCCGTTGTCGAAGGTGGCGAAACCGCCGATTGCGGTAGCGAAATTCTGCGTAGCGAAGGCGCTGCTGCCGATCGCGATAGCATTTTGGGTATTGCCGAGTACAGATGCGTTTGTACCTACGGCCAAAGCGTTGGAAGCATTCGCGCCGACACTTGCGAATGTGCCCATTGAAATGCTGCTTTGCGCACTTGCACCAATCGTGGCGAGCTGGCCAACGCCCATGCTGAAGTTGCTGCCGTTCATGACCGTTGCACCGTTCAAGGCCATCGAGCCGGTACCGCTAGCTGTGGTGTTGGCGCCGATAGCCATGGCAGCTTGCGCATTGGCTTGTGCGTTGTTGCCAATGGCTGTGCTCGAATCGCTCAGGGCGGTGCTGCCATAACCCATCGCGACGCTGCTTGCGCCGATCGCATTGGCGCCACTGCCGAACGCCGATGCGCCATCACCCATCGCGAAGCTGCCTGAGCCTGCAGCAGTGCTGTACTGACCCGTTGCAATCGCATCATCGTTACCTTGGCCGGTAGCGGCGAAGTAATGGCTGGCGGAATTGATGCCGTTAGTCACTGCATCCAATTGCGACTTGTTGACCGCATCGGTGGCTTGCGTACCTGCCGCCACGTTGGTGATCTGGCGTTCTGCACCAGCGCTGCCCACTGAAACCGAGTTGTCGCGGTCAGCGATGGAGAGGGCGCCGAGCGCAACAGCGTTGTTGCCGCTGACAGCGCTCAATGTGCCGACGGCAACGCTATTGTCGGAGAGACCATGAAGCCCCGCGCCTGCGCCGATGGCGACAGAGTTCTGACCCGTAGCGACGGAGCCGCTGCCCATCGCCACGCTTTGATCGCCCAATGCTTGCGTGAAAGCACCTAAGGCAATGGAGCTATTTCCCGAGGCAGCGGTATTGCCAGCAGAAAATTGACCTGTCGTGTTATCGACGAACACACCGTAGCTACCAATGGCTATCGCGTCGGTATTGCTTGCGGTAGCGAAAGTGCCCATGGCGATTGCGTTTTGCGCACCGCTAGCCGTTCCCGCAAGAACACCGAATGCCAGCGAGTTGGATGCGCCTTGCCCTGTGCCCGATCCGAGACCAAACGCCATACTCAGGTCGCCATTGGTTTGAGCACCATTCATGGCCAACGAAAATTGGCCATTCGCTATGGCGCTCTGACCGATTGCAGTAGCGTTTTGGGAGTTGGCCTGCGCATTTGCACCTAGCGCAGTGCTGGAATCGCCAAACGCCGCGCTGCCATAACCGATGGCTGTACCGAAATTGCCGATGGCATTAGCGCCGCTTCCAAAAGCCGACGAGCCGTCACTCATGGCAAAGCTGCCTGATCCAGCCGCGGTGGCGTACTGCCCTGCGGCAATGGCATCGTCATTGCCTTGGCCGTTGGCAGCGAAGTAGTGGCTCGCGTCGCCGACGCTGTTTGACAGTTCATCTAGCTGCGACTTGTTCACAGCATCGGTGGCTTGCGTGCCAGCCGCAACGTTCGTGATCTGGCGTTCGTGACCTACGCGACCTACCGATACCGAATTCGCACGATTGGCGATGGAGTTTGCACCCAGCGCCACACTCCCCAGAGTGAGTGCTTGCGCGTTGTAGCCCAGCGCCGTGGCATTGCGTGCCTGCGCGTAGCTGTCCGTTCCGAGTGCGGTGGCATTGATGCCGTTGGCGAAGGATTCGTTACCCACCGCGGTCGAACCCTGGCCCCATGCAAAAGAATCTACGCCGACAGCCGTCGTGTAGTCCCCGTAGGCAAGACTGTCCGCTCCCAAAGCGGTGGCGCCACTTCCGTTCGCCCAGGCATAAGTGCCTTGAGCCAACGACTGGATGCCATCGGCTTCAGCACCGAAGCCTGCGGCGGTGCTGTAGTCACCATTGGCCGTGCTGTATGCACCGGCTGCCGTCGCATACGCACCGGTCGCACTGGCATCGTCGCTGCCATCGTTGGCGCCGTTCGCTTTGAAGTAATGCTGTGCGTCGCTCACGCTGCTCGCCAAGCCATCCAACTGCGATTTGTTGACCGCATCAGTGGCCTGCGTGCCCGCTGCGACATTGGTGATCTGACGTTCGGCGCCCGCGCTACCTACCGAGACGGTGTTGTCGCGATCGGCCGCAGAGTTGGAGCCTAGCGCCACGCTGTTGTTGGCGATCGCGGCGCTCCCATACCCAATAGCAGTGCTGAAGTTGCTGATCGCGTTGGCGCCGCTACCAAACGCCGATGCGCCGTCGCCCATGGCGAAGCTGCCCGAACCAGCCGCAGTGCCGTAGTCGCCACTGGCGATGGCATCGTCGTTGCCTTGGCCGTTAGCAGCAAAATAGTGAGAGGCATCGCCAACGCTGTTAGCCAAGTCATCCAATTGCGACTTGTTCACGGCATCGGTGGCTTGCGTGCCTGCAGCGACATTGGTGATCTGGCGTTCGTGACCTACGCGACCTACCGATACCGAATTCGCACGATTGGCGATGGAGTTTGCACCCAGCGCGACGCTGCCAAGAGTAAGTGCTTGCGCGTTGTAACCCAACGAAGTGGTATTGGCCGCCAGTGTGAAGCTGTCGGTGCCGAGCGCGGTGGCGTTGGCACCGCTGGCGTAGGAGGCGCTACCCATCGCCGTGGAACCTTGGCCCCACGCGGTAGAAAATTCGCCTACGGCCGTGGTGTTGTCCCCATAGGCAACGCTTTGCGCACCCAAAGCGGTAGCGGCATTCCCGTTTGCCCAGGCATAAGCGCCCTGAGCCAAGGATTTGGTGCCATTGGCTTGAGCACCGAAGCCGATCGCCGCGCTGTCATCGCCACTGGCCGTGCTGTACGCACCGGCTGCTGTCGCGTATGTACCCGTCGCGCTGGCATCGTCTCTGCCATCTTTGGCGCCGTTGGCTTTGAAGTAGTGCTGTGCATCGCTTACGTTGCTAGCTAAATCATCCAGTTGCGATTTGTTCACCGCATCGGTGGCTTGTGTGCCCACCGCTACATTGGTGATCTGGCGTTCTGTGCCTGCGCTGCCCACCGAGATGGTATTGTCTCGATCGGCGACGGAGTTGGCACCCAGCGCCATGCTGTTGTTGGCGATCGCTGCGCTGCCATAACCGATGGCACTGCTGAAGTCGCCAATCGCATTGGCACCGCTGCCAAATGCCGATGCGCCAGCGCCCATGGCGAAGCTGCCGGAGCCTGCGGCGGTGCTGTATTGACCTGCCGCGACAGCGTCGTCATTGCCTTGGCCGGTTGCCGCAAAGTAGTGGCTGGCATCGCTCACGCTATCGGCGACGGCGTCGAGCTGCGATTTGTTGACCGCATCGATGTCTTCCGTGCCGGCGGCCACGTTGGTAATCTGACGTGTAAGCGCGGAATGCTGGACGCCGTAGTAGTCGGTCCACGTTTGATCGGCGCCGACCGAAACGGTATTTGCGCGCTCGGCGTACGAACCGGCACCCAGAGCTACCGCATTCGTGGCGCCAATTTCCACGAGACTATTGGCGCCGACAGCAGTGCCGCCAGCGGCCCAGGCGCTGGAGTTTGCGCCGATAACGGTACCTTCGGTGGCCAAATACGAGATGGCGCTGCCAGCACCCACGACAGTTCCGCGATACGCATAGGCGTTCGCGTCGGTGCCCACGGCGGTGATCTGATCGACAGCGATACCTTCGTCGCCGGCGCCGGCGCCGATTGCGGTGGAGTTGTTACCTGTTGCGAATGCGCCGAAGCCTGCGGCCAATGTGTTGATGCCTGTGGCAGACGAGACGCCCCCGAGCGCTGTCGAGTAATAGCCGGTAGACGTGGCACCCCATCCCAAGGCAACCGTGCCAACGGTGCTTGCGTGCGCAGAATCGCCTAAAGCAATGGCCCAGGGGCCGTCGGACGTAGCATTAGTCCCGATTGCCATCGAAGAGAAACTATTGGCGTTGCTGTTTGCGCCGATCGCGATCGCGTCGGTATCGGAGGCGTTCGCGCCATGACCCATTGCAACGCTGTCTTGCCCTGAGGCTTGGCTGTTGGCACCTGCTGCGACGGCGTTGCTACCTGTCGCGCTGGCATCGTCGCTGCCGTCGTTGTTGCCATTGGCTTTGAAGTAATGCTGTGCGTCGCTAACGCTGTTGGCGAGCGTGTCCAACTGCGACTTGTTGACCGCGTCGTGTGCATCGACACCATCGGCAACATTCGTGACGCGGCGCTCGTTGCCTGCACTACCCACGGATACGACGTTATCCACATCGGCAACGGATCCATCGCCAAGCGCCACACTGTTGTCGCCCGATGCAACGCTGTCTTGCCCAAGCGCGATGCTGCTGGTACCCGCAGCGAATGCGTCATGCCCGATCGCGATGCTGTTGTTACCGCGTGCGGTCGACATATAACCGAGTGCCGTCGAGTAATCGCCCATGGCCAACGAACGATTTCCCAGCGCAGTGCTGTAGTTGCCCAATGCCGACGCCAGCGAACCGCAGGCGAATGCGTCGCTCAATGCAGAAGGTTGATTGGCTGGCGCAAACGAGCCTGTGCATACATCGGCGTGCGCGGACTTCGGTGCCAACGCCATAGCCAGCATGACGGCTACTGAAATGCCGGCAAGCCGGAGGCCGGAACGCGGTTGTTTACGGCTGTCGATGACAACGTCGCAACTGGCCAACTCGGATGCCACCACAACGGCGCCGAGCGATGCATTCCAAACCTTGCTGTAGATCCTGTTCATGCCTGTTATCTCCTCCATGCGAATAGGGAACGCAGGAAGCGCATGCCAAGGCATGCACGTCGAGGTGACGGAAGCTGGAATGGAGTTCCCCTCGATCCTGCTATTCGTGTATGGCCGCGGCCGAGGGTCTGTATGTGTCAGGACCGGGCGTGTGGCGCATCACGAGCATCACGATTCGTGGAAGGAGGTGTCACGCACGGGAAAATCACGAAGCATCACAACTTTCACGCAACCTCACGCTTGCTCACACGCTTGTTCACGTTGCATTTCGGAGGATGCATGCGGTGTCGGACCCGTACGAATGCGTATGGAGTGGTGACCGACGACATCAGCACCGTCTATCCATCTGGCGATGAAATGCGGTGAATGTCCGTATGGGCGCGCGTTGTTATCCGACAGCGATTGTCGCCTTGTGCCAGGCATCGCTGCGCAACATGTAGCCTTTGCTGCGAACGGTGAGCAACGGCAGCATTTCGTTGGTCTGCGAGAGGGTCTTTCGACGAAGTCGATGGATCACCATTTCCAGGCGATGCGGGTCGCAATCGTAGAGATTGTGATTCAACGCCTGAATCAGCGATTCGCGTGACACAGGCTCGTCACTTGTGGCGCTGAGCGTGTTGAGTACACATTGCTCGATGGCGGTGAGCGCGACCACTTGGCCGCGTGGCGATACCAATCGCCAGCCATCGGCTTCCAGTCGCCAGCGGGATGCCGGCGTTTGTTCGGCAACTGTTCCGTGCGATAGCGGTGCCATGCGGCGTGCAAGGCTGTGCAGTGCGGCGGCCAACACGTCCAGGTCGACGGGCTTTATCAGGTAGCCGTCGGCACCGCTGTGCAAGGCTTGTATTTGATGTTGCCGATCCGTCGAGCCGGTCAGCATGATGATGCCGATGTCGGACATCATGCGTAGATGTCGCGCGACGGTGAGGCCGTCTTCATCGGGAAGGCCAATGTCCAGAACCACCATATCGAAGTGCTGCGACAACATATGACGGTAAAGCTCGGCCGCAGAAGCGGCGCCTTGTGTGCTGAACCCGTAGTCGCCGAGTGCGGGTAGCAGAATTTCTTCGCGCAGTGCATCGTCGTCTTCCAATACCGCAACGTGCATCGGCGGCGTGGACGCGTACCCGGACAAAAGCCGGTGACCCCTCATCGACATGTCGTGCTCATCTCTTAGCTCTCCCTCGGCCTAGCTTAGGGAGCGGGCACGACTTGCATCAGAGGACTATGCCTTTTGGCACTGTGGCAAAGCACCTACACGACCTAGCGTGAATGCTTTTCGACGCCGTAGGAAGCCACCATGCACCGTTTTGTTCGTCCCCTTGCTTTGACTGCCCTTGCCATGTGCTGTGGCGCAGCATTAGCGTCCACGCCGGCCGATCAGGCGCCGCACGGAACGCTGCCGCGCTGGGCGGTGCCGGAGTCTTACCAGCTTTCGTTCAAGGTGGATCCGAAGCAGCAGGATTATTCGGGTACGACCACGATCAAGGTCGACTTGAAGCAAGCCGCTGATCATCTGTGGCTGGACGGGCGCGATCTGAACGTGAGCAAGGTGACGGTCACCGATGCGAGCGGTACTGCTCATGATGGCAAATACGTCGCCGTCGCGCCGAACGAAGGCGTGTCGCGCATCGACTTCGGCAACACGCTGAAGCCGCAGCAACTGACGCTCACCATCGAATACACCGCGCCGCTCAATCAGCAGCTGCAGGGTTTGTACAAGGTCAGCCACGCGGGCGTACCATATGCCATGACGCAGATGGAGCCGATCAGCGCGCGTTACGCGTTTCCCGGCTTCGACGAGCCCGGTTTCAAGACACCGTACGACATCAGCCTGACCATCCCGTCGGATGTCACCGCCGTCGCCAATACCAAACAGACTGGCGAGGCCGCTGCCGGCGCTGGTTGGAAAACACTGACCTTCGCGAAAACTCAGCCGCTTCCCACCTACCTTGTGGCGTTCGCGGTTGGCCCGTGGGATATCGTCAACGGTCCGGATATCTCGCCAGATGACTATCGCACTGATGTGTTGCCGCTGCGTGGTGTCGCCGCTCATGGCGAAGGCCATCGCATGCAGCATGTGCTGAGCGAAACGCCCAGCATCATTCACACGTTGGAGAACTACTACGGCTTCGGTTATCCGTTTGGCAAACTTGATCTGCTTGCCGCGCCGGATTTCTCCGCCGGTGCGATGGAAAATCCAGGCTTGGTGACGTTCCGCGACTGGTTGCTGTTGCTCGATCCCGATTCTCCGGCTAAGTACGTACGCGGCTCGTTCAACGTCACCGCACATGAGCTCGCTCACCAGTGGACCGGCGATACCGTGACACTGGCCTGGTGGAACGACATCTGGCTCAACGAAGCTTTCGCGACGTGGATGCAGCAGAAAGTCACCATGAAAGTGCATCCGGAATATCGCGCCGATCTGGACCGTATCAGCGGTGCGGAAGGTGCGATGCATAACGACAGCCTGACCAGCGCGCGCCAGATTCGTCAGCCGATTACCGGCAATGGCGATATCGAGACCGCGTTCGACGGCATCACGTATCAGAAAGGCGCGGCCGTCCTTGGCATGTTCGAAGGCTATGTCGGCGAAGACACCTTCCAGAAGGGCATGCGCGCTTACATCCAGGCGCACAAGTTTGGCAACGCTACGGCCGACGATCTCGTTGGCGCCATTGCCACGGCGGCCAATCAAGGTGCGACGTTCAAGCATGCGTTCAACAGCTTCCTCGATCAGTCCGGCGTACCTTACGTGCAGACACGCCTTGAGCAGAAGAACGGCAAGACCATCGTGCATTTGAGTCAGGATCGCTACCTGCCTGTCGGCAGCACGGGCGATGCAAAGCGTGCGTGGGGTATTCCAGTCTGCGTGCGCTATGCCACCAGTGACGGCACCAAGGTGAACTGCGAACTGCTCACCCAGCCGACCGGCACCATGGTGCTCGCCGACGCCAGCACACCAACATGGGTGATGCCGAACGCGAACGCGCGCGGTTACTACCGCTTCAACCTGGACAAGAAAGAGTGGGCTGATCTCACCCAGCATGTCGCCACGCTGAGCGACACCGAGCAGTTGGCGTATGCCGACAGCATCGATGCCGGTTTCCGCCACGGTGATTTGAATGCGGGCGATGCCATGGCCGCCTTGAAGCCTTTGACTGGCGTGGCGACGCGCGAAGTGATCGTGGCGCCGCTTCCCACGATCGAATGGATCTATCGCAACGAAGCAGCCACCGACGCACAGCGCGAGAAGATCGTCGCGTGGGTGAAGGACGCCTACCTTCCGCGCATGGAACAGCTCGGCTATCAACGCAAATCGGGCGAAGCCGATGGCGACTCCCTGCTGCGTAGCACCTTGGCCGAAGCGCTTGCACTCGACTTCAAGCTGCCCGAAGTGCGTTCGGCACTCCTGAAGCAAGGTGACGCTGCGCTGGCCAAAAAGGCTGATGGTCATTTGAACCTGGCTGCCGCTGACCCGGATCTGCTGGGCGCCGCGCTTGCGGTTGCCGTGCAAGAGCGTGGCGAGTCGGCTCTCGATGCATTGATCGCCGAACTGCCTCAGACGACCGATCCGGCCTTGCGCAATGCCATGCTCGAAGGCCTTAGCTCGACAGACACGCCGGCCTTGGCCGATAAAGCGCGTGACTTCGCTTTGACCAAGCAGGTGAAGGTGGGCGAGATGGCTGCCATTCTTCGCGGCAGCCACGACACGCCGGCTGCACGCGACGCCCTGTGGCATTGGTTCACCGGTCACTACGATCAGGTCGTCGCCCGCACCGGCAGCTTTGCCGGCGGAAGGTTGCCGGCACTGGCCGGTGGCGGCGGCTGCTCCAAGCCGGAAGCGGATCGTTTGCAGGCGTATTTCCAGCCGCGCCTGAAAGACGTCACCGGTGCCGACCGTGGCCTGGCGCAAACCCGCGAAGAGACGTTGCTCTGCGCAGCGCTCAAGGCCAAACAGGATCCTTCCGCGATCCTGCATTAATCGCCGTTTTGATTGCCGATAGACACCGGGCGGTGCGAACCGCCCGGTTTTTTTTTGCCTCCGTGCCATGCACGGGGAGGCCGTTGATCATGCGGCGGTCATTCGCCCCTCTTTTCAGCGGAGTCAGGATTCCATCTAAACTGGATGAAACCCCACTGGACGGAGAAGTCGCATGCGTCGATGGAAAGGGATGTTGGGTCTGCTGTTCGTGGTTACCCCCTTACTGGCACAAGACATCCCTCCAGCACTGCGCGACTGGCAGGGCTGGGTTTTGCATGACACTCCTCAGCACGCGTGCCCTTTCCTGGCCAACAGCAATCCGGACGCAGGCAGCTATCAATGCATCTGGCCTGGCCGCCTGGCTTTGGATGCGAGCAAGGACGGCGGCCACTTCAGCCTCGATGTGCATGTCGATGCGCAAGGCTGGGCCGACTTGCCGGGTGATGACCGCAGCTGGCCGCAGCAAGTCGTCGTCAACAACAAAGCATGGCCGGTGCTGAATCATGACGGCCATCCCGCCGTCAGGTTGGAGCCGGGCGATTACACCGTAAAAGGAGACCTACCGTGGGACACGCGTCCGGCGCGCCTAGGTGTGCCGTCGTCCATCGGTCTAGTCTCGCTGAGCCTTGATGGCAGGGCGGTAGGCCGGATCGAGCGCAATGGCGATCAACTCACATTGGGCGAGGCCGCAGCGGCGCAACGTCAGGCGGATACGCTTTCGGTGCGCGTCTACCGGCATCTGACCGATGGCATGCCGGCGATGCTGGAAACACAGCTGCAATTGAACGTGACGGGCAGCGCGCGCGAGCAGTTGCTGGGACCTGCATTGCCCAAAGGATTCACAGCCACGGCGCTGGATAGCGATGTACCTGCGCAATTGGAAAACGATGGCCGCCTTCGTCTGCAACTGCGTCCGGGGCAATGGGTCGTGCACTTATCCGCGCGCGGCACGAATACCCTGCACGAAGTGAGCGTGACGCTGCCAGCTGACCCATGGCCGAAGCAGGAAGTGTGGAGTTACAGCGACGATCCGAGTCTGCGCAGCACGCGCGTCGAAGGGCGCGGTACCGATGCCGCACAAGCGGGTGTGCCGCAGGAATGGCACGATTTGCCGTCCTATGTGCTGGATGGCAACGACGGTCTGATTGTCGATCAAGGCACGCGCGGCGGCGAAGGCGAAGCGGCTGATCAGATTCATCTGCAGCGCGAAATCTGGCTCGACTTCGACGGCCGCGGTTTCAACGTCAGCGACCATCTCACCGGGAGCGTGCTACATACGCAACGCCTCGATGTCGGCGCGCCATGGCAATTGCAGCGCGCGACACAGGGCAGCATGCCATTGCTGATTACAGACACGGGACAGGGACGCACAGGCATTGAGTTACGTAGCACGGATCTGAATTTACATGCTGGCTTGCGCGTGCCAGACCGCAGCGGCTCGCTGCCAAGCGCAGGATGGCTTGTGTCACTGGAAAACATCGATGCCGTTTTGCATCTGCCGTACGGCTATCGCCTGATTGGTGCAAACGGTGTAGATCGTTCGCCGGATTCGTGGGTAGCGCAATGGAGCCTGCTGGATCTGTTCGTCGTAGCGTTGATCGCTTTGCTGGCCGGGCGTTTGCTGGGTTGGCGATGGGCGGCGCTTGCCGCGCTTTTCCTCATCTTGTCGCAACACGAAACGGGTGCCCCGCGTTGGACGCTTGGTTTGGCGCTCGCCTTCGCGTTGTTGATGCGCGCATTGCCGGCAGGTCGGTTGCGGTGGATTGCGCAGATTGTCAGCGCACTTGCGTTGGCATTGGCCGTGCTATGGACATTGCCCTTCGCGAAGACGCAATTGGAAAATGCGCTGCACCCGCAATTGGAAGGTAATGGCGGCTATGCCGCCTTGATGCAACAGGAGGCGGCTGAAGGTTATGGCGGAAATAATGACAGGGCGCTGAAAGCCGAGGTTGCACCCGCACCGCCCCCCGCCGTAGAGGAACCAGCACAGATGGTGGAAGCTCTTCCGTCTGCCGCGCCTGCACCAGCAGAACCCTCGGTGCCGCCGCGATACGCGCCAATTTCCGCTTCAAATCGCAATTTGGCGAGTGTGACAGTGACGGGCGCTGTGATGCCTAATGCTTCTCCTGTCAGTGAGATAGATAGCCATAGCATCATTCAAGCTGGCGCTGGCGAACCCAGTTGGAATGTCGACAACAACTATCGGTTGGGTTGGTCGGGCCCCATTGCACCCGAACAAAGCATGCGGCTCGTGATTGCACCCGCATGGCTCGTGCGATTGCTGCGTGTGTTGATGCTGGGTCTGTTGATCGGGCTGCTTGGCCGCATGGCGCGGGGCCTGGTTAATCCGCGCGACGCCTCGTGGCGTAACTGGCGGTTGGGAAATGCAACAGCGGCATGTCTGTTGTTCGCCTGCATGCCACATATCGCCCATGCGCAGGCGATGCCCAACCAGGAATTGTTGAGGCAATTGCAAAGCCGCCTGCTGGAAGCGCCCAAGTGCGCGCCGGATTGCGCCGTTGTCGCTACCGCCAATCTGCAGGCAAAAGACGCTCAAGTCGCGCTGGAACTGGAGGTGCATGTCGGCGCACCCATTGCGCTGCCGCTGCCGCAAGTTGACGCAGGCTTGCAACTCGTCAGTGTAAATGTGGACGGACGTACCGATGCGACGGTCAGCAAGCGTGACGATCAAATGCTGGCAAGATTGGAGCCTGGCGTACATCGCATCGGTTTGATTTATCGCGTCCAGCCCACCGACAGCACGACGTTGAACTTCGCGTTGCGTCCGCAATGGATGGTATTCAACGGTCAAGGGTGGTCGCTTGACGGTGTCGACGGCGGCCGCTTGCTCGGCGACAGCATAACGCTCAATCGCATCCAGGCGGTGGCCGATGGCAAGCAGGCTCCGCTTCCGCAGCAGGCGTTTCCGCCGTATGTGCGCATAACGCGCGACATTGTGATGGGCGTGGATTGGACCGTGGTCAATACGGTCGAGCGCATTGCGCCGAGTGACGGCGGTTTTACTCTCGATGTGCCTTTGTTGTCAGGTGAGCATCCATTGGGCGACAGTGCGCGAGTGCACGATGGACGCCTTGGTGTCACGTTCAATGCTGGGCAAGGCGCAGTCACTTGGACCAGTCGCCTCGACCACGCCGATACGCTGAAAATCGAGGCGCCCACACTTGGCGATCGTGCGGAGATCTGGCAGTTACATGCGTCGCCGATCTGGCATGTCGAGGCCAAAGGCGTGCCGGTGAGTGACAGTAGCGACGGGCTTCGCTTCGAACCACTGCCGAATGAAACGCTGTCTCTAATCGTCAGCCGACCCAAAGCCATCGACGGCGATAGCCTTGCCTTCGATAGCGTCAATGCGAGCGCCAATGTCGGCGATCGCGCGACCGAGACGACGCTCGATCTGCTTGCACGTAGCACGCGCGGTGGGGAACACGCCATTGCGTTGCCGGCTGGTACGGAATTGCTCGGTGCCACGCGCGACGATGATTCGCTCAGTCTTGCCGTGAAGGATGGCAAGTTGAGTTTGCCGCTGTTGCCTGGGAAACATCGTTATGCGATTCGCCTGCGCGAGCCACGTGGTGTTGGCCTGAGTATCGCGACGTCGGCGATTGCCCTCGGTGCGCCTTCGGCGAACATAGCGCTCGATCTCAAGTTGCCCGAGGATCGCTGGGTGTTGTGGACATGGGGCCCTAGCGTGGGCCCTGCGGTGCTGTACTGGTCGCAATTGGTTGTGCTGCTGCTGGCAGCCTGGTTGCTGGGCCGTTACGCACCGACACCATTGCGCTTCCACCATTGGCTACTGCTTGGGCTCGGCTTTTCGGCATTCGCCTGGAGCGCCTATGCGTTCGTGGTGGTTTGGCTGATCATCATTGGGCTGCGTGCGAAACACGATACGGCCATCACGCGGCTTGGCGGCACGACGTTCAATCTCGCGCAAATCGCACTGGCGGCGATCACCGTGCTGGCATTGGCGGTGCTGGTTTCCGCTGTGCCGAAGGGGTTGCTTGGGCTGCCCGACATGCATGTCGCCGGCAACGGTTCTACGGCATGGGTGCTGCGCTGGTTTGCCGACCAGGCCAAGGAAGTTTTACCCCAAGCGGGCGTATTTAGCGTATCGCTGTGGTTCTACAAAGTCGCCATGCTCGCTTGGGCTTTGTGGTTAGCGAACGCACTTATCGGTTGGTTACGCTGGGGTTTCGATGCGTGGACCAGGGGTGGCTACTGGCGCAAGTCTGGGCCTAAACAGTCCGCGCCACCACCAGTACCCTTCAACCCAGCCGTCGACACAATGCACGATGACTAATGTACGTGATGCTTTAACCGACGCAACGCATCGACTCGGCGAACGAGTCGATGCGGAAATGCTTTTGATCCACGTGCTACAGAAACCGCGAAGCTGGCTGATTGCGCATGCTGACGACACGCTTCCGCCCGCAGTTGTCGACACCTATACGGCATTGGTGGCACGCCGCGAAGCGGGCGAGCCGGTGGCGTACATCACCGGGCATCGCGGCTTCTGGGTGTTCGATCTGGAAGTGACACCCGCGACACTGATACCGCGTTCTGAAACCGAACGGCTGGTCGAATTGGCGCTGGAGCGATTGCCGAACGAAATGGCATTGCGCGTGGCGGATCTGGGAACAGGCAGTGGTGCCATTGCATTGGCGATTGCGCATGAACGTCCGCGCGCTTACATCGTTGCTACCGATATGAGTGGTGACGCACTTGCTGTGGCGCAGCGCAATGCCACTCGATACGACATCGCCAATGTAAGCTTCCTGAAAGGGGAGTGGTTCATACCACTGCACGAGCAGCGTTTCGACATGATTGTTTCCAACCCGCCCTATATCGAAAGCGCCGACCCACATCTGACACAAGGTGATTTGCGTTTCGAACCGCTGAGCGCACTCGCCGCCGGGCGCGATGGGCTTGACGATATCCGCCGCATTGTCGGCGATGCCACGCATCATCTTGCTGCGCATGGTTGGTTGTTGATGGAACATGGTTGGAACCAGGGGGAAGCGGTGCGTATGTTGCTACGCAGCGCGGGTTTTGTTGATGTCTTCACAGCGACCGATATGGAGCAACGTGATCGCGTCAGCGCGGGCTGCTGGCCAGGCAGTTAGCAACGATTGTGGTTTGGCGCAGGCTTCGGCGTAGACTGCAGTCATAACAGAACGGGCCCGGGTTATAGCGGTGCATCCGGGCAAACTAAAAAAAGTCTGTCCCGGACATACCTTCATGAGCCATTTTCGTCGTGTTGTCGTTCGTCGTCAGCTCGCGCCGCGACGTTTGTCGCAGCTGATTCGCCTGCTATTGATCCCTCTCGCATTACCTGCCGCGGCGTCAGCCGTCATGGCACAAACTGCTGCGCCGTC
>OUNK011129081.1_pt1 | contig 16147 bp, 14 predicted proteins | sample 1755341 | NCBI WGS metagenome assembly OUNK01 (sample SAMEA3914788, study PRJEB12502) | metagenome | biome: forest; material: soil | place: Canada | collected 2011-07-03 | depth 0.1 m | reverse complement strand
CTGCCCTGGCGAAAAGGCATTGGCATCCATGCCAATGCCCCCTGCGGGGCTTTTTCGTCCAGTCCTCACCGCCGCACAGGGGACCCCATGCGCGCTTTGCGCGCACTTTTTGAAAGAGCTCAAGAGCAAAAAGCTGACAAGCAAAATTCGAAAGGCGCCCGGCTTGCCGCCAGTTGAACGCAACATCCTGCCGTCAGCGCGGGTACGGGGCGGAATGTTAAGCTGGTTGTGTTGACCTGCTAGCTCACGAGCCATGAGCGGAAATCGCGACCCACACGATCCTGGATATAACGGACGTACCGAACCGAAGTTGGGTGATCTCGATCATCTGGATCGGCCGCGTGCGGCTGCCGAACCGAATGATGGTTTGCCGCGGATGAAAGTCGAGCCCGACTATCGTCGTGGTACTTCTTCCGGCAACAACAAAAAGAAGCCGAAGGGTGGCCGCGGCTGGTTGATGCCAGTGTTGGTTGTGGCGTTGGTCGCGGTGATCGCGGGGTTGTGGTTCAACCAGAATAGTCTGCGTGGCCTGGTGCCGCGCACGGACTTCGATGACGTGCTGCATCGTGCGCAGGCCGCCCTTCAGCAAGGGCACCTGGACGGTACCGACGGGACCAGTGCGCGTGAATTGTTCGAAGCGGCGCGTGCGCTTGAGCCGGATAACGACAGCGCGCGCCAAGGTCTCAATGATGTCGGCCGTGCAGAGATCGCGCGCGCGGATGCCGCGCTGCAGGCCGGTCATCTCGATGAGGCTACGCAGGCGCTGACTAATGCGCGCGAATTGCTTGGCGGCGGAAACGATGTGGATCGTCTCAGCCAGGCGATTGCCAAGGCACAGGTAGCGACGGGTCAAACGACTACCTTGGTCGATCAGGCGCAGCAAGCGCTAAGTGCTGGCAAATTGGATGGTCCGGATGGCGCTGCTGCGCTTTACCAGCGTGTGTTGGCAGCTGACCCGGATAACGCGGTTGCACGTCATGGCCTGGATCAGGTCGGTGATGCGCTCGCCACACAGATTCAGAAAGCACTGGCTGCGAACGATGTCGCCACCGCTTCCACCAGTATCGATCGTCTGGCCGCTTTACTGCCCAACTATGCGCAACTGCCGACCTTGCGCGCTGCGCTGGCGTCGCAGCAGGCGCAAGCGGGTAGTGCGCTTGCCGATGCCATCAGTCAGGGCAATGACGCGCTGCGTGCCGGGCGTGTCGTCGGCGATGGCGATGACACCGCGTTGGCACATTTCAAGGCGGCGCTAGCGATCGATCCGAACAATCCGCAGGCCAAGGCTGGGCTGGGGCAGGTTGCCCAAGCGTTGATCGTGCAGGCGAACGCGGCCATCGATAGTGGAGAGACCGATCAGGCGAAGCAACTGCTCGCGCAGGCGACCGCGCTCGCGCCCAATTCGGCCGATCTGGTCGCCGCACGTGCGCGCCTGGGGCAACCCGTTGCGACAACGGGGGCTAACGATGACGACGCAACAGCCGCGCCTTCGGCCAGTTTGACGCCTCAACAACAAGCGCAAGTCGCAAGCATGGTGCAGCAAGCGAGGCTCGCCGCGCAGCGTGGCAACATCATGTCGCCACCGGGCGACTGCGCGTACGATCTTTATCGCGGTGCGCTGGCCATCGATGGCAACAGCCAAGCGGCGCTGTCTGGTTTACAAGGGCTTTCCGGCTTGGTGCAACAGCAGTTCAATCAGGCTTTGACCGGCGGCAATCTTGGCAAGGCTGGCAGCTTGTTCGATGCGCTCAGCAATCTTTCTCCGGGCGACACAGGGCTGCTTCAATCGCGCCAGCGGCTCACCGATGCATGGCTCGATCAGGCCGAACAACAGTTGGATAGGGGCGATCGCAACAATGCCGCGTTGTCGCTGGAGCAGGGCCGCAAGTTGATGCCGAACGATCAACGGGTGCAGCAACTCACTGTGCGCATGCAGGGCGGTGGATGACGGTATTGGTGTTCGGTGGGAGTGGCCAGATCGGGCACTATCTGCTGCCACTGCTTAGCGCGCGCGATGAAACAGTGGTGGCGTTGAGCCGCACACCGCGCGCACCGATTCCGGGTGTGATCTGGATGGCGGGGCGTCTTCCGGACAGCGTGCCGTCCATCGACGACATTTCAGCCATTATCAGTTTTGGCCCGCTGCGACTGCTTTCTGTGTGGTTGAGTAACGTCGACCTGCCGCATGCGCCGCGCGTCATCGCCATCAGTTCGATGAGTGCAGAAAGCAAGCGCGCGTCGGAAGTGTCTGCCGAGCGAGAGATCTCGCGACAGCTGCGCGATGCTGAAGACGCACTAGCCGTGGCATGTGCACGACACGGCAGTGAATGGACGGTACTGCGTCCCACGCTTATCTACGGCGTGGGCATCGACAAGAGCCTCACTCCGATCGCTCAGCGCGCGATGCGCACCAGGATGTTTCCGCTGCCGATGGCGCGCGGCCTGCGCCAACCTTTGCACGCACAGGATCTGGCACGCGCGGCGCTTGCGGCCCTCGATACTCCCGCAGCGGCGATGAAAGTTCTATCCATCGGCGGTGGCGAACGCGTATCGGTCGGCGAAATGTTCGCTCGCGTGCGTCGCAGCCTGCCGGTCGATACCTTGCCGTTGCCGCTGCCTGGGTGGTCGCTGCGCTTGGTCCGCTATGGCGTAGTCCGGTTGCGTGGGCCGTTGAGCCGTCTAGACGACGATCTTGTTGCCGACAATGCCGAAGTGACGCGGCTGCTAGGGATCCAGCCGCGAGCTTTTCGCCCGGATGCGGATTGCTGGCGCCCTCCGGCGTGATTTGCCCGTCCAAAGGCCTCGCAACGCCCCTGTTCTGCCACGGTTCCCAGGCCCGCGTTCATCGGGGCGCGGGGTGCCGGGCCCTATGATCCGACCACTCCTGACCTGCCCCTCATGACACGGGATACCCCACGTTGGACTTTCTGAGCCGAATTCGATCGATCGCCAGTGCGTGCTGGCCGTGGTTGCGCATTCCATTCTGGGTTTGCACGGGCCTGCTCTTCGGGTTCGTGCTGCCGTACTCGCTGATACTGAATAAGCGTGTGCAGGATCGTTTCAACGACCTTGTCTTTGCCGTTCCAACGCGCGTGTACTCGCAGCCCTTGCGTCTCGCACCGGGCGTGCCGATGACGCCAGCCGCGCTCGAAGTGGATCTGACCTTCGCGGGCTACGTGGACGATGGCCATGGCCAGGTGCCTGGCAGTTGGGCCAGGCAGGGCGGCAGCTATTTCATTTCATCGCGCGGTTATGCAGGCCCTGACGGCGGCGAGTTGCCCAAGCGCATCCGCGTTGCCCTCGGTCAGGGTGTGGTGGCGTCAGTGACGGACCTGGGCAACGATCAAGCGTTGCGCGAAACCCATATGGATCCGGCGCGTATCGCCACGGTGTACGGCGCCAAGCAGGAAGACCGCAGCATCGTGCAGTTGAGCGATGTGCCGCCGCTGCTGATCGGCGGTTTGCAGGCGGTGGAAGATCGCGATTTCAAGCATCACATCGGCGTCGATTTCACCGCCATTCTTCGCGCAGCGTTCGCCGACCTTCGTGCCGGCCATACGGTGCAGGGCGCATCCACCATCACGCAGCAGTTGGTGCGCAACTTGTTCCTCAGTCGCGACCAGAACATGGGGCGCAAGTTGAACGAGGCACTGATGTCGGTGTTGCTGGAGATGCATTACAGCAAGACACGCATCCTCGAGGCGTACATCAACGAAGTGTTCCTGGGTCAGCAGGGCAATCAGGCAGTGCGTGGTTTTGCCGCTGCGTCCGAGTTCTATTTCGGCCGTCGTTTGGAATACCTGCGCCCACAGGAGATCGCCTTGCTGGTCGGTTTGGTGAAAGGGCCGAGCCAGTTCGATCCCCGCCGCTTTCCTGATCGCGCGTTGGCGCGGCGCAATCTGGTGCTCGATCAGTTCGCCAGCACTGGCCTGCTGACTACGGATCAAGCGCACGCTGCGCAGGCGACGCCGTTGGGCGTGATTGCTGACGGTCAGCTGCCGCATGATCGCTTCCCGGCTTTCATGCAGTTGGTGCGTGCGCAGATCACCAACGATTTCGACGAAGAAACCCTGCAGCAGGGCAACCTGTCGATCTTCACCACGCTCGATCCGGCGACGCAGCTGTATACCGAGCAGTCGATCGATACCGCGATCAAAAATCTTGGCAAGCGCGGCGATGACACGCAGGCCGCAGCGGTGATCACCGATTCCAAGACCGGCAGTGTGCTGGCGGTGGTGGGCAGCAAGTTTGCCGGCGACCAGGGCTTCAATCGTGCACTGGATGCGCAACGACCGATCGGCTCCACCATCAAGCCATTTGTTTATCTGGTCGCGCTGACTCAACCGGGACGGTGGAACCTCGCCACAGAGCTGGACGATTCGCCGATCAGCATGCGCCAGCCCGACGGCACGCCGTGGACGCCGCACAACGACGACAACCAGAGCCACGGCATGGTGCCGATGGTGGATGCGCTGGCTTATTCATGGAATCTCGCCACCATCCATATGGGTCTGGATGTAGGCGTGCCGCGCATCAAGGCGTTCCTGGATTCGTTCGGCCTTACCAGCATCCAGCCTGGTCCCTCACTGCTGATCGGTGCGATAGACCTGGCTCCGATCCAGGTCGCGCAGCTTTATCAGTACCTCGCTTCCGACGGTCACGCGCTGCCGCTGCTTGCGGTCAGCGGTGTGGTCGACGGCAATGGCCGCACCATCAAGCGTTACGAGGTGCAAAGCGGGCAGGGCGAATACCAGCCGGCGGTGCGTCTGGTCACCTGGGCCATGCAGCAGGTGGCCACCTATGGCACGGCCCATTCCCTCGCCGATTCGAACCTGGCGTGGCTGCATACCGCCGGTAAGACCGGTACCAGTAACGATTTGCGCGACAGCTGGTTCGCCGGCTTCACGGGCGATCGACTGGGTGTGTTCTGGATGGGGCGCGACGACAACAAGCCCAGCCACCTGTTCGGCGCAACGGGCGCATTGCGTGCTTGGCAGGAATTGTTCCGCAAACTTCCCACCCAGCCGCTCTCGGCGGCCCCGGGCGAAGGGCTGGAAATGGCCTGGATCAACCCTGCCGACGGCAAGCGCAGCGACCCGCAGTGCGAGGGCGCCAAGCAGGTGCCGGTAATTGCCGGCTCGCTATCGACGGATTCGGAGGGGTGTTTCTGGCAAAAGGTGGGTAATCTGTTCGGCTCCGGCCAAAGTGCCCCGGCACCGGCCCCCACCGCTCCGGCGACCAACCCGTAACAACGCGAGAATGATCATGCCGTTCCGTTCCACACGCGCCTTCCATCCTTTCGTGCCTGCCGCGCTGGCAGGCGTCCTGCTCGCTGCCTGCGCACAACCCGTGCCCGAAGCGCCGAAGCCGCCGGTGAAATCCAACGCGGCGATAGTGGCGGACATCCAGGCGGCGGGTGAGCGCGATAAATCGGTAATCAACGTGCATCCGCTGGTCGACCCGGGCATCACCGCCTTGCAGGACGCCGCGCACAATGACGAACGCAGCGGCCAGTACGATGCGGCCGCCGCCAAACTGGATCAGGCGCTGAAGCGCAACCCCGATTCGCCGGATGTGCTGCAGGATCGCGCGGAATTGGCCATCTACATGGGCAATTACGATGTCGCCGAAAAACTCGCGCACCAGTCCTGGTCGCTGGGTTCCAAGCAAGGGCCGTTGTGCGCGCGCAACTGGCAGACCATCGTCGAAATGCGCCAGCGTGCGAACGATCCCGCAGGTGCGGCCGAGGCAAACAAAGGGGTCGCGGAATGCCGCGAGCCCGGCATCCAACGCTACTAAGATCGCTCCATGAAAATGACGCCCACGGTAGGGCTGGTCGGCAGTCAGGGTTCTTACGGACGCTGGCTGCGGCAATTCTTCGAGCAACGCATGGGACTGCGTGTGCTTGGTCGCGATCCGGGTGGCGAAACAACGCTATCGGAGCGTGCATTGATCGAGGCGGTCGACGTGCTGGTGTTCTGTGCGCCGATTCGCCAGACCCCATCGCTCATCCGCCAATACGTTGAGGCTGCAGCCGGCGCAGAACGTGGGCAGTTGTGGCTGGATATCACGTCGATCAAGGCTGCACCTGTGACGGCGATGCTGACGTCGCAGGCGGAAGTCGTTGGATTGCACCCGATGAGTGCGGCACCCAAGGCATCTACGTTGCGCGGTCGCGCGATGGTGGTTTGCGAAGCACGGTTGGATGCGTGGCGTCCGTGGCTGGAAAGCTTTCTTGTCGCCAGCGAAGCCGATTGCGTGCGCGCTGAGGCCGAACAACACGATCGCGTGATGGCCTTGGTGCAAGGTATGGTGCATGCCACGCATATGGCACAGGGGGCCGTGCTACGTGAACTGGCGCCGGCCGTGGGCGACCTCGATGGCATTCATCCGTTTCGTTCAATCGGCTACGAATTGGATATTGCAGTGACGCGACGCATTCTTGCTGGGAATCCGGCGATCTATCAGGACATCCAGTTCGAGAATCCCTATGTCGCACCGATGTTGGAACGATTGGCGGCACATCTGCACACACTGCGCGATCTGGTGCGTAGCGGTGACGATACCGCGCGGCGTCAACTGCGCGAAAAATTGCTTGAGGACAGTCGCGCCTATGTCGGCGAGCGGGCGGTAGCCGAAGGTAGCTATGCCTTCGAGCGTTTGGGCTACTTGCTCGCAGATCTGCATGAGCCGCGCTTTATCAGCGTATTTCTGCCATTGGATCGGCCCGGTTCGCTGCGCGCGTTGTTGTCGGTGTTCGAGCAGCGCGGCATCAACCTCGATTCGATTCATTCCTCGCGCAGCGCCGATGGCGAGTTGTTGTTTCGCATCGGTATCGACAGGCACGGCGACGCGAACTCGTTGCGTGAAGCGATACTCGCCATCGAGCAAGATGACATCGGCCGCGTTGTAGACGCGGCCGATGTCTAGCAATGTGCGCGACGTAGGCGACAGCGGCCCGATCAGAAAAGCGGTGGGAGCAGCAGCAAAATGCCGACGATGCTCACTAGCCAGATCAACGTGCGCAAGTAAGGAATGCCCAACGCATACACGGGTATGTAAATCAGCCGTGCCCAGAAGTAGAGCTGCGCACCCAGTACCGTTGTCGCCGTGTGGCGTTGTAGAACGCTATCGATAAGTACTGCCGCGGCAAAGAAGACGAAAGTCTCTAAAAAATTGGCACTGGCGCGATCCAATCGCGCTATTACACCGGTAAGAGGGTTCTGCACACCGTCGCGTGGACTGGCGGCCCAGCCGAGTCCGCGCTGCCCTGTTGCACCCGAAACCGCGACAATAATCTGCACCAACCCCAATACGACACTCCACACCAACATCTGCAACTCAACGTTCATGGCATTTCTCCTCGTGGCGACCACAGGATGGTGGACCTCAGGGAGGTCTTCGCGCCAGAGCCGGATGCGTTACACCGGTTTCCCATCTGCCGAGGCTGCGCGATACTGCGGGGATGACCGACCCCGATGACATCGGCGCGCTGCTCGGCGCCGACGGCCCGTTTGCCCGCGAGTTGCCGAATTTTGCGCCCCGCCCTGCACAACAAGCGATGGCGAAGGCTGTGCAGCATGCCATCGCCGAATGCGAGACGCTGATTGCCGAAGCCGGCACCGGTACTGGGAAAACCTATGCCTACCTGGTGCCCGCGATGTTGTCGGGCGAGCGAGTAATCGTGTCGACCGGCACCAAGGCGCTGCAGGATCAGTTGTTTTTCCGCGACTTGCCCAAGGTGCGCTCCGTGCTTGGCGCACGATTAAAGACGGCCTTGTTGAAAGGGCGTGCCAATTACCTGTGCCTGTATCGGCTCGATCAAACCGTGCGCGAAGGTGCGAGTTTCGATCGAAACCAGGCAGCGCATTTGGCGGCGATCCGCGCCTGGTCCGCGCGTACGCGGCGCGGAGATCGGATGGAACTGGCCGAAGTGCCGGAGGATTCCCCGCTATGGCTTCGCGTGACGTCCACCCCAGAGAATTGCCTCGGTGTGGAGTGCCCGTTCTACGACGATTGCCACGTCGTGACTGCGCGACGTGAGGCACAGGAAGCGGATCTGGTGGTGGTTAATCACCATCTGCTGTTCGCCGATCTTGCGTTGAAGCAGGAAGGTTTTGGCGAAATCTTGCCCGGCGCGCAGGCATTCATCCTGGACGAAGCACATCAGATTCCCGAACTGGCCGGTCAGTTCTTTTCGCAAAGTCTCAGTGCGCGTCAGCTCACCGAATTGGCGCAGGATGCATTGGCCGAGTGCGGCGGCATCACGGGTGCGATCGGTTTGTTGCTGGAACCCATTGAAGCCTTACAGGAGGCCGTGCGCAAACTTCGCCTGGCGCTCGATTCCTTGCCGACGCGCGGCTCGTTCAACGAGTTGTTGCAGCGCGACGGCGTACCGTCTGCATTGCGCGATCTGGGCGAGCTGCTCGCCGCGCTAACCGATCTATTGGCGTCGCAGGCGGAACGTTCTCGCGGTTTCATGAATGTGCATGAGCGTGCCGCCAATTTGAGCGAGCGGCTTGATCGGATTGTCGAAGGACATTCCGAACAAGACGTGCGCTGGTATGAATTGTTTCCACGCGGCTTCGCATTGCACGCCACGCCGCTGGATCTGGCAGCGCCGCTGCGCGCCATGCGTGAGCGCACCCATGCGGCTTGGATTCACACATCGGCCACCCTGTCGGTGGCGGGGCACTTCGATCATTTTGCGCGCCAGCTTGGATTGGATGATCCGCAAACGCTCAGTCTGGAAAGTCCGTTCGACTACGCGCAGCAAGCCTTGTGCTACATGCCGGACGGCTTGCCCGATCCCGCTGCGCGCGATTACACCGAACGCGTGATCGACGCCGTAATGCCGGTGCTGCAAGCATCGAATGGCCGTGCGTTCTTGTTGTTCACCTCGCATCGCGCCTTGCGTCGCGCGGCGGAATTATTAGCCAATCGTGTCCCGTGGCCGTTATTTGTGCAGGGCAATGCACCCCGACATCAGCTGCTTGAGGAATTCCGTGCCAGCGGTCACGGCGTGTTGCTCGGCGCAGCCAGTTTTTGGGAAGGCGTCGATGTGGCTGGCGAAGCACTTTCGGTAGTGGTGATCGATAAGCTGCCGTTCGCGGCGCCAGACGATCCCGTATTGCAGGCGCGCTTGGAGGCGTTGGAGCAATCAGGCATCAACCCCTTCATGGGCTGGCAGGTGCCCTCCGCGGTGATTGCGTTGAAGCAGGGCGCTGGCCGGTTGATTCGGGATGTGCGAGATCGCGGCGTGTTGGTGTTGTGCGATCCGCGTCTTACGACCAAGGGCTATGGACGACTGTTCCTTGCCAGCCTGCCGCCGATGCCGCGCACGCGGGACCTGGGCCAGGTGCGTGCGTTCTTCGAGCATTCGCCAATGGATGCCAACGACGCAAGTGTTGTCGAGCGTGATAGTTTCTAGCCTGCATACGTATTCAGGCGGACAGGCCATACGCACGCACGCAGAATCGGCAACCACATGACACCATCATGCGGGGAGCATGATCCATGAACCTAAATACGAGTTCGAACGCTGGGCACGGTGAAGAGGCGCGTACCACCGCACGCGTCGTGATGATTGCTGCGGCTGCGGCGATTGGCGGTTTTCTATTCGGTTTCGATACGGCTGTGATCAACGGCGCAGTTGATGCGGTGCGTCATGGATTCGGCTTGGGCGCGGCGCAAATCGGTTTCGCCGTGTCGTGTTCCTTGCTCGGCTCGGCGCTCGGTGCCTGGTACGCAGGTCCACTTGCGGATCGCCTGGGGCGCGTGCGCACCATGCAGGTGGCGGCGCTGTTTTTAGTGATGAGCGCGATCGGCTCCGGATTGGTGCACGGGGTATGGGATCTAGTGCTGTGGCGAGTCGTCGGCGGCATCGGCGTGGGCATGGCATCGGTGATCGCGCCGGCGTACATTGCGGAAATTTCGCCGGCCAATGTGCGCGGACGGTTGGGTTCGATGCAGCAGTTGGCCATTGTGCTGGGTATTTTTGTAGCCTTGCTCAGCGACGCATGGTTGGCCGGCACCGCGGGCAGCGCATCCAAGATGCTGTGGCTGGGATTGGAAGCGTGGCGTTGGATGTTTCTGGTCGCGACGGTGCCGGCGCTCATCTACGGCGTGCTGGTGCTTGGCGTGCCGGAATCGCCGCGCTATCTCGTTGCACGCGGACGTCTGCCGGAAGCGCGCAAGGTGCTGGCCGAAGTGCTGGATCTACACACCGATGCGGCGCTGGATGCCAAGGTCAACGACATCGCACATAGCCTGGGTGACGAACATCGGTCCACGTTGCGCGATCTGCGCGGTCCGCGCGTAGGCCTGCTGCCTATCGTGTGGACGGGCATCTTGCTGTCGGTGTTCCAGCAGTTTGTCGGCATCAACGTCATCTTCTATTACTCCTCGACGCTATGGCATTCGGTGGGCTTCAGTGAAGCCGACTCGTTCACGCTCACAGTTGCGACATCCATCGTCAACGTGTTGGTGACGCTGGTGGCGATTGCCCTGGTCGACCGGATCGGTCGCAAGCCATTGCTGCTGGTTGGCTCGGCAGGCATGACAGTTACATTGGGATTGATGGCCTGGTGTTTTTCGCAGGCCACCGGCGCCGGCGCAGCGTTGAGTTTGCCGGCGCCATGGGGCGTCGTCGCGTTGGTGGCGGCGAATGCGTATGTGGTGTGCTTCGGCTTGAGCTGGGGGCCGATGGTGTGGGTGCTGCTTGGCGAAATGTTCCCGAACAACATTCGCGCGATTGCACTGGCCGTTGCGGCGGCAGCGCAGTGGTTGGCGAATTTTGCCATCACCAGTACGTTCCCGTCGCTGGCGCAGATTGGACTTAGCTTCGCATACGGCTTGTATGCACTCTTCGCGTTTCTGTCACTGTTGTTCGTGATGCGTGCTGTGCGCGAAACACGAGGTATCGAGCTGGAAGATATGCGCGCTTGATGCGTATACGGAGCGTCGGCTTAGGTCTGATTGATTGGGGCCTATGCCGACGCTTTGCCGTTATCGTCGTGCGCAATAACGCTGAGTCAATCGATCTGAACGATTGGATTTTTCGGGTCGTCCCGACGTAAAGCTTAAGGACAGATAATTCGCCCTGAGTCGCTCGCCCTCGGCAGCGTTTCAAACTCCAGCGCGAAAATGTTCACGCCGACATCACCCGTTCGGGAGCACATGTGCGCGTCGCCATGCGCGCGCACGCGTGTGTGCAAGGGGTCACATTTGTCTCGTGCATCTCAACGGAGGGTGGTATGCATAAAGTTGCAGCCTTATTCGCGCTGTCGTTGCTGGCGATGGCGGGTGCTCTGCCGGTAGCGGCGCAAAGTCTTCCTGGCACGCTTCAATCCATTCCAACAGTGGATGGCTATCAATTGCAGGCCTACGTGTCGGTACCGCAGGGAAGTGGGCCGTTTCCCCTGATCGTGATGCCTTCGAGCTGGGGTTTGTCGTATGTCGAGTATGTGGGGGAGGCCAATAACCTCGCTAACGATGGATATATCGTTGTGAGCTATAGCTCGCGTGGGTTTTCAACGTTCTGTTCCGTCACTTCATCGTGCGGTTATATCGACATCGCCGGGCCACTTACCGTTGGCGACGTGAGTACGGTGATTAGTTGGGCGTTGGTCAACACACCTGCCAACGCCAACGAGATTGGCGTCTCGGGCATTTCCTATGGTGCCGGAACGAGTCTGTTAGCCGCCGAGAACGATTCTCGCATCAAGGCCGTTGCCTCGATGAGTACGTGGGCGGATTTGGTGACCTCGCTGGATGCGAATCAAACACCCAGTTCGCAAGGCATCTTCCTGCTGTCGCTGGCCAGCGCGTTGGGTAAGCCTGGACCCTTAATGCAGCAGGTCAACAACGATGTGCTCGCGGCCAACTATGACGGTGCCGTGCAAGCCGTGCTGGCGGACCCGCAAACACCGGGGCGCTCGCCCGTGACGAATGTCGCCAAGCTCAACGCGAATGGTCCGGCTGTTTTCATTGCCAACGCTTTCGAAGACAGTCTCTTCCCTCCCAGTCAGGTCGTGGATTTTTATAATCAGCTGACGGTGCCCAAATATTTGATGTTTGAGCATGGGGATCACGCCACGGACGAATTGCTTGGGGCGCTGGGCTTTAGCAATGATGTCTATGCGGCAGCCACCGAGTGGTTCGATCACTACCTCAAAGGCGTGAACAACGGCATCGATAGCCAACCGCCCGTGCAGCTGAAATCGCAGACGAATGTATGGAATGGGTATGCAAGCTGGAATGCGGTGGAGGCGGACGCGGTGACGTATAACCTCACCAGTCCGAATTTCAACCTGTTCACCAATCTCACTTCCACGGGAAGCTTGTCCACCGGCAGCGGTGGCAGCTGGCAATACACGATGTATGGGCCGCCGACAGAAACGACTGCCAATTCCGGTATCGCGCTTATTAGCGGTGCGTTGACGCAATGGGGTGCGCCGATTACCACATCGTTGCCGCTGGTACCGCGGACATTTGATACGGTGTGGACTGGGCCGAGGTTTACGCAGACGCGCTATCTGACGGGTACGCCGTATCTGCAGATCACCGTGACGCCAAGTACGTCGAATCTGTCGCTGTATGCGTATCTCTACAGTGTGAATCCATCGACGGGTATCGCCCAGTTGATGAGCTGGAAGCCTTACACCATCAGTGGCGCCAAGCCAGGCGTTCCGCAGACCGTGAATATCCGCATGGAGGCGACCGATTGGGAGATCGATCCAGGTCAGCAGCTGGCTTTGGTGATCGGTTCACTGGATTTGCGTTACGACGGTGTCACGCCTGTCGGCAGCGCGATCACGTTGAGCAATTCAACGGCTAAGCCATCGACGTTGACGGTGTCGTTGCATTAGCGAGAGGAACGGCTGGAGATGTTAGCCGGGTTTGCCTTTTGCCGTCATTCCGGCGCGAACTGGAATGACGGCAAACTGCTTCAGCGGCTACGCAATTCGCGGCTATAGCTATGCACTTCATCCACGAGCACTTTGACGTGCTCAGGATCGACCTCGGGCGTAATGCCATGGCCAAGATTGAAGACATGGCCGGGGTGATTGCCGTAGCTGTCGAGTATGTTGCGTACTTCGCGGCGGATGATTTCCGGACTGGCGCGCAACACGGCGGGATCAAGGTTGCCTTGCAACGCGACCTTGCCGTTTACCGCACGGCGCGCGTCGGCCAAATCGATGGTCCAATCCACGCCGAGTGCGGCGCAGCCGGTGTCGGCCATCTCGGCGAGATGCGCACCGGCACCTTTGGAAAACAGAATCACAGGAAGGTCGCGCGCATGCGCGTCGGCCTTGAGCGCTTCGACGACACGCGCCATGTAGCGCAGTGAAAACTCGCGATAGGCGGCAGGGCTCAGCAGACCGCCCCAGGTGTCGAAAATCATCAAGGCCTGAGCACCCGCCACCGCTTGCGCGATGAGATAGGCGGCCACGGATTTCGCCAAAGTATCGAGTAGCGTGTGCGCCAGCGCGGGATCGTTCCAGCACATCGCTTTCGGGGTGGCGAAATCGCGTGAGCCTTGGCCTTCTACCATGTAACAGGCAAGCGTCCAGGGGCTTCCGGAGAAACCGATCAATGGCACGCGGCCGTCGAGTTCGTGGCGAATCAAGCGCACGGCGTCCATCACGTAGCGCAGTTCGCCTTCCATATCGGGCACGCCGAGCCGTTCCACATCGGCGCGGCTGCGCACCGGATGCGCGAATTGCGGGCCTTCACCTTGCGCGAACGACAGGCCCAACCCCATCGCATCGGGAATGGTGAGGATGTCGGAGAACAGGATCGCTGCATCCAGCTCGAAACGACGCAGCGGTTGCAGCGTGACTTCGCAGGCCAGTTCGGGATTCTGCGCCAGGGCCATGAAGCTGCCGGCTTTGGCGCGGGTGGTGCGGTATTCCGGCAGATAGCGGCCGGCCTGGCGCATCACCCATACGGGCGTGGTGTCGATGGGCTCGCGGCGCAGGGCGCGCAGCAAGCGGTCATTTTTTAGAGGAGAAACCATTTATCGGCGTCCGTAAGGGCCTTCGATGCCCTGGGCAAACATCACGCGGAAACCGCGCTTGAGTTGGGCGTCACGCATCTTTTCGAAGGCGGCGATGGCCTCATCGCGCTCCAGGTATTGGTCGCGCTTGAGGGTGGCGCGGCCGCCTTGGGTGCCTGATTCGCGGTACAGCGTCCAGCCGCCGAGCAGATCCTGCTCCAGCACGATCTGGACATAGCGCGGCGCCTCGGTCGAGGCGGGCATGGTTTGCAGATAAAGGCGCATGGCGTCCATGGTTGAACGGTGCGGCTGTCATACCGCAGAAACGTCATTCTAGAGGGCTGGCGGTTTGCTAGCCATGGCTTGCGCCATGGTGACGCGGCGATCAGCGCTGCGCTGTGGTCGCTTTCTGCAAAATGGCCAGTACGTCGGCTTCATTCACGCCGGTCACGATCTCAGCTTGGCCGATACCGCGCCAAAGGATCAGCCGCAGCGTGCCGGCGGTGTTTTTCTTGTCCAGCCGCATCAAGGCCAGCAATTGTTCCGGGTCGGAACCTGCCGGGACGGTGGTGGGCAAACCTACCGCTTTCAACAGGTGCTCCAGGCGTAGCGTGTCGGCCGGGGCACTCATGCCAAGCCGTTCGGACAGCCTGGCGGCCAGCAGCATGCCGATGGCGACACCTTCACCGTGCAGCAGGGCGGTGTAGTGGCCGGCCGTTTCCAACGCGTGGCCGAAGGTGTGGCCAAGGTTGAGCAAGGCGCGTTCGCCCTGTTCGGTCTCGTCGCGCGCCACCACGCCGGCCTTGTAACGCACCTTGGCCGCAATGGCTTGCACCAGGGCAGTTTCGTCGCGCGTGTTCAGGGCCTGGGCGTGTTGCTCTAGCCAGGTGAAGAAGGGGGCATCGCCGATGGCGGCGCCCTTGATGATTTCGGCGATGCCGGCGCGGAATTCGCGCTCGGGCAAGCTATCCAGTGTATCGATATCGGCGACGACGGCGCGTGGCTGGTGGAATGCGCCGGCGAGGTTTTTGCCCGCTGGTAGGTTCACGCCGGTCTTGCCGCCGACGGAGGAATCCACCATGGCTAGCAAGGTGGTCGGCATCTGAATGAAATCGATGCCGCGCATCCAACATGCAGCAGTGAAACCGGCGAGATCGCCCACCACGCCACCGCCCAGTGCGATCACGCAGGCGTCGCGGGTGGCGCCGAGCGTTGCCAGCGCATCCAGCGCCAACCCGACATTGATGAAACTTTTGTGCGCTTCGCCGTCGTCGATCAGGAAAGACGACCAACGCAAGCCGTCGAGACCGCGCGCGACGCGTTCCAAATACAGCGGTGCGACGGTGCGGTTGCTGATGATCAATGCATGCCGTCCGCGCAACATCGCGCGCCAGCGTGCGTGGTCGTCGAGCAAACCGCGGCCGATCCATACGGGATAGCTGCGTTCGCCGAGCGCGACGTCGATAGTGTGGGGCGTTGCGTTGCTCATCATGCGGCTTGCCGGTTCCAGTGTTGATCGATCAATGCGATGCAGCGTTCGCTGGCGGCGACGATTCCTTCCTGTTCGCCGCCGTGAGGGATGATCAGATCAGCAATCTCCTCATAAAGCGAGGTACGGGCAGCGGCCATTGCTTCGAGTTTCCGATGGCGATCGGTATCTGCCAGCAAAGGGCGCGAGATGTCATGAGCGAGGCGATGCAGTTGCAATGGCACGGTTGCTTGCAGCCAAACCACGTAACCGCGCTCGGCCAAATGGCGGCGATTGGCCGGATCCAACACGGCACCCGCGCCGCTGGCCAGCAACACGCCGCGGCGACGGCTACACTCGTCGAGCAACGCCGATTCGCGCCGGCGAAAACCTTCCTCGCCTTCGATGTCGAAGATGGTGCTTACGGCCACGCCCGTGTGACGCTCGATTTCCTGGTCCAGATCGAGAAAGGGCATGCCGTAGCGTGCCGCGAGTTGCCGCCCGATCGAGGTCTTGCCGGCACCCGTCGGGCCGACCAAAAACACGTTGCACGAAGGATTCATGGGCCGATTTTAGCAAGCGGGTGAATAGATGTCCGAACAGGTTCTTTTGGCGGGATGCGGCGATCTGGGGCTGCGGGTTGCCGCGTTGCTGCTGGAGCAGGGCGATGAGGTCTACGC
>OUNK010056613.1_pt1 | contig 16173 bp, 12 predicted proteins | sample 1755341 | NCBI WGS metagenome assembly OUNK01 (sample SAMEA3914788, study PRJEB12502) | metagenome | biome: forest; material: soil | place: Canada | collected 2011-07-03 | depth 0.1 m | reverse complement strand
CGCGCAGTGATTCGCTTATGACGCACGTCCGCCATATGAAAGTGGGCGCGATCTGAAGAGCCTGCTTTCATGCGCCAAGCACCTCGCTTTGCGCCTGCGTGACCGCCATGCGGCCGCGCGCGGCTTGACCAGACAGCCAGTCTGGCGCTGCGCCACGCACTGCCACCTGACAGTCACGCAGGCGCAAAGCGAGGCACCTGGCGCATGAAAGCAGGCTCTTGCGCTCGTGCATGGGTCAGCCTCCGGTAGATGCGAGATGAGGAGTGATGCCGGTTCGGCCTTCATGCAGGAAATGACCTTGTTCCTTGCGGCCGATCTGCCCGCCGATGGCACGCACGAGATCGTCCAACTGTTCGTCTGCTTGCAGCAACGGACGCAGTGGAATACCGAATTCGCCGAAGAGGCAAAGGCGCAAGTCGCCGGTTGCGGTCACGCGCAAACGGTTGCAGCCGGCACAGAAGTCTTTGGAGTAGGGCGCGATGATGCCGAAGCGCCCCGCGTAGTCCGGATGCCGGTATTCGCGCGCGGGGCCTGCGTCGGCTGCACGCGGGAGCGATTGCCAGCCCGATTCCAGCAGTTGCGTTTCCAGCTCAGTCGCCCGGACATGGTGGTCGCGGAAAAACGGAAGGTTGTCGCCGGTCTGCATCAACTCGATGAAGCGCACACCGACCTGGCGATCACGCAGATAATCCAACCACGCCGGAAGCTGCTTGTCGTTCACATCGCGCAGCAATACCGCGTTGAGCTTGACCGATGGCATACCCGCGGCCAGCGCCATATCGACACCATGCAGGATGTCTTCAAGCCGATCATGACCGGTAATACGGGCGAAGGCAGCGCGATCCAGACTATCGACGCTGACATTGATCGCGTTGAGGCCAGCGTCCATCCATTCGCCGAGGCGGCGCGTGAGCAAGCTGCCGTTGGTGGTCATTGCCAGCTTGGTTACACCCGGTATCGCACCGGCCGCGCGCAGGATCGAGGAAAGGTCGTGGCGCACACTCGGTTCGCCGCCCGTAATGCGCAGCTTGTGCATGCCCAGTTCGGTAAATCCGCGCAGCAGGCGCGTGATTTCAGCCAACGAGAGTGGCTCGGTCGCTTTTGCATCAGCGTGGTAACCGTGCGGCAGGCAGTACGTGCAGCGAAAATTGCACGCGGGAATCACCGACAGTCGCAAATACGGAAACCGGCGGCCGTAGCGATCAGCCAGCGGGGACATGGTTTGTGCTCCTTTCCAAAAAGGGAGGCAGACGTGTTTCCACGTTCACCCTGATGGCCCGAAGGCCATGGACGCCAAGCCGTATTCCGTAAGGAACCGCAGGCCGGACGCCTCGGAGTTGTGGGTTTATGTATGTGTAACTATCCGAGCATCCGAGGGTTACGTCCAGTGGTGAATGGTCATTCTGGGAGGGTGGAAGCGTTATAAACCGGTTTGATGGACGCTCAAGGGCTTTACTAGGCCGCCTGAATGTCATGAATCACCACAGCCAGGCGATCGCGATGCGCCAATATCAATGCCAGCTGGCCGAGAACCAGGCGTGCTGCCTCGTCTTCAAGGCTGTCCACCTGCAGCGTCACGCTTTGCCCCGACCCGTTGTCGGCCTGTAGCGCGGGGTTGCTGGCACCCAGGGCATCGGCGAGATGCTCAAGTTGGGTGACAGCCAGGTTACCGGCCAGGGTGATGGTGCCGAGCGCCTGCGAGGATCCAATCGCCTGCCGATGGGCGCCTAGGGCGGAAATATGGCCCAGCATCGTATGAGCGATGGTGAGGAAGCGCAGCAGATCTTCATTTCCACGACGCTGGCGGCCGGGTTCCCGAAGCATGTTGGCGAGCATCCCGCTGAGCGCTGCATCGGCGTTATGCGCTTCGCGTCGCGCGATGCGGTAGGCCAAGTCATCGCGCTTGCCGTGAATGTATTGCGCCATGATTTGTTGCAGATAGCGCGCATCGTTGCGCAAGGTATTGGCGAGTACTTGATCGAGCTGGCGGCCTTGCCAATCAGGCAGGATCAGGTAGATCGACAACGCGGCGATCGCCGCGCCGATAAGGGTATCGAGCAGCCGCGGCCACATCACGGCATAGCCGCTACCGGCCTGGTTGAAACACAACACCACAAACAGGGTGATCGCTGCCGTGGCGGTCGAATAGCGGCGCAGTCGTGCCGCGAAAAACACCACGCCCGACAGCACGATCAGCAGCAATTGCCAGGGCGTGGCGGGCAACAGGCGTAATGTCGCCCAACCCACGATCACTCCGATCACGGTGCCGAGCACGCGTTGCAGCATACGTACGCGGGTGGCCCCGTAGCTGGGCTGGCAGACCAGCAGTGTCGTCAGCAGGATCCAATACCCATGGCGTAGTTCGATCAGGTGCAAGATGCCGTATCCCGCCATCAAGGCGATGGCGAGGCGAACGGCATGCCGAAAGCGCGAGGAACGCGGCGTTAGCTGGATGGCGATGCGCTGCCACGCTTCACGCAGCGATTGCGGGCCGGGGTTTTGCAGCGCGATGTCTTCACCCTCGACCGACGTCATGGGGGGCGTTTCATCTTCCAGCAGCGTCTGGATGGCCGTGATGTTGCGCAACAAGGCTTCGAGCGAGCGCAGTAACAGCTCGGGCGGCGCTGGGGTGTCGCGACGTAGTGCATCGATCGATGCGCGCAAATCCTTCTGCGCGGCGCTCAGATCGACGTTGCTCGTGGGCGTCACACGCAGACGTAAGGCTTCGGCATGCCTGCGGCATTGGTCTGCTTCGAGCCGCAGCATGTGTTCGCAACGGAACAACACATCGCTGTGATAGAACGCTGCGGCCAGCGCCGCATAAGGATGGTGCGACGAGCTGATACGTTCATGGATGTCCTGCGCCTTGAAATAAAGCTGCAGGCGCGCAGCGGTTGCGCCACGCGGCCGCCGCATGCCGATGCGGTCGATAAGCACGATGCGGGTATCGTTCAACGCTTCCACGACGTGTTCGTTCTGCATCGCAAGGCTGAGCAACATGGCGTCCCGATCCATGCCATGCACGGGTGTGAACAATGCGGCCTTGCCTTCCAGGTAGTCGGCGAGTGCATCGAACACGCGAGCCAGCGCATGGCGCACGGCAAGTTGCGGCGACAGCATGCTCCACAGCAGCGACAACATGCCGTACCAGGCCGCGCCGGTGAGCAACGGTATCAGCGTTACCCACAGATCCATCGGCGGCCCCCGCGGTTGATCGGCACCGATCATGGTGTAGACCGCAAGAATTAGCGTGGCGCCGGCAATGGTCGCGTAGCGCGCGCTGACGGCGCCGAGCATCACCAGAAGAAAGGTCATCAGCGGCAGCGCGCAGGCGAAGGCGACCGGGTGTGGCAACAACCCTTCGACCACAAACGCGACACCTGCAAAACAGATCAGCGTGATCAGCAAGGTGCCGAAGCGACTGCGCCAGTGATCCTCGGTCTCGGCCAGCGCGCAAGCGATCACGCCCAGCATGGCGGGGGTCATCGCGGTGGCGTGTCGGCTCAGTAGGCAATAAACAATCACACCCCCCAGCGCCAGCAACACACGCAGGCACTCGGCAAACCGGTCGGAGCCGCGCAGGCGCCGCCAGTAGTGGGCAATGATCGATGGCGAAGACATGATGCAAGCGTATGATGTTGCGTTGCACAATCATGCCATCTTCCTGGGAAGTTTGCCTCGCTCTCGAACACGGATGAGATAGATTCAAACCTTCGTTGCCGCCGCGAAACCGGAATGCCAGCCGTCAGTAATGCCTCATCGGAAGCGTTTGAGCTCAGTCGCGTTAGCAAACGTTACGGCGCCGTGGTCGGGCTGGACGATGTCTCGCTGAGTTTCCATGCGGGAACTACCACCTCCCTGATCGGCAGCAGTGGTTCGGGCAAGTCGACCTTATTGCGCCTGCTGCTGGGGCTGGAATGGCCGGACCAGGGGCAGGTAAAGGTGGATGGCCGAGCGCTCGAAAAAGATCACGTATTGGAACTCCGTCGTCGCGTCGGCTACGTCATCCAGGATGGCGGCCTGTTTCCGCATCTGACGGCGCTGGGAAATCTTGCATTGCTGCCAAGTCATCTCGGGTGGAGCAGGGAGCGTGTCCACCAGCGTGCCGAGGAATTAGCCACGCTCACCCATCTGTCATCCGGTGTGCTGGAACGCTATCCGGCCGAGCTGTCCGGTGGCCAGCGTCAGCGGGTGGCCTTGATGCGCGGGCTGATGCTCAATCCCGACGCCTTGTTGCTGGATGAGCCGCTGGGTGCGCTCGATCCGCTGGTTCGACATGAATTGCAGGACGAACTCAAGCACATCTTCGAGCAGCTCGGCAAAACCGTGATCGTGGTGACCCACGATATCGCCGAGGCTGCGTGGTTTGCCGAGCGCATCGTGCTCATGCGTTGTGGCAAGGTCGTGCAGGATGGTCGATTGGAAGATCTGCGTCAGCGACCCGCCGAACCGTTCGTTACGCACTTCGTGGAAGCGCAGCGCACGCTGCGGGAGCCGATGGCATGAAGCGCTGGCTAATTGCCGCGTTGACATGCCTGCTGCCCTCGGTGGCCTTATGTGCAACGCCCGTTCGCATCGGCTCCAAGCAATTCACCGAATCGGTGATTCTTGGCGAAGTGGCGCGTTTAGCAGCGCGGCGGGCCGATGTCCCCGCGCAACATCAGCGCGAGTTGGGTGGCACCAGCATCCTTTGGAGCGCCTTGCAACATGGCGATATTGATGCCTACCCCGAGTACACCGGTACGCTCACCCACGAGCTGCTGAAGAATGTGGCGGCCGATGCAGATATCCCGACCTTGCGCGCCGCACTCAAGCCGCTGGGCGTCGGCATCACCGATTCGTTGGGTTTCAACGACACCTATGCCATTGGCATGCGTGAAGATCGTGCCGCACAGCTGGGTATCCGGCGTATATCGGATCTGACGGCGCATCCCGAATTGCGCTTCGGTTTCTCGAACGAGTTCATGGATCGCACCGATGGTTGGCCCGGATTGCGGCAGCGCTATGGGCTGGCGCAAACACAGGTGCGCGGGTTGGATCACATCCTTTCGTATCGAGCGCTCTCCACCAATGCGGTGGACGCGATCGATCTTTACAGCACCGATGCCGAAATTCCTTACTACCATTTGCGCACGCTCGACGACGACAAGCACTACTTTCCGCACTACGAAGCCGTCTATTTGTACCGGCTTTCCTTGGAGCAAAGTTCCCCTGCGTTTGTACAAGCATTGCGAAATCTCTCAGGCCGCATCGACGAAAAAGCCATGCGAGAGATGAATGCGATGGTCAAGCTTCAAGGCAAAAAAGAAACCGAGGTGGCGGCCGGCTTTCTTGGCGTGCAGCCAGACACCGATGGCGCTGGTTTGCTGTCGCGGCTGCTGAAACGCACGATCGAGCACCTAAAGCTGGTGTTGATATCACTGGGTGCGGCGGTGCTGCTCGCTGTTCCGCTAGGCGTGTTCTCAGCGCGCTCCAGGCGTCTCGGTCAGGCGATCATGGCGGCGAGCGGTGTGCTCCAGACCATTCCATCGTTGGCGATGTTTGTCTTCATGATTCCGTTTTTCGGCATCGGCACTTGGCCTGCCATCGTGGCTCTGTTTCTCTACAGTTTGTTGCCCATCGTGCGTAACACGTATACCGGGCTTGTTGGTATTCCGCCGGACCTTCGTGAATCGGCCGCCGCACTCGGGTTACCACCTGGTGTTCGTCTTCGCCGGGTGGAGCTGCCCATGGCCATGCGATCCATTCTGGCCGGTGTGAAGACGGCAGCTGTGATCAACGTCGGTACGGCTACGCTTGGCGCGTTGATTGGAGCAGGTGGCTATGGTCAGCCCATCGTTACGGGCATACGGCTCGATGACACCGGCCTGATTCTGGAGGGCGCCATTCCCGCTGCACTGATGGCGCTGATCGTGCAGGGTTTGTTCGAAGGCATCGAGCGATGGCTTACGCCGCGTGGCATGCGACTGGAAGCGCGGCAATAAGCGAACACGATGTGCATGGAAAAGAAAATCTGCGTGAGCGTTTCGAGTGCAATTTCTGGAGATATTCATCGTTGACAGCACATCGACGTAAGTAGGCCGAAGCTTCTCACTCTTACTTGGAGAAGCTTTTATGCCAGACAAAAAGACTCGGGAAGCGGTTGCCAGAGATAAACGTCAAGGAAAATCGGCGAGCACTCAGGCCGGCGAGTATGTGCGCGAAGAGATAGAACACATCCGCGAAGGCAAGCACGGCGCGCGATCGACTGAGCAGGCGATTGCCATCGGCTTGTCAAAAGCGCGTCGCGATGGAATCAAGGTGCCCAGAAAAGCGGTAGCGAAAAAGCGCGCAAGCTCGGGTACCGGTTCGTCTCGCCGGACGGTTAAGAAAACGGCAAAGCGATCTACGGCTAAGCGCGCTGACGCGTCCTTGCAGGCGTTGCGTAAAGAGACGTCGGCATCGGCATCGCGCAAGTCACTTTCAGCCCACGCTAAACGTGCGGCTTCCAAGCGTTCGCCGGCCTCTCGCTCGGCGATCGCTAAAAAAGCCGCTCGCACTAAAGGAGCGAAGGAGCGCTCCGCAGCCGCCAAGAAGGCGGCGAGAACGAGAGCGAAGTCTAAGCATTAAACACGACTCTGTGACGATGATGAGTCGTCCAACGCAGCGGATGTCGCGCCGTCGCCACTAATCAAATCGGCCCATCGCAGCTCAATTCCGTTGCGGTGTGCCTTTCTCACCAGCTTAAGTCCTACGGCATCGAGGACTACTGTATAAGCGTGACCATCAATGTCGACGTGGCGCTTCAATGGTTTGTCTAAAGGGGTCATGAATATTCTCCTCGATGTGGATGCAAGCGGATTCGCTCTTGAATATCCATAGCAACCGATTAGTGATAGATATGTGTTGTGGCGTGTGAAAGTTGATTGGCATTCATGCGACTGAACGTTGCATGTTTAGCATTGCTAGAATGCGAACTGCATGTTCGATCTAACACCATTTACGCGCTTTATTTATTTTTTTACCTTGTGACCAAGGCAACGGCACAGAATGAAGCGGGTAATTTGATACCGGAGCAAAGCCAGGTCAGAGCTCTGCGTAGCCGCTATTCTGTTCAGCTTGGTGGCCCGTCCCACCGCAAGAAATGCGCTTTTGTCAGCTTGCGTTCGGTTTTGAAAGGGTATGTTGACAATTACTGCACAAAGCCTTGCATACAAGTGGGCCACTGTTTGGATCGTAATCGTTACAGGAAGTGCAGGTCCGTTGAGTGACGGTGTACGTCCCACAAGGCGGTTACAGCTCCCACTCACTCAGCACGACGCGAAAGTTCATATTGTTACGTCAGGAGAGAAGCTTATGAATCGCATGGTCATTGGCATTGCTGCCACCTGCATGGGGCTTGCCCTTGGTGGCTGTCAGAACTCTGATAACAGCGGCGGTGCACCACCGGCACCTGCTGCCTCCGCTCCAGCGCCTGCGCCGACACCGGCTCCAGCGGCGCCTTCGACATCCGCTAGCCCGGCGCATTCCCAGACCGCCATGTCACCAGCCCCGAGCAGTAGCACGCAGGCACAGCCCGCGCCGAGTTCAACCGCCCATTAAAGCCGGGGTAGGGCGCTAGTCAGTGCCTTTGTGTTGATTAGAAGGCGTTGATGAAAGTTAGGCGCGAAGAGAGGCGGTGAGGATATTTCTCCTCACCGCCTCCGCTTGTATGTTGCGTTGACATGCTCTTGCGCCGAAATTTCGTGGCGAACATTACAATGCACCATCGATCAGATGGCGATCTCATCGACGACGAACTGCTACAGCTTTTGAGACATCTTCGATGGTGATGGTTGGCCGTTCCCTCGAAGTGTTGATGCGCTGCTTTTTTATGTCGTGCGACTCTAATCAGAGAAGCGAGCATTCGTTGAAATAAAAATGATTTTTTCGTTTAGGAAGGGCAGTCATGATGTTGACCTGTCCTTCACATCCTTCCTAACCATTTCGCTTATCGTGCATATGTCACGCCGATATTCACTATTCGTTTGGCAATCATCCAATAACGTTCAGTTTGTTGCCGGTTTCGGCATGTTTCGAGTGAGGATGTCATGAAGACCGTTCTACTCGTCGAAGACAATAGGGATGTTCTTGAGCTTACCGCGGACATGCTTCAGGACGCCGGCTACGAAGTTGTAGCAGCCAACGGTTCCGAACAGGCTATGCAAGTTGCCTCGGTACGCGCTGATATCGGCGTCGTCTTGACCGACCTGAATCTGAATGAAGGGATGACCGGTATCGAGATGGGCGTGGCGATGTACAAGGACGGTCTGAAATGTCCGCTAATCGTGATGTCCGGAAATGCCGAGCCACCCGAAACGGGGTTCCCCTCGTGGATGCGGTATCTACCCAAGCCATTCGACCGAAAAACGCTGTTGGCGGCGATCACGGGATACGCGTAACAGGTCGTTGTCGGCCATGAGCGAGGCTCGGCGCAGCGACGAAAAGGGTGGCTGCTCCTAATATAGCTAAGTGTCCTCGCACCTCGACCCGATTACCCCTTAACGAGTCGAGCTAACGCGAGCCAGCATTTTTGTACTCATGCCAATATCACTCTGGCGTAGCAGCGCAAAGTTGCTGATGCTTTCCTGGCCTATCGCATCCAATGGAAGATTGCTGCACTAATTGAGCAAGCGGCGCACCATGCCATGGATAGGAAGTAAGGCAACCATGCGCACACATTGAGACCCTACTGGTTGGTGTTCGACAAAACGAAAAAGGCCACCCTTGTGAGGGCCGTACAGAGCGAAGGGTAGGGGGTTGTTCTGGTGGAAGCAGTCACAGCCGTTAGCGATGCCGTGCGCCTCGTCCATAACGGTTCTTTGGCCTAGTCACCGGTAGGCCGTCCTAGCCCATGGAAAGGTCTGCTCCGGGTCGAAAAAGGACGCTTTGCCGTCTGCAACGACCATACAAAACTGAGATCAAGTTTAATTCTTAAACAGAAAAGTGAGCCCGAGTTATTGAAGATTTACGTCAAATTGCGCGGCGACAGGGCATCTTCCATCGCAAATCATTTTTACTTTTCCGTTTGATAAATATGCCGACTCTTGCAAGAAGTATGCTCCATCCGGGCCGGCACCGAGCACATGCGGGACCGAATTACGCACATCTTCAAGCGGAATCGTAACAACTTCGTTGTAATGCTTGATTACGTCTTCAGGCGTATCAAACTTCTTAAAACTCTCCGGATAGGTCACTGTGTAAAACGGATACTTCAGCAACGCGGCAAACGCTTTATGGTTTTCCTGCAGAATCGCTTTTCGTAGCTTGAAGGCTGCTGCTTCGTCGAGTGCTTCCTCGCTTTCATTTCCGGGAATCCACTCTCCGTTTATACCTAGGTCGACCTTCAATGTGTCACCGCCAGACTTAGGCCGCCACATTCCGATTGGACCGTCGCAGGTCGGGGTATATCTCTGATTACCCGGTCTCGGATGCTCCACGAACTCGAGACTGAAATGACCTGTAACCTTTCCTGCTGAATCCCGCTCGTCGAGGTCTGCGCCAGAGCCGTTCGACCTGAGAGTTCCCGTCAGCAATAACGTGCCCGGTTGATCGCTGTAGCCATAAATCCCATCAATGCTTCCTGACTTTGGGTCGAGATGAAGCATCATTCGGATCGCCCGATTGTTGATGGTGCCTCTATAGATCGCGCCATGCTCGGACCGCCCTAATTCGTTGCGCCAGTCTGCCTTAGTACACGCTGCCGTTGCGGCACGCGCGATAAAGATCGCCGGCAGAAACACGACGAGAAACCTTATGCTCCTTTTCAACCTAGTCATAGACCATTCCTTACCAGCTGCTAAGCGAAATTGATGGGCGTTGCAAGTTTGGTTTTTTTCTAGTCACCTAATCGCGAGCTCGTCGTGTAGCTGAATAAAGGTAAATTGGCGCGGGCGTGTCGAACGGCCCCAAGAAATTTCCCTGATCGCAGAAGCCCTTCAAATATTCGCTCGGATTCGAGAAGTTACATCATCACTTTTCAATTCGGAAAGAACAAATAGTCCCTCCATCAAATGATGGATCCTGCCGCCTATCAGCGTGGGGCCAGTTTCCTAGCATGATATTTTCAACTTCCACAATGTTGAAGGGTCTATCGCCGGGTAAAGACGTTCCCCACCTATCGAACGAATCTAAGACGACGGGATTTGTGTTTTTCCAAATAGCGAGTTCACCCGAGCCCCAAAATTCTGACGGTATCGGGTTCTTGAGATCTGCTTTCTCGTAAGCTGCGCGATACTTAATTGGAGGCCGGGTCGCCATATAGCGCCCAAGACTCATCGGAGGAAGACGATCAACGCGACGTCCCCCCGGTTTTGAGTAGCGCAGCGATTTGGAGTTACGACGTGTTGCTACATAGACGGAGCGCGCCAAAAAGGCCGGAACCGTTGCTGTTAATAAGGGTTCCAATCTTTGTTGTTCGTCGTTGGAAGTCAATTTGGTGGAGGATTAGGGAGTGGCTAGCCATCCAACGGAATGGAATTGAGCGTATACCAAGTGGCGAGCCAGCTTGCCTGAAGTGGTGAACGGCAAACTGCGTGGCGGGATGAAATGTATTGTTGGCTTGACACCGTGTGTGGCAAATACTGCTTCCTGCACACGTTGACGTAGTGAGTTCGACTCAGCGTCAGTCCCGGCTGCATGCTCTATTAATAAGACCAACGTTTCGATCTCATCGTCAGCAAACGCTAATGCCGCAACTTCGTTAAGGAGAAGCAGCTAGCGGAGGCTGACGTCGACGTGGGAATGAAAGTTGTGCATGAGTGCGGTATTTCAAGCGGAGGGGCGCCAATGTTGATGAGCACCTGTGTGGCTGGTTCACCCGAGGCTTCTCGTGTTCGATCCTGCAAGGGAGCTACATTCCTACATTGAGTGGTTTGGTTTATTACGAGCATTGCCTGTATTGAATCTTTGCTAACGCGCAATGTTGACCCACTTTAAGTGGCTACGAAGCGCGAGTGTTATCTCGGATATTTCTGCGGCTTGCTATTGGGGGTCTTACAGGGTGGCGCCAGCGTGCCCAATGTTTTATTGGGATTGCTACTCAAGCCAAAGTGCGCGCTCGCCTGGAACTTGATAGCCAGGTAGTTCTTCTGCAGAAGAGTTTTCTCCAGTGCAATCGTTCGTACTGGATGACGCATTCAGGAGATGGTGATGCGGCGTTGCCTGCTTGGATCGCAAAACTATTTTAGCTGACGAAAAAAACCGCCCTTTCTACAGGGCGGTTTTCCGTATTTTTTCCGTACTCGGCATTTTTGATAGGGTCGAAAAATGCTTAAGTCGTTGAATTCGTTGGTGGGCGGTACAAGGATCGAACTTGTGACACCTGCCGTGTGAAGGCAGTGCTCTACCGCTGAGCTAACCGCCCGCCGGGAACGCGCAACTATACGGATTCCATGGGAATGGGTCAACCATTGGGCGGTCCATGCCGTTTGTTGGGGAGCCTTGCGAGCGCAGGGACGCTAAAATGACCTGTTCCCCTTCGCGAAGCGGCCTTTCCCAATGCATGTCGACCTCCCGCATATCCTGCAGGCTCTGCAGAATTTCCATCTGACGCCGTGGAAGGTTGTCGGTTACCTGGGCACGCTGATGTTTACCGGGCGCTGGTTTGTGCAGCTGTACTACACGCGCAAACACAAACGGGTGGTGATGCCGCTTTCGTTCTGGTGGATGTCGGTAACGGGCAGCGCCTTGCTGCTTGCTTATTTCGTGTTCGGCAAGAATGACTCGGTGGGCATTCTTTCCAACTTCTTCCCGGTGTTTGTGTCCGTCTACAACTTGTTCGTGCACATGCGCCATCACAAGAACAACATCACGGGCGACGAAACGCCCTGATGGTCGCAACGGAGGGGCGATTAGCGCCCCTGTTCGCGATTTATTCCGGATCGTAGTCGAGGTTGGGCGCCAGCCAGCGTTCGGCCTGCTCGCGTGTCCAGCCTTTGCGCTTGGCGTAGTCGTCGACCTGTTCGCGTGTGATGCGTCCGACGACGAAGTATTGGCTGCCCGGGTGCGAGAAATACCAGCCCGAGACAGCGGCCGTGGGATACATCGCAAAGCCTTCGGTGAGCTCGATGCCGGCGTTGTTCGGTGCGTCGAGCAGCTGGAACAAGGCTGTTTTCTCGGTGTGATCGGGGCAAGCGGGATAGCCAGGAGCAGGGCGGATGCCTGTGTATGTCTCTTTGATCAGGGCTTCGTTGTCGAGCGATTCGTCCGGCTGGTAACCCCAGAACTCTTTACGCACACGTTCGTGCATGCGTTCGGCGAAGGCCTCGGCGAGGCGGTCGGCGAGGGCCTTGAGCAAGATGGCGGAGTAGTCGTCGTGGCCGGCTTCAAAGCGTGCCACGTGTTCTTCGATGCCGATGCCTGCGGTGACGGCGAAGCCACCTAGCCAGTCCTGTTTGTTCGCCTCTTTGGGTGCGATGAAATCGGATAGGCAGAAATCGGGTCGTTCGACCGGCTTTTCGGCTTGTTGACGAAGATGATGAAGGGCTACGCGCGATGGCCCCTTTGCATCGTCTTGCACATGCAGGGTGATGTCATCGCCATGGCTATGGGCCGGCCAGAAACCAATCACTGCGCGAGCGGTAAGCCAGCGTTCGGCGATGATCTTGTCGAGCATGGACTGCGCATCTGCGAACAGTTCGGTAGCCTGCGGGCCGACCACTTTGTCCGTGAGAATGGCTGGGTAGTGACCGGCAAGTTCCCACGCCTGGAAGAACGGCGTCCAGTCGATGTACCGGCGTAACTCAGCCAGATCGTAGTTATCGAAGACGGTTAGCCCCGGCTTGTTGGGCTGCGGCGGCGTGTAATTGGCCCAGTCGCATTGAAAGCGTTGCGCGCGCGCATGTTCCAGCGGCACCAGAGTCTTGGCCGAACCGCGATTCTTGTGGCGCTCGCGAATGTCCGCGTACTCGGCGCGGATCTTCGCCATGAAGTTGTCGACCAACTCCTTGCTGACTAGCGATTGCGCTACGCCGACGGCGCGCGAGGCATCTTTCACCCAGACGGTGGGCGATTTGTAATGCGGCTCGATTTTCAACGCCGTGTGCGCACGCGAGGTGGTCGCGCCGCCGATCAGTAGCGGAATATGGAAATCCTGCCGCTGCATTTCGCGCGCAACCTGGCTCATCTCTTCTAGCGAAGGCGTGATCAGGCCGGACAGGCCGATGATGTCGGCATTGTGCTCGCGCGCCGTATCCAGAATTTTCTGCGCGGGCACCATCACGCCAAGGTCGATCACCTCGAAATTGTTGCAACGGAGCACCACGCCCACGATATTTTTGCCGATGTCGTGCACGTCACCCTTCACCGTCGCCATGATGATGGTGCCGTTGTTCTTGCCGGCGTCGCCCGTGCGCAGCTTTTCTGCTTCGATATAAGGCAGCAGATAAGCCACGGCTTTTTTCATCACGCGGGCGGATTTCACTACCTGCGGCAGGAACATCTTGCCGGCGCCGAACAGGTCGCCGACAACATTCATGCCGGACATCAGCGGACCTTCGATCACATCAAGCGGGCGAGATGACAGTTGGCGTGCTTCCTCGGTGTCTTCCTCGACGAATTGGTCGATGCCGTGCACCAAGGCGTGAGAGAGGCGATCCTGTACGGACTTTTCGCGCCAGACGAGGTTCTCGACGACGACTTCGCCTTTCTTCGCCTTGTAGCGATCGGCGATTTCCAGCAGACGCTCGGTGGCGTCGGAGCGCCGGTTGAGTACCACGTCCTCGACGCGCTCACGCAGTTCTTCCGGCACGTCGTCGTAGATCATCAGCGCGCCGGCGTTGACGATACCCATGTCCATGCCCGCTTTGATCGCGTGGTACAGGAACACGGAGTGGATCGCCTCACGCACGGTGTTGTTGCCGCGAAATGAGAAGGAGACGTTGGAAACGCCGCCAGATATGTGCGAGTCCGGGAAGCGCTTCTTCAACTCGCGCGTGGCGTCGATGAAATCCACCGCGTAATTGTTGTGTTCTTCGATGCCGGTGCCGATGGCGAAGATGTTGGGGTCGAAGATGATGTCTTCGGGCGGAAAATCCAGTTCTTCGGTGAGCAGCTTGTAGGCGCGCGAACAGATTTCCACCTTGCGCGCGCACGTATCGGCCTGGCCTTGTTCGTCGAAGGCCATCACCACTACGGCGGCGCCGTATTGTTGCACTTTGCGTGCGTGTTCGAGGAAGAGTTCTTCGCCTTCCTTCATCGAGATCGAATTGACTACGCCTTTGCCTTGCAAGCAGCGCAAGCCCGCTTCGATCACGGTCCATTTGGACGAGTCGACCATCACTGGCACACGTGCAATGTCGGGCTCCGCGGCGATCAAATTGAGGTAGCGCGTCATCGCCGCCTCGGAATCGATCAGGCCTTCGTCCATGTTCACGTCGATGATCTGCGCGCCATTGGCAACCTGCTGGCGTGCGACGTCGACGGCTTCTTCGTAGCGATCTTCCTTGATCAATTTTTTGAACTGCGCGGAACCGGTGACATTGGTGCGCTCGCCGACGTTGACGAACAACAGGTCCGGAGTGATGACGAGTGGCTCAAGGCCGGAAAGACGGGTGTGGCGGGACATCGTGTCGCTCATGCGGCCTGTGCTGATTCGGTGGAAAGGGCGCGTGGCGCGCAGTCGCGCACGGCCTCGGCAATGGCTTTGATGTGCGCGGGCGTCGTGCCGCAGCACCCACCCACCATGTTGAGCAGACCATCGCGTGCGAAGCCGCCGATCACGGAGGCCATTTGCGCGGGTGTTTCGTCGTATTCACCAAAGGCGTTGGGCAGGCCGGCGTTTGGATGCGTGCTGACGAAGCATCCAGCGATGTTTGACAGCGTTTGCACGTGCGGCCGTAGATCGGCGGCACCGAGTGCGCAGTTCAGGCCGACCGAGAGTGGGCGAATGTGCTTAACCGAATAGTAGAACGCTTCGGCGGTCTGCCCCGACAACGTGCGTCCCGAGCGATCCGTGATGGTGCCGGAAATCATCACGGGCAGGCGGCTGCCACGCGCACGGAATAGCTCGCTCAAGGCAAACAATGCGGCTTTGGCATTGAGCGTATCGAAGATGGTTTCGACCATGATGAGATCGGCGCCACCGTCGGTCAGGCCGCTGGCCGCTTCGGTGTAGTTCTCGACCAGCTCTTCGAACGTCACGTTGCGGAAACCGGGGTCATTGACGTCCGGCGACAACGATGCAGTGCGGCTGGTCGGGCCAAGCACGCCGATGACGAAGCGCGGCTTGGCTGGATCTTTTGCCGTGTATGCATCGCAAGCAGCGCGCGCCAATTTCGCCCCTTCGCGATTCAGTTCATAGGCGAGGTGTTCGAGGTGGTAATCGGCCTGGCTGATGCGCGTGGAGTTGAAGGTGTTGGTTTCGACCAGGTCGGCGCCGGCTTCCAGATACGCTTCGTGCACGCCGCGAATGATGTCCGGCTTAGTTAGCGTGAGCAGGTCGTTGTTGCCCTTCAGATCACAGCCGCCTGGATGATTATGCGTGTGCGCGTGGTGGCCGTCGCGCCCCTCGGCAAAGCGTTCGCCGCGAAAACCGGATTCATCCAGCTGATGACCTTGCAGCATGGTGCCCATGCCGCCGTCGAGGATCAGGATGCGTTGGCGCAGCGCTGCTTCGAGCGATGCAACACGTTGTGGGTGCAGCCAGGGGAGGGCGCTCATAGGAATTCCTTACGGCTTGCGTGCGAGCAGGCTGATGACTTCGAAATACGGTGCCTTGCGTTCTCGGCTGAGACGGTTGCAGCTGATCACGTCGAGGCTGGCGTGCTTGGCCAGTTCGGTGAGGTCGTCTTGCGTGAAGCCAAGATTGCGGTGATCGAACGGTTCCACCACGGCACGGTGATCGTGTTTGCCCAAGGTGACGGCCAACAGGCGGCCGCCGGGGCGCAGTACGCGAGCTGCCTCGGACAGCGCCTTGCTGGGGTGTTCGGAATAAGTGAGGGCGTGCAGCATCAAGACCAAGTCGAAACGGTTGGCTTCCAACGCCAACTCGTGCATGTCGCCATGGCGCACGTCGACGTTGCTGAAGTTGACGAGGCGGCCGAGCAGAAGCGAGAACATGCGGATCTGGAAGCCGTTCTTGCCGAGAGTGCTGAAGGCGATACGCGAGTTGTCGGGCGAGACACGAGGTGAGAGAGCGACGGTGCCGAGGTGGGT
>OUNK010002984.1_pt1 | contig 16198 bp, 11 predicted proteins | sample 1755341 | NCBI WGS metagenome assembly OUNK01 (sample SAMEA3914788, study PRJEB12502) | metagenome | biome: forest; material: soil | place: Canada | collected 2011-07-03 | depth 0.1 m | reverse complement strand
CGCTTCCTCGAGCACAGCCGCGTCTTCTACTTCGGCAACGGCGGCGAGGAGAAGATCTACCTCGGCAGCGCCGATTGGATGCCGCGCAATCTCTACAAGCGGGTCGAGGTGGTCTTCCCCGTCCTCGATCCCCAGCACCGCCGCCGGCTGCGCGAGGACATCCTGCCCGCCTACCTCCAGGATTGCGTCAAGGCGCGTCAGCTGGAGCCGGACGGGACCTACCGCCGCCTCCATCCCGAGGCCGATCAGAAGCCGTTCCAGGCCCAGCTCCACTTCCGCGAGCTGGCGCGCGGCCTCCATCGCGAGGCCCGCAGCCCGCACGCCGCCGCCGAGACCTCCATCACTCCCAATACCGCCTCTCCTGCCGCCGCCAATGGCGGGGCCGCCTCCGGCCAGAGCAGGTCTCGCCGCGCCCCCGCGAAGCGGTAGGCTATTCCGGCGGGAGCGGAACCCGGATGACTACCGCTTGGCCAAGGACGAAAAAAGCGCCTCGTACTGGGAGGTGATTTTATCCCAGGTGAATTGCTCGCGGATCCGCTCGGGAGCCAGACGGCGGAATTCCTGGCGCAGGGCCTCGTCGCCCTCGATCCGCTGGATCAGCCGGGCGAGATCGCCCTCCTCCCGTTTCCAGAGAAGCCCGTAACGCCCCCCGGCCAGGGCCTCGGCGTTGAACGGGTTGTCGAGGGCGAGGACGCAATTGCCCGCTCCCAGCGCCCGCAGGAGGGAGGGATTGATGCCGCCGTATTGGTGGCCGTGAATGTAGCTGAAGCAATTGCAGTGCAGCTCCTTCAGGTCGGCGGGATCGTTGATATGCCCCAGAAAGCGGACCCGGTCGTTGGCCATGCCCTTGAGTTCGGAGAGGAATTTCTGCTCGCGCTCGTTCCCGCGGTAGTCGGCCCCACCGGCGACCGCCAGCGTCCGCAGCGAGCCCGAGCGGACGAATTCCCGGACGCTCAGGTCGAGGTTGTTGTCCGGCACCATCCGCGCGACGACGAGATGGTATTCCCCGGCGGTCAGCCCGTACTTGGCCAGCCGCTCCGGTTCTCGGGAATGCTCGATCTCGGCGCCATAGGCGATGTACTCGGTATCGATGCCGAAATCGCGCGCGTAGAGTCGGTGCATCTCCTCCGCGTCGGTGACTACGCGGTCGTAGAAGAGGCAGCCCAGGCGGGCCGAATTCTTGAAGACGAAGCGGGCCAGCGGGCTCCATTTGGGGCGGAGCCATTCCATGCCGTCGACGTTGAGGACGCTGGGCCGCCCCAGCAGCCGGGGCACGAAGCCGAACATCCCATTGGCCGCGTTGACCACGAAGACCAAGTCGAAGCGGTGGAAGGAGGCGTCGAGCAGGCTCAGCAACGAGTGCGAGAGGGTACTGGTGATCTTGTGTTCGAGGCAGGGCAGGTAGCGGAGATCGACGCCGCGCCACACCGGAGGCTTTTGCGGAAAAAGGCCCGACCGGCAATAGACCGTCACCGCATGTCCCCGTTCGACCAGGCGGGGAGCCAACTCGGAGACGAAGGCCTCGTAGCCACTGTAGGGAGAGGGAATGCCGCGAAGGCCGAGAATGGCGATCTTCATGCTGCTGGCCAGACTCATCCGCCGGGCGGCAAACTTCAAGCGGGAAAGAGCGCTCTTTCGATGCCCTCGGCCACGCGGTCGAAGGAGACATCTTCCAGGCAGATATAGGAGGGCTGGACGCACCGGTCGATGCAGGGACGGAAGGGGCAGATCGACGATTCGAAGATCTTCGCCGCCGGCGCATAGGGGGCGAACCATTCCGAGGAGCCCGGGCCGAAGACGGTGAGGACCTCTTTCCCGAAGGCTGCCCCGACATGAGCCGCCGCCGAGTCGTTGCAGAGGACGAAATCGGAGCGGGAGGTCAGGCGAAGGAATTCGTCGAGGGAGCCCTGCGGCCAGGGGAGGCAATTCGCATAGGTGGCGGGGACTTCCAGGATGGGGCCGTCCGAGGGTTGGAAGAGGATCAACGGCACGTCGTGTTTGGCAAAAACCTCGACGATCACCCGCCCGTAATGAGGCCACTTCCGATTCTCCTTGGCGGCGCCGGGATGGAGCAGCCAGATCTTGCGGCCCCGGTTTTTCTCCAGGAACCGTTCCGCCCGCTCCGGCAACCCGCCGGGGGCCAAGTCGATCCACGGGGGACTCAGGTCGGGAAGGAAGCCGAGGGCCTCGGCCAATTGCGCCCAATCGGCGACGTGGTGCTGATGGTAGCTGCGCCGCTGCAGCGGCTCGGTGAGCGGGGCGACGCCGACCGCCCGGCAGGCGGCCTGGATGGTCTCGCCGATCCGCAGACTGCGCCGCCGCCAGGCGAGGTGGTGGGCGTAGTAATTCACCTCGTTCATCGGAAAGCCGACGCGGCGGGGAATCCCCAGGGCCCGCATCAGGAGGTGGTCCCGCACATCGGCCCAGACGGAGACCGCGATCTCGGCCTCGATCTTGCGCAGACGTCGAAAGGCATCGACCCGGCCGCCCGGCTCCCACGTCACCAAGCGCTCGGCGGGGAGCGCCGAGGCATAGATCGGCCGGGACGCGGGCGAGCAGGCGACGTGAACCTCGTATTCCCGAGCCGCCCCGCGCAGGAACGGCAGGCCCATGATGGCATCGCCTAGCCGGTGGAATTCCAGGATCAGGAGCCGTTTCACGTCGGGGTCAAGAGCGCGTGGGGTGCGATGGGGAGGTTCTTGCGCCGATATCGGGGCCGATGTTAGACTAGGGTTGCCGCTCCTGTCGAGCTACCGCTTGCGGCCCCGGCCATCCCCCATGAAACCTTCCTCGGCGATTGTCCTGCTCTCGCTTCTGTTTTGGACGATCGGGGGGGATTCCTCATGGGGCGAGGTGGTCTATCTCGCACCGCGCCACGACGGCCAGCCCGGTTCGGGAGCGAAGGGTGATCCCTACGATGTCTCGACCCAGCCCAAGTTCGATGCGCTGTTTCGCCGGTTTGAACTTTCGCAAAAGGCCTTCGAATTTCATTTTGCCTCCGGCACCTATTGGACGCTTGGTTCATGGGGCAACTATGGCTTCGACAATTGGGCGGCTCTTTCCGATTGGAAGTTTTACGGCGCTGGGATCGATCGGACGGTCCTGAAGCTGGCGGGCTATCGCTACATGAAGCCCGAGGACAAGATTCCCGCCGCCACCTCTGTGATCGCACAAGCCCCCTGGGGTCGCCGCGGGATCGAGGTCAAGGACCTGACCATCGATTGCAATTGGACCGGCTTCGCCGCCCGTACCACCGCTCCCTTCACCCTGCCCGTCAAGAACGCGGAGAAGCGAATCACGGTCGACGATGCGTCGAAGCTCGTCGCCGAAATCGGCAAATACGTTTACCTTCAGACTCCCGATCGGAACGAGGTTGCGATTTGCACCCTCGTTTCGATCGATCGCGCGGATTCGATCACCGTGCGGAACGATGCGCCCGATGCCATCAATAGTCCGGGGTATGGGTGCGTTTGGTTTCGAGGATCAGTGGTTCCGGTGGGCTGCCTAGTGGCTCCCGACTTGAACACCACCGGCATCGCCATCGGTTCGAGCGATAGCATCGTGGAGCGGGTTCATGTCACTAATACGGGGGCGCCCATTTGCGAGCAGGCGCTCGGCATCTGCATTGTCGCCATCAAGGGAGAGTATGAGGTGAAGCCGGCCGCCGGGAACGTCGTCCGGGATTGCCTGGTCGACGATCTCTGGGGTGAATACGGATGGGGGATCACTCTCGTTTCCAACAATCCGGACACCGGTGACGATGGGACCTTTATCGAGGGATTGGTGGAAGGGAATACTGTCCTTTCGGTCAGCAGAACCCACCAGGGGTTCTCGGGATGGGGCACCGGCCGCATCGTCTGGCGTCATAATGTGGCACGCCATTGCGGCGTCGGTTGGTTCGAGGACTCGGGCTATGACCGGAACCAGCTCATCGAGGACAATCTTTTCGAGGATAATCGGATCGGTATACAATTTAGCTCCGGCACCTATTGGAAGGATAGCGTGATCCAGAGGAACAGGATCCTCGTTCCGCCGGGAGGAATGGGAATTCTGAGCAACGGGTGGGTGACGGGCTCGATCATCGAGAAGAACCAGATTCTCTCCACCCAAAACGGCATCGCCATCCAAGCCAATCCGCTCGGCAGTCATGGGAACGTCATTTCAGGGAACCAGATCAGCCCCACCCTCTCCCTTTCGGTGGATGCCAGGTATTTGCAGCCCGCGGCGGCGGGAACTCAGTAGGTCTCGCCGCCGGTTCGCAAGGAAGAGGCCGGAGGGGAGCTACCCGCCGGACGGGCACGGATGGCAGCGGTGTCGATCCGGATCAAGCACCAGGCGGCTCCCATCATGCCGGCCAGCGCCACTGCGAAGACGACATAGCCGGCCCCCATGTGGAACCACGTCGGCTGTTCCGGAGCCCCGATGGCGAAAGGCGCCCCGAACAGGAGCGTGCCGAAGGCGAGCATGACGATGCGGACGACATTGCCCGCCACCGCCAACGGGATCGCCATCAAAAAAAGAGTGCCCCGCCGCCATCCCGGCGGCAGCGAGAAATAGCCGTAGAGGGCGGAGATCATCAGGAGGGCGAAGAGCGAGTGGATGCCGCTGCAGGGATCGGCGATATCGATGGCAAAACGGCTTCCTTGCGCGAGCCCGTGCGCCGGGTCGGCGGAGGAAACGATGGCGGTGCCGATGCGCGTGTTGGCGATTCCCAGGATGGCGAGCAGCAGGTGCGCCGTCTGCGACATGAGCATCCGCAGGGGAAAGGCCAGCAGATTGTCGAGAAACGGAAGGGGGAACATGAATCCGAGAAAGAGCCATGGAAAAAAGAGAATTTTCATGGTCTCCCGACCCCGGAACCAAAGAATCAGTCCGGCGACGGAAAGGTAGAGGGAGAGGTAGCCGAAGTACTCGACATCGGCCACGTAACCGAACCAATACGAGAAGAGGGAGAAAAACAACAGCCAGAGGCCCGATTGGGAGGGTCGTGCCGGAAGCGCCACCAGCCTCTCCCGGAGCCGATAGGCCAGCGCCGCCGAAATCAAAGGCACCGCCAGGCAATGTTCCCAATCTCCCTGGCCGTAATTGAAGTACTGGTATAAAAGCCAGAAGACGATCGTTCCCCGCTGCCCGCTGTATCCGCCGAAATAAGGAAAAAAAACATACAACCCGCCCATGCCGGCGGCGACGAGCGCGAGGATCCCCCATGGCAACCGGATATTCTTGATGGCGGGAAGGGAATGGTCCACGGGATGATTTTAGGACAGCTTGGGTATCGAGGCAATCTTCGATGGGAGAGGCTCTCAGCCGCTGAAAGCAGGGGGATGGCCGTTTCGCCGATTCAGATAGAAGCGGGGCGGCTCGTGATGATTTTCCGCCGTATAGGGCTGGCAGAAAAGATCCCCGGCCAGGTCTTTCCTCACGAAAAAGGCATCCACGCCGACGATGTCGCATCCCACCAGGGAGTATCCCATCCGCTCCGCCAAAATTTCCAGGGACTTGAGGCTGGCCCCGAAATAATGGGTGCCGTTCCACACCTTGTCCGGATCGTATTCCGCGATCCACTCGTCTCCCGGCAATATCGAGGAATTGTACTCCACCACCATGACGCGCGGACGGTATTCCTGAAGGGCTTCCAGGAGATGGTAGGTATTGCGATCCACGTCCAGGCTCAGTAGATCGAATTCCTTGGGGATGCCGCTTTTCTTGAAGATCTCGACGATATTCTCCTTGGTGAGCATGGCCTGATGAACCTGGAGGGCATCTTTTTGAATGTAGGCCGCGCAATGCTTTTTGCATTCTAAAATCCCCGCTTCGCTGCCGTCGAACCAAAATCCGCTCCATCCCGTGAAGAGGAGATAGGCGGTATTGTTCTCCAAGCCGTTTTCGCATCCGATTTCAACGAACGTCCTCTGCCGGACGCCGATTCTCCGAAAAATCTCGGCGATAATTCCGTCCTGCCCATGTCTGGAAAAACATTGCCCCTCGTGCCGGCCAAGTCTTTTGGCGTCCTGATATCGCTCCTTTTCCAGCAACGCCTTCACGAAATGCTCCTGAAGAGCGAAGGATATTCCGCTTTCCGCGAACAGGATGCGGCCGGTGAAGAGAAGGGCTCTGCGCAGAAATGAACGGACGATTTTTTTCATATTGATCTGTGAAGCCGCGTTATGACGATCCGCCTCGGTCAACTTTTCGTCAGCTCGTGGAAAGGAATAACATCCCTGGAAGGAGAGGAAGCTTCCTGCTCGTCGGCCCGTTCCTGAAGATAAACCGCCGTGATCCCCAGGATCATCAGTTCAAATGAGGGCCAGGAACCGGCGAAATAACATGAGATCACCCATATCACTCCCTGGCATATCGCGTAAAAGGTGAGGGTTCTCCCAAAGTCGTCTTGGTCGGCGATCGCCCGCAGCGAAAAGATCCGCCGGATGAGCTGGAAAAAGAGGATCGCATAGAGAGCGAAGCCGACCAATCCGGTGAGCGACAATACGGTAAAGAGCCCGTTCTCAAAGGCACCGACATTGGCTGCATTATCCAGCGCCCGTTCGAAAAGTTCGTCCCCCGAAGGGGCTCCCTGGGCGATGGTGGGATCGAAGGCGTGGACTCCGGTTCCGAAGAAAAGCGAGACCGGATTCTCGGTCCATCGTTGGAACCCGACTTCCCGCAGGCGCTGGTGCCACAGATTGCTCCCCTGGAGCTGTTCTTGGATGGTAATGGTGTTGTCCTTCAGGATCAGAATTGAGGCTGCCCGCTCTGCCAGGACAGGCAGTTTTTCAAGGGACTGGGGATACATGTTGATCCATCCCACCACGCTTCCTCCGAGGATCAGAAAGAGGGTGATCACGATCCACCTCCTACTGTAGATCAACGCGAAGCCGATGGCCAGGAAACCGGCGATCAGACTGAACCGGCTCCCTCCAAAGAGCAGCGCCGCCAGCGCCTCCAGCAGCCGGATTACCTGGATCACGGGAAAAATAATCGTGCGTCGGGAGAGGAAAATGCCGCGCTTGGAAAATAGGAGGGCCAAGGAGATGATTGCCAGGCCGAGTCCCGGGCCTCGCAAATCCTCGAGCCCCCCCACCGATGCGGGCAGGATGAAATTGATTCCGGGCAGATAGAGAAAACCGGGCATCGCCAAGCTGGCCAAATCCATGGAGATACGGGCCAGGTAGCCCCTTTGGAGCGCATAGAGACCCCAGCGGATATGCTGGCTGAAACTATAGAAGGAAAAGCCCGCGATGAAGAGAAATGGCCAAAGGGCGAAGAAATAAACCCTGAAGATCCCGCCCCTTCCCTGTGCGCCGTCGCCGAATCGAATGCAGGAATAGAGGCATTCTATGGCGAGATAGGCGAAGAGGATCGAGAAAACCTGCGGCAGCTTCTGACGGGGCCGGAGCCGGAAGCGCTGAAGGATCAGCGCGGGCACTACGGTGACCAAGGCGAGGGCGAGGCCGACTTCCTGGGGATAAACCTTGAAGCCGACCCAAAATACCCCCCCGAATCCGATGCCCAAAAACAGCGGCAGCCACCAGATCCGGCTGCCGAATAGAATCCAGGCGATGCTCCCCATGACCGCCAGGATATCGACGAAAGCGGTCGTGCTGTTCTCCGCGATGCTGGTGGAGAAATAGATTGCCAGGACTATGCCGATTGAATAGATGAAGAAAGTAGCGATTTGAAAGGGGGTGATCATGAAAACCTCCCTTTGCTTGCGAAAGGGGAATGCCACGCACTTAATCAAAACCGCCTTTCGTCGTAAAGCCAACTATTGGGCCGCTCTTGCCGTCGAAATCGCGGCCTCGCCCTTTTCGCGCAGGAAGAGTCCCTCCGGTTTTTCCGCCGCCGTCCGATCCTGGAAGCGCGGGCTCCTGATCGGCGCCGACCATATCGGCGATATCCTCTACCGTACCGGCTCCCTGCCGGAACTGGCCCGCGCCACTCCCGGTTGCGCCTGGTCGTGGATGAGCGCCCGTCCCGCCTCCACGCTGCTGCAGACCAATCCCTTCCTTCACCAAACCATCGAGCTCGAAGAGGATTTCGATCGGATCGGGTTGATTCCGCTTTCGCGCCGGATTCGGGCCGGAAATTTCGACGTGGCGATCTGTTATGACACCGGTTCCTACCTGCGCGCTCTACTGGCGGCGGCCTTGGCGGGCGTTCCCGTCCGGGTAGGCTATGTGCACAAGGGCTTCTCCTGTCTGGTCACCCATCCGCTCCAGTGTTCCTATCCCAGCCCCTTTGCCCATTACTTCCGGGATCTGGTCGCCCAGATCGCGGGCGAGGCGCCCTCGGGGGAGGGGCGGTCCTTGGTCTATCCCCTTGCCGAGGATGAGCGGGCGGCGGATGCCTTCCTGCAGCGTCTGAACGATTCCCGGCCATTGTTGGCCTGTTCCTTCTTCACCCGGCAGCCCCATGGCGGCTTCCCTCTCGATCTCTTTCTGGAAACCGTACGGTTGGTCCGGGAAGAGGTGGAGGTGTTGCCTGTCCTGATCGGCTCCCGGGAGGAACGGGATCGATTGGAGGCGGCGGGCAGGAGGCTTGGCTCCGATTGCGCGATCATTGCCGGAGACCTGGAACTGCGGGCGCTCTATGCCCTCCTCAGGCATTGCGCCGCTGCCTTCACCCCCGATTCGGGAATCCGCCATCTGGCGAACGCCGCCGCCATCCCGGTCGTCTTTCCGCGCAATCCTTACTCTGATCCGGTGGAGACAGGGTTCTATTGCCGGAATGAAACCGACGTCGGCCCTGCTTCGGAAAATCCTGCTCCTTCCGCGGTGAAGGCACAGGGGATTTCCTTCGATCCCATCCGTGCCGCCCGCGCCATTGTGGCATCGCTGGGCGCCGCATCCCCTTGAGGCTGGGAAAAGGATCCTCGATGATCCGGCAGGACCGGATCTTCAGGTCGTCCTCCTTATACAACGGCACCCTGGTTCGATTTTTATTACAAATAATCGGCTGGCCGGGATAACGTGATGCGATGCGCGTTCTGCTCCTGCTCTTCGATCATCCGGACAATCCCCGTGTGGGCGGAGGCGGCGCGATGCGGATGCAGAATATCAGCCGGTTTCTCATTGGTCAGGGACATCAGGTCCATTGGGTGGCCGGATGGTTTCCGGGATGCTCCGAACTCCCTCCCGAGCCGGGACTCCGGCTCACCTTCGTCGGAAAGACTCCCAAGCTCCGGGCGGCCTTTTATGCGCTGAGGGCGCTTTCGAAGCTTCGGAAATTCTCAAGGGAGGCCGATGTCGTGGTGGAAGATTTTTCACCCTATGCCCCGATTTTCAGTTGGGGAATCAAATCGGTTCCAATCGTGTTGCAGCTCCAGAATTACGTGGGGAAGCACTTTCTGGTTCGAAACCGAATCATCGGCCCTCTGTTATTCTGGATCGAATCCGTTTATCCGCGCCTTTTTTCCCATATCGTTGTCGTGGGCGATGCCCTGCGGCATCGGTTTTCCATCGATGCCGCAGTAATCCCGCAAGGAGTCTCGGAATCGGCATTTGCTGTCTCGCCCGAGGCAGGTTCCTACATTGCCTTTCTGGGCCGGATCGATTTCGACCAAAAGGGAATCGATTTATTGCTCGATGCCGCCGCCAAGACCGGTTTGCCGATCCGCATTGCCGGTGGCGGAACGGAGCTGCCCCGTCTTTTAAAGGCGCTGGAGCCTCTTCCCAACGTCGTTCACGTCGGATACCTGGGGGAACTGGATAAATTTGATTTTCTGGCCCGCTCCCGCTTTGCGGTGCTGCCCTCCCGATTTGAGGGGGAGCCCACCAGCGTGGTTGAAACCGCCGCCTGCGGCAAGGCAGTCCTTGTTTCGAATATTCCGGAGATGGCCTATGCGGTGGAAGAGGGCTTTGGCCGAGCCTTCCGCTCCGGCGATGCGGACGATCTCGCCCGCACGATGACCGAGTTGTGGGCTGATGTTCCGAAGTTGGAAGCGATGGGGCGCGCTGGTCGAAAATTCGCGGAAGATCGGGCTTGGAGCGCGATCGGGAATCGATTCGAGACCTATCTTCTCGATGTCATCCGGAAATTTGCGGCGCTGAAAGGTGCCTGAGGTTATAAGGTTTTAAATCAAACCGCCGTCCGGCGCTCGCTGTAGCAGCCTTCTGGTCCACTCCCGTCCCACCCAAATCATCGGCCTTTCGATCCACCGGAAGGCCAGCCAGGCGACTCCCAGCGGCACCGCCAGATAGAGGAAAATCCGGATGACATCATCGGGAGGCCCAACTATCCGATAAAGCAGTGTCTGAACTGGCAAATGGCCAAGGTAGAGCGCGTAACTGATATCTCCCAATCCCAGGCCGGCTCCCTGAAACCATCGAGGAACGGCAGGAGCCGCTGGATTCGGTTCCGAAAGGAGAGCCAGAAACAGCAGAGCCACCCCGATCAGGCACAACATCAGGTTGACCGGATCAAAAAGCGGGGAGGCATGATTTCCCGCCGCGATCCACAGCGGAATCCAGAAGAGGAGCCCGAGCAAATGCCAGACTCGGGCATGTTTGGCAAAACGATCCCGGCAAAGAATCAGGATGACGCCGAGCAGGAAGAGGAAGTTCAGAGGCGTCAGCATCAGCCAAGCCATCGGGACGATGTGGAGCCAGGAGACGGCGGTCAATCCGAGCATCAGCGAAGCGGCGATCGTCCCGATCCGGCGCGAAATCAGGAAGAGGCCAAAGATGGCGTAGAAGCAAAGTTCATGAGAAAGACTCCAAGCCGGAGCCAGCGGGGTCCGGGTGGTGACGAGTGCGGTCGCTTTCACAAAATCCAAGGGGGAATGAAGCGTTCCGACGTAGGTATCGGGCGTGGTATAGCCCAATCGGAAGAGGAGGTAGTTGGCCGAGGCGAAGCACCAATAGGCGGGGTAGATGCGGAAGGCCCGCTTGATCCAAAAACCCAGCAGGAGCCGCCCTCGGAGCGAGACCGCAGCACCAATCTCTCTTCCATGCGCCAGCAGGATCACGATTCCGCTCAGGCAGAAAAAGACCGCTACGGCGAGGCCACCCAGCCGGGGGAGAAGCTGGCTGCCCAACTCATCGGTGTAGACACCGTGATTTTGCCAATAAGATAGGTGGGAGGCGACGACCAGTAGCGCCGCCAAGCCTCGGACCCATTGCAGGCCCAGCCACTTGGGCTTCTCTTTGGAGATTTTTTCCATACCTATCGCGCAGCCGCCTCTTCCTTCATGTCTCGGTCGCTCGACATTTGGCGGCAAAAGAAGATAAGGCAATGAACTTCCATTCGATTTTTGTTTTTCGCTCCTCTCTGCTGCGTCTGCTCTTGCCGTAAATCGGGCCCCCTTCCATGCTCGCTCCCGTCATGTCCGAGCACCAGGAACGCCGCGTCAAAGCACTATGGCACGCCGTGGGGATGAATGGCATCGGCAAGGTGTTCTCCGTTCTCTGCTCCCTTTCGCAGATTCCCATCGCTCTTCACTATCTGGGCGCGGAAGCCTTCGGCGTTTGGTCGACGCTGACCGGATTGACCGGACTTCTCTTTATCGCCGATTTCGGCCTCGGCTCCAATGCCCAAAACAGGGTCGCCCATTTTTTCGGCTCGGGCGATTTAAAGGCCGGATACCGGGTCATGAACAGCACGGTGCTCCTACTCGGAGGCCTGGGGCTGGCAGTCGTGATCCTCGGCCTGCCGCTCTGTTTCGAATTGGATTGGTCCCGTCTTTTTCACGGAATTCCATCTACGATGGCCCATCGCATGCCCGGATATGTCTTCCTGGTGCTGGCGGCCTTTGCCATCGGCTTGCCGCTGAGCGGCGGCCCGCGTTTTGCCCTGGCGCTGCAGCACGGTTGGCTGACCGGCCTAAGCCACACCCTCAATTCCGTCCTCCTGCTGGCAGCCACCCTGCTGGCGGTGCATGCCAATTTTGGATTTGGAGCCTTCTTCTTCCTGACCCTCATGGTTCCCCTGCTGGCAAACGTGGTCGTCATGGGATGGCTGTTGACGCTCCACCCCGGACTCCTCCGGGCCAAGCCTTTCCTCGACCTGCAATCGGTAAGGTCGTTTTTTGCCGGGGGCTTCCGGTTCTTCATGATTTCCGTGGGAGGCGCCGCCTCGTCGACGCTGCCCTCGGTCATCCTCAGTTCCACCCTGGGGCCGGCGGCGGTGGTTCCTTACCAGCTGCTCCAGCGATTGTTCTCCCTCTTCATGCAGTTGCAGATGCTCGCGCTCGCGCCTCTTTGGTCGGCATATACTGAGGCGTATGCCCGCGGGGAATTCGCCTGGATCCGTCGCACATTCCTTTTTTTCCTAAAGGCCAGCTTTGCGTTTTGCGCCCTCCCGATCCTATGTGGTCCGGTCTGGGTACCCTGGGCCATCAATCTTTGGACCGGCTATTCCAATCCCGGAATCCTTTCCGGACTCAATCTCTCGATCTTTGCGCTCTTCATGGCGGCCACGGCCATGAGCCAGGTCACAGCCACCTATTTGAACGGCCTGGGCCATCTCTTTTCCCAGTCGATTTTCGGCACGGTCAGCGCCCTCCTGGGTCTGATGCTGATGCCGTTCTTGACGCTTCGTTTCGGCTTTACCGGCGCCATTATCGCCCTGGCTGCCCCCTTCCTTCTCCTGAATTTTCCCGCCACCTCGATTGAAACTTATTATCGCCTCTCCAACCTGGGGCAGCCCGAAGCGCGGTTGCGCACCCTTTTGGTAATGTTGCTGCCGCAGAGGGTCCGCTTTTTTCTCATGCCAAAAATCGTGACTCTCCGGCTAGTGTTCCGGCTCGGTCTTTTTATCCTGATCGATGTTTTGGCTCTCTCCCTCGTGCGCCGGGGTCGGTCCGGCGCGGTAGTCGTCATTCAAAATGCCGGACTGGGCGATTACCTGCTCTTCCGCAATTTTTTGGAGACACTTCGCACCCATCCTCCCTTTTCCGGACGGAAAATCGTCTTCTGCGGCAACGCCAGCATTCGGGAATTGGCCGAAGCCTACGACGGAGCATTCGTCGACGCCTTCGTCTGGATCGATCAAAAGGCCTTCAACCACAGCTTTCGAGGGCGATTCCGCGTCCTCAAGCGGCTCAGGCAACTGGGTGGCGAGACCGTGGTGCACGCTTTCTCCCACCGCAATCTTTTTGATAGCGATACGCTGGTGCGCGCTGTCGGCGGATCGGAGCGGATCGGCATCGAAGCTCACCGCCATGCTATTGCATCGTCCGAAAAAATGGGACCCGCCGATTACAATCCGCGCTGGATTCGGGCCATTGGCGATTCCTTCTATACCCGGATCATCCCTGATTTTTCTCCGACGTTTGAGTTCGATCGTTACCGCGCATTTTTCGGCCAACTGCTCGGGAAACAGCCATTGCCGCTGCGCCCCGAAATTATTCCTCTGCCCACCGCCCTACCCGAGATTCCTGTTCCCTGCGCCATCCTGTTTCCGGGTGCAGGTCAAAAACGGCGGGAATGGCCCATCGAACAATACGCCCAATTGGCGGCTTTCCTTCACCGGACCCATGGCTTCCGCGTCGTGGTGGCAGGAAGCGTCATCGATGGCTACAAAGCCGCCGCCATCCTCTTGGCGAATCCCGGCATTCCGATCGATGACTTGACCGGACAGCTGTCGCTTCCCCAGTTAGTCGCCTTATTGGATCGATCTTCTTTGGTGGTCGCGAACGATTCGGGCGGTGTTCATCTCGCTGCCGCATTGGGCAAAAAAGCAGTCGGAATTTCGAACGGCCACCTGAGCTTCGGCTCCTTTCACCCCTATCCTCGACACCTATGTCGCGCCGTGCGCTTCGCCTATCCGCCTCCCATGGAAGACCTCGATGAACCCCTCGATCAATTGACGATTCGCTTCCAGGCCGCTCCTCCAACCGTCATCTCCGAGGTTCCTTTCGTTGCTGTTACCCAGGCGATCGCCGAGGTCCTGGGATTGCCTGACGGGCGGCCTTGAAGAGGTCCTCCGGCGAGATTTTGCCGTTAAAATTACAGCATTGCTCGAAGGGCATTCCCTGGCATTGCTCAGGCTGGGTCTCGAGGTAATGGCCGTTAGGACGGAGGTTTCCCCAGACGCGGCGGGAGATAGGGATGCGGTTGCAAAAGGGAGTCAGCGTCGGGGTGCCGAGGGCGGCGGCCATATGGAAGGGGCCGGTGCCGGTGGAGACGAAGAGGTCGAGGGCCTCGATCTCTTCGGCCAGGGCGGGGAGGGAGAGTTGGCCCAGGGTGTTTCGCAGTCGCGGAGAGGAGAGGATCCCGGGGTCCCAGCCGGAGAGGAGCGGCTTCTCTTGGGCGCTTCCGGTGAGGACGATTTCCCAATCGGTTTGTTGGAGAATGAGGGTGGCGAGGGCTTCGTAGCCCAAGGGAGCGAGGTTGCAGGCGTTGCCGCCGGAGCCGGGATGGAGGCCGATGCGGGGGCGGGTGGGCGATTTGGCGGGAACGAGGCCGGGACGGTCGAAGAAGATTTCGGGGAGGAGGCCGTCGGGCGGGATGTCGAGGGCGCGGGCGCAATCGAGGAGGATGTCGGCGAAGGGGCGCGGTTCCTCGAGGAGCCGGGAGCGGAGGCAGCGATGGAGGGTGAGGCGGCCAGGCCAACCGGCCCACATGGCGAGGCGGTGGGGGACGCCGGAGAAGAGGGAGGCGAGTTGGAGGGGGAACGGCTTCGCGTGGGGGAGGATGAGGACGTCGTATTTCCGCGCGCGGATCGAGCGGGCCAGCGCGAACCATTGCCGGCGCCAATCGGCGACGAGGGTCTCCACTCCGAGGCAGTTCCGGAGGTGGGGGTTGGCCTGGAAGAGGGGGAGGAAGGCCTGGGGCAGGATGAAATCGACCTGGTGTCCCGCCCGGGCGAGGGCGCGGATCAGGGGTGTGGTGAGGATGGCGTCACCGAGGTGATCGCAGCGGAGGACGAGGATGTGGTGGCCGGCTTTGATGCGTGCATAGGGTAGGCAGGCGCAAAAGCTGCGCCAAGTTTTTTGCTTCCCAATTCCTTGTTGGGCTTCAGTTGACCTTCAGGCCGATCCAGTTGTAGGTCGAGTTATCGGTCGAAAGGCCGGCGACGGTGGCGGAGCCGGAGCCGACGTTGGTGCGCGGCATGGAGGCGCCGGGAGTGCCGCCGGAGGTCTTTAGCGAAAGGGCGATGACGGTATTGGCGTCGATGGCCGAGCTGGTGATGGTGGCCGTGCCGGAGGAGAGGGTGACGGTTCCGGCCAAGGCATTGGTCCCGCTCTTGATCAGGAGCGGGTAGTTGAGCTTCACCGTCCCCGGATTTCCTGACGTGACTTGAAGGGCCTGATTCGATGAGTTCGCCACGTCTACGATTTCGAATGTTCCTGTCTCCGCCTGCGTCACCCATGCGACCGTATTCCCGTATTCGTAGTCGATGGCGGCTCCCCCGCTGCCGGTGCTCCCGAGGGTCAGGATGGCGTAGGTATTGAGCGTGTTGACCATCGAAATCTGGCTTCCGGCCACGCCGAAATTGCCTTCCACATAGGTTCCGGAATCCGCGGCGCCCAGGAAGACGTTTCCTCCTCCCGCGCCGATATTGACCGAGGAGGCGATGTTGTGGGCGATATAGACGTCGTTGGCGGGGGCGACCGCTTCGAGATATAGATTTCCCGAGCCGTCGTCGATGACGTTGGAATGGCCGGACACCAGGGAGTTGTTCGTGCCCACCCAGATGCCCGACCCGCTCGAGGTGAAGTATCCGCCGGGAGAGGTCACGCTTCCGCCAAAGGTTCCATTCCCACCGATGTTCAAGCCTCCGACCGAAACCACGTCGGAGGTGTAGAGGGCGGGTGCGCCGACCGATCCGCCTTGGGCCATGAGGGCGCTCTGGAGGCTATGGGCCAGGCGGGCGTGGGCCGCCGCCGTGGGATGGATGCCGTCGCTGAAGATGGCGGGGTTGGTCGGATCGGTCAGGACCGAGTTGGCGTCCCAGAGGAGATTGTAGGGGATGAGTCCGGCGCGGATCGCCTCGTTATAGGTTTTTTGGGCGGTGTAGGTGGTGGGGGCGTTGGAGCTGGGGAGGATCGTCGCCAGGACGATGGTGAAGCCGTCCGCTTGGGCCTGGGTGATGTAGGCAGTGGCATCGGAGATCATCTGCGCGCCGGTCCGACCGGTGAAGGCGTCGTTGATGCCGATCATGAGGACGAGGTAGGCCTGGGCGCCGCCGTCGCCGCCATTGGCGGTGGGGCGGTGCGGCTGGACGTGAGCGGTGTAGTCGCCGGCGATGTTGGCGA
>OUNK010002544.1_pt1 | contig 16278 bp, 20 predicted proteins | sample 1755341 | NCBI WGS metagenome assembly OUNK01 (sample SAMEA3914788, study PRJEB12502) | metagenome | biome: forest; material: soil | place: Canada | collected 2011-07-03 | depth 0.1 m | reverse complement strand
TGCGGGCGGACGGCGGGGTTTATCGCTCGATTGCTTAAGCGTGGGGAGCGTGTCGAGCTAATCTGCGTCAGTAACGAGTTCTTTGATCTCGTGGCGAATAAAGCCGAGGCAATTATCGGCGGGATTGTTGCCTCGCTCCCCATCCTGCTTATTGAAGCGGGGTGAATGGGCTAGAATGAGAAGTCGCTCCACCTTGCCGATCCATCGCTTATCCCGGGGAATGATGATGCGGAGATGGGTCGCGTCGCCGTAATAGAAGCGATCCTTAAGACGATCCGAAAGCAGCGTGGTCTGGCCGATGTAGAGGTATTCTTTATGGCGCAGGAACGCATAGCATCCGGCCTTCTCCCAGATCTTGGCTTTTGATAGCCAGCTTTTGACGTCTTCGAACTTTTCCACCGAGTTCTCTCCGCGCAGCCATCGAACTAGATCGGTTTCCTGCCAGACCATTTCCGCAACCCATTTCTCCAATAATTGGGATCGACGCCAATATTCGATTGTCGATTGCTCGATCCGCTTGGTGATGTCGCGAGTCTGTTTGCGAGTGGTTTCAAATTCAGCGTCGAGTTCTTCATCGGCGATGCGGGCCAAGATGCTTTCGCGTTGGGCGTGCCAGAGCAGATCGAGATCTTTGGAAATCAATCGAAGGTATTCGCCCTTAGTAATTCGCTTGGGAAGGGTTTGGGAGCTGTCCTTCTTAGAGAGAATGGGTTCCTCATCGTTCTCGCTTTCCATTTGGTCGCTTCCCGCCTCCCGCACGGCTTGAAGGTCAATATCGGGTACAGCTTCGATCTCTTTCTCCGGAGGAGGGGGAGTCGAAGTAGAGGAAGGAGTTTGTTCGGTGATCAGGCAATCCTTGAGGGGATGCCAATCCTTTTCGCCTGGTAGGCAGAGAGGTGTTTCGGGAATGAGGATTCCCTTCTTGAGGTAATCAAGTAACTGGTCGGAACTGATTGGGCCCTCCACCGTTTGGCCATCAATGCAGTAGAAATAAGACTTCATCCGCGGAATCCCCCTTTGTGTTTTAAAGCGTGGAGTCCTCTTTATGAAGTGTCAACCTGGGAAAAGGGATTGGGGTCCGTTCACGAATTCCGGAGGGTCGCGTTGGTTTTGGCGTCAACCCTTCGGGCCGGGGTTCTGCGCCCCTCCGGCGCGGCCCACCGGAATTCGTGAACAGACCCTAGTGGGTTGGATGGTTTCTCTTGCGCCAGCCCGGCGAATTCGGCATGGTATTCCTTCACTTCGGGTTGTAGCGCAGTCTGGTAGCGCGCTTGGTTCGGGTCCAAGAGGTCCAGGGTTCAAATCCCTGCAGCCCGATCCTTCATTATGAAGGATTTACATTGATGGTCACAAAAGTGGTCACAAACCGAGGGATTTTTCCCCTCGGAGGGAGAAAAAAAGAAAGATGGCGGCTCTGCCTTTTCCTCTTGGTTTCCGGTGCGGAAATGAGAAAGGATCGGCTGCCATTTCCCCTTGGCTAGGCTAACATAGAACACGGTTGCCATTTTCCGCGAGCCTGCCCCCCCCCATCAAAATGAAGACGACGCTTGTATCAATTCGCCCTACCGACTCAGCCAATCAAGCCGGCAGAGCCGCTTTAACCCCGGAACTGCTGGCTGCTTCTGGTGCTCGCTATTCTAGAAGCAATGAAGGGCTTGAGGCGATTTTGTCAAAAATTGACCCACAGAACGTGGACAAGTCTGTCGATTCGATTTTTAAGATGATCGACTATGGGCACCAGTCAATAGCTGACATGGTGCCCATATCGATCTTTCTGGACGGGGTTTCCATATTGTTAGCTTATAAGATATGGTCTCTTTGCCCCACCGCCGGAGGACAGGAGTCATCTACTCGGTATATCAAACTGGCGGAGGATGAGGTGGTTGATCCCAATATTCTGGGAATACCAGAGAAAGCCATTTCCGAGTGGAGGAAATACATTTCAGAATCGTTTCAAAGCTACGCCAAAGCCTTGGATATATGGGAATCTGTTGCGGATAAGGATCCGTCCATTATGGGAATTCCAAAGGCGATCCTTTTAGACGAAAGCGACTTGGGTAAGAAGAAACTGGCAAGGCTAAAGCGGAATTTTGGGTTTGATCGGGCGCGCTACTTTCTTCCGGTTGCCGCTAAGACGAATGTCATGCTTCTGATGTCGGCACGGGGATGGATAAGCCTATGCCAGCAATTGTTGTCTTCAGGGTGGAGAGAAGCGGCCATTCTCGGTGGATTAATTAGGAAGGAGCTCGAATTGGTCACCCCAAGACTACTAAAGCATGCTTCGTACAAAGAGGACTTTCATCGCGGCAGCGAAATTGAGTTTGAAAAGGAAATTAGCATTGTCAGAAAGCGCCGCGAGTGCGGTGATCTATATAAGGAGGGCAACGGAGCCCGCTCGGGGGCATTTTTGGATTGCCTCGTTGCGCCTATCCTTGGTGGTGAATCTGATTTGATCAAGGGGGACCTAGCTCACCATCCTACGAGATATTCCTGGGTGGGGACTGGACTCCAAAGAATGGCAGTGAGGTTTGGCTGGGAAGCAATTTCAATGGCTGAAATTCGAGACCTAAACCGGCATCGAACCGGCACCAAATACTGTCCGCTGGTCGCGCGAGGTTTTTACTTTGCCCAAGATCAAATCGCGAAGGGAGGGCATGTTGAAAGGGCGCTCGAAAGCACTCTTGAAGCTCTGGCAAAAACTTCAAGGGATTTTAATCGACGTTCAAACGAGCTTTTGGAGAATGGCGAGAAATCCCACGCGTACTGGACGAATTTGGGAGCCCAGTACTACTTTGAGCATACCACCACGGCTGACAAGTTCATTTACGAAGCCGAGTTAAGAACGGGTATCGGAGCCCACTATAGATACGCTTTCCACATGAAGGAGGTGCTCCAATTATGGTATGAGAAGTTTCCGGAGACAAAGGGCCTGATCATTGAGGGAGGGGCTGAGCCTGAATAGGTGGGGGAAGATTGTAGGTGAACACCTCCCTCATTCCATTGGAGTAGTTATCGATATTATATTCTCCTGGAACGCTGCAGGTTATCTGGACGTCCTTGTTCCCTTCGGCGGCAAGAAATGTTGCAATTAGGACGGGCTTCGTGGTCAGCGAGGTCAAAAAGACATTGTGGGTGACGGAAACCTCTTGGATCAACGATCTAAGAGTGGTTGTGGTGCATGCGATGTCCTGGGCGCTATAATTGAATTCGGTGACGCGTTGTCTGGACTTGATCAATGAGAAGGCAGCAGCCCGATGTGTGGTGTTTCGTTGCAAAAAGGAAGCGTGGGTCCCGTCGACCGCCTTTCCAAGATAAACATCGGAAGGCTCCAAGTTGTCAACGATAGATATGGCCCGATCAACTTCAAATCCCATGAGCATGATGAGAGCGCTTGGCTTTTGGGGATCTTGGATTCCAGCGAATCCAATGGCGTTGCGCATCTTCCGGAATCCCCTTGAAAGCCATTCGTGAGTGGTTTTCTGCTCCGAGTCGGATGTAATGGGAGGGGGATTAGGTGAAGGCGGGGGTGGTGTGTAGTCTTGGGGGGAGACATATACAAGCCTGGTCGATGCATTCGGGTACCCCCATCGAATTATGGCCAAAACGGAGAGCAGGGCCTCCCGAGTGAACGTCGTGATATCCACCGTTATCCTGTGAGGTTCCGGTGAAGGGCCTCCTGGAGCCAAGGCGGATTTCAGGGAGGAAAATTGGGTAAGGGAGTTTTCCCAACTCCCCACGGTAGGGCCCTGAAACGATGGGCAGGCGAGTCGCAGCTTGTCTGCGATCAACTTCAACTGGGCAATCGTCTGGGGAAGATCCTTGAACTCCTCGTTTACATATAAGACCGCATTGGTGGTCTGATAGGAGCGTCCATCAAAGGTATTAGTTATGGCGCTGCTTCTCGGCTCGAAACTGGCGCCGACAATAAATAGGTCGTCAGCTTCACCGGGGGCAATTGAAGCCAATCCGCCTGCGGATACAAAGTCATTGTAAGGAATGGGAGGCATTATCGAGACTCCTCATCAAAGGACAGTTCCTGCTGCGAATCGGAACCCTGTTTCAAGCGTAATTTAACAAACTTGGTGGGATCTTCCAATGCGAGATCTAGCAAATCGGAGCGGATCGAAATTCGTCCCTCGAATCCGGTGGGGTCGAGCTTGAAGACAGGGCAGAGACGGCGATTTAAGATGTACCAATGTTCCCTTCCTCCTCCCTCCTTTTTGCTGTAGCTTCTTAGTTGGAAATAGCGATAGCGTAGGCCCAGGTTGATAACCTCCCTGGCCTTTTCGGAGGGGCCACCGGTTATCGTAAAGGAAAAAATTCGAACTTCTCTCGATGTTGGGTCGGTCAATCGTTCGTAGAACAGTTCCCCAAGGGAGCTGATGAGCCGATGCAGCTTTTCCAGAACAGTCACCTGTGATGGGTCGATGTCTTTACGGATTTTTTCAAAGGTGTTTAGTAGGAATTCCTCGGAGTATTCAAAAATGACCTTCTGCTGGACGTCAGGGGGGATGGCGGTCTTTAGCTCTTCTGTGCGGTTTCTCTCGACCATCTCATCATACATCAAGTAGCAGGGCTCCAGGAAGTAGCGGACAACTCCAGAGGAAAGATGTACCAGGTTGTGAAATCCCGCGTAATTGCGCCTCTTTTTGGTCCTGCGTAGTTCTTGGAAGAGTCTTGCCACGGCATATCGGTGAACAAAATCGCTTTCCTTTCCGGGCGTTCCTGATGTTTCCCATTCCTGTCGGGCACTCTGCCTTGCTTCAATGAGAAGCCGCTCTTGCTCTGGGTCACTGGGAAGGTACTCCTCGGGCGTTCTGTCAATTTTAGCTATTTCAAGCCGCCGCTTCATGATCGCGTAAACTTTTTGCGAATAGGTGTCTTGCTGGTTGGAGTAGAGTTCCTCAATATTTATCTCGGAATAGTCATGTGGTGTCTCCAGGTCCCAGCCATCCCGGGTTCTGAAGCTCTTGTATTCGTGGATTTGCGCTGCTGCCTTGATGCAAATTACGCTTTGATCGCGATTCGACATCCACGAATTGATAATCCGTTGCTGCTGTTCTTTTAGGCGATCTGCATCATCGACCAGGAAATAGAGCGGCGCAGTGGATAATGCCGGGAGCGCGTTTACATATTGAGCCAGCGGAAGCAGGAAATCATGGTATCCGCTGGTCGAGCCCGAATATACGACCTTGCCGTCAGGGAAGGCCGTTTGTCTCAAGAAGGATCCCAACTTCCTTAATTCACTTGCAAATAAATGCTGAGCCCATTGAAACGGGGTGTCTTCCATGCTGTACAGTCCATCAGCCGACTTGCGGGAATCCGAGATGGATGAGCTATCAAACAGGGCGGAAACAAGCTTTGCGAGGCGCTGCTTATCCGAGAGCTCGAATAATGAGGGCGGAAACTGTTGCTCCAATGTGGAAAATAAGGCGCTGGCGATCGATAGGTTCATCATGTGTTCGGTGATGATCTGCGATGCTGCATTGTCGAGAAGTTGGAGCTCGCTCTTATTGAAATAGCCTTCTTTGCAGGTAATTCTGATTCCAACGTAGGCATTTGGCTTCTGAAGGAAGTCCTTGGCGGCGATGGCTAGGTCAGGTTGACCGATCGCGGTGCTATGAACGAGAAACTGGCATTGTGGCTCAAGATATCTAAGCAGCATGCTTTTGCCTGAGCCTCGAGGTCCCCAAACAAACGTATGCTTTCTCTTTTGAAGAACCTCGATTCCTGAATTCTCTTTAATGAATAGCTCGCACACCTGATTTGCGTTCAGGCGTTCTGGGCTTTCGACTTCGAAGGGATTCATGGCTGGGCGGAGAGTTTAGGTCAACTTCTCGATCTCTGAAGGATCCCATTTATGATGTTCCGCAAAAAAGCTGTCCGCTATCGCGGCGTGGGGCATGTCAATTTCGGGGAAATCGATTTCCTCATCATAACCGTCAATGGCGGATGAGCCATTGCAGAGGGTAAAATGCACGTAAATCGACTTGATTGTTAAAAATCGGCTAAAGTATGGAGCGCAATACGCCTTTTCATTATATACTTTTTCGATCCTTTCGAGGATGTATTTGATTAGGGATACTTGCTCACCCTTTCGATCTGGGTGGGGAAAGGTGCGTATGGCCTCCGTCTTGTCCAGGCTGATTGTCATGGCAACTCGTTCTCGTTGCGGATCCGGCTTTGAGGCGGAAACGGCCTTGGCGTAATACCAGTAAATCTGTTGATCCTCTGGGACCTTGCCGCTAGCTAGGACGGGGAGGGAGATTCGCGTACTATCTTCTGAAATTTCGTCCGCAAATCGCAGGATGGCGGCAAACGCGCTTTGGTATAGGACATGATGGTGATAGTCGAGGAGAAGTTTTAAGGAGCGAAGCGTATTTTTGCCCGTATGCGCCTTGATCATTTCTTGGAGATATCGTTGGCAAGTTACATCCCCAATTGCTGTCAGCCTTATTTCATCGAGGATCTTGGAGACAACTTCGTTATGACCTTTTCGCTCGAGAACCATGCCGGCATCATGCGAAAGAATCGCCATAAGCAGCATGAATATCTCAAACGCGCTAAGCTTGGCTTTGCTGGAGTCATCCAGATGGCCTGCCAGCATCAAACTGGCGGCACGTATTACGCTGGCGATGTGGCGTTCGCCGTGGTTAGTGAAGTATGGACAGGCCGAGTTTATGTACTCGAAATACTTGGGAAGGTAGTCGGCGGCTGCATTGTACTTCCGCAGAAAGGATTTGGCGTCCTCGTCTCCGCGCTCTCCCAATTGGTTGAGTCGATCCACGAACGGGTTGGTATAAATCATTTGCATCGTGCTTTGCCCTGCTTTTTCGGGGACAAAGCCTTCTTTTTCTCTTTTCCCTTAAAGCGCGTTATTTTCTGAAACACTACTTTGGCCAACCAAGGGGGGACGGCGTTTCCTACTTGCTGTTGCTGAAATCCGATGGAACCAACAAATATATAATCGTCTGGAAAGGTCTGTAGCCGGGCCGCCTCCCTAACGGAGAGGCCTCTATTTTGGCTTGGGTGAATGAGCATGTTCTTTCGATAGTTGCCAATGACTACTGAGGGAGAATTGAAGGAAAGGCGGTGATAGATGCCGGTATGACAGCGGCTCCTGTCGGCATAATTGCGCATCAGGCGGGCCGGAATGTCTTCCCAATTTCCTCCAGGCTTCACATGCGCGTATCGTTCTAAAACGTATTTGGCATTATTGGTTACTAGATGCCCTGTGCACTCGGAAAGATTTTTCCTCATGTTTTGGGCATATCGAGAAGCAGTGGCCGTGCGATACGGCAAAGAGTCGGTTCTGGCTCCATTCTCCAAGACGGGCAGATCCCCAATGGCATTCTTAACCGACACGGAAGGACGGCGTCCGTGCGGAAATTCGAACTGAGCGGTGACACGGGAACCCACGACGAAGACTCGAGATCTGCTTTGGGGGCCGCCGAAGTCTCTTAAGTTTAGGATCTTAGATTTCACCGAATATCCGGAGCCTTCTAATAGTTGGATAGTCTGGGCCAGAAACATCCCGTCTTCGGTTTCTGTAATCCCCTTTACATTTTCAAATACGACCCAGGCCGGATTTAGGGCACGTACGAGGCGGATAAAATGCTTGAAGAGCCAATTCTGAGGATTTTCTAAAGATCGGGTTCGTTGGTTCGCGGTGGAAAAGCCCTGGCAAGGCGGCCCTCCAAAAAGCACGAGGGGTTGGTCCCGAGGAATGGTTAAATCTCTGGCGCGGATGTGTGAAATATCGCGCTCCAACAATTTCACTTCAGGATGATTGCGGCGATACGTGGCTGCTGCATGTTTATCAATTTCAACAGCATACAAAACATTGATATTGGCGGCCTTAGCGCCTGCTGTCATTCCTCCAGCGCCTGAAAATAGATCAATTCCAATCATGAGTCCCCCAAGCACCGTATTGATCGGATGGAGCGGTTCAAGACAATTTCCAAATGAAAATATTCCTAAATGTTAAAAATATAAATAAGGATTTCGCGCCCTCTTTCAGATGCCGCCATTAAGGTGGAGATACGTTATGCGCGGAGATTTGTCATTCATGAAGGCAAAGGCTGCTTTGGGTGTCCCGAAGACATTGCCCAGGCCATCGCGGCGGCGATTGCCGACGGGGCCTATCCCGACCGTTCCAAGGCCATTATCGGCATTTTGCGTCACGGGCTCGACCCCAAGCGCCGGTTTTCGCCTGACCTTGAGGCCAAAATCGCGGCGCTGGCTTCCTCCCTCCATTGGCCCCCGGAAACCGTGGTAGAGCAATGCGTGGAGGGCATTCTGGAAATGATCGAGGCGGCAGAGAGGAGGATTCCCCTATTCATCGAGGAGGTCCGCTTGCGGGGGAAGAATGGACGAGGTTCGGGCAACCGAAACGGCACGTTCGCGGATTCCCCCCATTCCCCACTATTCGTGGTGGCAGACGAAAACGCTACGTCCGATCGGATCGGGGCCGAATGATCAGCTCTCCGAATTGGGTTCCGGGCCGCTTGGCATTATTGACTCCGCCATTATAGGTCTTTACCGCCTGGATGTGGCATCCCTTGAAGACTCGACGATTGAAGGCGCTGTCATCAAGGGTCAGTAGCCATTGTCCCTTCACTCCGGCCAAGAGCGTTCTCAGCCCCTCAACCTGCTCTTCGCTCCAACCGTCGTAGGCGCCGGGATCGGAATTGAGATAGGGCGGATCGATGAAAAAGAAGGTGTCTGGCGCATCGTAGAGCCGGATGCACCGCTCATAGGAAAGGTGTTCGACCGCCACGCGATCCATCCGGCCATTGAAAGCCCGGAGCGACTCGGCGATCCCTGTACGAGAAACACTGGCGCCGCCGCCGCCTGTCCGGGAAACCCCGAAGCTAGTCAGCTTGCCGCCGAAGGATATCTTGTTCCGAATCAGCCACCGGGCCGATTGCTGGATCTCCGTCAATCCGGGCTGGGCCATGAAGTCAGTCAGATTCTGCCGGGAATTCAGAATCCATTCGATCTCCTCCAGCAATGCCGGGAGATGGTATTGGATATTGCGATAGAGATGGACCAGCTCTGATTTCGAGTCGTTCACCACCTCGACGTCGCTCCGCTCCTTCGCCAGCAGTACGGCCAACCCGCCCGCGAAGGGCTCGCAATAGCAGACATGCTTCGGAATCAGAGGCAGCAAATATTTCAATAGGCGGCTTTTGCCACCTGGCCAACGGAGGATTGGTTTTACACGTTTCATAAAAAGTTTTCCTACCAGCGGGAATGACGGCTCCCCCGAGCATGGGTCGCCATGGCAATCGAAGGCGCTATGGCATATTCGGGCCGCCTCACCGATTTCGATTCCTGCAGGTTCTCGTCCTCGCTCTGCCGTATTCCCCGTACCCAGTCGGTGCTTCGTTGAGCATGAGAGGCCGCCGAGATAATCAGAGCTGGATCATCATGAAATCGCTGTACCCAGGAATGAAGATAGGCTGCAGAGTCCTCGAAACGGACCTGGTCCAGGATGCCCGTCTCGTTGGAAAGGAACGCTGCGCCCAGCTCTGCGACCAATTCTTCCTTGGAGTAGCGGTCCGAGCCGAATTTGGTCGGCTGAGTGATCCCTTCGCGGTCCAGGCGCGAGGCGTGCCCGGTGGCATGGGTCATCTCATGAAAGAGAGTATGGTGATAATCCTCCGAGCTGTGGAACCGCGACACTGGCGGAATCCGGATCACATCCTCCAAAGGGGAATAGGAAGGAGCGAAGCCTTGATGGAGGACGGAGCAGAGATCGGCCTCCCGAACCAAGGTTTCAGCCTTTTCCAGGGCGGGCTGGTCAGTCGGCCCGGCTTCCAGTGCCGGTGCCGTGATGCCTTCCGTCTGCTGCAGATTGAAGACGTTCGACCAGCGAATGAACGGGATGGAGACCGGAGTCCCTTTTTGGGAGAAGACGACTTTGCCTTCCTGGTCCCGTTTCTCCTGGAACTTATAAAAGATGATTGGGGAGGCCTTCTCGCCTTTCTGGACATTCCCGCCCAGTTCAAGGGACTGGCGGAACGTCATCCAGTAGGGGGAATCGTAGCGAGACGATCCCAAGAGGAGGGCATTGATTCCGCGATAGGATTTCCGCGAGACGAGGTTCTGAGCACTTAGCCACGATTTCCGCCATGGTGCCGTCCCCTGCTTGAGCTGTTCGATAAACCGCTCCGTGATGGCGGCATAGATGTTTTTCACAGAGCCACCTCCTGACGGGCCAGTTCCAGGGCCGCTTCCGCGTCGGGCAACGACATCCCCAACGAAGTGGCCAGCGTTTCCGAGAGGGGACTTCCCTCATGCAGCCCGGAGAAGAGCGGCGTCTGTTCGGGCTCGACCCCGCCGTCGACGTATGCCCAGAAATAGGCATCAAGAATGAAATCGTGCTGATCGTTCATAGCCGGGGCTTCTTTCCCTGGCGGAGCCGTTGCAGCTCCCGCCGCTTTTTCTGGCGGTCGTTCTTGTCCCGGCGGTGAAGGATCACCGCGCGGGAAGCGCGGGCCATCCATTCGATATCCCCCCGCATCCGCTCCAGCTCGTGGACGGAAAAATACTTCGAGGCATTGGGCGGTGGTTCCCCGAGGGGTTTGAGAATCTTCTTGGCGACCAGGATCGGGATTTCATGGGGATAGAATCCCAAATACCACGCCGTCTCCGCGACGGTCAGGCGGGCGGGGGATCGACCGATCAGCGTCAGGAATTGATGTTGTTCCGGATTCATAAAGGGCTCCTTTGCTGCCGGTAATACATCACAATCACGCCTCGGCTCTCCACGCTTATTAGGTCGTTTTTTGGATGACTGTGAGGAAACCTTCTTAGACCTTCTTTCGACTACCGGAGGTCATTCATGGTCCGCATCCCTAGCGGTGTGGGGCAATTGTGCTAAGTTTTCCGCATGGGTGCGCTGATCCAAAAATCAGTGAAGGTGACACCCGAGATGGACCAGTGGATCAAAGAAATGACGGAACAAATAAGATGCTCGGAAAACCACTTCATGGTGGAATCGTTCCAGGGAACGATCGACATGATCGACGATCCGGCGCGGGCCTCTATCCCGCGGATTGTTTGGTTGGCACTCAGTGCCAAGGCGCACAACGCCGCCCCGCCGCCACTACCTGCAAAAGGAGCGGGCGGGATCGGACGCATGATCTGGTGGTAATTTGATTCACACGGAGTCACCCCACGACCGACACAATCGTCCGAACGCAGTCTCGAAAAAAGAGAAGGTGAATTTGCGGGAGGGACCGTTTAAATGCGTCATAACGGCGCGACGCTTCCTCCGTGTCTAATCCAGAGGTCGGGGAGACGGGTTGCGTTGATAGGCGTTAATTCTTATATTGTTATGCTGGCAAACTTTAATTTAGCAGCTAGTAAATGACGGAAATGGACGAGATTCCATATAACTTCGAGCAGTTTCCGAAACGGTTGCAGGCCCGAATCAAGAAGATCGCCACGGAACAGGCCTGTTCGATCGATGAGGCCGTGCAAGGCCTGTGGGGATCGTTTCTGGCCATGGTCGATTCAGGCCAGCCGGAATTGACCGGCTTCGCCAAGATAGTTCAGGACACACGCTATCCTTCTGGGAAAAAGCCTCCGGTCCGCAAAGGCAAAAAGCAGCCGCCTACGAAGCCGAAGGGCAAAAAATAAGACGGCTCTTTGCGGGGTGGACGGTGAGCGTACCCCGGCCCTGCGGTGTCGAACCTACGATCAGATAATCGGCAATCGGGGCGCGGATATACTTCTCCATGGCGTCCCGCAACGGACGGGCTCCGAGATACTTGTCGAAGCCCTTTTGAATGAGAAACGTCAGCACATCCTCCTCGAACCGGATATCATGGCCGCGCTGCGCCAGAAATTTCCGCTCCCGGTCCAGATTGAGCCGGGCAATCTCCAATTGGATCGGATAGGAAAGCTTATTGAAGACCAGCTTGGAACTGATGCGCCCGAGGAACTCGGGCCGAAATGCCGCCGCCACCTGGGCCAGGACATACTTTTCGATCTGAGTGAAATTCAGATGCTTTGCCCGCAGGATGTCGGCGGTGCCGATATTCGAGGTGAAGATGATATAGAACCGGGATAGATCGAAGGTCCGCCCGGTCCCGCACGTCACCCGCCCAGCATCCAAAATCTGCAGGAATACATCGACCACGAATCGGTGCGCCTTCTCGATCTCATCAACCAGGAGGATTCCCTCGGAATGCTGTGAGAGAAGATCCCCCAGCCGTCCGAGGCCACCCTTCTCGTCCCCGATGAAATTCTTGATGGCATCCTCCGACGAGAACTCCGACATATCGAGCCGGAACGGCTCCTCCTGATCGTAAAGGCTTCGGGCCAGCACCCGCGCGAGCTCCGTCTTGCCGACGCCGGTCGGCCCAATAAAGAGGAACGAACCTTTCGGCCTGCCGGGGGTCGCCAGCCCCGATTCACCGATCTTCACCCGCTCGACTACTTCGGGGATAACCCGGTCCTGGCCGCGGATCGCTTCCCGCAGAGTCGGATCCAATGCGCGGAGTCGGTCGATATGCGGAGAAAGAGTCATGGGTTTAGGCGGCCAGGGCCGCTTGGTGGGTCGTATCGACCCAAGACCCGGCAGCCCGAAGCCTCGCCACCACGGTGGGATCATAGGGCTGACCGTCCGTCGTGATCGATCCAACGGGCTTCGGCCCGCTCATCTTCTGAGTGAAGCTGGTAAATGGTAGAACCGTCCGCTGATAGCCTTTCTCACAATGGCGCAGGATGCACTCCGAGCCGTGGTGCCGCTTCTTCAGGTTTCGGAGGACATGCGGTTTAAGGAATGGCTCCTCCCTCTCCTGGTACGATCGTGAGGTCGAAAATCCGTCGCGCTGTCGAGAAACCGTTCGCGAAATCTTCTCCAAGGTCCGCTCCCCGATCCGCTTGGACAAGATCTCCGCGTCCTCCTGATTCGTCTGACAAAAGGCAATCTCGTTGCCGAGGTTATCGACCAGGGTATTCTTGATGTCCCGTCCCAGCGGCGGAACAAACGATCGCTCTGTCTGCGTCGAAAAGATGGCGCAGCCCTTCGCCTCGCGGACCTGATCGACCTGGTTGTGATCGGCCATCCCCAGTTCCGATTTGGTGACGACGCGCTGCCCTTCGTCGGCCCACAGGACGCTCAAGTTCCGCTGGGCCAACTCCTCCTCGTTCAGGTTGAACCGGCTCTTGATATGGGCATACCACGCAATCTTCATCAGCGTGTTGAGGAATCCCCGTTCCGCATCGAATCGTTGCGGGATAGAGCAGCAGAAAATCTTGCCCCGGTCCGTCATCGAGAAATCGACCGTGCTCCTGGGCTGCCCGAAGACCGCCGCCACGTCGGGATGCTGATAAAAGAAGAGAATATTGAGGATCGTCGAGCGGACGCCGGAAAGCTCCTCCTCGGCCAGGGTGAGAAACTTCTCCGTAAAGTGATTGAAATAGACCGCCCCTTCGTCCGTATCCAAGGCGCGGAGGAGATCCATATACTGGTTCATCCGGGGTGGAGAAGTCAGGAAGGCGAAGATCGTCGGCAGGGTTGGGATTTCCCCAAGCAGCCGGACGGCATCGATCGCCATGCCGATATGGAGCTTGGCCTGCTGGGCGAAATGATCCGAAGAACCGCCTTCCCCGACCGCTCCGCGGGCCTGGGCCACATCGGTCAGGAGTTGGGCGTAGCTCGATCCGGGGATGAGGCTGTTTTCCAGCCAATTAAAGACATAGGGCGGTTTCCAATCGAGCGGAGCGTTGTCGGGCCGAATCTGGAGCAGCACCACGTCTTTTTCCCGCCCGAAATGGGCCGCCATCTTCATTAGCATCCGATAAAAGAGGCCCTTCTGGTCGATGCAAAGACCGCCCCAGCCGGGAACGTTGATAAAGAGCTGGGCCATGATGTTGGCGATCCCCGCCGCGGTCTTTCCCGAACCGGTCCTGCCAGTGATGAGCCAATTCCGGCAAAAATCCTCCAGATTCCAGGTCAAGGAACCGAGGCGGACGATCACGTCGGAATCGGTCATCACCTGATCCGGCGACCGCAGGAGCATGGTCGAGAGGGCGGCGGCAGTCCCCGCCGCGATCGCCTGGTCGATGAATCGGTCGGTGAAGAGGGAGGAGCCGACGTATCCGGCTCCGGCGGCCATCCCGATGGTGCCTGCGTTGAGGATGGAATCGGGAATCCGTTTCATGGAGTTGCCTTGGCGGGGATTCGGAGGTACCATCCCCTCCATGAATCGCTTGGCCGAAGAGATGGTGGAGCGGCTGGTCCCGGTGCTGAAAAAGACCCCGGTGACCCGTGCCTACCTGTTTGGTTCGATGGCGCGGGGCGAAGCCGACGAAAAGAGCGACGTCGATGTGCTGGTCGAAGATCCGGAGTTTTCGCTCTCTCTGTTCGACCTCGCGGGGCTGGTTCACGATATGACCGAAGCCTGTGGCCGGAAAGTCGACGTGGTTCCCAGCGACTCGGTCTCGAAATACATCCGTTCCTACGTCGAACACGACAAAGTCCTCTTCTATGAGAGGGCCTAGCGACCGTCCGCGCCTGCAGCGGATGATCGACCAGTGCGGTGTGGTGTCCGATGGCTTGTCCGGGGTGAGCCGCGAGGCGTTCCTCGCCAATAAAATGATTTACGATGCCACCGTCATGCGGCTTTTCACCATCGGCGAGGATGCCTGCAATCTGAGCGAGGCCGCGCAATCGCTGGCTCCGGAGATCGAATGGCATCAGATCCGGGGACTTCGCAACATCATCGCCCACGGCTATTACGAGATCGCCCCGGAACGGATCTGGAAGAGCGCCGTCGAAACACTTCCTTCCTTCCGAAAGGGAATGGAGGAACTCCTGGCCCGAATTCCGTAGGGAGGTGGCGGCGAGGCGCGAGAAGGGGGGATATCGATTCATCGCTGGTCAGGGGCTTTCCGCTTGGCAGAAAGCGTTGATCGCCTGCCCGATGAGAAACGGGATCTGCGGGACGACCGCGTTACCCAGGCCCTTGAGACTGTCCACCCGATGGGGAATCCCATCAGCCACTCGACCCACAGGGGGTTCAACGAGCCACCAGCCGGGGATTGTGTGCGCCCACCTTTCGTAGTCGAGGAAGGCGGCAGACCCATCGCCCGGTAGAATTCGGCGCGGTTCATCCCCGAGCTGGTGCTCCCCGCACAAGGGCGGGGCGTCGGCCACCAATGGACGAACCGGCCGAGAATCGATTTGTGGGGGATGTTTTTGCACGCCTTGGCCGACCCGTCCTTGTAGTCCCGCGCGGTCGGCGTCGGGAAGAGACGGATGAATGTCTGAAGATTCAACCCTCCCTTCCGTCCCTGCGTGCCGGCTCCCGTGCCGCAATTCGCATGCGGGGTGGGGACCATCTTGACGGCGTAGGAGAGGGTCAAGCCCCGATTCTTTGGATTTTCCTGTCCGGGCTGGCTTGCCCGTGGCGTCGGCCACAGCTTCACCCAGGAGTGCAGAGTGTCCGGACGCCCCCGGTGCCGTCCGCTGTTGAACTCGGCGCGCGGCGTCGGCATCATAATGAGGAAATCCCGGGGTGGACGACCACTGCTGCGCTGCGCTTGAGCTTTGGTATTGCTCGCCTCGGGCGTGGGCAATAATCCACGTCCGGTCCCGCCGATGACACGCGCCAACGGCGCAAGCCGGAACGCAATGCCAGAGCAGATCATACCCGAGCGCGGCCAAGCCGCCGACGTACCCTTCGAACGCTTTGCCGCCTTCGGCACTGAGGATCGCTGGTACCTGTTCCATGAGGATCCATGTCGGTTGCAAAAAGCGAACAACTCCCAGGAAGACCGGGAATAAATGCCGGGGGTCGGCAGTTCCACGTTGTGCCCCGGCAACGCTGAAAGGCTGGCAAGGAGGTGAGCCGACAAGGACATCGACCACGATGTCGAAGCCTCGGTGCCGCATCCCTTCGAGCCAGCGAACGAGGTGACGGATGTCGCGGCAGATCGGGACGCCGAAGCGTTCCGTGAGGAGCGTCCGGCAGAACGGTTCCCGCTCGCACTGCCAGGCGAGTTCCCACCCACAGGCATTGAGGCCGATCTCCCAGCCGCCGATTCCCGAGAAGGTCGTGGCATAGCGCATCGTTCCTACGGCCAGACTTGAACCGCCAGGCCCTCCGGTGAATTGACTGGTTGCGCTGCGCGATGGGCGCCCCGAAGAATCAGAAAATATCCATCTCCCTCCCGGTTTCGCTCCACTTTGAGAGAGATGCCCGCCGTCAAGAGGCGGTCCAGCGTGACCGTATCCTCGGCGGAATCGGCTTCAAGACC
>OUNK010000610.1_pt2 | contig 16406 bp, 8 predicted proteins | sample 1755341 | NCBI WGS metagenome assembly OUNK01 (sample SAMEA3914788, study PRJEB12502) | metagenome | biome: forest; material: soil | place: Canada | collected 2011-07-03 | depth 0.1 m | reverse complement strand
AGCCTCGAGCCTGGAATCGCTCTATACAACGTATTCAACATGAGTAACTTCGGTTCGCTCGGCGGCCAGTTGGCCAATGTTGCGGACGCGGGCGGTACTGTCGGGTCGGTCAACAACTTCCTGAACGGACCGAACAACATGGCGGTGGAGAATGGTCTTCGTGTGCAGCGCGGATCGGGAACCTACGATCTCGGTGCACCTCGTTCGACCGAGTTCCAACTGAAGCTGAACTTCTAATCGAAGCAGGCAGTCTGAACGCACAGGGGGAGCCATAATCGGCTCCCCCTGTTCTTTGGGTTCGGTGATGCGTAGGTCATGCGTAATGGAGAGTGCGTTGGGGCACTCCGTGGTGGGTGTTACGGGCGGAGCTGGTATTCGAGCAGGGTGCGGGCGGCAGGAAAAGAAGTAGCCCTGGGCGTACTCGCAGTTCAGCGGTGAGTTGGGCGACGTGGGCTGCGGTCTCGGTGCCTTCGGCGACGACCTCCATGCCGAGGTTGCGGGCCACGCTCATGATGGTCTGTGATCGAGAGGCTGTCGTTGTCGAGGGCGATGCGGGAGCCAAAGTCGTCGATGCTTAAGCGGACGTCGAGTTTCTTGAGTTCGATGAGGACGGTAGCGGCGGGGACGGCAAGGGAGCGGGATCCAGGAGCAACGCTCCTGGTGGTCGAGGGATCGGCGGCAGCTTGCCGCCGACAAGGATCTGCTCGCCAAGATCGACGACCTCCGGCTACACAGTTTGATTGCCCGTTGCTCTCCAATGCCGAGATCGTCTTGGCGGGCTCGTGAGGAGAGCAAAATAGTACATCTTTAAAATGGGCTGAAAGGAATCGTTTTCGCCCATGATAATCCGACATGGCCCGGGGTACGGCCACACTTGAGGATGAGAAGTCGCGAGTAGTGAAGCCGGCGTCAGCAAGAGTGAAGCTGCTGGAGCGAACGCTCCGATCATCTGATCCTCCTTGCGGACATGCAGCTTACAGCGGGTATTGCATCTTGTTCTAGGGGCTTTCTCGGCAAGGACGGGTCGGGACAGAATCTGACCGAGTTCTAGCTTCAGTCCGATCCGGATGCGCCCCGATACCGCGGACGCGTCCTCCCGGTCCTCGCGGATTCGATCTGCTTCGGCGATCAGTTTGCGGCCTTTCTCGTAAAGGGTAAGGCCAGCGTCGGTGAGAGCGGTCGATGGTGGAATGTCGAGGGCAGCGGCAGCGCGCCCGGCGCGGGACCATCACCAAAAGCCAGAACGAGTGATCGCGTCTCCCTCTTGTAGAGGACTGTACAATCGCTGTGTTCGGCCGTTGCTGGTCGAGCTAGGAGGAACGTTGCCGGAATTCATTGACTCGCCACAGCAGTTCGGATCAGCGCGAATGCGTCGCAGACTTCTTCTTCTGCTCGCTGTGATCGTCTTCGGCATCTTCGTCTGTAGCCGGATCGCATTGGCCTACTGGGTTGACCTTCTCTGGTTCGCCTCGCTTGAGTACAGAGAAGTTTTCTGGAAGACGCTGGGGCTGCAGGCAGGCATCTTTGCTGTCTTCACCGTCGTGACGTTCCTCCTTCTGTACGGCGCATTTTCGATGATCAGACGGACACATCAAGCCGATCTGCCGAGTGCTCATGCAATCGTCATCGCAGGACAGCCGGTTAGCCTGTCAGTCAAGCCCGTCCTGCGGTTCATCTCCTTTTGCGTTTCGATCCTCATCGCGGGACTGACCGGCATAGCAATGATGGCGGACTGGCCGACTTTGGCGCTGTTCTGGTATGCCCCGCATGCGACGGGCAGCGTGGTCGACTCGATCTTCGTCAGGCCGCTGAATTTCTTCTTGTTTACCCTGCCTGCATGGCAGCTCATCAATAGCTGGCTCCTAACGCTGTCCCTCACAATCTGTGCCGTTGCGGTTTTGTTCCTCTTCATCACGAGTGGCTCCCGAAGACTCGAGCAGGGACGCATCCGCTATGGCGCATCGCCTTGGCGTGCTCTCTCTCTCTCCGAAGCCATCCTGCTGCTGATCCTCGCAATGACCGTGTATGTCGACCGGTTTCAGCGGTCGCTGGAACATCACACCATATTCGATGGCATCAACTACACCGACGCGCATGTCATGCTCAATGGACTGCTCGTCGTCTGTGCTGCCCTAATCATCGGCGCGAGTTTCGCGGTGGTGAACGCGCTGCGGCAGTCGCGCGGACGATGGCTTGTCGCTGCAGCCCTTCCTGCCGCGTTGTGTTACGGCGTCCTAGGGATCGTTGGCTGGTACGTTGACAGCTTCGTCGTAAAACCGAACGAGCTGGTTCGCGAGCAACCCTACATTGCCCACAACATTCAAATGACCCGGCAAGCCTATGGGCTTGATCGATTCTCGCAGAGCGAGTTTCCCGCCGAGACCACGGTCGATGCCACCGACCCGGCGCACAATCAACCGACTCTGCAAAATATCCGACTGTGGGACTGGCACGCACTGCAGGACACGCTGCGTCAGGTGCAGGAAATCCGCACCTACTACGACTTTCCGGACATCGACATCGATCGCTATAAGATCGACGGAACGATGCGTGAAGTGATGCTTGCAGCACGCGAACTGAACGTCGATAAGCTCCCGGTCAGTAGTCGGAACTGGATCAACGAGAAGCTGATCTACACCCACGGCTACGGAGTGACGATGAACCCGGTCAATGGGTTCACAGCGGAAGGATTGCCGACATTGTTGCTGAGCAACATGCCCGTCCAGAGCACGGTGCCTGATCTCACGGTCACGCGCCCGGAGATTTATTTCGGGGAATTGACCGACACCGACGTGTACGTCAAGACCAGGCAGCAGGAGTTCGATTACCCGCAAGGCCAGAGCAACAATCTCACGTCCTACCAAGGTACCGGCGGCATTGTGTTGGGCGGTTTTCTGCGGCGCGTCCTGCTCGCAATCGACCTGGGTGATCTCGGAACCTTGCCGTTCAGTGATGACATCAACGCGCAGAGCCGATTGCTGATGCGGCGAAACATCCGCGAGCGCGTAGCCAAGCTCGCGCCCTTCCTCACGATCGATCAGGACCCCTACATGGTGGTGGGCGATGATGGCCGCCTCTCCTGGGTCATGGACGGGTTCACCGTCTCCAACAGCTATCCGTATTCGTCCCATTACAACCTCGCCGGTAGCCCCATCAACTACATGCGCAACAGTGTCAAAGTGGTTGTGGACGCTTACAACGGAACCACGACTTTCTACGTCTTTGACCCTGAGGACCCGATCCTCGCGGTGTATCGGCGCATCTTCCCCAGTCTGTTCAAGGATCGTGCTGCGATGCCAGCGGACCTGCGCAGACACATGCGCTATCCCGAGGCCCTGTTCAATGTGCAGTCGGAGGTCTATGGCCTGTATCACATGACGAATCCGGAGGTTTTCTTCAATCGCGAGGATCTATGGACGGTCGCCACTGAAACCGGGACCGATGAGAACGGCCAGCAAACGGTCCATTCGATGCCGCCGAACTTCGTCTTGATGAAGCTGCCGGAAGGAGCTGCCGAGGAGTTTGTGGAGATCATGCCGTTCACCCCGGCCAACCGAAACAATCTGATCGGATGGATAGCCGGGCGCTGTGATGGCGCAAACTACGGAACCGCGGTCGTCTACAACTTTCCTAAAACAAGGCTCATTGACGGTCCGCAACAAATTGAGTCGCGCATCGATCAGAACGCGCAGCTTTCAGGACAACTGACGCTGTGGAATCAACAAGGCTCGCACGTGCTACGCGGAAGCCTGCTCGTCATCCCATCTGGGCGGGCGCTTCTGTATGCAGAGCCGATCTACCTTCAGGCGCAACAGAGCCCCATGCCGGAGTTGCGACTGGTCGTACTCGCGCTGCAAGACAAATTGGCATACGGCACTACCTTTCAGGCAGCGCTCACGTCCCTTTTCGGCGGGCAGGTGTCATCGCTGAATTCCAGCGATGCGCTTCAAGCTGCACCGGTAGCCCAACGGATGGCCGCACCTGCGACAAAGATCAATGTCCTTATTGCGGAAGCTAGCAAAGACTTTGCCGACTACCAACGCCTGACGGCAGCGGGCAAGCTGAGCGAAGCTGGTCAAAAGCTTGATTCGCTAAAAGGCATACTCGACCAACTCAATGCACATGGGAACTAGAGCGCTTTGATTCAATCAATCACTCGGCGTATCGCCCGCAGCTTCTGGTGCAGGTGACGGTATGCGTTTTTATCAGTAGCAAAATGGGATGATTGTCGACAACCTTTCCGTTACTCGTGACCAGACAACGACAAGCAAGGTGCGGTTTGTCTGTGATCCGCCCGCACTTCGGACTATTCGTAACGTAGGGCAACCATCGGATCTGTTTTCATCGCCTTTCGGGCGGGCACGTAACAGGCCATGAGTGATACTGATACTAGAAGAAGAGACACTCCAGCAAATGTAATGGGGTCTGTTGGCTGCACTCCATACAGGAACCGCGTCATGAGGCGAGTTGCGGCTAGAGCCGCGATCAGGCCGATCGCGATTCCTGCGAGAATGAGGCGCGTCGCCTGCCGAAGAACCATGACGAAGATCTGTGCGCGTTGCGCCCCGAGCGCCATACGAACGCCGATTTCCGGGGTCCGCTGCATGACCGAATACGAGATCACGCCGTACATGCCGATGGAAGCCAGCATAAGCGCTAGCACTCCAAAGGAGCCGACCAGAAGCATCGAGAATCGATCGGCGGTCGTGGAATTATCAACCAGGGCTGTGAGTGTCACAAACTTCGCGATGGGCAGGTCCGGATCAACGGCACGAACCTCCTGCCGCACGCTTTCCAGGATCGCAGCTGAATCCGCCTTGCTGCGTACTGCGTATTGCATCGACTGCATCGAAGGCCAGACTTTGATCTCATTCTGTGTATAGGGCACGAACATCTCGGGATCGGGCCGTTCACGCAGCGAGGCGTGTTTGATATCAGCAACCACGCCAACGATTATTCTTGCGGGAATCTTCGTCGTTGCGACACCCACCTGCTTGCCGATCGGATCTTCGCCCGGAAAATACTTCTTGGCCATACCGCTGGTGATGATGGTTACGGGCACGGATTTGAGCGTATCCGCTTCACTGAAGTCCCGTCCGCGAAGCAACGTTGTTCCGATCGTCTTGAAGTAGCCTGGCGAAGCAAAGGAGTAATTCGCATAGGCCTGCTCAGAGCGTTTCGTAATTGGATGCTCCGGAATGCGGATCGCCGTGCCGTCCGGCTCACCGCCCATAGGAACGACGGAAGCAAACCCAGCGCTCTGCACGGTCGAAATTGAATGGAGCCGCAATAGAACCTGTTGATAGACCTGTTCCATCCGCACTGAATCGGCATACTTAGCGATGGGCAAAGGCAACTCGAAGGTGACAACGCGGGCTGCATCGAACCCGGCACTCGAACGAAGCATGGAGTAGAAGGTTCTCACCAGCAACCCGGCTGCAATTACAAGCACGAGCGCCATCGCGACCTGAACGATCAGAAGAGCATTGCGAATTCGTGGCGCGGTCGTACTGCCACCGGAGCGCTGTCCTCCTTCCTTCAGTGCCTCGACCATATTCATGCGCGTAGCGCCCATGGCCGGTGCGAGACCAAAGAGTACTCCGGTAAACAGCGTGACCCCCAACGCATAAGCGATCACCCGCAGGTCAAGTCCGGTTTCGTGAAGGTGCGGGATGCTGTCTGGGCCAAAGTGTTTCACCAGATAGATATTTGCCTCGCCCAAGAAAATCCCAATCAATCCGCCGACCAAGGCCAAGAGGAGAGATTCGGTCATAAGCTGCCGAACCAAACGACTGCGGCGCGCACCCAACGCTCCACGCAGGGTGAGTTCCCGGCGCCGTCCCACGGAACGATTCAGCGTCAACCCGGCGACATTGGCGCAGGTAATTAACAGCACCGCACTCACTGCCCCAAGGAGTAACAGCAAGGGAGTCCGGGCATCCGCTTCGGATTGTTGCGCTAAGGGGACTGCGCGGGTAAACCAGTCTTTCTCCTGCGGTAACTGGTCTTCCAAACGCCTTTCGGAAACTTTTAAGTCTTGCTCCAAGCGACCAGCAGGAAAGCCCGTCTTGAGCTGCCCGATGACTCCCAACTCATTCGCTCCGGTGGGAGCCGCGGGGAGTGCCAGCGGCACCCAGAGCTGCGTCTCTTTGGGAAGATCGAGGAGGGGAGGGATGCCTTCCTGATTCGGAAAGGTGAAACTTGCTGGCATGACTCCGATCACAGTATAAGGATCGCCATTCAAGTCCAACGTCCTGCCAACAATGGCGGCATCGCCGCCGAATCGGCTGCGCCAAAGGCGGTTGCTCAAGACAGCCACATGCTCATGGCCTAACTGATCTTCCTCCGTGGTGAAGGTACGCCCCAGCGACGGGGATACGCCCAAGGCAGGGAAGAATCCGGCGGATGCGCGAATCCCTTCGAGAAGTTCCGGGCTGCTTGTGCCGGTGAGGTTGAAGGAGGCCTTCTCGAAGGCGCCCAGGTTTTGAAATGCGGTTTCCGTGCGGGCTAGGATGCTGTACTCGCCCGGCGCCCAGGGCATGTCTCCAATTCCGTCGAGCGGACCCTCACGCCAGAGCATCATGACCCGGTCGGCATTCGGATAGGGCAGCGGCTTGAGCAGGATCGTATTGACCAGGCTGAACACGGAGGTGCTTGCACCGATGCCGAGGGCAAGTGTGAGTGCGGCAATGATGAAGAAGCCGGGGTTCTTACGCATGGCATGAAAGCTGTATCGGACATCCTGGACCGTGGTTTCGAGGGAGCTGATGCCGCGAGCCTCGCGACAGGCTTCCTTTACCTGCTCCTGCCCACCAAACGCGAGGCGGGCTCGTCGCATGGCCTCCTTCTCGCTCATACCGGAACGCTTGTACTTTTCGACCTCATGGTCGAAATGAAAGCGAAGCTCCTCGCTCAACTCCAGTTCCACAACGCTCTTCCGAAATAAGGCACGGAGACGAAAACGCAGATCATGCAGCATGGCGCGACCTCACACACTCTCGAGAACTTGGGCAACTGCTGCGGTCAGTTTTTGCCAACTGTCCGTTTCCGCTTCAAGCTGATTTTTGCCGCTTCGGGTAAGTTCGTAGTATTTCGCGCGACGATTGTTCTCGGATGTTCCCCACTGGGCCTTGATCCAGCCTCGCCGTTCTAGCCGGTGGAGCGCCGGATACAAAGAGCCCTGCTGAATCTTGAGAACGTCGCTCGACACCTGTTGCACCCGCTCGGAAATGGCCCACCCATGCTGAGGTCCGAGCGCCAGCGTGCTCAAAATGAGCAGGTCCAGCGTGCCCTGCGGAAGATCAATATGTCGATCCGTCATCGTCTCCCCTTCAACTTCTACAGGTGTTGTATAACCTCCACTGTAGAAGCGCAAGGGGTAAGTTGTATTTCTCGGAAGCCCCGCATGTAGATCGCGTTTTCGTATCGGCGAGCCTTCGGTTCGGGACGGGTTGAAGTATGAGCCGTCTCCTTGAGGTGGCGCCCCTCCCCAGCTGCCCATAAATGGACAAGATCAACCGATTTTGAACACTGTCCTCTTGTCGACGCCCGATCTGCAAGTGGTAACTGTTTGAGCATGCGATGTTTACCATTATCGTCAAGTGGCACGCCGCGTGCTTTCGGTTGGCGACAACTATATGGCCCGGGAGCTATGTATGTTCATGCTGATTCAAGACCTTCGATATGAGCGACCGGGGAGAAGCGGATTGAATTCCGTTAGTTGGGTTTGGTGAGGTTCCGTGCGAACTGCCAGCAATGCGCCTTCGCGCAGCTTGGAAGAGACATCAACTGAAGTCGTCGCTTTCTTCAACAGATGAGAACGCCGCTCGCGGTCCGCAGCCTGGTGATCCTGCATGACCAAGCCCGCACGAAATTGTCCGAGCCGTACCAGTTGCCTGCCTGTCAGCAACCACAATGGACGAGCCGTTTACGGAACTGGTCGAGCCGGGACGTTTCTAGAAACGGAGCGCCGTATGCAGCGTCATGGTGCGGTTCGCGGCAGTGGTGCTCAGGAAATTATTGGACGAGGCGATTGGCTCTCCGAAGAAGGGCGAGCTCAGCACACCGATCGGCTGCGCTGGGCTAACAGAGTTGGTTAGGTTCTGCACCTCCAGCGAAAACACCAGCGCATAGCGCGGATCCGGAAGCGCTGCGTGCTTTCTGGGCATGGACGACATAGGCGGCGGAGCTTCCGGATCGGTCTGCCGCGTGCCGAAGTTCCAGGTCTCGCTCGCCTGTAGCTGCAAGGAGACAAACGGTCCCGCCGAGCGACCGTAGTTCACTGGAATGATCTTCTCGCCCGGCTGCGGGTTGAGATCGAAATTGCCGTAGACCGTGTGCGCGACATCGGCCGGCTGCGAGGCTGATGTCGCGAACGATGGGCGATCGTTATAAATTGTGTCGCCGTTGTTATCCGACCCGGTAGTGATATTGAAGGGCTCGCCGGCGCGGGTGGTCAGAAATAATCCAGTGCGCAGGCCCCACTTCAGGCCTGCATTCATGCCTACGTAGGCAGCCTGGTGCCGGTCCGATTGACTGCGGCCGTAGTCCTGGTGGATGTCGTAGCTGTTGGAGGCGAAGTTGGTCGCGCCAAAGGTGTCGGAGTTTTGGCGCTTGAAGTTGAAGTGGCCCCACACAGTGATATTGCTGTTGACCTTTACCCGCGGATCTATGTAGAGCCAGTTCCCACGGCCCTCGGCGCCGGAGGAGAACTCGTAGATATTGCCCGCCACCGCGCCGTAAGGACGCGTGCCGTCGGCGCGCGGGGCGTTGGCGTTGATCGATACCCATTGATGCTCTTGCACCTTGTTCAGGTAGGTCGCCGAGATCGAGCCGCGCTTGCCCAGATTGAACTCCGCGCTCGCGCCCGAATCAATTTCGTATTCGGAGCGGAAGCCGGGAGCCACGCGGTAAATGGTTGGAGCCCCTAACTGCGATGCGGGCGGAGTGTCGTTCACGAAGAAATTCGGATTGGTGACTGTATATGTTTGCTGCACCTTGGGATTGTTTTGTCGCACGGCGATCATCAGGTCCGCAATCGGGAAGCGGTCGTAGAAAATGCCCGATCCGATGCGCAGCACTACGGTCGCAGGCTTCTTGTCGGTGTGGTGCAATGCCCACGCCAGGCCGAAGTGCGGCGAGGGATCGGCGTGATCGGGGATCGCTGACTGTGATTCGAACCGGAGGCCGAGGTCTACGCTCACTTCCCTGCGCAGCTTCCACTCGTCCTCGGCCCACAGTGCGACATCGCCGGTGATCGCGCAGAAATTCGCCTTACCCGTCGTCAGTTGAAATTGCGATGCGCTCGGCGTGCCCAGCACTGACGCCTGATAACTGGCCAGATTCGTGAAGGTGAACGTCCCATTGAAGCCTGCCGTCGATAGATTGGCATCGCGGTAGAGACGGTACCGGACGCCCGCCCGGATGACGTGCTTACCGTGCTCATAGGCCCCGTTCTCCTGAAATTCGAACTGATCCTGGTTATCGTGATCCGTCTGTGAGGGACTTCCGCCCCCGCTGCCTGTGCCTTGTACCATGATCGTGGGCGATGTGGTAACGGGGTTCTGGTCCGTGCGCGTGCCAATCCATTCAAATCGGGAGTCCATCTCCGCGTTCGCGCCGATGATCTGTGTGTCGCGCAGTTGCAGCGTCTGCGTGGTCACGGTCGAGTTATAGGATTCGCTGGGCAGAACGAACTGGCTCAGTCCGCCGTTAACCTGACCCGCGCGATCGAACTCGTATCGTCCGGTGAACGTGTTGTTGGTCGACCACTGCCGGTCCAGCCGAACGCTATATTGTCCGGTGGTCGTGGGGTCGGGCACGGACTCGGAGAGTCCATAGATGCTGCCCGCGCTGTTGACCGACTGTGCATTGATGATCGCGTTGTTCTGTTGGTCGTAGTAATCGGCGCTCAGGAAGAGCGACGTATTCTTGTCGAGCGGCCCGCTCACGTTGCCGACCGTATGCACGCGATAGTATCCAGGTTCGGACTGGTGCAGAAATGGATTTTGCGAATTGAGGCTGGAAGGATCGCCATACACGTCCACCGAGCCGTGCATCCTGGCAGTGCCAGGCTTGGTGAAAATCTCGATGCGCCCCATGCCCAGCGAGTCATACTCGGCCGAGAACGGATTCTGGTCGATCTTAACCTCGCTTATTGCGCTCTTCGGCGGGAAGTTCCCGCCCGAGAATCCGTCGACATAGATCTGCGGCGGGTTCGAGCCGTCGCCCCCCGCCAGAGCCAGCAACTGCTGCTGGAACGTCGCGTCATCATCGGAAAGCGTAGCGAGTGCGCCGTCCTTGAGGTCGAGCATGTCCTTGTTAGCATCCTCGGAGGTGCTCATCTGGTTGGCGTCGCCGCTGACTTCGACAAATGTCTGAGTGGTGGCGATGATTAGCGGCACATTGACGCTCACAGGCGTTGCACCGACGCGGACTTCCTTGAAGAAAGGATCGAACCCGGGAGCGGTGATGACCATGTCATATGTTCCGGGCAGCACCGGCAACGAAAAACGGCCGCTCGCATTGGTGACGAGGTCACGCGTGAGCGATCCGTCCGTTGCGGCGATGTGCACCGCAGCCCGCTGTACGAGCGCACCTGATGGGTCGGTGACGACACCGCTGAATGACATCGATTTTGTTGTTTTCGGGCTGGGAGTTTCAGCGGTCGCTCCTGACGAAGCCGCGGCCGCCGTCAGACTCCATCCCCTGCTCGCGTCCAACAGCAAGCATGCCATTACGTTGTCATCAGCTTCCAGCTTGAAATCATGCAGCTGCTGCGTGCCGATGGTCGCACTACCAGAGGTCCACGTGAAACCATTCGCGCTGGCAAGGAGTTGGTGCTCGCTGATGCTCACACGTCGAAACGCGAAGCTCCTGTCAGCTCTGCTTAGTGCTGTACGCTTGCCTTCTGATGAAGGCGAGCTCCCATGGATCATCGCCATGTTCGTACTGCGGACCGTGCCGGAAACCGGCATGTCGTTGGGACCAGTGCAACTGTCTGCGCCCGGAGCAGGAGGTAATCCAGTAACAAGTGCCAAAGCGAAAAAGACGATTGTCTGGTCAACCATTAGGGTGCATTGCCTCACTGTTCCCGCATCAGCTTGGATGGATCGGCGGCGAGCGCTTGCATGGCTGGAATGGCAGACGCTGCAACGCCGAGCAGCGCCATGGTCAGCACCGCGCCGCCCACCACCACAGGATCGCGCGGATCCGCCTGATACACGATCCGCCCCAGGAGCCCGCTGGCGAAGACGCCGGCTAGCAACCCCAAGATCGATCCCACGCCAAGCAGGACGATGGGGCGCCCTACCGCCGCGCGCATTACTTGCGTCTTGCGGGCTCCCAAAGCGATGCGAATACCCAGTTCCTTCATCCGTAGGCTCACGGTATAGGCCGCCATGCCGAAAATGCCCGTCACCGCCAGCATCGCCGCCAGCAGGCCCATAACGCCCAGTGCCACGGTCGCCGCCCGTGCGGGAAACAACACGTCCCCCAGCGCATCCGGCCAGCTCTCGAGCCACATGGGCACGTTCGGCTCGATGCCGCTCAGCGTGCGTTCGAGTGCCGCCGCAATTTCGTTTGACGGCCGCCTCGACCGCACCACGAAGACCGCCTCGGTGTCCTCGCTTTGCGACGACGGCAGATACAGCGCGGCCTGCGGTGACTCGGTCAGATCGTGGTACTTGCCGTCCTCCGCTACGCCCACCACTACCGTCAGGTTGCCATTCAGAATAAAGCTCTCTCTGATCGCCGGCATCTCGCCCCACATCTTTCGCGCGAAGGTTTCGTTCACGATCGCCACATACGGCGTCTGCGTGGTGTCGTGCCAAGAGACGTCTCGCCCGCTCAGCAGCCGGGTGCCCGCAGCCTTCAGGTATCCCGGCGACATCCCGTACAGCCGTGTCTCCAGCACAGCGTTGTCCAGGGTAAACTCGGTCGTTCCCGGCCGGTAGATTGGAATTCCCTTTGACCCGCCGGCCATCGGCGTCGCGTTGATCGTACCCACCGCCGTCACCCCGGGGATGCTCGAGGCGACGCAGAGCATCGCCTTCTGCTTCTCGAGCGCCAGGTCGCCAGCCAGTCCCGCCTGACTCAGGTCCATATCGGCCAGCATCACTCCCTGCGGCTGGATCCCCAGCGGCGTATGCAGCGCGCGCACCATTCCCCGCACCGCTACCAGCGAGGCCGTTAGCAGCAGCGTGCAGATTGCAATTTGCGCGCCCAGCAACAGGTCCCGGAGGGCAAGCCGGGGCAGATGCAGGGCATCCGCCGGGCTGCTCGTCATCATCTGCAGCGGGCTGCTCTGCCACACCTGTCGCGCCAGAACCATCCCAAACAGAAGCGCGCTTCCCAGAGTCAAGATCAGGCCCGCCAGGTATACCCGCGCATCCACGCTGATCTCCAGATGGCCAAAGCCTGGATGCCACCGGTTCAGCGCGCCCAGCAGCAGGTCCGCGCTTACCAACCCCGCTGCGCCGCCCATCAGCGAGACCAGTGCGGCCTCGGTCAGCAGTTGGCGCACCAGACGCCGGCGGCTCGATCCAAGGGCCACACGGAGCGCCAGTTCCCTGCCGCGATCCGCCGCGCGCGCCGCGAACAGACTGGCCAGGTTCGCGCATGCCGCCGCCAGCCCCAGCAGCGCGAGCGTGCTTACGCTGTAAAGAAATCCGCGAATCACGTCGCCTTCGTCGCCGATGAGTCCCGGATGAATCAGGCGCACCGCCTGTCCCTTGTCGGTCTCCGGGTACTCCTTCGCCAGCTCGGCCTCGATCGCATTAAGGTCTTCGGTCGCCTGCTGCGGCGACACGCCCGGCTTCATCCGACCAATCACCGTCAGGAGCCATGTCCGGCTATGCAGATAATCCGTCCCCGCCTCCACCTGCTGCTCGTTCGCCATCGGGATCCAGTAGTCCGGCCACACAAACCGCTCCGTGCCGTGGAACTTCGCCGATGCCACGCCGATCACCGTAAAGGGATGCTTGTTGAGCTCGACGGTCGTCCCGACTATGCCCCCATCGGCATGAAACGCGGTTCGCCACACTTCATCGCTCAACACCACGTACGGCATAGAATCGGGGCCTTGCTCGTCCGCCGCGTGGAAGAACCGCCCCAACTCCGGCTGCGCCCCCAGCAGATCGAAATAGTTGCTGGTGACCTCATCTCCGGAGACTCTCGTCACCGCATTTCGCCAGCTCAGTCCAGCATGAGAATATCCATAGATTGCGGCCATGTCGCTGAAGCTGGTGTTGCGCCGTCGGAAGTCCCGAAACGTGGGATACGATGTCGTCAGGAGCCTTCCACTCATCCACGGCCGGTGACGCAACTGATATAGGTTCTGTGGGGCGCTCACATCGAGCGGTTGCAGCAGCACCGCATTCAACACTCCGAAGACGACGACGTTGGTGCCAATTCCCAGCATCAGAGTGATCAGGGCGACAACGGTGAACGTGGGAGACTTACGCAGCATGCGCAGCGAATAGCGAAGATCTAGTAGCAGGTTCTCCAGAAAGGGCAGGCCCTCTTCGGCGTGGTAGTCTTCCCGAATCGCCTCCACAGGCCCGAACTTCAGACGGGCGTGGCGACGGCCTTCCTCCGGGGTCATGCCAGCGCAAATGTTTTCTTCAGTCAGGATCGCTATATGCGATTCGATCTCTTCTCTGAGCCGTTGATCGCCGCGGCGCCTGGTCGTGAAGTTGAGAAGACGGGTGAATAACCGTTTGAGGTCTCTCATGCCAGGTCTTGCGCCTTCACTTCAAAAAAGCGTGCGATGATTGCCGCTGTTTGCTCCCAATCGCGTTTTTCGGTTTCCAGTAATTTGTATCCCGCACGCGTCAGCCGATAAAAGCGCGCTCGGCGGTTGTTTTCCGATGGACCCCACTCCGACTCGATGGCACCGTCCTGCTCCAATCTCAGCAAGACGGGATAGAGCGTTCCCTGATTCACCGAAAGCAGGTCGCTGCTGATCTGCTCGATACGTCGGGCGATGCCATAGCCGTGCAACGGCCCCAGCACATCGAGAGTCTTCAGGACCATTAAGGTCAACGTTCCTTGCTGGACATCCTTCTTCTGTTTCATGTTGCTTTCCCCGTCTGACGGTCCACTGGCTTACCAACAGGAGAATGCCACGACTCCACTGGGAAAGCAACAGGTAATTTAGATAATCTTTCCGATTGAAGCAGAATGGACTCAGCGGCAGCCTCAGTTCACGAGTTTGGGAGGCAAGCCTTGCGCCCTCGGCATATTCGCACTATCCACGGTGCGAATCGGCAGTCCTAAGATAGAGGCGGGATCGAACCGCCCGACGCCGGCCTTTTCAGGGCCTCGCAATCCCAGCTAAGCAGTCTGGAATCAGCGGAAACGATTGATGCGATTAGCGTTGCGGTTCCTCGATTTAGGATTGTTTAGGACAGCCTGGGGTGATCTCGACAGTACGATGGTCGCGTATCGGTCGTGAAGTCAGAGCCCTCTCACCTCTTTTTGCCACATGCCGAACCCAATGAGGGTCCCATACCCAAGGCAACCGTAATCTGACATGTTAGCGAGAGATCTGTAGCTGTAAGTCATTTTCAACTGAACCGAAAGTTGGTTTGCTTTAAACAACTGTAGTTTTTGGCCGCCGGAGATCCGATATGAGCGAAAGACATCTTGGAAGCGACTCGCCACCTGTGAATCGCACCTTTTCGAAGGATCGGTGGATAGCCGAGGATGCCTTGAAGGAGACAAATCTGCCTAGCAGGGTTTCGTTCTACAACGTAACACCAACTGTCCCGAACCGTTTGGTCGGCCAGTTGCCGAGTGCCGATCAGATCGCACCGCTTTTGGCGGGTATAGATTGATCAAGGAATGATGGTTGAGAGAGCCACAATGCAAAACTCTCACAGCTGTGCGAGTCTTGTGGACCCACGACGCGTTGGTTCTGTCTCAAGAATTTTGCCAACTATGGCGTTCCGCAGAAGCCCTGCGGGATAAATTGCACGATCGTATTGAAAGGGAAGCTGATGGTGTCAACAACACAACCTCCCGCGAAGCTCGCATCGAGCACGAAAGATGCGCAGAACGCGTCAGGTCTGCTTTCTTCCGACTCGGTGCTCCGTATTCTGCGGTTGATTCTCGCGGGAGCCCCTTTGCCAGAAGTGCTCACAATCATCGCTCAACTGGTTGAATCTCCGGGCGACGGCACGTTGTGCACCATCTGGCTCCCACATGAGGACGGGAAGCAGCTTTATTGTGCGGCAGCGCCGAGCCTTCCAGGATTTATCGCTGACGCAGGATCGATGACGATCGGTCCAAAGGGTGGATCCTGTGGCACAGCCGTCTATCGGAAGGAACCGGTCTATGTAAATGACATTCTCACTGATCCCGTCTGGGATCACTATCGTCACAGGCTCTTGCCTTTTGGAATTCGAGCGGTGTGGTCGCGGCCGTTGTTTACGAGCGCAGGTCGAATCCTCGGGACGTTCGCCATTCATTACCGTGAACCGCGTAGCCCTGATGCCGCCGATCTACAGCTCATCGAGAATGCCAGCCACATCGCGGGAATCGCAATTGAGCGCCACCTCAATGAGGAAAGCCTACTGCTCGAACGCGATCGACTACACCTGCTTCTGGAAATCACGAACAGTATGACCTCGAAGCTAGATCTCCGTCGTTTGGTGGAGACACTCTCCACGAATCTGCTGAGAGTCACGCAGTGCGACTTTTGCGCTCTCCTTCTGCCGGATGCAGATAATCTGCAACTGCGCGCAACCATTCTTTACAATCCCGCAGGCCGAGGCTCCATCGTCGACGGAACGAAGGTTCCGCTGAAAGGATCGACCTGTGGCAAAGCCTTTCTCACCGGCAAGAATCAACATATCAATAGGCTCGAAGACCTCAGGGATGACCCCGACACCTATGGCAGTCGCGAAGGACGACACTTCTTCGAGCGAGTGCTGGCAGAAGGCTTAAAATCCGGATGCGAACTCCCGCTTGTAGGTCGAAAGGGAGTCGTTGGCGTTTTGGGAGCATTTAGTCGCTCGGAGAGGGCATTCTCCGAAGATGGATTTGCCTTTCTGGAACAAGTCACCCGCCAGGTAGCCGTTGCTGTTGAAAATGCATTGGAGTTTGAAAAGGCAACGGAAGACCGAGTCAGCGAGAAGAAGCGCAGACTGTACCTCGAAGAGGAAATCCGGGCTGAATTTGGGGCAATCGTCGGTGACAGCCCCGCCTTAAAGAGCGCCTTGCATCTGGTATCAGTAGTCGCGCCTACGGCATCGAGCGTGATGGTTCAGGGGGAAACAGGTACCGGGAAAGAACTGATTGCACGAGCCATTCACAATCTGAGCGATCGTAGGGAGCGGGCCTTCGTCAAATTGAATTGCGCCGCGATCCCGCTTGGGCTCCTCGAAAGTGAGCTGTTCGGACAT
>OUNK010000001.1_pt1 | contig 16426 bp, 21 predicted proteins | sample 1755341 | NCBI WGS metagenome assembly OUNK01 (sample SAMEA3914788, study PRJEB12502) | metagenome | biome: forest; material: soil | place: Canada | collected 2011-07-03 | depth 0.1 m | reverse complement strand
AAAGGGGCAGCCGCCTCCCCGCTGGAGCCCCCGGAGGTCAAGGTGGAGACGCCGCAGGCGTTCTACCTTGACGGTAGGGGGCGAAGCATAGCGGCGGGGGTGCCTTCGGCCGCTCTGAGGCCCTCGACTATCGAGGCGTCCTGTCGTATAATCAGGCGATGCCTCAGAAGAAGAATCCCATTGCCGTTGCGCTCGGCCGGTTGGCCGCGGGGAAGCCGAAGCGCTTTACGGAAGAAGAAAAGAAGCTACGAGGAGATCGGCTCCGGCAGTTTCACTCGAGTCTCTCCCCAGAGGAACGGCAGCGCCGCCGGGAGGCGTCTAAGGCTGCGCGATCTCCAGGGAAGACTCTTTGATTGGCCGGGAAGCGTGTTACTCGATCAGACGTTGTCCTTGTTTCGGATCAAAACCGTATCGATCTCCCAAGTCGTGTTCTCCTGGCAGGCGAGGGTTATGCAATCAAGGACGATTCTGCCGGGCGCGTTTTCAGTAAGGCGGGGAATGCCGATTACCATAACCGTATAACCCGGGCGTTTTTCCGGATCATCTAAGGGATATCCCGCGCCCACCGGATGTGACACGAGGATCTGTTTCAAGGTCGGATCGACGACGACGGCGTCGAGTTTTTCCGCCAACTTGTCGAACGCATACAGCTCCGGTTTCAGAATTCGCATGGCGTCGTCTCTCATTTTTAGCGAGAACGCGCACCAACAAGAAAATACGGCGGACCATTTGCAGCCGATGGCCTTGAGCTGCTCCCGATGCGGGTAAGTCTTGATCTTCTTATCAATCTGAAAGGCACGAGGATTCTTGATCGTCCACTGTGCCAGGGCTTCGTCCGCCGGGATGACTTCGATTTCGGCGCTGTGCTCTTTGAGTTTTGCGACGACCGATGCGGAGCTGGTTGTCCAGGCTTCGAGTCTTCTCTGGAATGGATCAAACTCCCTCGGCGTCAGCAACTCCCGGCGGCACTTACTGGCGTACAGCACGTCGTTAAATTTGTGATCGCAAAAGATCGCCCATTTGGTCGGGGTAGCGGGGGTCTTCGTATTGGCTGCTTGAACCGGAGTAATGGCCGTAGTTTCGCTGGGGATGGGAGCGGTAGAAGTAGTCATAGGTAGGGGATAGGTTTGATTCGGTCCGGGTCAACGGTTTTGTTTGAAGTTTTTTGGCATTTTAGCGGAAGACGATCAGGAGGATGAGGAGCACTGCGCTCATCGAGAGAAAGAGGGTCTGTTCGGCGTAAAAAACGAAATCGTCGTCGAGGGGATCGTAAGGTTCCCTGATCCAGTCAATTTTCTTGGTGGGCTTTTTCATGGATGTTCGATTTTAACAACATAACCGCTTATGTTCTGATTTGCAAGTCTAGTTCGTGTTCGATTTTCGATTAAAGCGGCGTAGCGTCCTCACTTCATGCGGACTGCTTTGATTGTGGGGGTTCTTTGCGTGGCGGCCTTGCTCATCGGCGGGACGTGCTGGCGCCAGCACCAGCTCGAGGATTACCGGGCTGGGATTTCGGCGGTCCTAGCCCGGCGGGTCGAACTGCGGTCCCAATTCTTGTCCGCCGGCCACCGGCCAATGACAAAGGCGTACGTCGAAGCCCTCAAAGAGGTCGACACCTCGGCATGTCCGCCTCGATTCAAGCTGGCATGGCTGGGATATGTTCATGCCTGGGAACGGCGAACGGATAGCACGGAGGCGATTTACGGCGTCACCTCTTTCGCCGAGGGATTTACTGAAGGTGATTTTAAGCCTCTGCTGCATGAAATGGATAAGCTCAATACAAACGAGGCTTGGTACGTCTGCCAACAAATCGCGGTGTTGTACGGCGTAAATACCAACGAGACGAACTAACGGGCACCGGCCTTAGTCTCCGCTGTACTCTGTCGCCGGTTTTGCTAGTTTGCGGTGGTGAAAATTCTCTCGGTTGCTGATCTTCACGGTCGAAAGGGCTGGTATGCCTGGCTCCTGGAGCAGATTCCCGACTTCGATCTGGTGGCGCTCCCCGGCGATTTCGTTGAGCTTTACTCGCAATGCCCGGACGAGGAGCAGCGATTCGTTTTGGCATGGTTCACTCAGGCTGCCTCGCTGGGAGTTCCCTTAGCATGGTGCTCGGGAAACCATGATGGCCGCTGGGTGGAAGGGCTTCGTGGCCCAAATCGCACCGGCGACGGGGAGACGAAGGCGCTTACGGCGGGGGACGGTACTCCCTTCGTCGTGACCTGTCTCCCCTATGTGGGGGATCCTGCCCGCATCGAGGCTCTTATCGCGAGGGGTGCCGAGGAGCGGCGGGCTCATGGCGGCCTCTGGGGCGTCCTGCACCATCGCCCGCCGACGGGCCTGCCCATTTCGCGAGAGATCGTCGATTCGGGCGATCCATCTCTCGGACCCCTGATTGAGCAATATCAGCCTGATCTCGTCCTTTGCGGCCATGTCCACGAAGCGCCCTTTCAGGGGACGTTCTGGGCTCAGCTGGGCCGTTCGATCTGTTTCAACGCGGGCTTTAAGCCTGACGCTGCATTTCCCGCCCATATCGAAATCGATACCAAGGCTGGGACAGCGACCTTCCGATACGAGAATGAGGAGCGGGAGCACATATCGGAGTCGGTGAATCTGAGGAAGCTGGCGTGACACCCCCGCCCATTATCGATCTCGACGATGGGCGGGCGCTCGCTTCAAAGCCATCTACCGCGCTCTCGGCTGAGGCTTCCGCCTCGGCGACGGCCCAGGAACCTCTAACGGCCCATAGGGCATCGGGAAGTTGGGTCATTCGACTACATCTAGGAATTTGAGCCATGGCGTCTGTCGGGGCGGATCATGCGGGTGAGCACCGAGGTTCTCGTCACAGAAAATAATGACGTTTTCACCTTCCGCGGTAAGGCTGGAGGGATATATGATGCCGTGCACTTGGATGCCGTTAGGTTGGAAGCAGAATCGGAGATATTCGGTGAGAACCTGTGTGGGTACGTATTCGATGTGGACTCGGTCGTCCGGTTCGATGGGCTTGGATATTTCGTCGCGAAACTCTCTAAGAAATCTGACTTTCTCGTGGCTTACAGTGGGCTCAAGGATGAAGATGGAGTCGCTCAAAGTAATCTTAGAAAGGTCGATCAGAACGAGATTCATGCAGGCTTCAAACCGGCCGAAAGTGATCAACTCATCAGGTCCCGGAGAGCGAACTTCTGCAATGATAGGAGCCAATTCAAACCCACCGTAAAATGCGGATATGCCTGCGGGACTCATTCGATTTTGTTTCGCCTTTCCCTCGGGAGCCGGTCCGATGGCCTTGCCGTCTACCACAGCTTCGCTCGTTGGATGCCGACGTGCTCGCAAGAGAACTTGGCCAGCTTTGATTGTCCTGAAAGCGTTTAAGCTTTCAATGACTCCTGCAATATGACCCATGACTTCATGGGGTTGCTTGACCGCTGAGTCGCCCGAGACAAGGTGTTCGACTTTCGTTTTAAAGAAAGTGTAGCGAGTAACGTGCTTAACTTGGTGGGAGAAGTCGGCCCAGTCGCACATCAATTGCGCGTCGTAGCGGCTGCTGTAAGGGTCGGTTTCAACCCAAATAGTGGAGGTGTCATCCAGCTCTTTCACAGCTTCGTCTAGAAAGTCAGGATCGGCCATTTCCAACCCGGCATCCTCAAGGACTTCGCGGGAGTCGAACGTGGGAAGTAAATATCCTCCCTCTTGTGAGTCATAGCCAACGGATTTAGCAGGGTCTTCATAATGTCGCGGGATACATTCGACGATGAGGTCGATAATTTCGGACGCATCAGCAACATAAACATTCGACTTTTGACAGTAAGAGCACTCTCCCAGGTGTTGCTCGCAATCAACCTGCTCGCGAAGTCCGTTTTCAGCGACGCACTCTGCGCAAATCATGCTCATACTTTCGGTACTCAAGACAGTTATTGCGGCGTGTTGGCCACCAGGCTCCATTGTCCCTTGGTGGCATCAAACGTGTAGATACCCGCTGTAAAGTTCATCACATAGTCCGCAGTATCGTGGGGGAGCCACGAAATAAATTCGTCCTTGGCGCACTCTTCAATATCGGAAACTGAACTCCCGAGGCTACCTACCAAGGTGCGCAGAGAAGCCGATTCCGTGATCCAGAGCACCGAGATGCGGTGCTCCGTCTCCTTGACCGCCTTGGTGACCGCGTAAGTTATCTTCATCGTCAGCTACTATCCGATGAATTCAGCTATTGGCAATGGTGGACCGATGCTTGGTCGATCCCGAGATACTTAAGCCAACTTGACAAACCGAGGGCGAGACCCTGCACCTTTCCTGAAAAGGGGCCACAGGCGCAATTTGGAAAATCACCAACGGACAGGCGGAAGGTGCCTCCGTGGCCGGCCGGAGATACTGGCGCGAGTTTCTTGGCCAGAAGGAGTCCTGAATCCAACCGGCGCTGTAGAACCTATTTAGGCAGGGCAGGCTTCGACCCCCTGGCGGCGGCCCAACGCTTCTTCTGAGCGGCAGCAATCTTGGCGCGCGCGGCGGCGCTCATCTTACGCCGCTTCTTCCGGGGCTTTTTCTCGGAGTTAGGAACGGTTCCCCCGGCCAACGATTCCAGCTCATTCTCGAGTATCTTGATCTTGGCGAGGAATCCATCCTTCTTTGCGATAAGCTTTGCCGCCTTCTTCAGATGGGCCAGCGTCAATTGGGAGAGACTCATAGTGGGGAGAATAACCTCGAAGCCTACGTTTGAGAACTAGTTAATTGCCGAGCCGCGAACCGCTGAATTCCCCAGAGACATCGATCTCCTCAAGCCACCATCCGGCGTCGAAAAGAGCCGGGGGAGCACCCTCTATAGGATTCACAATTTCGTCGGCGTGCTCGTCTACGATGTCACAAAGATGAGAGACCCGGGACAGGAAGGCAGCCCAAAGATCCGGCGCCCTGTTGCCCTTCGTCGACTCAGCGATCTCTTTCAATTCAGCCAGATAGGCTTCCAGACGCTCCAGGACCTCGTTGAAGTCCTTATTGGTGGCTTCCGCCTGACGATCCGCGATGTCCTCGATCTTATCGCCAGCGAATTGCAGCAACTGATCAACCATGTCGGCAATTTCCGGCTGTTTTTTCGAATTCAGCTTGTAGCCAGCGAGGTCTTTATTTCGATTAAGCAGATAGACAATTCCATTGCCGGTCAGAATCAGGTGATGGGCGTCATCAAGACCCTTCGTTTTCTCCAGGGGCGTGTCTAAAACCGTGGAATACATTTGAGGAGCCAGTCCATTGATAGGCTCGCCTTCCTCGTAGCTCCAGGGAGCCAGATCCTTTGGATCGCGCCCGCAGATCAGCTCGGCTATCTCCATGGTCACGCGGGCGGTTTGGAGGTCTACGGGATGGGGAATTTCGAGCAATCCAGCCTCCTCCAACTGCTCGAAGCGACGGGTGAGGGTCCGGCTGGTGCGCTCAGCGATAGGGACAGGAATCTCTCGTAACGAATGGGGAATCGGCATGTGGCCGATATTTCTGCCGCCCAAATTTCCGGTTGTCCAGCTATGCGGCGGCAACGGGTTTAACGGCCGCTTCCTCCAGGGCCTTCCGAACCAAACCCGACGAACCGCTAACCGATCCGATGGCCCAATTCCCATAGTGATCCCAGACCTTGCGAATATTGGGATTCGCGTTGGTCCACTGATCGAATATCTCTTGGAAAGCGGCCGTCGGAGGGGCATCTACCTTCGGTGACTGAATTATTCCCCAGTCGGCGGCGTCTTTGATGGCTTGGGCTTCCTCGGAGGTCAATTTGGCCGGCGCCTTGGCACGGAGCTCAAGAAATTGGTTCAAGGTAAGCATCATTGAATATTCCAAATACCTCGTTTCGAAGCGGTAGACAATCCGTTCAAACGGACTTGTCTCGCCGTCCCGAGTGGCTAACCTCGCCATTTAAATGGGCTGGAAGAGGCGAAAGACGATCCGCGCCGGGACCAGTCAGGTAACGCTGAGCAAGAATGGGATCGGCGGGAGCATCGGCTTTGGTTGGGTTCGGGTTGAGGCAACGGCGTTGGGTCGCCGGTATATTTCCTTCCGGATTCCAGGGACGGGGCTCTCCTGGCAGAATATTTAACCTCTAAGAACATCATGCCCGACATCCAACAAACCGCATTTGGCGAAACGTCGTTCGCTGAAAATCCTGAAAACCGTTGCCCCTGCGTCCTGCTTCTCGATATCTCATCGTCGATGAGTGGCCCTGCGATTCAAGAACTGCAGCGGGGAGTCGAACAGTATCGCGATGAGCTTCTCGACGATCCCCTCGCCCGGAAGCGGGTTGAGGTGGCCATCATCACTTTCGGCGGAACAGTTCAGACTCCGCAGACGTTTGCTACGGCCGACACGTTTTTCGTCCCCCTGCTGCAGGCCAACGGCAACACTCCGATGTCGGGCGCCCTCATCGAAGCATATCGCCTACTCGAGGGCCGAAAGGCTGAATATAAATCCCACGGAATCACCTACTACCGCCCTTGGATATTCCTGATTACGGACGGTGAGCCAACCGACGACACGCGGCTCTGGCAGCAGGCTGTCCAGAAGGCTCGAGAGGTTTCTGATGCAAAGGGGGCCACTCTTTTCGTAATTGGGGTTAAAGGCGCCAACACAGCCAAATTGTCGGAACTGCCGGCAGCGAATGGAGTTCTGTCGCTCGACGGAGTCCGATTCAAAGACCTTTTCGCCTGGCTTTCCCAGTCGCAGAAAGGTATCGCCCGTTCTCGTCCTGGCGACGAGTTGGCGCTGCCCCCCGCCACCTGGGTCATCACGACCTGATTTTTATGTGGCGGTTCCTGGGGAGCTCGATCGTGGGAACGTCGCACAAGACGACGAATACCCCGTGCCAAGATGCACACGCCATCGAAACGTTGACGGTTAACGGAGAGGAACTGACTTTCATTGCGATTTCCGACGGGGCAGGAACCGCTATACATGCTGATCGCGGATCGAGTTTTGCGGTCAACGAATGGATCAAACTCGCACACGATGGATTGATCTCGGGTGAAGCGATTGGCGAACAATCTCTCGGTGCTTGGGCCCTACAGGTGAGAGCGAATCTGACCGATTTGGCGACAGCCGAGGGAAATTCCGTCGGTGACTATTCATGCACCCTGCTGGGAGCCATTGTCTCAAACACCTCGGCTTGGTTATTTCAAGTGGGCGACGGAGCGTGGATTACGCGATCAGGCGAGGTTTTCGAAGCTCAGACGTGGCCGTTCCAGGGCGAATACGCCGGCGAAACGATATTTATTACCTCTGCGGAAGCCGAAAGGCATTTCCAAATAAAGCTCTCCGAGCGGATTGACGCATTGGCAGGCTTTACAGACGGCCTGGAACGTCTGGCGCTCAGCTTCAGCGAAAAGGCAGTGCATGGGCCGTTTTTCGCGGGAATGCTGGCGGCCCTTAAAGAACGCGAGATAGAAGTCATGAGACCGGACGTCGAGGCGTTTCTCACGTCCGATCGAGTCATAGCGCGGACTGACGACGACAAGACCTTGGTCCTCGCTACTGCGCTATAGCATGGAAGTCGTCAGGTCCGACGGCTCGCGGTTGACCCTTGGCCCAGTCCGTCATGAGGGCGGGGAGGGTTCGATTCACGATTATCCGCTCGACCGCCAGTACCTCGTAAAACTTTACAAGCAGCCGACCCGAGAGAGGTCCGAAAAACTCCACGCATTAATTGCGGCACAGACCCCCCAGGTCGTCGGGTTTGCTGCGTGGCCCATGGAGGCGGTTTGCGCCCCAGCGTCATCTACTGCCGTCGGGTTCATCATGCGGAACTCGCCGGGACGCCTTATCCACTCGATCTACAGCCCTAAGGAGCGAAAACGAGATTTCCCAGCCCTTGGTTGGGATAATCTCGCTCATGTTGCTGCGAACGCTGCGGCGGCCTTCAATTCCCTGCACTCGGCCTGCATCGTGGTTGGCGACGTCAACGAAGGGAATTTCCTCGTTCGAGATGACGGTAAGGTCTGCCTGATCGATTGCGACTCGTTCCAGGTGACTAAGAACGGCCAAGTGTATCGCTGTCCCGTAGGGGTGTCGACGTGGACACCGCCGGAATTGCAGGGCATTTCTTTCCAGACGATTGATCGTAGCCCGAACCATGATCTATTCGGCTTGGCCGTGATGATCTTTCACCTGCTCTTTATCGGCCGTCATCCTTTTGCCGGACGGAGGACCGGCGAGTTGTCCCTCGAGGAGGCGATCAAAGAGTTTCGCTTTTCCTATTCCCCTGCTTTGGCATCCCTCGGGGAAAACCCACCGCCACAAAGTCTGCCGATCGGGGCAGTCGGAAACGATTTGTTCCAGCTTTTTGAGCAAGCGTTCCTCGCTGGCTCGCCTTACGGGAAGGCTGTCCTGACATGTAGCAACTGCGAATCCCGCAATCGAATGGACCGCAATCAGACGTCAACGGAACCGCGTTGTGGGCGATGCGGGACATTCTTTGCAAAAGACTGGAGGACTATCCGCCCCTCGGCCTACGAGTGGCATCAAGCCCTGCAGACGTTTCGGACCAGCCTGACGACATGCAGTGCGGATCCCATTCACAAACATCTACGAGGCACTCCCTGTCCTTTTTGCAATTTAGAAAGGACCGGCTTTTTTGCGTTTGTGCCAAAGATCCAGGCGGCATTTAACGCAACAACTGCATCCATGGACAGGGTTTGGCAAGCGATTCAGACCTTCCAGTTACCTGCGATTTCGCTTTCTCAAATCAGTCTTTCGCCCGTAACACCCAATAACTTGCCGCAAGGATTAGGCAATCTCAACCCTTGGTGGGTTTGGGGCTGGATTGTCATTGCCGCATCGATTCTGTGCGTATTTTTCGGCTATCCAGGCGCTTTTGTGATCGGATTGATTGTTGGCACCATGTTTTTAGCCAGCGGACGCCGAGGTCCCGAGTTCGGAAAAGAGAAAGAGGAGAGAAGGTTAAAGACGACGAAAGCGGCCCAGGCAATTGAAAGCATCAAAGGCCGCCTGGGTCCAATACGAGAAGAGCTTAACAACGCAGCACGACAGGCCAAGAGGTCGGCTGAATCCGCCTATACGATTCTTCGCGCCCTCCCCCAGGAATACGTTGAGGAAATGAAGAAGCTCGAGCAACACAAGAAGGCTATCCTGATCGATCAATATCTCGATACGCGCCTCATCTCGGAGCGCAAATTCGAAGGAGTCGGACCGAAGACACTCTCTTCGCTCTATTCCTATGGAGTCGAGACCGCACTCGATGTTCTAAACGCGAGATGGAAACCGGCGAAGCTCCGGAAAGCTTCTTGGGAGGCAATGCGTTCTTGGGCCTTGGGAATTTCAAAGAACTATGTCCCCGATCTGCGCCAAGCGGTCCCGCAGGTTGAGATAGCCAAAGTTCAGCAGCGCCTTCAACTGAAGCGCACCGAAGCCCAGACAACCCTCGGAAATGCCCTTACCCAATTGGAGGTGAGTGCCCGAACAGCCCAAGAGAAGGCTTCGAATCTTACTAAGGAATATAAGGCTGCCCTCCAAACCCAGGCCCAGACCGAAGCTGATTTTCAATTGATCGACTCGATCAAATAGGAGCTAGAGGACCCAGCGATTGTTGACTTGCATGCGATAATGACGGCATGCCATCCGGTGAAACTGCGTCCCACAAACGCCTGAAGGCGCTGGCGCTGTCATGGGCCCGGGAAAAAGGTTATGTGCTGGCGGCACCGGAGGTCTCGTTCCCCCATCGCCGATTTCGATTCGACGTCGCGGCGTGCGTCCCCGCCCGGCGGGCGCCTGCAAAGAAACCTGCCCCGATCACCTCAATCCTGAAGGCAGCCGTCGTCTTCGAGTGCAAGCAGGGCCGTGGAGACCTTCTCAAGGACAATAAGCGACGAGAGGAGAGCAAAGCCCGCCTGAAAGAGCTACTGGTCCGCAAGACCAAGTTGGAACGACTGCTGAGTGCTCATCTGCCTCATCTCGCCAAAGGGGAGAGTTTATTTCCAGAATTCGACTCCTACCGTTTCGAGGATCACGAGCACGAAGGCTATCGGTCGACGGTAAGGTCGATCTGCCAACTCCAGTCGGCGTTAGTTGGGTCGGTCAAATTCGACAAGATGAGGGAATACCGCGTAGCGAACCTTCACTATCTGGTCGTCGAGCCCGGATTGGTTCGCGATGATGAAGTTCCGGTCGGCTGGGGGGTGCTGGAGCGTTCTGGAGAGGAGCTGGCAATTCGTCAGAATCCCGGCTGGCACGAAATTGGGGTCGAGGAGCAGCTCGTTTTTCTTCAACGAGTGGCGATGGCGCGAGTAGGGAAGGCTTCATGACCGTAGACCGGAGCAAAGAACGTCACCATTACGTATCTCAATGGTATCTCCGATTTTGGTCGGAAGACTGGAACGGTGAGGATGGAACTGTGTGGGTCCACTCCATCGACGGGCGAAAAGCATTCCGCACGAGCACCCGGACCATCGCATCAGAAAAGGGCCTACACGACACGGCAAACCAAGATCCCGACCTTAGCAAGGTCGACTACGAGGATAGGATCACACGATTAGAGCTTCTTTACGCGAAACGGTGGGTATCCCTGTGGGAGGAGATGGCTAACGACGGAAGGCGAATGAACTTGGCTCGTTTTTTGGCCCTTCAACATCTGCGGCATCCGAACCAAATTTCCATTCATAAGGAATTTAGCGAAAGGATACGTGGTGTCGCTCTTAACGCCGATCCTAACGATCTGATTGAGGTTTCGGATGGCAAAAGGTCCGGTCGAATTGTGGCGGCCGAAGTTCTCAAAAATACACAGAATATTCCGCACGCTGCCAAGGGAGGCTATTTTCGATCCATGCGGTCTGAGGTCGAACATCTTGCTGGACTTTTTTTCGAGCGCAAGTGGGCTCTGATAACGGCAACCGACCCGACATTCATTACGACGGATTGTCCGATCGGCCTATTAAGGAATCGGGCTAGAAACCAGTCTTTTGGCTTTGCGACACCGGGCACAATGATCCTATTTCCTATATCTCCCCATCGGCTCTTGATGATCGACGACGACTTAGCGTATCCGGTGAATCTCCTGCCGTTGAAAAAACTAGGGGATCTCAACGAAATGATTGCCCAGTCAGCCCAGCGTTTTGCCTTCGCCTGGGGAGAGACGCCTAAACGACTCAGCTTTCCTTTGACTGGGGAGTAGCTGCGGGCCGGGTCTTCGGCTCGTAGCCATCTACACCCCCATAAGGATGCTCCTCCTAAATTTTACGGATAAGCGGCCGAAACCGCGGACAGAAGATCCAGGCGAAGATGCGCCAACCGATTTCGCTCCGTGAAAATATTCAAGCACGTCAATGGTCCGCATCAAAACTGGTGTATTTCACCGATTTCTGCCATTCTTCGGGCGAATTATGGTAATGAAAAGGGATGGGTATTCTTGGTTCAGCCACCTCGACGATCTCTCGCTTCTGAAGCGCATTGCTACCCTCTCCATCTTGCTTCAGGCATCGATAGCTCTCTCCCCCGCCCAGGATGCCCCCGATCCCCTCGCCGACCAGGCTAAGGCCCTTCTTCAGCAGGCCGGAACGTTGAGCCAGACCGGCACTTTGACCGTCATCGATAGCAAGGGTCTTCGTATCGATGGCACCAATCTGATCGGAGCCGGTGTCGAACGGCCCGATTCCCTTATCGATCGGGCAGCCGAGCTTCTCGCCGACGATGCCGATCAAAAAGGCGACCTTCTTCTCATGAGGAGAGCGGTTGGAATCTGGAAGAAAATTCCCGATTACTTGAGCCCGGTCGGCTTTTTGAAGAGGACCGCCGATAAATACCGGAAGACCAACACGGAGCTGGCAACCTATTGCGACGTGGAGCTGGCTCGCTGCTACATCGGCCAAGGAGACTCCGTCAGCGGGCTAAACATCCTGGCCGGGTATCTCTCCGCTTCTCCCGATTCAGAGCAAGTCGGAAAAGCTCAGATAGTTTATGCGCGCGAACTGCTTTGGCAGGGACGTTTTGATGAAGCCGCCAAGATCGCCCAGGCCGTGAAAGCCAAGCTCCACAACGAGAGCATGACCTACGACTCTGACGATGCCTACGCCATCTCCTTGGCAGTTCTCGCAGCCATCCCCGCCACGCCCCAGACCACCGTTCTCACGGCAGACGAGAAGGCAAAGCAGCAGGAACAGCAGGCAGAGGCCAATCCGCGGCTCTATTACGAGCTGGGAACCGCAGCCCTTGCGGCAGGCGATCACAACATGGCAATCGTCTATTGGCAGGAATATCGCAAGCGAATCCCAAACGACGAACAATCACGCCTTTTGGCCAATAAGATCGCAGAGCAATATTTGGCCATTGGGGATACGCCTAAAGCCTTGGACGCCTATAAGGATTCCTGGACTAGCTATCCCAACTTTAAGGAAGGGTGGCAGGCGCGAATAGCAGCCTCGATGCTTCAGGAAAAGGCGGGACAACTGACAGACGCCTTAGATGCTCTCGCCGATGGCTTTGACCAGACCACCTCAGCGGAGGGAAAAGCGTCGATATTGGCCCGGCAAGCCGATCTCTACATCAAAAGTCACCAACCCGATGAAGCTGTTGAACGGTACATTATTCTGCTCAGTCAATTCGGCGATCAGAATGCCGCTCGCAATGCTTACAAGGGCCTCACCAAGCAGGCGGCCTTAGTCGCCGATTGGCATAAGGCAACCAATGAAATCAGGGATTGGCTGATCGGCAAAGACACCGGCTCGACGCCGGCCCAGTACGGTAGCACTTCCCTCAATTTAGTGGGTCGATCCGAACTGAGGCGGGTAGCTTTGAGCTTTTTCATTCAGCAAAATGATGCGACTGGGGCTGGTAACTGGCTCCAATCGATCGGCTATGTCAGCGATCCGATCGAACGCCAAGCGATCATCCGCGATGAAACCTGGATGGATGCGCAGATCGTCCGGCATACGATCGGCCTCAAATCACTTTCACCCAATGGCTTTGACGATATTGTCAGAACAGGACTGCATGGTTGGGACATTTCCCCGTCAACTGACGATGGAATGGATTCCCTCAAAGCTGCTACTCAATTGGCTTTGAAAAATCCGACCACACACGCTCAAAGCACCCGCGATGTCATTCGCGAGTGGGAGGCTCTTCGTGGAACGGAGAACGACGAACTCGCCAAGCAAATGTTGCTTCCTCTCTATCAGGAGGTGGGGGACAAGCAATCGGCCGAGGCGCTTCAGCAGTAAGGCTACGACTACGGGGCGGAAGCCTTCGCAGGGCCGTCGAGCTTCTTTTCAATATAATCGATGGCTTGGCCCAAGATCTCGGGACCGCAGATTTCGTGGCCCATGCCGGGTACGTCCCACAATTTAACGTCGAAGCCGTCTTTCACGTAGGCGCCGTTGTAGATGTCGAGAATGTTGCCACGACGCCAATCCTTTTCACCCGTAATCAGAGCGATGCGGAGCTTTTGCCGAGCGTCTGGCAGAAGGAAGGAATCATAAGAATTAACACCATAAGCATCGTCCTTAGTAGCGGCGATCTTTGGGACCGACCGGAAGTAGTCAGCGCCGCAGATGGGGACGATACCGGTGAAAAAGTCGGGATAGTGAAAAGAGGTGAAAACAGCCATGCGCGCACCCCCGGAAACGCCGGAAAGGTAGACCCGAGAAGGATCGATCTTATAGCTTTTCTCCATTTGCACTACGCCATCCATCGTCACGTCGGAACGACGTTTCATCGCTTGGTTGTTCCCCACCTTTTGCGGGGCCATATAGATCAACTTGCGATCCTTGAGAATCTGGCCCCACCCCGCAGGAAGCCCCATGGAGTCACCGGCATTGATGAAGGCCAGAAGACCGAAAGGCTCACTGCCATCGTAGTTTTCGGGAATGTAGACGTAATAGCTCTCTTGATCGAGAGATACACTATAGTGCTCCTTCGGATTGCCCAGAAAACGAGGAGAACTACCTTACCTCGATAGTCGTTCAGATGATTTGATCGACCCGAAACGTCTAACAAAAACCAATCCGATGCTTTTAAATCCTTCCCAGAAATAGACGGCAACCAAACATTTACAAGCAGCACAGCGACCGCAATCAGAATTCGAAACTGAAGTGTCGACGACCCCATTCTTTCCCGCCTCAGAACCACTCTACCGGTCGTCGCCATTATCTGAATTATATCGGTTAATTTCCTTATTCAAAAGGAAGACACCTAAAATGCAACGCCCACTAAACCACACTCCCATCAATAACGGTGAAACAACCAGAAAATTCAAACCTGGAATCAAAACAGCATTACCATGATTTTCAGGCGAGTATCTTATCAACCATTGACTACCAGGTCGATATTGATTCACAGTCTTTTCCGCAAACACACTCGACATAAACAGCGGGTTTCCTGGGTAGATATGAGATGATGACAAATATGCACCATCGACCGAGTACTCATAGCTTACGAAAGGGCTGTAAGTAATCAATCGCATCCCCTTATTTACCTTAACATGTGATTCCCTTATTTGAGCATAGGTCGAAGGCCATTTTTCACTAGCAACGGCATAACAAACAGCAATCACACCATTATATATTCCATAAATAGCAAAAGCCGATCCCAATAAAACCATTAAACCGACCACTATAATTTTATACACTTTATAAATAGCTAATAATTTAGCCCGTATTATTTAATTATCTTGGAAAATCTGACCGGAAGTAAAATCTTTATGACAACCCCTTTAATTAATGATTCAGGAACCGGTCCGTATTTTCTGCTATCCAAAGAATCAGAAGTATTATCCCCCAAAGCAAAAACCTCCCCAGGCTTCAACAGCCAATCCCCCGACTCGTCCACATTCGAGTCATTAATTACATTTCCTCCGCCATCAACATAAGTTATTTGAATGCGTCCATTCCCAATCACAACTTCATCGCCAGCAATCGCAACGATTCTTTTGATAAGAACGTCTTGAGTACCTTCGAAATGGGCCGCACCAATCGAATTATACTCCCGAAGCTTACCCAACATCTCATCGTTAGGCTTAATTAAAGCGATATCGTTCCGCCGTATAACATCAACCGCTTTATACGCGACGTGAAAATTCTCCAATAACGACGGCTCCATTGATGGGCCATGGCAAATTACCATATTCTTTCCGGGATTCGAAAATAAAACCAATGAATAGGAGATAGCACCAATAACTACCAAGCGAATAACTTCCGAGGCGCTGCTTATCGTACTGTCGATAAAAAGTGAATGGACAATTGATGCAATATAGATGACTACTTCCAAATCCACTAATGCGTCGATTACTAAAGGCCCGACTGTGTCGCTTGGTATAATAACGTGCAATATGCACCTAATCCCCACGTACGCAGAGAAATATGAAATGAATGGCGTCCATCTTCTCGCCAAAAGAAATCCTAGCCCTGGAACAATTCCGGAAAGCATTCCGGCTACAATAGCTACAATTTTTTTCTGCATTCTTGCCTTTAAAAAACCATTACCGCTCGATCATCGTCAATTTAGCCATTTGCCATGCACCGAAACTGATTGTCCCATATCAATTGCTGAGACGAAAAGCCGCAGATGCCAGTCTTCGAGGCGAAATTGATTTCATGTGTCGCCCCCCCCCAAGCACAGTTTGACTGGATGCAATTTGCCAGCAACCCTTTCGCGAAGGCTAAGTGCCATCCGCCATTATTGACGTCTTCCTTGGATTGACGCAAACGCAAACATCCACTCCACGCCCCCATCTGGCAATTTTATTGTCACACGGCACGCAATGGATCGTAAGCGTCACCCCTGGCACCGCTTGACGCCGATTGATCAACAGGAGTCGTAAGTCTCGTAGGCACCGCGCCTACGACATCTACGATGCGGGATGGGAGATCAAGCGGCCTTGGGGGAGCACAGCGAGGCGGGCCTTGGCCCAGGCCTCCGGCGTCATATCCTTCACCTGCCAGTTCGTGGAGGAAGGCAAGCGTTCGAGGACATCGCGTAAATAAGCATACGGATCGATTCCACGACGGCGGCAGCACTCCACGATGGTGTAGAGGATCGCACTACGCTCCCCCGCCTCGGCTTCGCCGATAAAGAGCCAGTTCTTCTTGCCCAGGGCCGTGGGGCGGATCGTGTTTTCGACGAGGTTGTTATCGATCTCGATCCTGCCATCCCCGAGGTAAACACCGAGCTGCGTCCAGTGGGCCAAGGTGTAATCCAGGGCCTTGCCCATCCCGCTGCGGGGCAGGAACCGCCTCGTCCGCAGCAACGCCGTGAGCACCCGATGGAGCCGCGCATAAACGGGCCGCGCCTCATGGGCCCGAACCTCTCCGCGCAGTGCGATCCCGCATCGGGACTGGCGCAGTTTTCTTTCGATGCGGTAGAGGTGCCCGATCTGGCGCAGGAGCCAGTCCGCGACGCCGGGGGCTTGGTCCCGCGCCTCGTAAAACTTCCGCCGGGCATGGGCCCAGCAGGC
>OUNK011150698.1_pt1 | contig 16498 bp, 14 predicted proteins | sample 1755341 | NCBI WGS metagenome assembly OUNK01 (sample SAMEA3914788, study PRJEB12502) | metagenome | biome: forest; material: soil | place: Canada | collected 2011-07-03 | depth 0.1 m | reverse complement strand
GTATCGGGTGGCGTCACCTGCGCAGCGAATGCAGCAACGCCCACCGATACGCCGATCATCGCCAGCGCCGACAGGCGCGCCCATTTCCTTGGTTTCAGCAACATAATTTTGATCCTCTGCTCGAGAAACGATCCGGACTCCGACATGGCAGCCACGGCACCGATGTAACTGGATTGGTTCTGTCCCACTTGAATCAGCGTTTCGCAGTATTCCGCCACGTCTCGGCCGCTGCGCAGGACGCGCGCATCGCAATCCACTTCGATGGCGCGGCGTAGCCGATGGAATTGCCACCACAACGGCAGATTCCATGGCATGACCACCAACAGGCACAACGCGATGGTGAGCATCTGCGGGTCGCCCGCATCCAGATGGGATTGCTCGTGGGCGAGCACGGACTGCTGCCGCGCGGCCGACTCCTGCAGCAGCCACGCCGGAATGACGATGCGCGGGCGCAACAAACCGATGACGGCGGGCCCCACGTCTGGCGCGATCAACACTGACGTGCCGCTGAAATCCCCTGTTATCCAGAGACGCTTGCGCCAATAGAGCAGGCAGCCGCTGAATACCAGTCCCGCCAGCACGACCAGTGAGATGGCCAGCCAAATTCGATGAAATAACGCGTCGACCTGACGAGGCTGCGCATCGCTATTCGGTATGCCAAGATCGAGGAACGCCATTGGCACGTGCACCGATGTCACGTCACGCAACGCGATCGACTTTTCAGTATTCGCAGGTTTGATCAGGTCCGGAACCTGGATGGTGACGTTGGGAATGATCAACGGCAGTAGCAACGAGGCAATAATCGTCGTCATCCATATCCATCGTCTCGACGTTCCGCGCTGTTTTGCTGCGTATTCGGCTATCAGCGCTGCTGCGCTAAGCAGTACGCCGACAATCAGCACATAAACGATCATGGCCAGCATCACGGCTTCTCCTTGTCGGAGTGATCGGCTAACAGTTGGCGCATGCGCTTGATCTGTTCCGGGCTCAATTTCTGATCGGAAACGAGGTGCGAAAACAGCAGTTCCGCCGAGCCTTTGAATAGTTTGTCGGTCAGGTGCTGCAGGGCGTTCTTGCGTGCCGCCTGTTGCTTCACGCTGGCGAAGTAGCGATGCCCGCGGCCCTCCTCGTCATGCCCTACGTAGCCTTTTGCCTCCAGCGTGCGTAGCACGGTCAGCACGGTGGTATAGGCGAGCGGGTCGCTTAATCGCTCGCGCACTTCGGCGACGACCGAGGGGCCGTAGTCCCACAGCACCTGCATGACGTCCGCTTCACGATCGGTAAGGGCGATCTTCATCGTGCACCCATCTATCTACTATGGATGTAGTAGATCCTAGCTCGATCTGTGACGCTGTCAACTAGATCTTTAGTAGGTGTGCGAATCTGCTTCGAAACGCGGGGCAGCGGGAAGCGACGTGAAGAGGAAAACGTGCAATTTCGGTTGAGGTCGGCGATACCGACCTCAACCGTATTACAGGCGCTGGAACGTTGCCATCAGCGCATGAGTCGAATCAGGGTGCTTTGCCCGACTGGATGTTTTGCACGATGGACAGCGATTTTTTTACGTGCTGGTCCGGCGTAAGGTGATCGGCGTCGGATGAAAGCGTAGCGACGATCTGCCCGTTGCTGGCGATTACGAAAGTCACACGCTGTATGAATGCATGATCGATCGCCGTGCCGCGTACATCATTTACGCCTGGCTCGGCCGCAGTCGTCTTCAGGTCATAGGAGGCTGCGACCTTGCTGTCAGCGTCGGAAGCCACCGGGAATTTTCCAGCGCAATAACTCGGATCAGATGAAAACTGGTTGAGCCGCTTGATGCTGTCGGCCGACACACCAATGATAGTGGCGCCAGCTGCAACGAATTTGTCCTTGTTGGTCGCAAAGGTGTGCGCTTCCAGATCGCAGCCACCTGTATACGCGGACGGGTAGAAGTAAAGCACCACCGGTCCTTTTTTCAGGGCTTCTTTCAAAGAGAAGGTGAAATCCTTGCCGGCCAAGCTGGCCTCGAGGGTGAAATCGGGCGCCGCGATGCCTGGCTTGAGCGCGGCAAACGATGGTACTGCCAAGAGAAGTGCAGCCAGTGCACTAACGGCAACGGGTAACGCAAAACGCTTTTTCATGATAAATACCCTCTAGATAGATGATCAGCTTAGCAAAGAGCATGTTCGTAAGTTCGTAGTGATCGCCGGACCGAAGCAGGCACTTATGCGTGAGGTTGCACGACGATGATTGCCATGCCCAAGAGTGCCACGCACGCACCGGCAACGTCCCAGCGTGTCAGCGTTGCGCCATCCACAAATCGCAGCCACAACAATGCGACTGCAATGTAGATACCGCCGTAGGCGGCGTAAGTTCGTCCAGCTGCTGCTGGGTGCAATGTCAGCAGCCATGAAAATAGTGCGAGCGATATCGCAGCCGGCACAAAAAGCCACGCGGTTTTTCCTTGCTTCAACACCAGCCAAGGCAGATAGCAGCCGACAATTTCGGCCAGCGCTGTGACGATAAACAGCGCTGTTTGTCTCAAAAGGTCGAGCATTTTTCTTCCTGGTCTTTGTTCGGAGCGACTTGCCTGGATGATTTTCGCCTAATTTTGAGTCGTCTCCCAGCAGTGCGGACATCGGAGGGCGAGCCCATGAGGCGATGGTGCTTGCCCGAAAAAATCCACGGCAGCTGCCGCTTCAGGCCCGATGCGGCATGCAGGATTGGGAAGAGGGGTTCCATCTGATTTCTTGTCTTGATCGCACAACTTTAGCCGAACGCCAAAAGGGAGAAGCGTTATGAAGCTGTGGGCCATTGTTCTTTGTCTGCTGACTGTATGCGCAAGCGCGTATGCAAATACGACGGTTTGGCAGCCCGCCGCCGGACACACGCAAGTACCGATATGGCCAGGAGTGGCGCCCGATGTGCAGCCAGTCCCAGGGCCGGAGACCGAAACGAAGGGCGCAGTTACCAACGTGACCCAGCCTACGATGACGGTCTATGCCCCAAAAGGGAAAAATACCGATGCGGCCGTCGTTGTCTTTCCGGGTGGCGGCTTCCAAATTCTGGCCATTGATCTCGAAGGTACGGAGATCTGCGACTGACTGACATCGAAGGGCATTACGTGTGTGTTGTTGAAGTATCGCGTTCCGAGTGAACCTTATAACTGGCGATGCGATTGCCGTCCGCACAATCTGGCGACATCGGTGCCATCGCTGCAGGATGCTCAGAGAACAGTGAGGTTGGTGCGTTCTCATGCTGCGGAATGGCACGTCGATCCTCACAAGATTGGCGTGATCGGGTTTTCCGCAGGTGGTTATCTGGTGGCGGAAGTCAGTACAAACTTCAAGCGCCGCTTGTATACGCCAGTGGACGAGGCCGACAAAGAAAGCAGCCGTCCTGATTTTGCGGTGGCGATTTATCCGGGACATCTCGCGACCGATGACGATAAGTTGAATCCCAATGTTCGCGTCTCTCGCGATACGCCACCGACGTTTTTGGCGCAGGCCGAAGACGACCATGTGGATGGTGTGCATCAGTCGCTGGTTTACTACATCGCGTTGAAGGACGCTGGCGTGCCGGCGGAGATGCATCTGTACGCGCAAGGTGGACATGCGTTCGGCTTGCGACGGACTCAGTTTCCGATTGCCGGCTGGCCCCAGCTGGTCGAAACGTGGCTGCGGACGATTGGTGTCGTTCACGATTGAATGCCGAGTCGCTCCATCGACGCATGCGTTGAAAATCGGGTCGATGGCATGGAATGAAAAGCCTCATTTCAAATGTGAACGCGTGTTCCACTAGAAAGCGCAGCGCCGAGCGACTGGTTTTTTCATTGGCCTTCACGTCGATTTGCCCCCGCCACATTCGTTAAGGGGTATAAACCGACTTGGGGATTAAACGCTCGGTAGCTTTTCCCAGTTACGGCCACGGAGCAGGCTGCTTCGCTGAGCTCCAGCGTCGATTCGGAGCTTCTCATGCCGGCTACGTTCGCCTAGGGGAATTTGCTATCCGGAAGTGCCTGCCATGGATGCGGCTAGGTAAGCGGATTTCTATGCGGGGGCGTTTGGTATGGTCTGTGCATGCTCAATGGGGCGATGCGGGATGTCTGAGGGCGTTACCGGCTACATGCGTAGCCGCATCGCATGATTTTGCGACCAGGGCTACACGGCTATACATAGAGTTCACGCTAAGAATTAAAAAATTTGTGGGACAGGCCGATATATGTACGATCTGGCCGGGCAAGAATCTAACGGCAACTCATCTCGCCAAAAGGGGCACGGAGAATGGGTAAGGGAATGTGGAAGAGCGAAGGGCTAACGCAGCTCGCCGTAGGCGTGGGCTATGCGTTGGCGTTCTTCGCACTGCATCCTTTATCTGACGCCCATTGGCATCTTTACGCAGGCTTGCGCCTAATCTGCCTGTTGCTGGTCCCGTATCGCTACTGGTTCGCGCTCTTCTTAGGCGAGGCGCTGCCAAACGCTTACGTGGTGTATCCGTGTCTCGCGATGTTCGGGCCTATGTGGGTCGCTGTTCGCATGGTGCCGCCGATCATTCTTGCAATGCCTATCGTATGGTGGTGCAGGAGTCGGCTCTCGATCTTTCCCACCAAGCATTCGGTAGACATCAAGACGCTGTTGGTATGCGTGCTGCTGTCGGCAACGGTGTGGACCGGCTACAGCTATCTGGCGGTATCCGTGGTGCACGTGGCGTCAGGAACATTTACCGCGGTTCCCCTCATGGCCGCCGGCTACTTCGTGGGCAACTATCTGGGCCTGCTATCTATCGTGCCGTGGGCACTCATAGCAAGGCACGACTACAAGCCAGGTCACCTACAGGAGCAGCTGACGCAGCTCTTGTCGAGCAAGCTGATCCCCGATGCGCTGGGCATACTGGCCCCGATGATCCTGCTTCTGTGCTGGATGAGCTTGAGGGCCGGCGCGCAGGAAAAACAGATTATCGAGATGGCGATGTTCCTTCCGGTCGCATGGCTCACCCTCAAACACGGATGGCGAGCAGCGGTCCTGGGTGGCACGTTGGTGATCGCATGCAATGCGTTGCTTCATCCCGACACACCCGATCCAGTACTGATCGAGACACAGTTGTTCCTCGGTGTTGCCATTACGTGCCTGTTCGCGCTTGGCGCACGCATCAGTGCGCAGCTTCTGCAAGAGGAAGAAGAGCGGCGCGAGGCGCTGGAACTTCAGCACGTTGCGCGTCAGACCCTTCACCTCAGCGAAAGGCGGATGCGGCAAACCTCGCAGCAGTTGGAGTTCATTGCCGGGAACCTGCATTTGACCCACAGCCGCGTACTGGAGCATATGCGTCGCATTCTGCCGAATGTCGAAAGCCAGGGCTTCTACAAGCAGGCCGTGTCCGCACAAAACCAGGTCTACCGTTTAGCTGAAACGCTGCATCCCATCGCATGGCGCGAACGTGGGTTGCCGGCGGCCCTCAACGAAACGATTGCACGCGCACTCGACGAAGCGGGCATCGCTTATTCGTGCCACATCACGGGACGCGGGCTTAGTCAGCTTGAAGCGGCTGTACTCACGGCCACCTATCGGATGGCCTGCGAGGCCATCGTGCATGCCTGCTCACGACTGTCTTGTACGAGAGTTCGACTCGTGCTTCGTGGCGGTCTCACGGGTGGAAAGCGCTGGGTGGTCCTGCGAGTAGAAGGAATCGTCGAGCCTGATGGCTCCAATCCCGACGACGTGTCCGAGGAGCGCCGTAGGTTGGCCTCGAAACTCGGCGCAAGTGGGTTCGATGTGTCGGAGATGCGTAGCCATGTACGCATATTTGACGGTGATCTGCATTTGCGCCCATCAAAAGATCGGACGCGAATCACCGCGCTGCTGCATGACAGCGCGAAAGAGGCGCGGAGGTTTAAATCCTCCGCACCTTTACGCTTGGTGGTGAAGTAAGTTCACCTCGAATCAGCCACCACCTGCAGAACAGGTGTACACGCTGCTGCACGTACTTTCAACAGCGAAGGTCGTCGTGCCATTGCTCTGAGGCGTAGCGGTAACAGTCGTTGTTGCGTCGCTATAGACGGTCTGTGTCGTGGATGACGATGACGTCGACGACGGTGATGTGGTGACATTTTGCGAATCCACACCTACAGGAAGCACAACGGTTGAACCATTGGCAGCGCCGACTGCGGCATGCACGGTGCCATTCAAATCATTGACCTGAATGTACTTAATACCATTCAGAAAAAACACGTACACATGCCAATTCGGACTCGCGCTGAGATCCGTAGCGTTCGGCCACGACTGACCTAAGCCCGTGGACGGCGTTGATGTTTGCGCAAAAGCCGACGTCGTCAAACCAAAAGCAATGAGAAGCGTTAGTGAGGCTTTGCGAGCTAGATTCCCCTGGATACTGGACATGATTATCCCCTCTTGAGTTGGTAGACCACCTACCGGGAGGATGAAATGTAGCAGGGGAAACGCAGGCGGACACATCAATACACGCGCGTAGCGACGGTGATTTAGCCGCAGCTAAGTCAGCAGGCGAGTGCCTTCACGTTTGCTAGACATTGCTGACTTTTTTGCTCGATCCAGTTTTCTTGTTCGGCTTTCTACCGACTGCTCAATCCATATGTGAGCACGGTATTCGCGGGGTATGGTTGCTATCGTCAACGTGCCATTACGCGTTGCTTGGCGTTGACTTGAGACGCTGCCGATGCGCTGCTTGTTTCGCGCGATTGCCGCACATGGCCATGCTGCACCAACGGCGGGCGTGTCCACGTGTGTGGTCTGCGAACAGCAATGTGCAAGTTGGGCCTTCGCATGCTTTGACGTGCGAGAAATCTTCCTCGCAGACCAAACGCGCCAACGATTCGGCGATTGGAAGCAGCAATGCTTCTGGCGACGTCCAACGTCGCGATCGCAATAGGCGAAATGCGGCAGATTCATCGTTCCTGTTGGCAGCGATTTCGTCGAATCCTTCGTCGCGCTTCAGCAATTGATTGAGCGGTTCAAGCTCCGATAAATCTGCTGCAGTCAGCCGGTGTCCTTTGTGTTCTTTGACGAACGCCCGGAACCACTCTCTCAGGCTTCGAGCTTGCGCCGCCAGGCGATCAATCTCTCCCGGAATCGCGCGCACGCGCATCGAGCTGATCACTTCGTCAGGCACAAAGCGCGCCTGTTGGAGCCAGCTGAGCAGTCCTTCTCCGTCTTCGAGCCAATCGATGGGTGTATCCACCGGGGTGGCCACGGAGTTGAGGAAATCCAGTCCGAGCGAGTCGGCGAGGAAAAGGGCGGGAATCGGCTGCGTCATAAGGTTCTCCTGGCGGGCAGAGTAACCTCTTAGAAAGCACTTGACAAGTTACTTTCGCTTGAATAACCTCTCAGTCGACATTGAGGCGGTTATGTTAATTTCAAGCCCGCGAACTGCCTCCGATCTCGGTCCTGACCGCATAGGAGTCGCCAAAATGAGTAACGAGAAAGCAACTGTGGTGCTGGCCCATGGCGCATGGGCGGATGAGTCGAGCTGGAGTAAGGTGGTTACTCTACTCCAGGCTAGAGGCATTAAGGCAGTTACGTTCCGCCTGCCGCTCTCGTCGCTGGCTGACGATGTGGCCGCCCTCGACGGCGTGTTGGAACAGGTAGACAGCCCGGTGGTGCTGGTCGGTCACGCTTACGCCGGCGCAGTGATCGCGGCAACGCGCAGCGCCAAGGTGCGGGCGTTGGTCTATATCACTGCGCTCGCTCCGGATCAGGGCGAGACGGTCGCCGATGTGTTCTACCGCAACGAGCACGATGACAAGGCACCCAAACTTGCTCCGGGGAGCGACGGGTTGATCTGGCTGCCGACCGACGCCTTTGCTACTGCGTTTGCGCAACACGCAACACTGCAGGAACAAAAATCTCTCGCGGCGGCGCAGCTTCCCATCTCGCCGGCATGCATCACTATCCCGGTTGGACATCCGCGCTGGAAAGACGTACCCGTCTGGTATCTCCTGGCAGAACAGGACCACATGATTCCTGAAAAAGCGCAGCGCTTCATGGCCGAACGCATGAAGGCGCGTGTCAGCGCCTATCCCGTCGACCACCTGCCTAGTGTCACCGCGCCTGAACTCGTCGAGACGGTGATCGTCGATGCCGTGCGAAACACCGAGGGCTGATCGGGCTCCGATCCATGTTTTCACAACAAAGCATGCACGCCGTATTTCTCATGAAACGGTTCTAGTCATTTCCCCTTACACACAAATCTCTTCTAAAGGAAAAATCACCATGTCCGCTATTCATTATCGCCGCGCCAATGTCGATGGCCTATCCATTTTTTACCGTGAAGCGGGCACTCCGGGTAAACCGAAGTTGCTGTTGCTCCATGGCTTTCCGACCTCCAGCCACATGTTTCGCGATCTCATTCCGCTGCTCAGCGACTCGTTCCATATCATTGCGCCCGATCTCCCTGGGTTCGGTCTGTCGGACATGCCATCCCGAAGCCAATTCACGTACACGTTCGACAACATCGCCAATACCATCGATCGCTTCACAGAAGTCGTTGGGTTTGATCGCTTCGCTGTCTATGTCTTCGACTACGGCGCGCCAACCGGCTTTCGTATTGCCGCCAAGCATCCGGAGCGCATCACCGCGATCATTTCGCAAAACGGCAATGCCTATGTGGAAGGTCTCAGCGATGGTTGGAATCCCATTCGCGCATATTGGGAAAAACCGTCCGATGCAAATCGCGAAGCGTTGCGCGGCTTTCTGAAACCGGAAGCGACACGTTGGCAGTACACCCATGGCGTCGCCGATGAGTCGCTGGTTTCACCCGATGGTATTGCGCTCGATAACTACTATCTGGCGCGCGAGGGATCCGACGACGTCCAGTTGGATTTGTTTCTCGATTATCAGAGCAACGTTGCTCTCTATCCGACATTTCAGGCTTATTTCCGCCAGCATCACCCGCGCTTCCTGGCGGTATGGGGCAAGGACGATCCGTTCTTCCTGCCACCAGGTGCAGAAGCGTTCAAGCGCGACATACCCGATGCACAGGTTCGTTTCTTCGACACCGGGCATTTCGCGTTGGAAACGCACGCGAACGACATTGCCGACGCCATTCGCACATTCTTAGTGGCCTAACAGAACCACGACAACTCGCGACGGGAGAAAACCATGTCTAACGCAACAGCAATAGTCACGGGCGCAAGCCAGGGCATTGGTCGCGCAGCGGCCATTCGTTTAGCCAAGGACTTCAGTGCCGTGGTGCTCGTCGCGAGGAATCGTGATCATTTGTTGGAGACCGCCGAAGCCGTCAAGGCGAAGGGTGCCGAAGCGCTTATCGTGGATCTCGATCTGGCGGAACAGTCCGCGGCGAAGGTCATCGTTGAGAAAACACTGACGACCTTCGGCCGCATCGATGCACTACTCAATATCGCGGGAGCCGTTCCCCAGATCGACCTTTTCGACATGACGGATGAGCAGTGGGACGCCGGCATGGCACTGAAGCTACATGGTGCAAGGCGATTGACGATCGAAGCGTGGCCAGCGCTCAAGCAAGCCAACGGTTCCGTCGTGTTTACTTCGGGCAACTCGGCGATCTTCCCGAAAGCTCCATACGCCGCAGTAGGCACGATCAACGCCGCCATCGCGGCATTGGCAAAGGCATTCTCCGATCGGGGTATTACCGATGGCGTACAGGTCAACAGCGTTTTGCCAGGACCGGTGATGACAGGCCGGCGACGTTCCTATCTCGAACATTGGGCGCCTTTGCACAACATGACGGTCGACGAAGCCATGGAGCGTTTTCCGCGCGATGCGGGCATTTCACGGTATGGCCAGCCCGAAGAGATTGCGGAATTGATGGCCTTCCTGGTGTCTCCCGCGGCCCGTTGGATGACCGGCTCCATGCTTCGCATGGATGGTGGGGAAGTGAAGTCCGTCTAGTTTGGAGAGCCAGCGGAGGAGGGGGCTACCCACTGACCTGATTTCTCGAGCTTGAACGGGGTGCTATTCGTCCCATCTTTAAAAAGGTGAGACGGCATCCGCCATCATCATTCTACGAGGAGGCACGACCGTGACTAACTCAAACTCTCCCGCCAGGCCCGTCAGAATACCCGGGCCGGATCACCCGATAACCGTCGAACCGAATACGCGACGCGTCGTTGTCAAAGTTGCTGGCCGTGTCGTCGCGGATACGCGCAGCGCGCTCGTACTGAAAGAGGCGAATTATCCCGCGGCTCAATACATCCCGCGAGAGGATGTGGATATGAGCTTGCTGGAACGTACTGAGCACGCGAGCTATTGCCCGTACAAGGGTGAGGCCAGCTATTACAGCATTCCGTCGGGTGGCGAGCGCGCAACGAACGCTGTCTGGACCTATGAGCATCCTTACGATTCCGTCGCGCCGATAAAGAACCATGTCGCGTTCTATACCACTCGTATCGATGGGATCGAAGAGCTTGATGCTTGATCGTCATCCGTCGTCTGCAAACGGAAAAGCTTCATGCGAGGTCTTACGGGTAAAGCGCCTCGGGTGATGTGCTTTTGTCCAAAGCGTAGTTGCAAAGCGAGGCCGAATCTCTGCAATGCGTTTGCATCGCAGAGACTCGGAATATTCACTCAGCTGAGTCGCTGAAGATCGGAGATAAGTCCAGGTCCTCTTGGACGCCAACCCAGTTGCTCCTGCGTCCACTGACTCGACGCGGGAATGTCGAATGCAGCGAAGTGCGCGAGCCAGCCAAAATGATCGGCCGCTTCTTCGTGAGACTTGCTGACAACAGGCACATTCAGATGCTTGCCGATGACTTCGGCAATGTCGCGAAGCGGAACGCCTTCCTCGTCGACCGCGTGATATCGAGCTCCTGCCGAGCCTTTCTCAAGTACGAGCCTGTACAGATGAGCCGCATCAAGCCGATGCACGGCAGGCCAGCGGTTTTGCCCGTCGCCGACGTATGCCGAGACACCTTTCTCGCGCGCCACATCGATCAGATAAGTGATCAGCCCTTGTTTAAGGGGGTCGTGGACCTGCGGAAGCCGCATCACCGAAACGCGCACACCCAGCGCCTGCACGGAGGCTGCAGCCTGTTCCGATGCGATGCGCGGAATCTCGGAGTCGGGCGCATCTTCCTCGGTCGTAGGGCGACCCGGCGTGCGAGCAATGCCCGTACCGGAGGTGACGATGAAGGGATGATCGGAACCAGCGAGTGCCGAGCCGATTGCTTCAATGGCGCGCCTGTCTGTTTCGCAGTTAGCTTGGAATTTCGAGAAGTCGTGGATGAATGCGGTGTGGATCACGGCATCCGCAGCGGCGGCTCCGCTGCGCAAGCTATCGAGATCTTCCAGTGAACCGCGATGTACATCCGCACCTGCCGCGATAAGCGACGTCGCTGCCGCATCCGAGCGCGCGAGGCCGAGTACCTTGTGCCCTGCGGCGATCAATTCATCGACGACGGCCGAGCCGATGAATCCACTCGCACCGGTAACAAAGACACGCATGGCGAAACCCTCTTTATTGGACCAAGGGTTACTCTCGGCGCATAATCTATCGGGGTAAAGTAGTGGCTTTATACGGGTATAACGACTAACAGGATACGTATGCCTGTCGCGAACGAAAACTTGCTCGGCATCTACCTCAGGGATCGGCGCACGAAACTCGATCCGGCAGCATTGGGCTTTGCAGCAGCGCGCAGGCGCACCCCCGGATTGCGACGCGAAGAAGTGGCGCAGCGCGCGAATGTCAGCGCCACCTGGTACACGTGGCTTGAGCAGGGGCGCGGCGGTGCGCCTTCGGCCAACGTGCTCGATCGCATCGCACACGCCTTGATGCTGACGGAAATCGAGCGCGAGCATATCTTCCTGCTCGCATTGGGTCGTCCGCCTGAAGTGCGTTATCGCGCGGTCGAAGGTGTCACGCCACGACTGCAACGCATACTCGATGCGCTGGAATACAGCCCTGCCTTAGTGAAGACCTTCACGTGGGACATCGTCGCGTGGAATCGTGCAGCGGCAGCAGTGTTAGGCGATGGTAGAGAACTCGCACCCGAACACCGCAACATTCTGCGCAGAATCTTCTGCGATCCTCAGGTCCGAGCGAAGCAGACGGATTGGGAAAGCGTTGCACACTTCGCGGTGGGCGCATTTCGTGCGGACGTAGCGCGCGCGGGAGCATCCAAAGAAGTAGAGGCGCTTGTCGATGAGTTGAGTCGAATCAGCCCCGAATTCGAAGCAATATGGCGCGACCATGACGTGCGCGAGCATGGCGAAGGCATCAAATCGCTGAAGCATCCGCTTGTGGGTGTGATCGCATTGGAATATTCGGCGTTCGCCGTCGATGGCAGGCCCGATCTCAGCATGGTTATCTACCATCCGGCGACGTCCGCGGATGTGCAGCGGGTCAAAGCGCTGATGAAATCCCCGCCTAAAAAAGCCAGGTAAGCGATTTCCAACACTCCGCTGCGTTGTACATCGCGCTAAGCTTGCTGCTGCATGCAAGGAAAATGGATAAGTTTGGCGTTCCCGAGGGCTTTAATAGCCCTACCGGGAACGCCATGTTTTAGCTTAGAAGGTCCACGTGAAGCTCATGCGGGCCGACTGGTCCTTGGCGTGGCTGGCGAACTGGCCGTTGTAACTGACGTCGGCGGAAAACGACGGCGCCAACGCGAAACTCACGCCGCCATCCAGCACGCCGGCATGATGCGCCAACGGCACGCCTGCGACTTGGAAAGCATCGCCTCCGCTTTGGAACTGCAGGGTACTGACGGAAGCCGTTGCGCCCCATGCTTGCTGCCAGGCCACGCCGGCATGCGCGTTGATATCGCCGCGTGCATCGAGCGCAAACACGCCACGAACGCCTAGCGCCGCATCGGTCGAGGAGCTGGTGTTTGCGTTGATGTTGAGCGCCGCAGCACCGCTGTTTTCTGACGCTGCGTCCGTATGCAGTTGCACACGTGCAACGTTTAGGTAGGGCGCGATGGAGTTACGGCCAATGGTGAAAGCGTAACTGCCATCGACGTAAGCCTGGGCAGTGTCGGCATCGTAGTGACTTCCGTTGCTGCTCGAAAAATTGCCGAACGCGATATCGCGATTGGTATTCACGCTTTGCCACGCGTAGGCTGCGCCGCCTAGCAATTGGAATGCACCCGCATGCACGCTGCCGTAGATGCCGAAGTGTGTGCCGGTGGTATGCGAGGACGAATCAAGCGTGTCGACGCGTGCACTGTTCTGACTTGAGCCAATCACGGCACCGAGACGAGCAATGCCCAGGGGCAGATCAGCACCAACCAGCAATCCGCTGCCATCCGCTTGTAGGCGTGCGGCATCGCCATTGCTATCGTTTGCGCCCCAATGCCCCCATCCGGAAGTCCAGGCGGTCACGCCACCATCGGTCGCAGCACTCAGCCCGTTCGCGCCGTTGTTCAGGCCAAGCAGGTGATCGTTGATGGCGTCGCGGATGTAGCGGCTATCGTCGATCAGCGCGGTGCGAGTGCTGGCATAGATCTGGCCCGAGAGCAGGTCAAAGGCATGCTGCGCCGTTACCGCATCGGTCTCCACCAAGGCGTTATAGACGGAGCTGTTCCAGCCGAGCGTTTCGACAGCGTTGGCAGTGGCTTGTTGATTTGGAGTCGCGGCAACACTGGCGAAACTGACGTCGTTGCGCTCCAGCGACAAGGTGACGTCGTTGCTGCCATAGGTGAGCACCGGAGTCAGGAACGTAAGACTCGATGTCGCTGATGCGAATTGACCTGTAATGCCCTGGCCTGCAGTCAGGATGATGTAGTTGGTGCGGGGCACCCAGTTCCCGGCCTGTGCCAACACCAAGGTGCTACCGCCCTGGATGGTTGCCTTGCCGCTGACCGCGAGCAGATCGGATTGACCACTGGGCGTCGCGTCAATGTTGAGCGTGCCGGTCGCGGCCTGCGTGTAGTTGCCCTGGATCGTCAGCGTACCGATCGATCCGCCAGGCCACACAGTGCCGTTGTTGACCACGTTGCCATCGATCGTGCCGTGTCCGCGTAGCGTGCCCGCAGTGGCGACAGTGACATTGCCATCGAGCGTTGCCGAGGGAGTAGTGCTGTCGCCTACCTCAAGGGTGCCGCTCTGCACGGTGGTGCTACCACCGAACGAATTGTTGCCATCGAGCACCAGCGTGCCATCGCCGGTCTTGGCGAGCGTGTAACTGCCGCCGGTTTCCGTCACGTTGCCAACTTGAGTTGCAGTGTTGCCGCTATCGACTTCCAGCGTCGTATCGCCTTGCACACTGATCGGATTGCTGATGCTCAAGCCATTGGCGTATGTCACCGTCGCGCCAGTTGTCACCAATGTTCCGGTGCCGAGTGCCGCGTTGTTGCCCAATACAAGGGTGCCACCATTCAGCGTGGTCGTGCCGCTGTAACTGCTGGCGCCGCTCAGAGTGGTCGTGCCTGCGCCGATCATCACGCTTGCGAAATTGGAAATCGCACCGCTGTAGCTGAAGCTGTTGCCGGTGCCAGGCGTGATGGTGAGGGTGCTGGTGCCGGTGCCACCCGAAATATTGCCGTTGATTTGCGCCGTGCCACCAAGAATCTGCAAGCTGCTGTTGCCGCTGCCGAGGTCAACCGCAAGATTGCTGCTGTCGGCAGTGATCGTGCCGTAGTTGATCACCGTGGCGTTGTTGCCACCGGTGTAAACCACCGCTGCGGTGCTGCCGCCGCCTTCAAGCGTGCCGCCGGCAAGATTGGTGATGGTCACCGTATACGCATTCGTCGCACCGGTGACGGCGATCGCCGAATCGCTCTGGCCGCGAATCAGTCCGCTGTTGGTCACGCTGGTATTGCCGTAGATGCCCTCGATCGGAATCGGCAGATCGGTAGTCGGATCTTTGTCGATGCCGGCGAGCGTAATGCCGCGGCCGATACCGGTGTTGGCGGTGCCGTCGGCATTGGTGGCGGAATTGAGGCCCAGGATCGTACCGGAGTTTACGATGGTACCGCCGCCCACCGTGATGCCTTCGCTATTGTCGTCGTAGGCGTGCAGTGATTCGATCGTACCCGTGTTGGTAATGTTGACCAGCCCGTCGACATCGACACCATCGCCGTCGCGGGTCACGCCGTTACCGATAATCGTGCCGTGGTTGACGACCGTAACAAGCTCATTGGCGTTGAAGCCATCGATATTCATGCCCGAGCCATCGTCACCCTGAATCACGCCACCCGCGTTATTGGTGACCGACATGGTGTAGGCGCCATTAGTGGTGACGTCCGTGTTGCCGCCCGTAATGCCGTGACGCGCACCCTCGATCTTGCCGTTGGTGTCGTTGACGACGCTGATGCCGGTATTGCTTTGCGCATCGACGCCGTCGCTGCTGTCCGTGCTACCGGGATTGTTGGTCGCCAGGATAAGGCCATTGTTGTAGACCTGACCGTTGACGCCCGGACGCACAGCGTCAGCCTCGTTCGCTTCGATGATGCCGCCGGCATAGTTGTTGACGATGTTTGTGCCGGACGTAATGGCGTTGAAATCAATCGCCTGCGCGCCGCCAGCCGATTGGTTGAGTGAATTGAGCGTGCCATAGTTATTGAACGTAACATTGCTGTTCGACTTGTTCATCTGGATGACGTCATCGTCAGCCGTCTGCATCAAGGCGCCTGCATTGTTGGTCACGGTCAGCGTAAGGCCACCAGTATTGTCGCGAATGTCGCGCGCTGCATCAGAGCCGGTGGCGGTTTGCTCCAGGGTGCCGCTGTTAACAATGGTGGCGTTACCGGTAACGGTAATGGCATTGCTTCCGCTGGTCGCTACGATCAGCGACGCGCCGCTATCGATGGTACCGGTGTCGCCAGTGGCTAACGTCTGCGCTGTGGTATTGGTGCCGCTGGTTATCGTGAAACTGGCTGCGGGGGGTGATGAGTTCTTTGCTGCAGCTTGGCCATAGTCAAACAATGCAATAAGAATGACGGCAGTGAGCACTTTCTGTTTCATGAAGTGGCAGTCCCCTGGGTTGTGGCAACCCATAATTTTTGAGGGGCTATGCGCACTCTTGATGACAATGAAATGACATCGTCAGATTATTGTCAGCGATGGTATCGCTCGGGCGTGAGGCTCTGTTTCACACGCCAGTCGCAGGCAAAGAAAACGTAAACTTTTACGCCGACTACCCTTAATCGGTACGGCTTCGCAAACGAAAGCGCATGCGCCGGATGGACTGCATGTACGCGTAACGCTGTCTCGCGAGGAACTGCTCAGCTTCGTTGTGCGGCTGTACCTGATACATAGCGATTGCCGGGGACACTCCAACGAAATGGAAGATCCTTCCCGACGCTGATGCCAATGCGCGGACCACCTGCAAGGCCTTTAGGGGGTGCCATGCCATCGTCGACGATGGTGAAGCCCTCGTCGCCACTGACCAGGTCGATCCCGTTTTGGACTCCGCTGATGCCCATCGCCTGAGCGAGGCGCGCCGGGCCGCGACATAAATCACGATCACGCGTTGCCGTTGGGCGCGCCGCACGCATTTGCTCAAGCCCATGCAGCGGTTCCAGCGCGCGGATGAGTACACCGCAACCACGGCGTAGAGGACCGGTCAC
>OUNK011148608.1_pt1 | contig 16555 bp, 19 predicted proteins | sample 1755341 | NCBI WGS metagenome assembly OUNK01 (sample SAMEA3914788, study PRJEB12502) | metagenome | biome: forest; material: soil | place: Canada | collected 2011-07-03 | depth 0.1 m | reverse complement strand
CAGTACGCGTTGCCATATCCACTTGCGGCAGTATTTCTTCAATCTGACCCGTGAAGATGCGGCCCGGATAGGAGTCGACAGTGATCTGCGCCATATCGCCGGGTCTTATGCGGCCTATGTCGTCCTGGAAAACCTGGGCATACACCCACACGCGGGATAGATCGGCGACGGTATAGAGTTTGGTCGAAGGCTCGACATACATATTGGGCAGAGCATTCCGCTCGGTGATGTATCCCTCAACTGGCGAGTTGATGGTGAGGTCGGTGACTGGCTTGCCGGCTTCCTTCAGCTTGGAGATTTCAGTCTCGGGGATATCCCACTGCTGTAGCCTCTGTTCCGCCGCACTCGAAAGAGTGGCCGCACCATCCGCAACGCCATCGATAGTGCTTGTGCTCATAGTCTTCTGGTTCTGTCGTGCCAGCAGATACTCCTGCTGGGTAGCCACGAGATCCGGACTGTAAATGGTGAAGAGTGGCTCTCCCTTGCGCACGTATTGATAGGTGGCATCGGCGAACACTTTGCGGATGTAGCCGGGAAAACGCACCTGCACGTAAGAGAGAAGACGCTCATTGATGTCCACCGTGCCGGTCGCGCGTATGTCGTCACTGAGTTGCTTGTATTCGACCGTGCCAGTCTGCACGCCGATGCTCTGCATCCTCTCGGGCGTGAGTTGGACCGGAGCGAGCGGAGCATCCATCTTCATCTCTGGCATATCTGACTTGGATTTCTTTGGTTCATCCGCAGTAACAGGCGGACCAGAGGCCACAGGCTGTATCTCCCCGGAAGTCGTTGTTGTCATTGCCGTTAGCTGTTTGGTCGCATGAGTGCGATAGGCCCATATCCCTACAATAACTGCCAAGATAGCGATCCAGACGAGTGATGTTCTTAAGACATATTTGTTCATCGCAGCGTCGCTCCCGTCAGAGATTCGAGATGGGCCAAAGCAGCTTCGTGATTCGCGAGGGTCTGTGCGTATTCGAGCCTCAGGTTCAGCGTGTCTGTGAAATAAGAAAGAACATGGATGAACTGCTCGCGATTCGACGCATAGGCGCTCAATGTTGCGCGGTACGCCGCATCGGATTGCGGGATAAGACCTTCCCGATATTCCTTCAATAGCTCTTCATCGCTCGCCACTTTGACATACCCCTCCTGCAGCTCTGCGAGTTGCTGTTGCAGATGTGCATTGAGCGTCTGTTGCGACTCGGAGCGCTTCTCTGTGGCCTCTGCGATTTCTGCATTCACTCTCGCCTTGCGAGGGAAGCGCACATCGAGGGTGAACATGTAGTAGTCCCGATACTTCCGGTCGGTGTTTTGGTAGAGATAGCCAACTTCAAAATCTGGCTTCCCCTCGCGCTTCGCAGATGCCACTTGCGCGTCCTCCTTCCGGACGGAACTGGCATCGACCTGGATCTGAGGGTTGTTCTGCCGGACCATCGCAAGAAGCTCACGGGAGGTCCGTCGGAGCGGAGTAGCGATCAGGTCTTCCGTAACAATGTCCGGCGATTCCTGGTCCCGACTGAGCAAACCCTTGAGGTGCGCCTGCGTCTGCCCCATCAGTTGATGGTGCATCGTGATCTCTTTCACAATTTTGGTTCGGTTTACCTGGGCTTGCAAAACATCCTGCTGCATCCCCTGGCCGACCTGATAGTGGGCCGTTGCATCCTGAATGAGCTGGTCAAGCACAGCTTCGTTTTGCCGCAGGATGCCGAGCGTCTGCTGCAGATAGGCCAGTTGGAGATAATCGGCTTTTACCGCATCGGCAATGCTGGTTTTCGTAACTTCAACTTCGGATTGTTTGGTGTCGGCATCGCGTTCGGCTACTTCGCCGCGCAGTCGCAATTTCCCTGGATAGGGAAGTTCCTGTGACACTCCGACGCCGATGTATGCAAAGTCGCTGTTGGTATATCCCGCAAACGGCTTCGGGCTACCCACGCTCAACTGCTGGTAGGTGAATTTCGGGTCCGGCAACGTAGTCATCTGCGGTGCGACTTGCCTTGCGGCTCGTGCGCCGTGATCAGCTGCGGAAATTTGTGGGTTGCTTGTCCCGGCCTCAGCTAGAAGCTGGGCCAAGGGCGTGGGAGTGCTCTCCACCGGAGTCTGCCCGAAGGCAGAAAATGCGGTGGCCAGCGCGAGCGTGGTGGCCAAAGAGACCATACTCATACGGAAGCTCCAATCTCAAATGCAGTTCAAGACATTCGCCGAAACACACGCAGATAGGCGTGCGCGCTCGGCAAAAGTAGAGTGCGAGAGAGGAGCTGACTAGATTCTTAGGATGGAAATGGTCGAAGGTGGAGACTTTGGAGGCGAGTAGTCGGGGCGTTCCGCCCATCCGGTGACAGGAGCGGTCGGATTCACCAGCTCAAATGCGGCGAGCCAGATAACGGGAGCTACAACCGGGTGGAATACGACTGCTTTCGTATCCAGAGCGTTACCGTGAACGCTCGCCGGAGTCTTCTGGCAGCAACCGTGCGACGCCGGCATCTCCATCTGCCCGCACTGATCCTTCATCGTGCGGCAGCAGGCACGCTCTTCGGTGTTCATCTGCGCATCGGGAACCATGCAAGCCATCGCCGGGGCCAGACACGACACCAGCAGCAAGACCAGCACACCGAATTGGCGGAGAATACGCATTCGTAGAATAAGACTACGTCCTACTTGGTAATGAGAGCAAGCACTATCGCCGCTGCGGGCAGCAAAGTTCGAGGTGCATCCGGTTGAAGATACGCCGTTAAGACCGATGTCGGCCTCCATTGCCAGAACGTACGCTCACTTGGCAGACTAAGACGGAAAACCCACAGAAGCCGTTGATTTCATAATGGCAGTTGGGTTTGTCTTGACGCCATCGAAGGCCATCTCAAGCTGCTTCTTCTCGTAGCGCACGATCACAGCGGTGACGCTTGGCTGTTTCAGCAGGGCTTTCTTGATCGTGAGTGGGCAGGTCGGGCAGTTCATTCCCGGCACGTCCAGTCTCACTGATTCGGGCGCAGCCCACGTGGCGGAACCGACTGTAACCAGGACAGAAGCGGTGACGCCATGTATTCGCTTCATAAGCAATCCTTTCAGCGATACCAATTTCTAGCAGAAGAGGTGAGCAAAGTTCGGGAAGACAAACGCTACGAGAGCCAATACTGCGACTGCCGCAAAGAAAATCTTTTGCTCGCCTTCCGATTGCAGAAGAAAGTTTTGCCGCGTTGAGCTTCACACGAAAGAGCCACGCCAGCTGGCCACTGTACGTGCTCAGCGGTAGCCACGCGCGAGCAGGTATTTCGCGCCAGCCTCGAAGGCCTCGGGACCAGGCACGTAGAACCCGAAGGCATCGGCCAACCGACCGATCACATTGAAAGAGAAACAGACCGCGAGCGCATCCTCGATCTGTTGGCGCGAGGCACCCGCAGCGAGGACTGCTCGCATGTCATCCGCATCCACCGCGTGCTCGCGCGTCAACTTGCCCAGCATGAGCAGCGTCGCCCGCAATGGTTCCTCGATGGCCGCGGTGTCGAGATCGGACAACGAGTCAGAGACCATTTTCCCGTCGCGATGATATGCCGCTTGCGCGACCGCCGCATGCGCCTTCGTGCAGAACTCGCACTGGTTGGTCTTCGCGACGAACGCGGCCATCAACTCGCGATCACCGACAGACCAGGTGGAGGGTCCGCGCATCGCCTCATGGGTCACTTCCTGCATTGGGCCGCCGTAGAATTCAGCCCGGTATTTGACCAGCTTGATGACGTCGAGCACCGGCTGGCGCGAAACCGTTCGAATGAGCGCGAAAAGGAACTTGGTGCCGAAACCGTGGCCGCTATCGAGGATTCGAAGCCGCATGCTCACCCCTTCCCGGTCGCGGCCTCAAGTGCCGCAAGTGCCGTGTCGTACTGCCGAGTGGCTTGCCCGATCGCGGCGCACACCAGGATCTCGAAGACCTGGTCTTCACTGAGGCCCAATACTCTCGCGGCGGTGATGTCCTCGTCGGTGACCCAATAGGCATGCCTGGCAACCTTGTCGACTAGCGCACCTAGTGGTTCGGCGAGGCCGCTGTTGTTGAACGCGGCCCGACGCTCGGAAGGTGACGCCTTGCCGGCTCCTTCCAGGATTCGCCCCACCAGCGCTTTTCGAGCCTGTCTGATATCTGACATGTAGTCTCCTGCCTAGCCGCGGCGGCACGGGCGAACGCCTCTGCCCTCCACAATCGGCTATCTGCATGACGCACTACACTAGCAGCATGTGTTGCAACTCTGAATTGGCTGATCTGGTCGACCAGCATCTCTAACTTTCCGCTTCATTGTCACAACTTTCCCAACAGGATCGTCCTTCCTGGCAGATCGAGCGATGGACGTAATGGTCATCCGGACCAGCTTTGCCCATAGTCTTGAGGCACCAGTAGGTGGTGGTCGATCCCAATAGCTCGGCGTGCTCCTCACGGAAATCGCCGAAAGCAGCGTAGGACGACTTGCTACGAAGCGAGGCGCAATGAAGTTGTACGAGCGTCGTCGACATACCGGATCTCCTTAGCCAATGGAACTTGGATCGCGCTGCATCTGCCCGGCAGCGAGCAACACCGTGCGGTAGATCGCGGTCTGGAAGAGCTGCGTCTTGAATCCGTTCTGGGAAAGCGGCGTGGCGCCTTGCATGGCAGCACTGGCGGCAGCTCGAGCGATCGCTTCATCGATTGGCTTGCCGGTCAGGATGGCCTCGGCGGCAGTGGAACGGATCGGCGTTGGCGCGGCAACACCGAGAACGATAGATGCCTTTCGGCAACGTGCGCCGTCCATCACTAGAACCACACCGGCATCCGCGAGCGGCCAATCGAAACTCTCCTTTTCGCCATATTTTTGATAAGCCGATCGCGTGCCTGACTCAGGCACAGGTACAAACACAGCGGTGATAATCTCGCCCGGTTGGACAACGGTCTCGTTGATAAGACTCTTCTCGGGAGGCACATAGAACTCGCTCATGGCTACCGTGCGTTTGTCTCGCTTGGACGTCAGTTCCACCTGCGCATTCATCGCGAGCAGGGGCACAGCGGTTGAGGAGGGATGCACCATCGCACAGGTACTGTTGTTCATAACGGCGTGATACTGGTTTTCGCCTGTGTGTGCGTGACAGTCGTCGCTGGAGCCACTTTTCTTCCTGCAGTCGAAGTCGCTCGAACGGAAGTACCAGCAGCGGGGGCGCTGCATGATATTCCCGCCCAGTGTCGCCATGTTTCGCACTTGCGGAGTAGCCGCATGACCGGCGGCATCGGCCAACGCGGTATAGCTTTTCTGGATCTCCGGATGTGCCGCAATTTCGCTCAGTGTAGAAAGTGGCCCCAGGTGCAAGCCATCCTTGTCAGTGGTGATGCCGCCGAGGTCGCCAATGTTGCGGATATTGACGAGCTTGGGCGGCGCGACGATGTCTTCTTTCATCAGGTCGAGCAGATCGATCCCGCCTGCCTTGATGGCGGCGCCGTCGCTCAGTTGGCGGAGAGCTTCGTCTACCGTCACGCAATCAACGAACGTAAACTTGTTCATGCCTGCATCTCCTGCACTTTGCCGAGCGCGGTGAGTACGTTTGCGGGAGTCATCGGGATCTTCCGCATCCGAACGCCTGTTGCGTTATAGAAGGCATTGCCGATGGCCGCCGCCAGGGTGATGATCCCGGCGGATTCGCCGATGCCTGCTGCATCGGTTGAGCTTTGCGCGATGTAGTTCTCGACGAGAGCTATTTCGATCTCGGGGACCTCGCGGGCACCGAGAATCTTGTAGTTTTCGAGATTCGCGTTCAGCATGTAACCGGCATTGCGGTCCATGATCCGCTGCTCGAAGAGAGCATAGGAGATGCCCTGGAGAATGCCGCCATTAATCTGGCTGATGACGCCTGTCGGATTGATGGGACGCCCGCAGTCGTGTGCGCCGAAGACTTTCTCGATATGCACCCGGCCGGTCTCGGTATCAACCGCAAGTTCGACGTAGTCGACCCCGCCGTAGGTGATGCGTTCTTTCGAGTATTCTGCTACGCGCGTTGCCTGGGCCGAGATCTCATCGGTGGGCAGTTTCGCCGTAACCTGCTTCAACGTAAAGGAACGGGACGCATCATTTCTGAAAATGACGCGTCCGTTCTGCACGGCTAGATTGTCAGGAGTTGTGCCAAGTTTCGAAGCTACCGCGGCGAAGAGCTTCTGCTTCGCCTGATAGGCTGCGTTGCGGGCCGCAGGCGAGATGGAACCAGTAGTGACGCTGCCTCCGGAATCTGGTCCGATAGGGTAGCGCGTATCCCCAATGCGAATGACGACGCTCGAAGGAGGAATACCAAACTCCTCGGCGACGACCACAGCAAGCATGGTCTTCGTTCCGGTCCCCAGATCCTGAACCGCGGACATCAGTTCCACGGAGCCGTCGCGCGAGACGCGCACTTCGCACGACGAGTTCATGCTGACGAACCGGTACCAAACCGATTGTGCAATGCCCATGCCTCGCTTGATTGGTCCTGCGTCAGAGCCTGCGGGTCTGCGATTACGCCAGTTGGTGCGCTCAAGGATGACCTGCCGTTCGGCTTTGCGGGCTGGATTGTCATCGATTTTCTCGCGGAGAGCGAGAGGGTCCATGTTGAGCTTGACGGCGAGATTGTCGATCATCTGCTCGAAAGCAAAGCACCCCGGTGGATGGCCAGGTGCGCGGAATGCTGCGCCCGGTCCGGCGTTGATAAAGACGTCGTATTCCTCAGTCAGAAGATTCGGGCACTTGTACAAGTTGGTCGCGGGACCAGCGGTACCCGCTCCCGTCCCGACACCGGCGGTCCCATAACTTATCAACTCAATCGCGGTAAGCGTACCGTCATGCTTGGCACCAATCCTCAGCTTCTGATGAGAGTCCGGTCGATTGCAGACAATATGTTCCTGACGGCGGTCGAGCATTAATTTGACCGGGGCATTCGCCTTTCGCGAAAGATTAGCCGCGACCACTCCCTCGTTTCCCGCACCAAACTTCGCTCCGAATCCGCCGCCCATGTACTCGGTAATGACTCGGACCTTGCTCTTCGGGAGTTTGAAGACATCGGCAAATTCACTGCGAACGCTCGATGTGCCTTGAGTTGAGGCATAGACCGTCACTTCTTCGGGCTTCCAGTCGACGACAAAGCCGTGGGTTTCAAGGGCTGAGTGCGTTTGTACCTGAGTGAAGTACTCCCCTTCCACAGTCACGTCCGCCTCGGCAAAACCCTTCTGGATATCGCCGATGGTCTTGCGCTGAGGGCCGTGAACATTGCCTTTCTGGGGAACTCCTGCCGGACCGCCACCCCCACCTGCGCTACCGGCAGCATCGGCTGGGCCGGGAAAGACTACGGGAGCATCATCGGCGCGGGCTTCTGAGCGATCGACGACAAATGGCATCGTGTCGTACTGAACCTTCACCAACTTCGCGGCGTCGTTCGCAATCTGTTGGGAAACAGCAGCGACGCCGCCAATCGGTTGGCCCGCGTAGCGGATAACCGGATACCGCGAAGGAGTCTCCAGCTTAGGATCACGAAGTTCGGCAACGCCGTAAACATGCTCAATAACATGCACAGCGCGGACACCTGACAGCTTTTCGGCTGCGGTTGTGTCGATTGATAAGATGCGTCCGTGGGGAACTGTCGCATCGATCATGCGTGCGTAAAGCATACCGGGGAGATGTACGTCGGCGGTGTACTTGCCCGTGCCCATCGCCTTCGCTGGCCCGTCGTACCTTTCCGTGGGCTTGCCTATGTAAGTGAGTTCCGCATTTGCGGGTAGGGGTGGTGGTTCGTCCTGGCGAACTTCGCGCTCTTTCTGCTGGAGGCCATCCTGTGGGATGCCCCAGACGAAACTCTCTGTGCGGGTTGGAGCGTCGGGCGTCTCTTGGGTTGAATCGACTGGCATCTTAGGCCTCCCTTCCCGCGCCGAGCGTGACCAACGCAGCGGCTTGGTTGCGATGCTGTGCGACGTCGAGCGTCGCGGCGAAGACCTTCGGGTAAGTTCCGCAACGGCAGAGATTACCGCTTACAGCATGTTTCACGTCGTCCAGATTTGGATTTGGATTGCGCTCCAGGAGTGCCGCGCAACTCATCACCATGCCGGGAGTGCAGAAACCGCATTGCATGGCGTCGTGCTTCACAAAAGCAGCCTGCACTTGATGCATCGTGTCGCCGTGGGAGAGCCCCTCAATGGTTGTGATCTGGCGTCCTATCGTGTCGATGGCAAGCGTCATACATGCCAATGCCGGGGTTTTGTCGATCCATACCGTACACGCGGAACACGAGCCCCGGTCGCAGACGACCTTAGTGCCAGTCAGCCCGAGGTTGTCGCGCAGTGTCTCGGCCAGGGTGTAGCGAGGCTCGATGGTAACCGAATGCTCCTGTCCGTTGACGTACAGCTTTACGGAAAGGGCGTCAGGCCCGACTGCCCGATCGGGATGTAGAGCATCTTTTGTTTCGCGGGCCAGCGCATTCGCGGACTCAATGACGGCCGTGGCGGCCGTCACGCCAGCACTCTTCAGAAATCCACGGCGGGAGAACTGAATCTTCGGAGCGTCTGCCATAGGAACAGCCTTTCGGAGGTTCGACTGATTTGAGTAAGCGGCCGGCTACGAATCACCGTCAAGGTTCGATGCCAATACTTTACATCCGCGAACAGTCATTGCGCTATTGGGGAGATTCGTTGGCTGATGGGAAGTTTCCCGGGGACGATCCCAATGTATGCACTAAACATATGCTGCGGGTCCGACTGTCTCCTTGGGCTCACGATGGTTCGGGGCGGCTCTTCTCCACCCACGGACGCGGTTCGCTGCCATTGCTCGATCTTAGTCGGCTCTTCAAGCCGTTGTGTTGACCTTCCAGTTCCTCCAGATCAACTTTTCATTCGGCAGTGCTACTTGGGCTGCCCCATCAACGAGCAATCTTAAAGCGTCTTGGAAATGACCACGACCATTCACGTCCTGATCCTGGTGCCCGGCTCTTCGGCATTATGGAAGAGCGGGCGCTTATGGGCGGAAACACTCATTGCTCGGGTATCGGCAGCCCCTGGCAAGGCATCGAAGTCATAGATAACACGAGAGGAGTTCTGGATGCCTGCGATTGGCCACGCTCTGATAATGTCGTTCACGATGGCCTGGGAGATTCTTTGGGCTCTGATACTGGGATTCAGCCTCTCGGCTGTCATCCAGGCCGTTGTCTCGAAGGAGGAAATGTCGCGCCTCCTTCCTGATGATCGGCCACGCACGGTCATCAAAGCATGTGGCCTTGGTGCGGCGAGTTCCTCTTGCTCTTACGCTGCTGTCGCCCTCGCACGTTCCATGTTCCGCAAAGGAGCGAACCTTACAGCAGCAATGGCTTTCCAGTTCGCTTCCACCAATGTGGTTCTGGAGCTTGGCATTCTCCTCGGCGTGCTGATGGGCTGGCAGTTCACTCTGGCCGAATTTGTTGGTGGCCCGCTGATGATCACCGTTATGGTGCTGCTCTTCAAGGTATTCCTGACGCCAAAGATCGTTGAAGCGGCTAGGCAACAAGCGGACAGGGGGCTTCAGGGGCGGATGGAGGGCCATGCCGGGATGGATATGTCGATCCATGAAGGGACAATCTCGCAGCGCATGACTTCGAACAAAGGACGCACTGCCATCAGCCATTTTTTCGTCATGGACTGGGTTTCTCTCTGGATCGACATCGGAGCTGGATTGTTGATTGCCGGAGCGCTGGCGGCCTGGGTTCCGAAGACCTTCTGGCAGGCTTTCTTTTTGCAGGGACATCCGATCCTGGCGAAGCTGTGGGGGCCTATTGTCGGACCGGTGGTAGCGATCCTCTCCTTTGTCTGTTCGGTGGGGAACGTTCCCCTTGCCGCGGTTTTATGGAATGGAGGGATCAGCTTCGGCGGGGTCGTCGCCTTTCTTTTCGCCGATCTCATCGTCTTGCCTATTCTCGATATCTATCGGAAATACTATGGGCTGAAGATCAGTGCCTTTCTCCTTGCTATCTTCTATGCTTCGATGTCGCTGGCAGCGCTTGCAGTGGAATTCATCTTCGGGGCACTCCATCTAATCCCCCAGCAGAGAAAAGCGCAGATCGTTGAAGAGTCCATTCGCTGGAACTATACGACGATTCTCAATATCGTTTTTCTTGCGCTCGCAGCCGCTCTGGTGATTCGCTTCTTCCGCACTGGCGGCCCTCAAATGTTCAAGATGATGAGCAGCAAAGATAAGGACGACCACAATCACGCCGCACGACTCCGCGGCCACGCGATGTAGCGGGGTGCGCTCTCCATACTGGTGGTATCTCGTGGAGGCCGATCCTCATATCGAGATACACCAAGGTGCGAAAGCCGTTCAAAAACGGAGTCCGGTCGTTGGAAGCGCGAGCGTGCAAAAGGTTACAGGGGTTTTAAACATTTCTGCGCTCCAGGAGAAGGTACGATGAAGGAGGAGGATCGCGGTTTGGAACCGAACGTGCCGACATTGAAAAAGGCCAGAAAGGCGCGCTGGCTCGTCAGTGTGACAAGTCTACTCTTCATCCTCTTGCAGAGCGCCTGCACGGCCGTGATGGCGATCAGTGGCGTCAGGGTTGTTATCGGACTGGGCGCGTTGGCCGCCGCATCGGGGTTGGGTCGTCCGGCGGAGGGCTTCCACAGAGATGCGATTCGCATTCCCATGATGGTGATCGCTGTGTTGGGTTCGGTCATCAGTCTCTACGTGATCTGGCGAATCCGTTCGTTGCGAAGCCGTCCCGCTGCGCAGTGGCGGATGACGACACCGACCAACCGACAGATCCGATCGGAGCAATTTCAGATCGCGCTTGCCATCTTCACCCTGCTCCTTGTCGTTGCCGAATGGATCACGCATCGTATCGTTCACAATGTGTGACGGGAGTGCGGGCGGGAAGCCTACTCGTGCGCGAAGTTGCTTTAGCTCCGTTGCTGTCGCTTGTCAGCACTGCAGGTTCATGGGCAAGTGCCAGGACTTCTTCAGCTCAATGTTCTAGCAGTCCGTGAAGGTAACCGACTTGAACTTCCATAGCTCAGTGGAGGCGTTGCCAAGTACGGTCAGCAAATGGGGGCCTGCTCTCACCTTGTAGGTGACCGGTAACGTATATTCTCGCACTGCATGTGAACGGAAATCGGGCGTCCTGATCGATCCGCGTGCGGCGTTGGATTCGAGTTGACCCCGGCCCTCCCTTTTCGGGATCAGTCTGCGAGCAACTCCAGGTCAAGGCGTGCGTGCAGGCGCGCGCTGAAGCCTACCGGTAGTTCGAAGACACGATCATCGGCCGTAAGAATGATGATATTGCGTGTGGAATCGAGGATCGCTGAGCAGATCTCGCAGTGATCCAGATGCTTCTGCACAAGCTCCTGGGTCTCGCTGGACAAGGTTCCGTCAAGATACTCGGAGATGTAGTTCCAAACGTGTTTGCACTCTATGACCATTGGAACCACCTCCTTTTTGGCGCCTGGGTGACCGATCTCAGTTGCGGGGCTAATTGCCTTTGTAGCATCATTCGCGCCCGGTGCAGGCGGACTTTCACGGAGGTAACGCTGATATCTAAAGCTAGCGCGGTTTCGTTGGTGTTGAGCTCTTCCACGTCGCGCAGAAGGAACACCTGCCGGTAGATCTCCGGGAGCGCCTCAACCGCCTCCTGCAGCAGTTTTCGGATCGCCTCACGTTCCAGGGTCTCAGAAGGTATCTCTCGCCAGTCACGTAACAGGGCCGGAGAAACCGTCCCGTTTTCATCCGGCGGTTCATCCAACGATTCCATCCGGATTGTCGCCTGGCGGCGCAACCGGCTCCTCGCTTCATTCAATGTGATGCTGATGAGCCAGGTGCTGAACTTCGCTTCGGCACGGAACGTGGAAAGATTCCGAAACGCCTTGAGGAAGGCTTCCTGCGCGACATCCTCGGCGTCGGCTTCGTTCTTCATGAATGAGAGAGCCATCATGTACACGCTGCGCTCATGGGGACGAATCAGCTCATGGTAAAGCTGCGTATCGCCGCCTAGAATCGATGCGATCATCTCAGCTTCCGCGAGAGTTTGGGCGTGCGGCTCCATTGTTACTCTGCCACCTTGAGTTGTTTAACCGCGAGATTCTCGAGGGCAAAGAAGCCTGCGCCAAAAATGAGCACCATGAGGGAAGCAAACAGAAACGTATAGGGGTCGGCCACGTAGAATTTTCCGGGGTCGGAGAAGATCGACGTCAGCGCCTCGCGATCCGCCGTCCAGTACGCGACGAGCATATTGCCTGCAAGGAGCAGCGCTATCGGGCGAGAGAACAGACCAAGCATTAACAGGATACCGCCAACGAACTCTAGACCGGAGACGAAGTGCGCATTGAAGGCCGGGAACGGGATATCGAGGCTCGCGAAGAAGCCTGTAATCCTCGCAAGATTATGGAGTTTTCCCCATCCGGTCTGGGCGAACTGGAATCCCCAATAGAGCCGCACTGCCAGCAACATCGGCGATTGCAGGAGGGCGAGTGCGGCCACAGCACGGCGATACATACGGAGAAGTGGTTTCATGGTAGTCCTCGTTCGTCGAACTGCCTCTACGACATTGGCAGAAATACCTTTTGCCTCGTAAGAGTCCCCGGAACGAATTAGGTTACAGCCGATCTTTCGAAGACTGTAACCCTTCTCCCGGGACGCAGTCAGATGAGAGCCACTCGGCTGGAGGTATTCTCATGCGATTTCGCTTTCTGTTCACGGTGTCTCTTACACTTCTGGGTGCTCAACCGCATTCTACGAGCGGCAGATCCGGCAGACGAATCAAGCGGAACAGCCGACTTTCGTCGCATAGTGGAATTATTTACCTCCAAGGGATGTTCCGGTTGCCCTCCGGCCGACGCGCTTCTGCAGCAGCTTTATCTCAAACAGACCGATTCTGGTCAGCTCATCGTGGGGCGAGCACGGAGGTGGGCCACGCATCATCTGATTTTGTTTGCACAGGAATCGCATCAAGGCGCGATTGTCGGCGCTGCCACCACACCGATTTGACGGAAACGCGTGTGGGTGCCACTCTCTCTCAGAAAATGTCTACGGGGCTGTAACCAACCGGGAGTTCATCCTTCAAACAGCCGGCATGGAGAGAGCAGTCTCCCAGGTCATAGAAGACGGCTCTTCCCGGCCCGCTCGTGTCATGACCCCAACCTCCAGGCATAGCGCCTGGCCCAACCGAAGAAAGGAACTCTTCATGAAGAACAACACCGCAAGCACTTTCGCGCTGGCCGCGGCATTCGCAGGCCTTCTCGGCGGCACCACCGCTCGCCTCAACGCTCAGCCGATCCCCGGCCGCACGGCCGCGCCCGCGAGCACAGCCGCAAATGCCGGAGTCATGGTCGCGCAGAACACGCCGGACTTGCCCAAGCACTCCTGCAAGGGTAAAAACGACTGTAAGGGACAGGGTGGCGGCGACGCGAAGCATGCCGGCAAGAACTCCTGCAAGGGTAAGGGCGCTTGCGCCACCGACGGTTCCACGCCTCCGAAGGCCTAGCCTCCAACCATGCGGGGGGCTTGAAAGATTCGAGCCTCCTGCACACCCTCTGGAAATCAGAATCGGAGTTCACATGCCTGGCAATCAATTCAACGGATATACCGACTATGGCGTCGGCATTGGCCTGCGAGTACCCCATTACGATCATATTTTGTCGAAGAAGCCGATCGTGGATTGGTTCGAGATCATCTCGGAAAACTACATGGTCGATGGCGGCCGCCCGCTCAAGATGCTTGATCAGATCCTCGATCAGTACCGCGTGGTGCAGCATGGCGTGTCCATGTATTTCGGCAGCGCGCAGCCGCTGAACCGCTCCCACCTCAAACGGATAAAGGAACTGACGAAGCGGACCAACACGCCTTGGCTTTCGGACCATCTTTGCTGGGGGAGTGTGGACGGGCGCTTTACCCATGATCTCTTGCCGCTGCCTTACACCTTCGAAGCGGTGCGGAATACGGCCGAGCGCGTCCGGCAGGTACAGGACTTCCTGGAAATTCCGATTGCGGTCGAAAACGTGAGCAGCTATGCCGAGTTCCACGAATCGCAGATGACCGAATGGGAGTTTCTGAATGAGGTGGTTCACGCAGCCGACTGCGGCATCCTGCTCGACGTCAACAATATCTACGTTTCCTCGCAGAACCATGGCTTCGATCCGATCGAGTACGTCAACAGCATTCCTGTGGATCGCGTGGCGCAGATTCATATCGCTGGCCATTCCAAGTTTGAGAAGTACACGCTCGATACGCACGACCATCCGGTGCTCGATCCCGTATGGAAGATGTACGCACGCGCCATTGAGCGGTGCGGCCCCACGGCGACCTTGTTGGAATGGGATGACAGCATCCCGTCCTTTGAAGAAGTTCATGCTGAAGCACTCAAGGCCAACCGTTATCTGCAATTGGAGCCTTCCCTGAACTCAGTTCTTCCTGAAGTAGAGACGCTCGAAGAGGAGCGTGTATGAGCCTTCTGGAATTGCAGCGTCGGATGGCGGAGGATGTGCGACGGCCGCTGACGCCAGAGTACGGGATGCAGCGCGTTACTGAGGACGGCTCCTCCACCGAGGATCTCGCCGCAAGCTACATTACGCCCAACGCACAGCTAAGGTCGTTTGAGCGTTTGGAGATTTACAACCGGCAGTACTGGTTTCGCGTCATTGGGGCCGTCTCGGAAGATTTTCCTGCTCTCAATGCGGTGCTCGGAGCGAAACGGTTCGATGCCCTGATCCTGTCTTACCTCAAAGAAAACCCCTCGACCTCATGGACGCTACGCGACCTGGGCGCGAAGCTGCCTGCCTTCCTTGAAGGCCATCCCGAGTTCGGCGGCAGGCGGCATCGCCTGGCGGTGGATGTCGCGCATTTGGAGTGGGCCTACGTCGAGGCCTATGATGGCAAGTGCCTCACCCCCCTCACATCGGACGACCTGCAGGCCGTAGGCCCAGATTCAAGACTGTCCCTTCAGCCACATTTGCGGCTGCTCGCTCTGAGCTATCCCGTCGATGAACTTGTACTGGCCGTGCGCAAAGAGACTCCCGAGAGCGAGATTGTGAGCAGTGCCGTCGCGGAGCGCGGGTCGCGGACAAGGATAAAGCTTCCTTCGATGAGGCGGAGCAAGCTGTACCTTGCGGTGCATCGATTTGATGATTCCGTGTACTACCGTCCGATTGAACGTGAGATGTTCCTGCTTTTGGAAGTATTGCGCGATGGCGCTTCTATCGCCGAGGCGTTGGAGCAAGCCTTCGAAACGACCAGATTGACACCCGAGGAACAGGCTGTAAGCGTGCAGCAGTGCTTTGCACACGCCTCAGAGCTGGGTTGGCTATGCCCTTGGGGAGAGAGAAGCAACGCAGATCCGGACGAGTTTGTGAGGTAGCCAGAGTGGAGGGCATAGGGACCGGAAGATCGTCCGCGATGCCACGCCGATCGGCACTGAAGGAACGCTCGCCCTGCATGAAACGACTGTGTCGATCCGTCCTCAAATTTGACCGCTAGCGTTCCCTCAAGCACGTAGACATAAGCCGGATAAGGATGCGTCATCCATTGCGGACCGACCCGGCAGGAAACGTGAAGACGGCTGACACGTTGCCTCCGGCTCCGGTGTGCTGAGATAGAGCTCCGGTTCTCCTGCAATGGTGACGCTATTCTTCGATACGGGCGTCATCGTGACGACTGGGGTTTGTTGATGAGTCGTCTGCGTCGTCATGGGTATTCTCCTCTCAGGAAAGCTCGGCCATGGACAGACCGCCCACGGTCGCCGCCCTCCAGAAACTCTAAAGCTTGCAGGGACGAATCTCTGCATGCACTCATCAGATGAGCTTCATCACCACATGACGCTGATAGTTTGCAAGCGGATTATGCCCGCGAGGAATCGCAGGAGGAATTCGTGGAGATTTCTGCCAAATCTCTTGCATTTGCAGTGTTGTCGCCTTCCCCACCGGAGGAGGTGACACGGCAACAAAGTTGGCCGCCGAAGCTCTGAGCGAAGCGCTTGCAGGCGAGGTGGCCAGCTTTGGGGATCAAGGTCACAATCATTGAGCTGGGAACCCTCTACACCGGCTTCAGGTCCTCTCTGAAAATAGCGCCAGGGATGGTGGAGTGCGAAGCCGTGGAATAAGTCTGTGCTGGCGTAAGTTTCGACCGGAGATGTCTGGTGATTCTCGCGCGATCGCCCCTGCGATCCTCAATGTCGTAGATGCTGAACGGCCACCAATACGGCTCCTGCTGGGCAATGGACCGCCGTCCCTCACCAGAGGGTTTATGCAGGGCGTCTTCAGGCCCGGGAGAGTTGGGCAGACGTCTCAAATGAAGCTCAAGGCAGTTTACTGTTCTGTAGGAAAACTATTACCGATATGATTCAGCGGCATATAAAATAAGTGAATCGTCAGGAGCACCCCCTTGGAACTCCGTCACCTACACCATCTGATTGCAGTCGCAGACGAGGGCAGCTTCACAAGAGCTGCGCGTCGCGTCCATATTGTCCAATCCGGGATCTCAGCCTCAATTAAGGAACTGGAAGAGGAAGTTGGGGTCAGGCTCGTTGAGCGAACTACACGACGGGTCGCGCTCACTGACGCGGGAAAAGTGTTTCTGGAGCATGCCAG
>OUNK010000215.1_pt2 | contig 16603 bp, 10 predicted proteins | sample 1755341 | NCBI WGS metagenome assembly OUNK01 (sample SAMEA3914788, study PRJEB12502) | metagenome | biome: forest; material: soil | place: Canada | collected 2011-07-03 | depth 0.1 m | reverse complement strand
ACATAGACCAGGCCGACGACATGCGAGTCGACGCCAGCCTCGGTGATGACTGAGCCGCCGTAGCTGTGGCCAACAAGGATGCACGGGCCAGGCTGGAGATCGAGCATACGCTTCGTCGCGGCGACGTCGTCCTGAAATGACGTTTCGGGCTCCTGGACCATGCTCACATTGTAGCCATCCTTCACAAGGATTTCGTACACGGGCTTCCACCCCGAGCCGTCAGCCCAGGCGCCATGGACGAGCACGACATTTTTAACCGGGGCAGCCAGTGCCGACGCGGCGGTGAGGCTGAGCGCTGCGAATGCGGCAGCCGCTGACTTGAAGATAACCTTTAATTTCCGATTTAGCATATGAGGCATCCTTTTTGATTTAGGGTTTAATAAACGTGAAATTCGTATGCGAGACCGGAAAGATGAAATGCGAAGAGGTCATGGGGTGGAGGCGCACGATTGTGCTTGTCGGTTTCCCATGGAGATTTGCCTCTTTATAGCTGCTGTGACTTCAATTTGAGTTGTCATGATTTCTTTAGCTTTTGTTCTTTGGTTGCCACTTAAGAACTACGTCGATATGCGTCCCGCGTGAGAAACAACCTAGGTGCTCGCGGCCCCAAATCTTGGGGAAACTTGCTCTCTTTAGGCGAATCTTGCGGAAATCCGATATTTTCCCGGCGTGACCCCGACGATCCTCTTGAAATGAAAGGAAAACTGGCTTTGGTCGGAGAAACCGACGCGCAACGCCAGTTCCCCCAGACTAACGTCGCGGTCCCTCTTCAGAAGGTGCTGAGCGCGTTCCACGCGGCGCACGATCACATACTGATACGGGGGTAATCCTGTCGTTGTCCTAAATTGTCGTGCAAAGTGATAAGGGCTGAGACCAGCAACGGCCGCCATTTGCTTCAGCGTCGGATTGTTGTCGAGGTTCTCCATGACGTATTCGATAACAGCGTTGAGCTTGTATCGCGGCAGCACACTATCCGCTCGGCGGACCAGTTTGCGTGGAGTCATGAAATGACGGATCAAGTGAACCGCCAGGACGTTGGCGAGGGATTCGACCAAGATCGGCCCTCCAATGCCGCCTGTCGCCAACTCAGCATTCACGGCCAACATGGCGGCACGGATTTCAGGCACGTTGAGACCGTCGAACGGTGGTATCTCCGTCCGGGCGGAATCGAGTTCGAACGCTTCCGAGGCCACCCTCGCAATCAATTCAGGGGCAAGGAATATGTGGAGCGAGTCTTTGGGTCCGGTCCAACGCCACTGCGCGACGCAATCGGCCGGCACGAGCGAAATATAGCCGGGAGGAGGAGGCTTATCCCGTTTCACCCCCTCGTACCGAAGCTCCAGCTTTTCGGGGGGGCGCGTAATAAGGACCAACAAATGATGCGCCATCCCGGGTGAACTCATTTCGGTCGTAGGGACGTCACGGAAGCGAATGGCATGCAGTCCTGACCATCCCAGCCGATCGCTTCCCGCGGTCGGCGCGACCGGAGCGATCTGCCGAAAGACCTTGGCGGGATCTTTTAGGCTGTGCTCTCCCTGTCCCATAAATTGGCCCTCGTCACGGTAAGAGGCCTCCCTCCTTTGAGTTTAGCATATTTAATTCCAAATTCAAATTAGTGGATGAAGACGAACCTCCAGTCGACTGCGACCGAATTTGCGACCGCTGCGATCAGAAACGCGACCGAACGAGTAGAGCCGAGTTAGACTGAGTACAGACGAGTTCTCCTTGATTGCGAGCCGCTTAGAATGGATGAGCCGGTGAACAACCGCGACGACGTTGCGGGCTACTGCGCCCAGTATGTGACCAAAGAAGGCGCATGGTGGAACAAGCTGCTTGGGTGTCGAATTGCCAGCCGCATGATCTTCCGGTCCTTATAGCCGCTCGCCTCGTCAAACCGTTGGGCAATCCGCCACCCAATGGCATCAAATTTTTGCAACCGCCGAGGTTCTGGAATCGGCAAAGGACCGCCACTGGCTGATGAAAGTGGGGTCCAGCGCGGAGAGAGTATAAGAATTTACCCAAGAAGACTCAACGGGCTGAAATGATATAGATTCTGCGGCGGGACGCCTTGAGTGTGGAGGTCTCTATTTGTTTCTCCTCAAGGACGTCAATTACGGCTGCCGGGTTTTCTAACGGCAGGACGAAATCCTCGAAAGCCCATAGCACCTGCTGATTTTTAAAACGGTAAAGTACCCCAGTCTCACCGGGAAGAATTGTCCGATCTCTCATTAGGTCTTCGACCCTATTGTAAGCGCGCAAGAGGTCCAGGTGCCAGGCGGAGGGTACGTCGTGGTCGTCCTTTACCCCCTGATAACGGAAGCTTAAAACATCGCGCTTAATGTCCCAGAACAAGGACCACATCATGCGGTAAGCCAAGCCTCGGAAATAAACGTCGTCCGAATCGTATCCCGCAGCCTTGACTCCAGCCGGATCAAAGCTGGTGAGACAATCACTCCACAAGGAGAGATTGCCGAGCCTGGCCGGAAGGGCCGGCCCGTGCCGGTGGGTTCCGAAAACACCTAAATCCTCGTTACTATAGACATAGCCGATGGCCTGCATTTCCACCATGAGGCTAAGGTGGGCGTGGTATTGCGAATGAATTGCCTGCAGCGCCTCGTGTTCGGGACGATGATTGCCCAGTAAATGAGCTTGGTCCGAGGTGGCTCCCAGACCTTCCGACTCGGTGTTCTGAATGTAATGAAATTTATCAGCGGCCATGTTGAACGAGCTGTCTCGAAAAATAGCGCCCAATCCAAAATCGTCGTGCGCGATCTTCCAACAGCGAAGCCAATACTTTCGCACCGCCTCGTCACGCAAATTCAATCCTACCAACTCGGGAGCGTAATGATCGGAGTCCATGGCATTGGAAGCATTGCGCACAATGCCCGATTTAAGGTCGATCGCCGCCATGACGGAATTTTCCTGCGGCAAGAAGTCAATGCGGCCACCGGGACCATTACGACGATTAAAAACGATCGCCAACGCGGAGAGAGACGGGTTTCCCCACATTTCCACCGTGATTCCAGCTTCCCGGGCGTCCTGACAGAATGCTCGAAACTTGTCTGTGCCGATGGACTCGGCGATCTTAAAATCGACTGTGCAGCACATATTGCCGACGCCCCACGTATTCATGTTGTTCTCAAACATGCTCGGTATGCTGAGGGTCTTTACGCCGGCCTCGATCAACTTGGGCAGGCCTAACTGGCGGTAGCGCTCCAGGTCCGGAAATTCCCATTCCTCGATAAAGCCGTTCGTGGTGATGCGCTCGCGCCGCATGCCAATCTGGGAATGCAGGGTTTCATGCACCAGTTCGCGAATGGCTTCGTAATCGTTGGCCAGTTCCACACGGTCTCGTTCTCCCGCAGACCACAGCACTTCAACGGGAGCCGTGGAGAATTCATGGCTGAGATCTCCACAATGCTCATGCAAATGCACCAATAGATCCTTACCCCGCGGCTTTTCGAAAAGGGAGCGGACGTGTGCGACTTCGTTTACCCAGGTGACGAGTAGCCCCTCCTTTGAGGCCGTAAAAGTAAATCCCTGAAGCTCGACTTGAAGAGGAAGAAACTGAAAAATGTTCGGATTAGCGCAGGCTGGCATATACCACTCCGTGGAGTAGAACTGCTCCGTCGATTCCACCCGAAGAATGGGGGGCGCAAAGCAGTTTCGCATCCAGAATTCATTGGCGAGGGAGCTGCCGCCAATCTCCCAGGTGCCCCGGTCCAGAATCTTGTAAATGGGAATGGTGCCGCTGCGATAATGATAGCGATAGGAAAAACCTGAAAATTTCCGGCCGCCAATCTCCCGCGTGACCGGACGCAGTTCAAGTTCCAGCGTCGTATCTTCCGCGATCCGCGCAGACTCCGACCAATCCGCCGTATTATACCGCGGTCGAATTTCGTGGACCATCCATTCCATGAGCCCTCCCTCCTGTCGGTCCATGGAAAATTTGAGCGATGTTTTCTCCGGTGTTTCGAGCTGATCGATCAGGGAATAGTTAAAGAGTTCGATACCCGAAGGATTCCGTATCTCGACAAACATGGGGCGCTTGGAGCTGCGCAACTCCTGGCTCCCGGCCCGAACGGCACCCAGGCCCAGGAACATTTTGTCCTTGAAGAGAAGCTCGATGGAACAATCAGCACCCAGGGAGACGAGACGTGGAAGGGAACTCATAGGAAATCATATTCTCCATCCATGCCTTCGAAACATAAGCAATTCCAATAGGAGCACTACCGTCAGGGGATGGATGCGCATACGTAAACAGCAACCGTGCCGTCGCGAAATTCATTCCCTTTGCCGCGAGTGCGACCGGGGACTAGAACCGCGACTGATCGCGAGCACTTCCATGGTGCCCTCCTGAAGCACCAAAATAGAGCGTCCAGGATCCATGTTGTCTGGACGGTGATGGCATATCGAAGCCGCCTGCCTTCAGTCGCTGGTTGATGTCATCGGCAGCTTGCCCGCTCTCCTGAATAGAACCGACGTGGAAGGTCGCCGGATGCTTGATCACCAGGTCACCTTCGGTCGTCTGAACCCCATCGCGGCCCACGACAGCAACAATCTGGCCATGAATTTCGGTGAATGGGTTGGATAATTTGGAATATCACTCGGCAAAGTGACACCGGCGGGGCGATCACTTGTGTAGACCCTCATCTGCGGCGGCGGCGCCCCAGCGGGCAACCGAGACCGGTACACGCAGAGCCAATGACCCGGGGTGAAATCCAGGAACATAGGCGTATTGCAGCACGTGGCCAGCACACGGCGGGTCTTGGAATCGGGCGTCAACCAATGTTCTCGCAGATGCTCGCCACCCAGCGCAACCCTCACGCGATCCTTCCGGAATAGACAGTACTCGGTACCTCCATCATCACCGACGGTCCGCGGCGCGCCGTCTACCTGCTCGAACTCATGTCCTGCAGCTTGGCAAGTATCACAGTAGCACGCCGTGCTCAGGATCGGTGCACCAGTGATCTCAACCGCAGCTTTTCCACATTGGCAGGTGGCGAGGCAACTTTTCGTATTTCTTCCCATTTGCTTGTCTTTCGCAGGAAAGGAGTAGACTGGACGGTCTAGTCTATGGAGTCAATCTAGTAGTCCCGTGTGAAGGGCGGTAGCATGAGCGAAATGCAGAAGGCCAGTGCTGAGCAAAACAATTTGGGCCGGTCGGATCAGAAGCGTCATACGATTCTTCAATCCGCGGAGGAACTATTCCTGACCCGTGGCTTCAATGGCACGAGCATGGACGAAGTCGCAGACCATGCCGGAGTGTCAAAACAAACCGTCTACAATCAGTTCGCCAATAAGGCAGCACTGTTCGTCGAGGTCGTCCAGTCGATGACCGCGCAACCGGCGCAGCGCGTCCAGGGCGAGATGCGCGAGCCCAAGACTCTCCAGCAGGTCGCCAAAGAACTGAGCGGCCATGCCGAGCGTTTGCTAACTATCGTGATGACTCCGAAGTTGATGCAATTGCGCCGGTTGGTGATCGCGGAGGCAGAGCGCTTCCCTGAGCTGGGGCAGGCGCTGTACAATGGCGGCCCTGGCCGGGCGATCGCCGGTTTGGCGGTCAACTTGCAACGGTGGGCGGATCGCGATTTGCTGTCGATCCGCGACGCGACAGTCGCCGCTACCCAGTTCAACTGGCTGGTAATGGGGGAACCCGTTAATCGAGCGATGTTCAACGTGGATTATATCCTATCCAAGGGCGCACGGAACCAGCATGTCGAGCAAGCCGTTCGCGTGTTTATCGCGGCGTACAGAAAATAGATAAGCTAAGCCCGGGCTCACGCTGGATTGAGGGAATCGCTAACGTCCCAAATGAAACCTACCGATCAAAAAGGGATGCATCGAGAAATGAACATAATCGGATTCGCGACGTCGGATGGTTTTCGCGCTTGGCTTCAACAAAATCACAGCCGGTCAGGTGGAATATGGTTGCGCATCAGCAAAAAAGGTTCCGGCGTAGAAACAGTATCGCTGCCGAAGGCGTTAGACATCTGTTTGTGCTTTGGTTGGATCGATGGACAAAAGAAACCCTGCGATGAAAAATCGTGGCTGCAGAAATTCACACCAAGGCGCCCAAAAAGTGGATGGTCGAAGAAAAATACTCAGCATGCCGAGCGCTTAATTAGATCAGGAGAAATGACCGCTGCTGGAATGAAAGAAATAGAAGCCGCAAAAGCGGATGGCCGATGGGAAGCTGCCTACGATTCCTTTAGCGAAAGTAAAATTCCCGAGGATTTTATAAAAGAGGTTGCTCAAAACAGAAAAGCCAAGGCCTTCTTTGATACCCTCAATAAAACCAACTTGTATTCCATTGCCTACCGTCTTCAGACCGCAAAAAAGCCCGAAACCAGGGAAAAGCGGAAACAAATGATTATCGCGATGTTGGCAAAGGAACAAACGTTTCACTGAGCGAGATGGAATCTCAGCAATACATAGCCGCAGATTCGTGGGCTTAACCAATGCATTTGGCCAGGCAAGTTTTAATTTCAGAGTTCTTTGAGTTAAAATTAAATTTATTGTCGGAAAACAGTAATTGGATTAGTATAACGCTCAAATCAAGTCTTCGATTATAAATCCAACTTGACTTCATAAGGTGTCATTAAATAATTCTAATCTACTCGGTATTGTCAGCAACAGTCCCAGAACGCGAGCAGTCCGATCCCTCAAGCAATGGGTCATGGATGGGCGGTTGCAATCCGGCGAAAGACTTCCGGCCGAAACCCGGCTCGCCGCCAAGCTGAATGTTTCACGCTCGACTATTCGCTTGGCGCTGAGCGACTTGGAAAAAGAGGGGGTCGTTAGTTCTGACAAACGCCGCCGCATGGTATTGGATCGTATCAAGCCCGACAAAACCTTTCTGGCCGATGCGGTCGCCCTGATCACCGACGCCCCCGAACACTTTGAGCGCGGAAAGATGCATGGCACCTGGCACAGCAACTTCATCCACACCGGCGCGGTCGATGCCATTCGTAGCGCCGGTTATGATGTCCTGAATATCCATCCTTCCAGAATTGCGGGGGACTTGATTCAGCGGCTCATCCTGCAACAACCGCGCGGTGTCATCATCATGCGCGAAGTTCTGCAAACGCCCTCGGGCCAGCATCTGCCCCAAGCCCTCCAGGAAGGAAACGTTCCATTCGTGATTTATGGCGGGATTGGCCGTGCGCGAGATAGCCAGCTCATTAACTCTTGCGATACGGTGTCATCAGATCATGAATACGGTTCTTACGAACTCGCCAAATGGCTGATCGGCCAGGGACGCCGCCGCATTCTACGCCTCTGGGGTCTCAACATCTCCGGCGCAAACGAGAAGCCGGAATGGATCAACCAGCGAGATTTGGGCTACGAAAAAGCCATGCAGGAGGCGGGCTTGAAAGCGTTGCCGGCCTTGGAAATATATAACCCAATCCAGGGACATGATACGCAGGAGGAATTTCAACTCCAGGTGCGCCTGATGGCCGGTTATCTCATTGAATATCTGACTCACCCGGAGCCCATAGATGCCATCATGGCCGTGAGCGATTCCATTCTGCCTACGGTCACTGCCGCGCTCAAACTTCACAACCGTGAGCCGAACCGGGACATCCCCGTCGTTGGCTACGATAATATGTGGGAGGATCTGCCCAGCCGTAAATGGGAATCGATCCCTCCGGTTGCTACGGTCGATAAGAAAAATCTCGAAATCGGCTATGAACTGATGAGCCTTCTGCAGCAGCGTATCGAAGGCTCACTGCCGCCTCAGGGGCAGCATCGCGTGATCAAGCCGGAACTGATTATTTTGCAGCGATCTTAGCTTTTCGGCGCTTGACCTCGGATCCGGGGTGATGCTCTTTTAACGCCTGCTCGTCGAGGTTTTGGTGGTTGACCACTGTACCATCATCGAGGTGATTGATTCTTTCATGCCGCAGGCGGCGGAAAAGATCCCGCATGTCCCTGACGCCTCCCCAGGTGAACCAGACACCGATGACGACCGCGAGAAAGATGGGAATGCCAATACCGACAATCTCCCAGAAAATCGACCAGGCGGAAAGAGGCCAGGGCGCGATCAAATTCCACGCCGTGCCCACGAGAAAGACGACACACCACACGACGCTCCAGCCCAGGAGAGTGCCGGCGATCCATTTGTCCCCCAGGGTGAAATTCTCATCGAACCCGACCAGCCGTTCCCACCAGACTTGTCTTTGCAAAACTGACTGAACCCCGCCTGCCTGGGCATACGTTCCCCGATGCAACATCCGGTCCATGTTGAAGTCCTCCCGATAGGTGAGGAGGGACACCGCGATGTAAACCGCAATGGCAATCAAGGGGACAAAAAACGAAACCTGGATGCCATTCAACGGGAAAGCAGTGCCATAAACGGCTTGCAGGACAATGCCGCCAAGGGAAAGAAGAGAGCCGGTGAGCATTGCCGCCCAAGCGCCCGTCGCGGTCCCCTTTTTCCAATAGAGGCCGCCGATGATGGCGGACCCGGCGCCGCCGGTGAAAACGGCCTGGGTGATACCGAACCACATGCTGATGTACTGGGTTTGATGGAAGGTGGCTCCAAAAATAAAGGCAAAAAGCGCCACACCCACAATGGAACAGCGCAGTATCCAGAGGTGCTGCTTCGGGCCAAATGGTTTTTTTCGCAGCGGAACCAAAAAATCCTGCACGAAGATGGTCCCCCAGGAATGCATATGCGTGGCATCGCCGCCGAAAATACCCATCAGGAGCACGGCGCAAAAGACGCCCTTGATGCCGACCGGTAACGAGTTGGCTATCGCAATGGGAGTCTCCATCTGCTCCCGTGCCTGTGGATCGGAAATGCGGTGAACGATGACCTGCACATGAGTTGCCTGCGCCGCAAAATCAGGATGGTGCAGATAAGTGATCGCGCAAATACCCAGAAGCGTGACCACGGCGGCTTTGCCCAAGTCCCGCCAGCGTCCGAGAATTCCCCCCATGCGCGATTCATGCGCGGAGAACGCGGCCGACTTATAGGCGCTCATATTCTGCCAGGCCTGGATGATGTAAAGCGCCACCCCCAAGTTCATCAAAACATACCAAAGATTGAAATCCTTGATGCCTCCCGAATCGAAGGGATTCAGGAGAGACTGACCGGGAGGACGGTCTTTCAGGACCGTGCTGATTTGCGACCAGCTGAACGCCGTCAGCAACGCGAAGATAATGATCAAATAAAAGACCTGGGTCATGATTCCTTCCAGGCAATTGGCGACCAGAATGGTGATCACGCCGCCCGAGGTTGCGACAAAGACTGTGATCGAAAGAAAAAGCGCCATCAGGGGAATGTAAGTCGGCAACGTGATTGAAAAGGCCGAGACAGTCTCGGGAAGACCCAGGAAATAGACCAGGCAACGGGCGCCCACAGCCGGAATGATTCCAAAATTGAGGATCCCGGCGAAGAAGCCGAGCAGGCCGCAGAAAACCCGAAACGACTTATTGTAACGGATCTCGAAAAACTGGGCCAGCGTCATCGCCCTGGTTTCCCTGAACCGATAGACAACAATTCCGGAGATAGTGACGAGAATCCATACGGGAATCGTCAGCCAGCCCCACCATGTCAGCGTGAATCCGGAGTGCGAAATGACTTCAAAGGAAGCCACGAAAACGACTGCCCCCGCCGCCATTTCCCCGCTGGCAATGGCCAGGAGATAGCGCCCGGCACAGCGTCGGGCGGACATGAAGTCGGCCACCCCCCGGACATACCTGTTACTGTAAATGCCCAGTCCCAAGACCAGCAGGAGCGGAAAGGCGGTGATGATCCAATCAAGAAGGGACATGGATTTATGCTTGAGTGCCTGGGATCGGAATTTTTCCGCGCGATATCAGGTCCCATCCTGCGCGATTTCCCGGCAGGGAAAGAATCCTGTTTGCGTTGGGAAAAATGCCGGGATGTTGATGAACATGGGACGAAGTCGCTAAATTCCAACACAGAATTCAATTTTAAAATATCATTGTCAAATAAAAGCATTATTGGAGTGCGAGCCAGTATTCGCGCCTTGGGATGGCTCCCCATTGCCTGCAGACATTCGATATGATCGGCCCGGTTTGGCCATAGTCGGCGTGCTCGCCGCTCCCGCAACGAGACGCTTCTTGTTTGAAGGGCACGACACCCATCGCGCCATTGCGTCAGGCGGCACCATCGTCGTTCGGGTGCTCCGCCCAAGCGTCAACCCGACAATTGCACTTGCTTTATTAAGTCAGCTGAATCTGTTTCGCGGTTTGTTGAAATGAATTTTTCGAAACTTATTACAATCTTCATGATCTAATACGGCGTGATTTCTTTTTTGATTGTATTGTGTGTTTTATGATTAGTACGCTCGCATGCCGGGCCTTGGTCGGATCCCTTTGTCGCAAATGCTCTTTCCATCTCGTAACGCATCCCTCGTTATTCCCGTGAAACCTTTCTCCTTTTTCACCTGCCTGCTTTTATTTCTTGCGCACTTCCAGCCCGCGAGAGCGGTGCAATTGACCGTAAACTGGCCTCCGGATGCGGCGGGAGGGTATTTTATGCCGGGATCGGGGTTGATGGATAAGCCTACCGCGAGCAGTGGCACCTACACGGTGGACGACGGGAAGACGATCCGTCTAGTGGGCAGCGGATTCGATTTCTCCTTCAAAAGCGAAAACGGGAAGATCACACCGAGCGTCCCGAATCTTCCCAAGGGCGTCCAATTCGATCCATCGACCAACACTTTTTCCTTTTTGACCACGGGTGTTCATCTCGAGGTGAAGAATTTTCCCTTTCCGATAAGCATGGATGGGACCGCCTTGACCGCCGCATCGTCCGAGGGCTACGACGGCACGGTAAAGGTTGTTTACGGAGGCCATCGCCTGGGATATGGACGCAATTTACTCGCGTTCAGCGTCGACTCCACCGGAGCGATCAGCGCGGAAAATCCAGGCCTGGGTGTGACAGCCAGCGGCCTGACCCTTTCGATTGAAGGGATGCCCTACCAAGTGGTGACGGAGGATAAAAGCTGGAAGATATCGTCGTGGCTGAGTGCGAATTCCTCCGGCAATGCGACGGTTTACCTGTTGCCCGGCGGCTATGCTTTCCAATCCAAGGGAACCAATGTTTCCTTTTTCATCAACGACCAAGGCTGGCTGGCGCTGAAGCAAGAGGGGCCCTATGCAGAGTTCATCGCGCTGACGAATGCCCAAGGCGCGCCAGTGGGCAAGATCATGATCCCGGACGGCGAAACGAAATACGCGGCGAGGGTGCGGCAGGAAAAGGCGGATCAGGCGCTGCATGACAAGGTCCTGGCCACCAGCGCCGCAGTGAAGGAGAAGCAAGACTTCACCCTGGTGGAGAAGATGAAGGTCTATGATTTTCCAGAGGACCAACTCCGGTATCCGGTGGAGCTTCCGGCGGAGGTGAAGCCGGAAGCATTGAAGCTGCTGGCCTTCACCGACGCCACGGTGCGGGTCATTCCGTTCCAGTTGTCACAGGATGGCAAAACGATCTTTTTCCGCTCTGATTTGCCGCAGGGTGCGACGCGGTTGTTCCGGCTGGTCACGGGGTTTGATACGACGGGGATCCCGCCTTTTGCCTCGCAACCCGTGGCCTTGCAGACGACCACAAATCCGCAAGAGTCTGTGCTGGGCAATAATCTGCTGTTGGTGAAAGTACCCGCAGGCCATCAGGACTTTCCCGGCGGAAAACCGCTCGCGCAGGTACCCGCGCCCATCCTCGGACTGGCTCGCGTGGCCCGGCCCCAACCGTGGATGGTGACCGGCTCGTTTTCCGCGCCGGACACGTTGCTGGTGAAGTCGATTGACGCAAAGCTGGCGGAGAGCGGTCCTGTTTTTGCGACATACCAAGTCACCTATACCTTCCAGAATGATAAGAGCTATATCGTTACGCTTGAACTGCGCGCGAATGAATCGCACGTGAGAATTGGCGAATCGGTGAATGGCTTTACCCCCGAGGACGCGGCTTTCCTCCGGCTCGACTACGGCAAGGGGCAACTCGATCCCGATCGCCGCCTGGTGGCGACCTGCGGAGGCTACGATCCGGTCGGCGGTTATCCGTCCCATACCGGCCCCTACGACATGAAAGTGGGCATAGATGGCAAAATCGACTATTGCCTCGGCATCTTCACCCCGAACGCTCTGACCGTGATGCAGGCGACCACCTTTTACCAGGATCAGGGGACGGACGCGCTCCTGCTTTCCGTCGACCGCCTGCGGGATTGGAAAACCTTCAAGCGGGCGGTCTGGTCAAGTGGTCGGGCAGCGGAAAATATCCGTTTCTATAGTAAGGATGGACAAAAATATCTGATGACGGGCCTGGCGGGGCCTCAACGTTTCTGGGCGGTCGGGCTGGTACCGCGTAGCGAGATGGTCCTGCAGGCACGCCCCGGATTAAAGCATAGTCCGATAGGACCCGAACTTCGACTTTATGGCCAGCTCAGCACGTGGAACCTGAACGATTATAAGGACCGGGCTGTGGACTGGCCGGAAAAACTCGGTGCGGCGCCGTTCAATACACCGGACTTCAAGGAATTCCAGGCCGATCGCGACTTCAAGGCGCTTACGTTCGAGGAGTACCAGAAAAAATATCAGGATTTCGGCTGCTGGCACATGCTCGGTTCAATGACCTCTTTCGGAGTGACCGTGGGTCGGGGCGAATCCGCGCTGTATGGCGATTACGCGATGAGCCGTGCTTCCTGGACGCCGGAACAGCGCGAGCAGGTCCGCCAGTGCCTGGTCTTTCTCGCCGATTACATGGAGGGCGATGACAACCAGCCGCATCACAGCATGCTCTCCGGTCATCCGAATTTCGCCATGGACGGCATCCACACCCTTGCGGTCGCGGCGGCGACGTTCCCGAACAGCCCGAGAGCGAAGGTTTGGCGCGACTCGTTCCTGGATTTTTTTAATGAGTGGATCGATACCTATATGCACAAGGACGTGCCGGAATTGAACACCAGGGGCGGACGGTGGACGGAAGACATCGCCTGCTACACGGGTCAGAGCCTCCTCGGAACGTTGACCGCGCAGAAGGGGCTCGAGGCCTACGATGGTACCTCGCTGGGGAAGAATCCGGACACGCTCAAGCTGATTCTGTGGATGCGCGATTCGCTGATGTCCCCGCATGACGGCGTGCGGATGGTCCCGCCCGAGGGCGCTCATGCGCGGGCGATGGAGCCGGGGGGCACCTTCTGGAAAGACTTCTACCAGTTCTGCGCGGAAATAGCGCCGGACGATCCGCTCTTGGCGGGGGAAATGCGCTGGATGGAAACGAACGGAAAGGAAGGAACCAAGCCTGACGTCCGCTCAGGTCTCTTCACCGATTACGGGGCCGTCCTTCACTATGACTTCGGCGGGAAGCACGAGAGCTATGCCCATATGCAAAACATTTTTGGCAACGGCGAAAACCAGCGTCGCTACGGCACGGGCTTGAATTACCGCTGGACCGGCGCCGGGCAGGTCTACTACGGAGCCAGAGGCAAGGTCTGGAGCTACAATGATATGGAATCGAATGGCGATCGCTTTGATTCCAGCAAAATCAGCGCCTTTACCATTGGGGATAAAATCATGACGGCGTGCGAAACGGACCAGCCGCTCTACGATTTTGATTTCGCCCAATTCTATCGGCAGCCGGGCAAAATCGGCGACGAGGACTACGCCCGGGGGGTGATGCTGGTGCGCGATGATTATCTCGTGCTTTCCGACGAGGTCTCCACACCGCAAACCGCCGGAACATTCCATTGGACCAATCTTCTCTACAACCGGCCCGAAATCTATCAACTCAAACCCGGTGCGCCCCTGGTGGAAACCGAGTCTACCGATCATCCTTCCACGAACTGGCCGGGTCCGGTGGATAAGTTTCGCTCCTATTCGGGCACGGGCGATTTTCTCACCGTCGTCGCACCGGCTGCGGTCACGGCGACCGCCACGCCTTTTGGCGCGACGGTCAATGGCGAATATGTTTTCGCTTCGCAGCAGCCCGAAGAGATCAAGCAGGGAACGGCGGTCTTCTCGGGAAATTACGGTTACGCTCGTCCAAACCAGCTCGCCCTTTTCCAAGGCGCCAAAATCGGTCTCGACGGTTTCGAATTGCGCCGCGATGGAGGCGACTTTGGCGTAAGCGCGGCGGCTGATCAGAATAGGATTACCGGACAGGTTGTCGGCCGGAGCGGGGGGAGGATTTTCATCACGCCGCCAACCGGCCTCAACCCGGCCAGCGCTTCAGTCACCCTCGACGGCCAGGCGGTCCCGCACACCCTCGAGCAGGGCGCCGTCGTCTTCACGGTCGACATCGCCCAAAAGGATGGCCGGAAAAATTACGAGATACGGTTCGGCTCGTGAAAACTCTCAACTGAATGCCCCTCAATCCATCCTTACCGTCTATGCAAGTCCAACCCATGTTCCATAATGTTGCCGAAACGGAGACGCTGCCCGGCCTGACCGGGCTTTATCTCCAACGCTATCCAAAACGGGTTCGCGAGCGGTTGAATAACCCCGCCCGTCAAAGCGGCCAGGACAACTGCGGCGTGGAAATCCGCTTTAAAACAACCGCGCCGCAGGCCCGCGTGACCTTGACCGCTCACCTGGGCGAGGAGGGCGAGGCGGTCTTTTACAAGGGAGCGTTTGAACACACGCGTTACAAGCTGCCGCACGGAGTGACGACCACGATCTCACTCCCATACATGGTCAACACTTTCGATGGTCAGCCTCCCAAGTGTCTTCATAGCGGAGGCTTTTCCACGGATGTCTGGAGAATATGCCTTCACCGTTGTGCCGTCCGATTCCACGATATCGAGACCTTTGGCCATCCCTTTCTGCCCCTCGTCCCCGGCGACACGCCCCGCATCCGCTGGCTGGCCTACGGTTCGTCCATCACCCATGCGTGGCTTGACGGGCACGTCTTCATGGCGGCGAAGTTGCTTGAAGTGGACGTGTCCAACAAGGGACTGGGCGGCGGTTGCCATGCCGAGCCGGAGGCCGCGGAGTTTCTTGTCGCCCAGGACTGGGATTTTCTGACGGTGGAGCTCGGCATTAACATGATCTGGGATTTCTCACCCAAGGCTTTTAAGGATCAAATCAAACGATTCCTTCACATCCTTCGCAAAGCTCGGCCGGACAAGCCCATCGTCATGATCAGCCCTTATCGAAATGGTCGCGAATCTTCGCCGGTACCGGACCCAAAGGCTGGAGACAACTTACGCACTTACCGGACGATTCTAGCCAATATCCACGCCGTGGCGAAAGACCCTCAGCTCACTTTGATTGATGGAAACGAGATTTTGGATCGGATCAATTTTTTGCAGTGCGACCTTGTGCATCCCAGCACGCACGGACATGCCCTGATGGGCATGAATTTAGCCCGGCAGTTGCAACCGTTGGTTGACGCACTCAAAATTCACGCTGCCTCCTGAGCATCTTCTCATGGGCCGCCCACTTCGCTAAGTGCTCCGCTAATTTTATGGATTTTAACTCTGATTTTTGATCGTTGGCGGATGCGCGGCGGCGATGGGGGCTCCTAACGAAAATCACCGATTGGATCGGTGGACACTCGATGGTTCTCCTGGATGAACACGTTTGGATCGAGCAATTTAGTAATTTTTTCGAGGTTGCGCGACTTCCTTCCGGCTTAGTGGTTCTATTATTGACTAAATTGTATTAAATTTGTCCTATAGAGGTCCTCCGCTTGGAACGCCTAATCATGATCATGCATCGCGCCGCTCTTGTTACCCTGGTTGTAGCTTCTCTTCTTGCCCCCCAGCTGCTTACTGCGGTGCAGATTACCGTCCAATGGCCCAGTGAAGCCGGAACCTACTCCTTGAATGGGGCTACTAAGCAATCTTCCAACCAAAGCGGCACGTACGAAGTCGGTGAAGGCCAGAAAGCTTCTCTCGCTGGCAGAGGATTTAACGTCGGCTTCACGGTCAGGAATGGAAAGATCGAGCTTCCGTTTGATTTTGCCATTTCCAATACGGGCGTCCGTTTCGATCCGAAGACGGACACCTTTTCCTTTGCGGCATTCGACGTTCGCGTGAAAGCGAAAGACTTCAGCGGCGGCCTGGGAATCGATTCCACCCCCGTTAATGTTTCCGGCCCGGCGAGCCAATCCTTCAAACTCATCGCCGGTCGCCACACGTTGATCTACGGCAAGAATCGCATCGGTTTCGACCTCGACGGCGATGGCTATATTACGCTGCTGGACGACATCCAGGGCATCACCTCAAGGGGATCGATCATCACCTTGCTGGGAACGCCGGGCCGCGAGATCCAATCGGCGGCGGACCCGCAACAGGAAAAAGCCGATCGGGCCCTGCATGATCGCATTCTCGCCGCGAGTGAAAAGGCCGCCTGGAAAAAGGACTTTACGCTGGTGGAAAAGATGGGGCTTTGGGACTTCTCCGAACAGCAAGTCAGTTATCCGCTTGAGCTGCCAGCGGAGGTCAAGCCCGACAGCCTGAAGCTGCTCGCTTTTACCAACACCACGGTCCGCATAATTCCGTTTCAGCTTTCAAACGCTGATGCCACGATTTCTTTCCGCACCGCTCTGCCGAAAGGGGCGACTCGGTTATTCCGGCTCGTCTCGCAGTTCGATGCCGGGGACATTTCTGAATCGGGGCCGAAACCTCCC
>OUNK010017648.1_pt1 | contig 16702 bp, 18 predicted proteins | sample 1755341 | NCBI WGS metagenome assembly OUNK01 (sample SAMEA3914788, study PRJEB12502) | metagenome | biome: forest; material: soil | place: Canada | collected 2011-07-03 | depth 0.1 m | reverse complement strand
GAGAAACCGCATCCAGCGACTACAGCCACGGAGAGTGGGATAAATAAGGGCGACACGACCCTGGGAGAGATGGGGTGGATGCGGTTGTATGCGGCCATGCGATCGATGTTACTACGTCAAAATTGATCGCATAGTATGGTGCCACTGTAACCATCAGATCCATCGATACTTATGCCCAACAATTGGCTCCGCTAAGACGGTGCAACTAGATAGCGGGCGAAATAACTACCGAATAAGCCCGGAACTTTTTACCCACCAAATTATTTTTGAATGCCGTAAAATCTAGGTAGCCGAAAAAATTGATTGCATGCAGGTTGCGTTCGATGTTTGCTATCATGTTCATCAGGACAAATAAAATGCCGCAGGTGCAAGAAGCGTATCGCGCTCGATTTCTCCGGTGCGAGTTATATTCTTGAAGCCTAATAACTTAGCCTCTGGTTTGCGGCACTGAGTTCGAGGCGGACAGGGGTCTGCACCTCATCACGCACCATCACGCATGGTGTTCGGAAGTTCTTGAGGACGATGTTCAGCTCTGGATCCTTCAGGCGCTCCGGCACTTTTTCCAGAATGAGTGTTCTGGCCTGGTCTAGCGTTAGTCCGGCGAGCAGCACGTCGCCTCCTAGACTGCGGGTGGCATCTCCATCAGGCGCCAGGGCCACCGTCTGATCGAATTCTGGAGTTCAGCGCTACTGCAGTTGGAGTAAGTCGCCTGTATGCAGTGTGTAACGCAGTCGCGTTGGGAGTTGGGAATGGCAAGATGCAAATAGCACTACGAACAAACAGAAGCAGCATGCGGTTCATCATCGGCAACTCAAATCAACTGCCTTGCGAATTCCGGTTGGGCATCCTCGGTCAGGAGTCCTGTGAGCGAACCGATGTTTTGACGCCCGCAGACTCAGTTCCCATGCGAGAGTGGAGTTCACCTGGAGACGGGTTCTTTGGGTGCTTTAGCAGCTCGAGCAGCGCTCGCCAGAATACGCAATTGTCCGAGGCACTCTCGATTCAGAAAAGGACCAGTCGCGATAAGTCTTTGGGCTGTATCTGAAGCGCCCCACCGGACGCCACTCTTGTCCATCTCTTGGGAGCAGCTTGAGCGCAATGAGAAAATGCTGGGCGACACTGCCCGATAACGGATCATAGCCCCGAACGCACCCCCGTTGCATCCTCCCACACAGTTCAGCGATGCATACGACACCTCTGAGCGGGAGGTGTGGGAGCTTCCCTGGGGGAGCAACCCCGCTGGATCCAAGCTGGCGAGCGCGATCGGCCAGGCCATATTGCCGCCCTTGGCTCTTCAGATTATGAGCAACCCGGCCGGGAGAAGGTCGAGAATGCATCCGAAACTGACTGTTGAACCCCTACAGCGCCCTGCTGTTGTGTATAGCCAACAGTCCTTGTAGAGAGCTCAAAAAGCGACAAACTATCCTCCCAGGGTAATTAGTACACTTGCGGATCAAAGGCGGTTGAGCGACCATCAGCCCGGACTTGAAAGAGATCTTTGAGTGCACCCGGCACTTTTCGGACTGAACTCGGGTCATTCTTAGAAAAGTCGAGTAACTAAGAGCAGTCCCAAGAAAGGAATGGGACTCAAGTGGCGAAGCTATGCTTCGATTGCGACAGTGTCCGCCAGGGTACTTTGGTATTCGGCCGACTGCTCCGCAAGCTGCCAAGTTGCTGCCTGTCCGGGTCGAGCAGGCAGTCCTTCCTGTAGCAACCTAAGAACGCACTCGAGAGGACATGTCGCTTGACAAATCCCCGACTAATACTCTTTGGTATCGCTCTAGTTGCTCTGTTCATCGCGCCTGGGAAACTTGCTGCGCCTGCCACACTAAGTATTTCGGTCGTTTCTCAAATTACAGGAGATATGGCAGGGTCGAACGAAGGCTATCCGCACGGCGTTCCCCTGAACTACGGATGGGCAACTGGTCCGATAAGGGGCAGTGCGACAAACCCAGCTGCGAATTGGAGGGCAGCCACCGCATGGGGTGTCGCATATGAGGCGGCAGAAGGGAATCCCGCGAGGAACACTCGTGTGAATATTCGGAATATGCGATTTTACCTGCTACAGAAGAGCACAAATAAATGGATGCTTCTTCAAAATACGAGTGCTCCGAACGGAGGATGGTATGTCGAGGATTTCTCGTATAATGCGCCCAAAACCGCAGATATTAGGAATGAGTCTGACGGCAGCATATCAGTAACCGCGGGTGGCGGCTATGTCTTCCACTTTTACCCGCAGGAACGCGCCAGCATCAATCCAAAGGATATTGCGGGAATTATCACGATTTTCGAAGCGCGGCTCATCCTCGGGAACCCTAAGGGTCCTGACGATCGCAGTGCAGCCCGTTATTTAGCTGCCTCCGGTGGTGATTATTGGCCAAATATTGTAGGAGGACTACTTGGGGGAGCCACCATTGCACCGTTGATCGACGGCGGAAAGCTGAAGTATGTTCAGACATATTGGCGATCATTCGCAATGACCACTTTGACGGAAGGCCAACTTGCCCATAATCCGCCGCCCATTGACCTCACGGGTATCCGCGACTGACTCGCTCTGGACGCCAATGACGCCAATGATGTCTACGTCCAAGATCGCGGCCCACAAGGTCCTTAACGATCGACGCTATAAGCGACCTCACGGCAGCTGAGAAAGCCATATGCGCGCTCATGTGGGTGCGCTTGTCTCATCCCATTCCGCTAGGAGCCAAATTTTGAAAGCTATTTGCTATGTACTCATCCTGTGTTGTCTGCCGGTTCTCACAACGGCTGCAGAAACAGCATTGCCAGGGGAACGCTCTTATGTTCTAGGTCCCCAGGATACAATCATCGTTCGAGTTACCGATCTCCCCGAGTTTAAAGACCTGGGTGCCGTACGCGTAGACCAGGAGGGCAATCTTCGGCTTCCGGTGACGGGGCGCCTGCATGTGGAAGGCCTCTCGGTTGAGCAGGTGGAGAAAGAGATCGCTGCCAAGTTATCCGCAATCATGCAGAACCCGGAGGTATCGGTAGCCTTAGTTGAGCTCCGGAGTCATCCCGTATCGGTTCTGGGAGCAGTACGAAGTCCGGGTGTCTACCAAATCACGGGAAAAAAGACGTTATATGAGGTGTTATCCCTGGCCGGAGGCTTGAATCAAGATGCCAGTAATCACGTGAAAATCACCCGGCAAGCTTCGGCCGGGGTGCTGCCTCTCCCGGCTGCTAGACTCAACGCCACCGGCGAGTTCTACGTCGCGGAACTGAATGTCCGGGACATTATGGAAGCGAAGGTTCCTGACGACAACATTGCTGTCCTCTCAGGCGATGTAATTACCGTTCCAAAGGCCGATCTTGTCTATGTTGTCGGTGCAGTGCGGCGACCGGGTGGATTCCCGCTGGCCGAAAAGGAACAAATCTCTGTGCTGCAGGCCATGTCTCTCGCCGAAGGCTTAGATAAGGTTGCGAGCTCGAAGAAGGCTCGTATCCTCAGGCAGTCTGAACCTGGTACAGAGCGTAAAGAAATCGCCATCAATTTGGATGCCATCATTAAGGGTCGGGCTAAAGACGTTGCCTTGCAAGCCAACGACATTCTGTTCATTCCGACCAGCGTCGGGAAGAGCGCTTCACTCACAGCACTGCAAGCCGTTACGCAGATTGGAGCTGGAGCAGTGGTGGGAGCCCTCTATTAGAGTTCTGTCCAAGAAATACGCGTAGAGAGTTCTTGGAAGATGGAATCTGCGGTTGCAGTTTACGCGAATCGCCTGCAGTGTTGGTTGTAGTTTTGCGTGAAGTGGTTGATTTTAGCGATGAGGTCCCTTGACCCTTTTGAAGCTACCGCGTCGGATGGCCTGTTGGGTAATGAGTCCGGACCAGCGCTCCATCTGATTGACCCAAAAGCAGTTGGCTCCGGGAGACTTTCTGCTTAAGGGCGCGGCGCAGCAGTCCGGCCACCTGCTCGTCGGCGATCGAACGCGGGCGGCCGGAGCGAAGCTCGTCGTAAAGACCTTACACACGGTGCACGCGAAACGCCGCCGCCACTTGCCCACCGTCGCCTTGGAGCTACCCAGGCGCTCGGCGATCGCCCCGTCGGAAAGGCCTTCCGCCGCCAATAACACCAACTGCGCACGAGCGACAAGGGCATGCGTAACGCCACGGGAAGCGACAAGCCAACTCCTCCCGCTCCGCAGTCACAATCAAGGCAGGTAACGGGCGTCCCAAAGACATACCCAAACCTACTGCAGTTGCAGCTCTTTAGTTTAGTTACTTATGGGACACCACAACACTAGGAAGTAGACAATGGAAAAACAGATCACGACAGCGTCTAACGATTGGATGAATTTGCCGGCGCCATCTATGGCGTGGACGTCACGCGATGCAGGTGTTGCGGCACCACAGCCAGGTAGTGTTATTGACTACTGGCGCATGCTGAGGTCCCGCAAGCTGCTCATCGGCACATTAGGACTAGCAGGGCTTCTGGTCGGAGTGGGAGCCACACTGCTGCAAACGCCACTCTTCCGCACCACGACGACGCTTGAGATTCAAGACGTCAAGGATGATGCGGCCATGAAGATTTTGGCGCCCGCTCCCGACACAGCGCCGTCGGACGGTCTGAGCGATATTCAGACACAGGTGAAGATTCTGCAGAGCAGGACGCTCATCGAGCGGGCTCTCGGCAAGGCACATATCGAGTCGACTAGGGAATTGTTTGGCGCCCCCGGTCGATGGGCGCCGTGGCGCGTCGCGTCTAGGACTCATGTCACCGCGGAGAACTCCGAAAGCCTTGTCGAAGATATTTCCAAACATCTGAAGGTTTCTACGTCCGGTCAGACGCGCATCGTCGAATTGTCATTCGAGGCAGCAAACCCGGAGGCTGCAACGCGGTTCGTGAACGCTCTGGCGGGGGAGTATATCGCGCAAAACATAGAGGGGCGCTGGCAAATGAATCGCGAGACCTCGGAATGGCTCGTCGGACAACTTGATGATCTACGGTTCAAACTAGAGAACTCGGAAGGCGCGTTGCAGGCATATGCAAAACAACAAGGCCTACTGCACACAAGCGATAACCAAATAGTTTCGCAGCAGAAGCTAGGGCAACTCCAGGAGGAGTTGACAAGGGCGCAAGCGGATCGCATTGAAAAGGGATCGCGTTTTGAGGTGGCACGCAAGGCAAGTCCAGAGACCGTTCCGGATGTCATGAACGATAGCAATGTCCGGGCTCTCCAGACGAACTTGGCCGACCTCGAGCGCAAAGACGCCGAGCTGGGCGTGACATTTAAGCCTGGATATTCGGATGAGAAGAAGATTCACGCCGAGATCGAGACGATCGAGGCAGCAATCAGCCAGAAGCATGCCGCCATAATCGAGCGAATCAACAACGAACTGCAGGAGTCAGAGCGCCGAGAGCAACTGCTGTCAGGCGCTTACGCCAGGCAGGCCAAGCTTGTCATGGATGATTCGGAGAAATCAATTCAGTATGACATGCTAAAGCACGAGGTCGACACGAATCGGCAAGTCTATGAATCTATGCTGCAGCGGGTTAAGGAATCGAGCATTTCCTCAGCCATCAAGGCGAGCAACGTGAGGATAATCGACTTGGCCAATGTGCCGCAGCATCCGTTCAAACCAAGCCTGGGATCTAATGCGGGTGCAGGGTTTCTCTGCGGCATACTGCTGGGATCTCTGGGCCTGGTAGTGCGTGCGCGGACAGATGGACGGATCAAGGAGCCGGGCGATGCGGCACTGCTATTGGGCATCCCCGAACTGGGTGTCATTCCGGCTGTCCCGCCGCTGCACAAGCTCGCTGCGGGATCACTGTCGCTGACCAGCCCAGATCGACACGATGGAAATGTAGGACTATTTTCTGGAAAACACATTTATCCGATGGTGTCTGACAGTTTTCGTGCGGTTCTTACCTCGATTGTTTTCGGATCGCCCAGGGAAGGGCCCATTGCATTGGTGATTACAAGTCCAAGCTGCGCCGAAGGTAAAACCACGACTGCGCTTAACCTAGCAGTGACGCTTGCAAATATGAACCGGCGAGTACTGCTCATCGATGGTGATACTCGCAGCCCGCGCCTGCACGAAATTTTTGGACTTGGCAATCTCACCGGTCTGACCGAGTTGCTGACCCGATCTTACGTCGACGCCAAATCGGCTGGGTCGGCGATCAGTGAGACAGCCGTGAAGGGGCTGAGTGTGCTGACGAGCGGACCGTCGGTACAGAACGGCGCAAACCTACTGTATTCGAAAACACTGCCGTGGCTTATCTCACACTACCGCGAGCATTACGACATGGTGATCATTGATACGCCGCCAGCATTGTCCATGCCCGACGCGCGCATTCTCGGACGTTTTGCAGACGGTGTAGTTCTGGTTGCGAGAGCAGCGCGTACAACTCGTGATGCGATTCACGCAACCTTCCACCGCTTTGTTGAGGACCATACTTGCGTTCTCGGAATCGTTCTAACCGACTGGAATATGAAGGCATCCTCTTCCAATTACTACTACAGCGCTTACGGTGCGAAAGCCATAGAGGCCACACCGGAAAATCTGAAGGGAGCCCAACACGGTTCGGCAGATAGGGACCCGGTTATCAGTTGAGACACTTCGGCGTAGAACAAATGCATACTATGCACACAGTTACAGTCCAACCTGCCTCTCAAGCGCGGACCATGTTGACGCGTGACTATCCCTTGCCCGCTCTCGTGATCTCCGGCGAACAAATTTGGGCTCGGATCGGCTGGACGTTCCTGGCCTATTGGGGTTTGTTTGTTGCCGGCTCCGTGACCGACCATAAGGAATTGAACTCTATTGGCGGCATGATGTTGTTAGCTGTGCTGGCCTGGAGCACGCGAGATCGACTGTGGGTCCGCCTGGATAGCGTTGCGATCGCCAGCCTTGCTGCAGCATTGATCCCACTCCTCCATTTTGTTTGGACGCCCTCACCCGCATTGGCTCAAGCGTATGTGAAGTATGCATCTGTGTGCATGGCCATCTTCCTAGCTCGAACACTGCATTTACCTGAGGCATCCACGTGCAGGAAACGGTGGCTCCTAGCACTCGGAGTCATCGGCATCGTGATCCTTTCCCTTACGGTCTTTCGTGGATCTTCCTTTGATGGAGGCGCCAGACACTCCGGTCTATTTCCAAATCCGAATAATCTAGCGTTGATTCCATTCCTGCTACTGTGTCTCCTCGATCGAACACGGGACACCCTCTCGGTGCGCATCGGGGCTCATGTTCTCGTCATTACAGTGCTCGGATACACCGGAACGAGTGGCGCAATTTTGGCATATGGGATCGGGCTGATAGTACATCTTCGATCCGAATTGACTGGTTTTTGGCGCGGGCTCGTAACGAGTGTGGCCGTGGGGGGAGTTGTTGCGGCGAGTGCTCTGCTGTTCTTGGATACGCGTACGTTTGTTCCGGAGACGCGGCTGACCAACCAGATAGCAGTGATACACACCGAATTTCAAAATGTGTTGCGAGGTGATGCCATCGCCTATTACGATCAGGTGGAGCGCGAGCTCGGCCCCGGTACAGGTTCGGCGATCTGGCGATTGGCGCAGTGGCGTTACACGATCGCCGTCTGGAGCGAGGGCTCTCCGATCGACAAACTGGTCGGGTTCGGACCGGGATCCACAACAGAGTCTTTGGGGATCCTGCCGCACAACGAATATGTCAGGGTCCTCTATGAAGCAGGGATTGTGGGTCTTGCTCTGTTTGGCTTCTCGTTCTACGGCATGATCCGAACCGCCCCACCAGCGATTCGATATGTCGGGTTGATCTTTGCGATTTATTCCTTCAGCGAGAATAATCTCGACAACTTTCCGTTTATGGCGCTGCTGGTTCTCTGTTTATCGGCCGAAACCAGCGCGAAACAAGTTCGTTCACGCCACCCGGAATTGCGAAGTACCGCAGAGCATATGTGGCTGAGCAGGGCTGCACGTGGCGTGGCTTGGCGAAGCAGTTCGGCGGTTGGCACTCGAAGCAGTGTCCTTGGACTCGACTTCTATCAAGGTACAGCTCGACGGGACGAGGCTCAAAAAAATGGACCATAGTCCGCGGTGGATGGAACACCAAGGTTCATATGGCCGTCGGGGCTAATCGAACCGCCATAGCCTTCTCGCTAACGCCAGGCAATGCCCACGATGCACCCGAGAGAAGCGAGTTGCTATGGGATCTTCCGCGAATGCCGGAGGGCCTGCCCGATGTCGATGGATAGGACCTGCGAAGGCGATCAGGCTTGACAACTCGTGCTCGACTTGGGCACGGTTCCGGTGGTTCCGCTCAAGTCCAATCGTGTCGATCCCTGGGACTGCGACCGGCCCTCTACAAATAGCGCAACGAGATCGAGAGGCTCCTCCGCCGCCTCAAAGGCTTCCGCGGAATTCAACTTCGCTCTCATCGTCGAAGGCCTCCAGCAGCGTGGAACAGGCGCCAATTAGACCCGTCTTGCGTCGACAGGATCGACCCGAATTATCACCGCATTGAGCTGGATCACTATGAAAATTCTTCTCGTGAACAATTATTGGTATCTCCGCGGCGGTTGCGAACGCGTGATGTTCAATGACATGGAGGCGCTTCGTAGCAATGGCATTGAGGTGATTCCCTTCTCGGCGGCTGATCCGGACAACGTGCTCACCGACTATGATCACTATTTCGTTCCCGGGGCAGATATCCGTGCCACAAATCCATTCACGAAGATTGAAGCGGCTTTAGACGCAATTCACTGCCGTCGCACCGCGCAAGCATTCGCGAGGATTTTGGAAGACACGAAGCCGGACGTAGTGCACTGTCACAACATCTATGGGCGGTTGTCTACGTCGATCCTTGGCGTACTCAAAAAGCGGCAAGTGCCGTTGGTGCTGACAGTGCACGACTATAAAGTGGCTTGCCCGTCCTATTTGATGTTGCGAGACGGGAAGCCTTGCTCCGCCTGTATTGACGGAGGATATTATCGTTGCGCCACAAGCCGGTGTCATAAAAACAACTTGGCGGCCTCCGTGGTTTACGCCATTGAGGCCTACTATGCGCGATTCAGTGGTCATTATGCAGCAGTATCGGCCTTCTTGTGCCCGAGCAATTTCACCGCCGACCTATTGCGGCGGTCGGGTGTCGAAGAATCACGCGTGATTTACCACCCAAACGGTGTCGAGCCAAACAATTACACGCCATCCTATGCGGGGACTTACGTCCTCTCCGTGGGACGTCTGTCGCACGAGAAGGGACTACCTACATTTCTTGAAGCAATGCTCGGTACAGATATCCCAGTAAAGATCGCGGGAACTGGCCCAATGGAAGGTGCCCTGCGAGAGATGGCTTACAAGGATGGCGGCCGCATCACATTTGAGGGACACTGCGGCGGCGCCCGGTTAGCTGAACTCTACCGGAATGCTGCTTTTGTTGTGGTTCCGTCGGAATGGTATGAAAATGCGCCGATGTCAGTGCTTGAGTCCTTCGCTTACGGAAAACCGGTTATTGGTACTCGCATCGGCGGCATTCCCGAGCTGATCAGCGAGGGGGAGAACGGCTTACTGGTCCATCCCGGGGCGAAGGAAGACCTGCGTGCTGCAGTCGGTCATTTATGGGCCGATCGCAGTGCTCAGGAGCGTATGGGAAGAAACGCACGCCTTATGATCGAGACAAAGTTCGCCCAGAGAACTCGGACCGAATCACTATTGCGCATCTACGACTCTCTCGGAAGGAGTTGCGGGCGTGTGTCGACTTCCTCGCTGGTAGGCATGCCGCTACGTCAGCCACGCGCGTAAGCCGACCGCGACTTTGATCAACAACTGCCGCTCGCAAAACTACTATTTCAATGCTACTGCGTCTACACTCCATCGCGCGCTGGTGCTATCTCCATCACATTCCGGTCGTTTCACGCCTGTTCCAGGGCGTCTCGTATATTCTTTTTCATTGCCTGCTTCCGCCGGAGTGTGCGGTCGGATCAGGTACGCATCTGCATCACCACGGTTTCTCAATCATCATCCATCGGGACGTAGAGATCGGGAACGATTGCAACATCTATAACCATGTCACAATCGGCGGCGGCCACGACGGTCCTGGCGGCCCGCCAATCCGAATTGTGATCGGCAATCACGTAAATATTAGTACCGGGGCAAAGGTGCTGTGTAGGGGGGGCACGCTCACCATCGGTGAGGGAAGTACTGTCGCGGCGAATGCGGTGGTGTTCTCTGACGTACCTCCCTATTCAATCGCGTATGGCATACCCGCCCGCTGCGTTCGCAAGGTCCGTGGCTACGTCCGCGAGTAACAACTTCGCAGGCCATTGAAGTTTTCCACCAAGCGTGGCCCAGATGACTCAGCCTCGACCCCTTGCCGTAGCTCCTCTTGTACAGCCGGGGAGCGCCATCGGTGGTCGATGCATGCGTCTGGTTGCTTGCGCTTCTGGCCGGGGGGAAGTTCGAACCGTCATCGTCGTCAGAGGCATGCTTCGAACGGAAGCTCTTCTGCGAGGCCCAGGTGTCGACTACCTGCATGGACAACAAGCGGTTCGAGTTGCTGAGTGAAGCACAGTGGGAGTTGATCGAGCCTCAGTTTCCCGAGCCGAAGCGGCGCAAGGACAAGTGAGGTCGTCCGAGGGCGTTCAACCGGGCCTGCTTGGAGGGCATTTTGTGGCTGTTGCAGACCGGTGCGGCATGGCGGTTCCTGCCCGACAAATATCCTTCGCCTGCGATCTGCTCGTGGCGATTAGAGCAGTAGGAAAAGCAGGATGTGTGGCTCGACGCTTGGCGAGCGCTGCTGGGCGCCCTTGATAGGGAAGGGCTGCTGCGGTGGGAATGGGGTTCCGGGACCGCAACTTCGGCCCGGCGACTAAAGGGGCTCCTCTGTCGGTAAACCCAAGTGCGCCAAGGGGACGGAGCGGGTGGTACCGGTCGACGGTCGCGGTCTCCCGCTGGGAGTTCGGCTCGCAGGCCCCTCTCCGGGAGAAGTTGCGCTTGCGGAAGCCACGCTCGCCGAAGTCGAGATCCCTCGACCCAAGGTCGTCCGCGGCAAAGGCCCAAACGCATAATCGCCGACCGCGCCTGCAACTCCGATCCGCTGCGCGAGCGGTTCGCATAGCGCGGTATCGACCTCATCGTGCCGTATCGCAAGAACAGCAAGCACCGGCACTAAGAAGACGGCAGAAGGCTCAGACGCCACAAACGCTACTGGATTACCGAACGAACCAACGCCCAGCTTGGCAATTCCGCAGACTCCTCGTGCGCCATGAGCATCTTCTCGCCACCTATCGATCCCACACTACACACCAGAAGGACCCAGGATGAATATCCATTTCCTAGTGACCAAAGATCTCTTCCATGGAGGGGGTATTGAGACTTACACCCGCGAAGTGGCTCGCCGCCTCGTTTTGCGCGGCCATGAGGTGACGATCTATTCGACCCGCGGCGATCACGGTTGTCCGCCGGAATGGGAAGGAGCGCGCCTCATTTGGCTGCCCCGAATGAAGCCCTCTTGGGCGGAAAAGTGCTTCGGCGCAGGCAGTGCCGCTGTGCATGCGCTGAGGGAATCGCCGCCGGACGTGCTGCATCTGCACAGTGTCGTGTCGGGTTGTCTGGCACCCCTCTTTAGGACCCTAGGCATCCCCTCAGTTCTGCAGATGCATGGCGTTGAGTGGATGCGCAGTCGCTGGGGCGTTCCGGCGCGCTTTGTTCTCTACAGCATGGAGCGGCTGTCAATCAAGTCGGCAGACGCGATTACGGCCGTGTCAAAGACCCAATGCGAGTACTTCAGCAAGAAGTACGGCGCCCACTGTCAGTACATCCCTACGGCGGCCGATGTAATGCCGCTAGCCGAACCACAAATGATCCAACATCTCGGCATCAGTGCGCGCCAATATATATTGTTTGCCGCGCGTCTGGTTCCCGAAAAGGGGCTGCATCACTTGATTCCAGCATATCTGAGAACACCCACAATGTACCCGCTTGTGATTGCAGGAGACGCTCCCAAAGGCTCCACGTATCGGCAGGAACTGCTCAAGCTCTCACAGGGAGACAAACGCATCCGCTTTATCGGGCATGTACATGGTCGGTTACTGGAGGAGATCTACTCCAACGCTGCGCTGTTCGTTCAACCGTCGGAGTTGGAAGGGCTCTCGATTGGCCTGATCGAAGCGATGACGTATGCACTGCCATGTATCGCCAGCGATATCCCCGAGAATAGGGAGGTGGTTGGCGATGCTAGTTTCCTTTTCAAAAATAAAGATATTGATGATCTACAGCGGCAACTTCAATTTGCGCTTGAAAATCCAGACATCGCGGAGAGGCTTGGGAGAATGGGCCGGCGCCGGGTGGAGACGCTCTTTTCCTGGAAAAGTATCGTAGATCAGCTCGAAGAGCTTTATAAACGAGTATTCCACGAGTTTGGACGCACAACAGAAAGAGCAGAGAGTCATGCGCCCTGAGTCAAAACGGAAGAAAATTACGGAGCTGACAAACTCTACGCTTCTACGTTACGACAGGCAACTTCGCTGAACTCGGAGTTCGCGGAGAAAGCAGGCATTCATGTGTCCAACATTATTATTACTCGTCGGAATCGCATTCACACTGTGTTTGCTACTTACTCCGATGATGCGTCTTGCCGCGCTACATTTAGGCTTGGTAGACAAACCCGATAACAAGCGCAAAATTCACAGCCGGCCGATCCCGCGGGGCGGCGGCGTCCCGATAGCGATCTCATATTTCCTGTCTTTCGCTGCGGTTGCTGTTATCGCTCCCCATTCGGGCATTGCAGTGCACGCCGGGCTCGCCACCGCGCGAGCAATCGCTCCCGCGGTACTGTTGATCTTGCTAGTCGGGCTAATGGATGACATCTTCGGATTGAAGCCCTGGCACAAGCTTCTGGGACAGTTCATTGCGGCGGGCATGGTCGTAAGTGCGGGCATACGGATTCACGATTTCGGATTTTTGATTTTGCACCCTGCAATCGGCACGACAGTCACGGTGCTTTGGTTGCTTACCTGCACCAACGCGATCAATCTGATTGACGGGATGGACGGGCTCGCTGCTGGCATCTCGCTGATCGCCGCGGCCGCTTCTCTTGCGGCTTCTCTAATCTCGGGTTCAAATGCTCTGGCAGTCGTCGCAGCACCTCTCATAGGTGCGCTGATCGGCTTCCTGGTATTCAATTTCAATCCGGCCTCCATCTTCCTTGGCGATAGCGGTAGCCTTGTCCTCGGTTTCCTATTGGGATGCTATGGCGTGATGTGGACGGGCAAATCGCCGGCGTTGACCGATCTGGCAGCGCCTCTAATCGCTCTTACGATTCCGTTGCTCGATGTGGCCGTTGCAATCACGCGCCGCTTTCTGCGGCGACAGCCCATTTTTAAGGCGGACCGTGCTCATATTCATCACCGCCTGCTGGCTCTGGGTTTGAGCCACCGGCGGGCTGTTCTATACCTTTACCTAGCTGGAATGTCCGCTGGGATGTTGTCGTTGTGTCTAATAGTCGGCCGCCGTCGCTGGGAAGCAGTTGTGCTTGCGATGTTCATTTGCGGTGTCATACTGGGCCTTCGCAGACTCCGCTATACGGAATTTAGCGTAGCGCAACGGCTGCTGATTAATGGCGTGAATGGAGGGTTCAGACGCGAGTTAGTGGCTCAACTCGCGTTGGGTGACTTTCGCCAGTCCCTCACGGAAGCGTGCAATCCCGGGGAGGTTTGGAGAGTTCTGCAGGAATACTCTCCCGAATTTGGTTTTCGTCCAGTTCGCATGCAGCTTGCCGGACAGATATTTGGAAACGTAGGGGACGAAGGCACCTTATCCTGGGAGGCGCGAATCGAGATTGTGTCGAACACATGGGTCGACCTTGCCCGCGATCAGGACGCGGTCCTGTACACTGCTGCGGCTCTACCATTTGCGGACAAGCTGCGCGAAATCCTGCTTATCAAGAGCACTCTGCCAGCGCCGCATAACTCGGTTCATCTCCACTCCCCTCCAACACCGGCAATTTCATCCGCAGTGAGGGTGAGGCCAAAGAGATACTGCTACCCAAAAGTACGAAACAGCAAAAAGCAATAAGGGCCTTTACGCGAGCGCGGCGCATAATGAGGTCCGTTTATTTACTCGTCGTAGTGTTCCCAATCAGGGCTATTTCGGTGTGAGGTCTCACTAGGTCGCTGTTCATCTAATCAAGAACGGAGAGGCTGATTGTGTCGAGTAATGAGTTTCTTTGGAGGTCCGATGGACTATCGCCATCGTTCGCCTGTAACGGCGCATGCTCGAGAGCTTTTGTGCCGTGCTGTGGTGGAGGGTGGCAGACCGCCGCAAGATTACCGTCATCGTGGGAGTTCACAACAAAAGTCGGCACGCGGGAAATGGAACTACGAATTCAAGCGGTCACAGTACTAGAGGCTGTTTCACAACCTGATTCGGACTCGAGGGAGTTACTCTTCCTGGGCTTGTTTGGTGGGCGATAAGGTGGCAGGAAAAGTGCCCATGCCAAGCAACAACCCGATGCTGACGGATGGCCAGTGGGAAAAGCTTGCACCTTTGCTGCCGCAATTGCGCACGGGCAAGCCGGGGGGGCGTCACTGGGCGGAGAGCTGGCGTGTGTCGGAGGGGATTTTATGGATCGCCCGCAATGGGGCGCGCTGGCAGGATCTGGCTGGGGCATATCCCTCCCCTCCCCTGCTGGCGGCGGCGGCGCGACTGGGAGGAACAGGAGGTCTGGCTGACAATCTGGCGAATTTTTCTTGGGGAGTTGAATCGGCGGGGCTGCGGTGTGGAGCGAAGCCTTCATCGATGGCAGCTTCGCTTCCGCGAAAAAGGGGCGCTGGAGTCGGAAAGACCAAAAGGGCAACTGTACAAACTGGATGGTGGTGGTCGATGGCAAGGGCACTCCTTTGGGAAAAAACCTGGAGTCGGGCGTTCGCCGGCGAGCTCACTCTCGCGCCCCAAACGCCACGGTCGCGGCCGGCCGCCGCAGAAGCCGCAGATCCTGATTGCGGACAAGGCTCACGACAGCGCCCCACTTCGGATCAGCAAAGAAACGTGGCATCGAACTGATCGTTCTCACAAAGCCAACCGTGTCCGCGCAAGCGCTGGAAGATCAAGCGGACCAACGCATGGCTTCACAACTTCCGCGGCCTCGTCGTCCGATACGAGCGCCTTTTGCCCATCTACGCAGCCTTCTTCCACATTGCGTGGCTCATGATCGTACTCAATAGGTTATGAAACTGCTTCTCGTGACTAAAGGAACTGAGCCTTGCTCATACCCGCCCTTGTTCTTAGAAGGCTGAAAGCTTCTTTGAGTTCTGGCACCGGCGTTTGGTCGGTGGCGGACCAAGGCGTGGTCAGCCTTGGCAATTTTTTGCTGGGCTTCTCGCTCGCGCGACTTCTTCCTCCCGAGCAATACGGCATCTTTGCCGTGCTGTTCAGCTTGATGATCTTGCTCAACTTGATGCACGCGGCCCTTGTGGTGTACCCGCTGTCCCTGGATGGCGCTGCACGGATGAAGCGAGGCATAGGCACATTGGCCGGCGCATACATGGCCAATACTTTGTTGTGCGTCACGCTAGCTAGCGGGTTGACAAGCGCTTTGTGTCTGCATCTCCGTCGTTCCGACTTACTTCTACCCGTATTTGTCGCGTTGGTTATGTGGCAAATACAAGAGACGGTCCGACGCGCCCTCCTCGCCCAAATGCGCTTTCGAGCTGCGCTCCCGGCAGACGCTATCAGCTATCTTGGGCAATCTGGTTGTGTTTGGGCCCTCTGGCGCACACAACACCTGACTGTGGCTTCGGTGTACTGGATTGTGGCTGCTACTTCGGCTCTTGCTTGGGCTATTCAAGCGATGCAGCTCGGGCTCAAACTGCCGAGCCGATCTGAGTTACAGGCCGCCATCTACGGTGCTTGGTCACTTGGCTTGTGGGCCATGCTCACCAACGCCGTCTCCTCCCTATGCTCGGTGCCATACTTCGTCTGGATGATCGGTGTCCTGGGTCATCCGACGGAGGCGGGGGCGCTGCAAGCAGTGAGTAATCTTCTGGGGGTGACGCACCCGATTCTCTTCGGCTTTTCCAATCTTTTGATTCCCGTGGTTGCTCGCGAGCACTGTCTACACGGGCTGCCGTCGGCTTTCCGAGCGGCATTGCGTTGCGGCGGACAGTTTGCTCTGCTGTTATGTCCCTATTTGTTGCTGACCGCCATTGCTCCGCATCGACTCCTAGCTTTCCTCTACGGTCACAAAAGTCCATATTTGGCTTTTGCCGCTCTCGTGCCATGGCTCGCGGTCGCCTATGCCTTTAATTTTTCTGGCCAAATACTCGGGGGCTACCTTCGGGCAGTCCAGAAGATTAAGACGGACTTCGCCGCTTCTGTGGCATGTGCCTGTGTCTCTCTCGGGATGTACGTGTCTTTGCAATCCAAATATCCGCTCACAGCTGCCGTTGTTGCCATGTTGACAGGCAGTTCCATTCGGGCATTCCTCCTCTATCTCGCTTGCCGTCGGATGCTTAGAGTAGCTCGCACCGTGGAAGTGTCGCCGATATGAGGTCCGTCATGTTCTCCGACCGACAGTGACGATCGTAGATCGCCGCACGCTGCAGTCGACACCGGAGTCGGGCGCGCCGGGCCGGATACGATGGCGCCAGGTGTGATCGTCAACCGAAAAAAAATCTTCAGATTTCCCCGGATGAAGATTCCCCAGGTTGAGCGGGATAAGGTGTTCCAGTCAGACAAACGATCGGGGCTTTTTTGCTTCC
>OUNK011150753.1_pt1 | contig 16942 bp, 18 predicted proteins | sample 1755341 | NCBI WGS metagenome assembly OUNK01 (sample SAMEA3914788, study PRJEB12502) | metagenome | biome: forest; material: soil | place: Canada | collected 2011-07-03 | depth 0.1 m | reverse complement strand
GCGTCGAGATCGGCGAGCACGGCCTTGCGTGCGTCGTAACGATCCATGCCTTGATATTTCGCTGGCGCGTTGCCGTTGACCTTGGCATCGAGCGTGAAGATCTCGATCGGCGCCAGGTTATGGCGCTGGCCGATGGCGTAGTCGTTGAAATCGTGTGCAGGCGTGATCTTCACGCAGCCAGTGCCAAATTCCTTGTCGACGTAATCGTCGGCAATCACCGGGATCTGGCGGCCGCTCAGCGGCAGCGTGAGTGTCTTGCCGACCAGGTGCTGGTAACGCTCATCGTCAGGATGCACAGCCACCGCGACGTCGCCCAGCATGGTTTCCGGACGCGTGGTGGCGACGACGATGCTTTCATCGCTGCCGGTAACGGGATAGCGGATCGACCACATATGCCCGTCGCGTTCGACGTTGTTCACTTCGAGATCGGAAACGGCCGTGCCCAGTACCGGATCCCAGTTCACCAGGCGATTGCCGCGATAGATCAAACCAGCGCGATACCAATTGACGAACACCTTGCGCACGGCGGCCGAGAGGCCTTCGTCCATGGTGAAGCGCTCGCGCGACCAGTCGGCGGCGACGCCAAGGCGGCGCATCTGGTTAGTGATGGTGGAGCCGGATTCATCCTTCCATTGCCACACGCGATCGACGAACGGTTCGCGGCCCAGGTCGTGCCGGCTCTTGCTTTCAACGGCGAGCTGGTTTTCGACGATCTTCTGCGTGGCGATACCGGCGTGATCGGTGCCCACCTGCCACAGCGTGTTCATGCCGCGCATGCGCTGGTAGCGGATCAGCATGTCCATCACGGTCTGCTGGAACGCATGGCCCATGTGCAGGGTGCCGGTGACGTTCGGCGGCGGCAGCAGGATGCAGTAAGGCTCGCCATGCCCCGACGGCTGGAACGCACCGCTAGCTTCCCAGTGTGCATACCACTTCGACTCGATCGGGCGGGGCTCGAAACTCTTTTCCATCGGGGACTCGCATTGGCGCCCCGGGACTCCGGCGCGCGTGGGTAGGCGTAAAGCAGCCATTGTAAGGGGCGGGGGCGGGCCTGCCAAAGCTTAGCCGGGTGCGCCGTCCAGTCCGGGAGGGCGGCCAGCAAATCCGATATATTCCCAGGTTGGCTTTCGGGCAATCTGATTGAGGCGACGGGCAGGGCATGGAAATAAGGAACGAGGTCAATATCGCCACGGCTGGGCTGCCTCACGCCGCCTCGAGCGCCGCCCGGCCGAAGGTGGTGGTCTGCATGACCAATCACGAGCGCCCGGATTGCGCGCGCATCAACATGGAGATCATCAAACTCAATTATCGCGAGCCGTGGCCGATCGTCCACGCCTGCTCGGATGTCACCTACGAGCCCTCCATGGAAGACGTGCTGGTCCGTTGCCAGCCGCGCAGCATTATCTACGGCGCCTTGAACTTGCTGCAGCAGTCTTGCCGCGCGGCGGTCGAGGTGTACAACCCGCAATACCTGATCCATGTGGAAGCCGATACCTGGGTGTTCGACCAGGACATCATTCAGCGCTATATCGATTTGCTCGATCAGCATCCAAAGGCCTATTTGGCAGCGTCGACCTGGAGTACCGACCAGCGTCCGCAGTGGCGTCGCCTGCATCATCCCTTCGCGAAAGTGAAGCTGGGGGCGGCGAAAGTGCTAAACGCCTTGGGCAATGATTTCGGCGTCAAGCGCAAACAAACGCTGTCGACGCAATTTTTCATTGCGCGCAACGATCCTCGTTTCTTCACCATGCTCGACGGCATTGAACCGACTATCGAGAACACGCTCGAATACGATTTTTATCAGGCGTTTGTGAAGGAGTTCGGAAAGCGCGCGGTGATCGGCATCAAAGAGCGCGAGCCGGTGCATCCAAACAATCGTCACTGGTGTCCGGGGCTGACGCTGCACGCGCAACACTGGCCGGAAAAATTGCCGCGCCCGACGAATATTCCCGCGGACGGCACGCCTCGGCCCGGCGTGACGGGCCAATACGATATTCCCGGCAAGAAGGAAGTCCTGGCCGCCTACGGCTTCAAGCACATCGGCCCGGCGATGCGGAAATTGCTCGATTCGGCCGATACCAGTTACTACAACCCGAAAGCCAAGCGGTATTGACGGTCTGGCAGTGCGAGAATGACCCGATGAATCTGTTAGCCATCGAAACCGCCACCGAAGCGTGTTCCGTCGCCCTGGTCCACGGCGAGACCGTGATAGCGCGCAGCGAACTCGCCCCGCGCCGCCATGCGGAGCGCGTGTTGCCCATGGCGGATGATCTGCTAGCCGAAGCCGGCATCGGCAAACATGCGCTGGATGTCATCGCGGTAGGTCGTGGTCCTGGCGCGTTTACCGGTGTGCGGCTGGCGGTGTCGCTGGCGCAGGGCATGGCGATGGCTTTGGACTTGCCGGTGGTGACCGTTTCCTCGCTGGCGGCGCTCGCGCTTGAAGCGCCCGAGGATGACGATGCCGCGATTCTCGCTGTGATCGATGCCCGCATGGGTGAGATCTATGCAGCGAGTTATCAGCGCGACGGCAATGGCGGTTTGCTCGCGCTGGACGAAGAGCGGGTATGCACGGCCGATTCGTTGGTGTTGCCGCAAGCTGCTGCGTGGCGTGTGGTCGGCACGGGTTGGGCGACGTATGCGGATGCGCTTCGCGCGCGGCTGGGTTCGGAACCTCGTTCGGCCGAAGGCGCCTGCTATCCGCAAGCGCGCCATGTGGCAACCCTTGCGGTAAGCGAATTCAAGGCTGGTCGCGCGCAAGCGCCTGAACTCGCGCTACCGGTTTATTTGCGCGACAAGGTGGCGTTGACGCTGGCGGAGCAGGGGCGCTAAGTCATCTGTGCGATCAAAGCTGCCCTATCACCAGTTGCACTAGCAAGCTGCTGATCGACACCGCCGCCCATAGACCTAGGCCCAGCAGGATCGGTCGCGCGCCAGTCGCTGCCATCTTGCGCAAGTTGGCCGAGAGACCGATAGCGGTAAGCGCCACGATGATCATGAACTCCGCCGCCAGATGGATGGTCGGCTGGATCGCGACCGGCACATAACCGGCCGTGCGCACCGCCGAGGCAACCAGAAACCACAAGATGAACCACGGGAAGATGCGGCGCAGGCTGAAATCGCTGCTGGTGCCGGCCTGTTTCGCAGCGCGCTTTTCGCGCACGGCGACAATGATTGCGAGAACCAGGCAGATCGGAATGATCAGCGTCGCGCGCGTCAGCTTCACGATCGTGGCGTAATCGCCAGCAGCGGTGCTGTAGCTGTAGCCAGCCGCAACGACCGAAGACGTATCGTTGATAGCGGTGCCCGCCCACAGTCCAAAACCAAGATCGGACAAGTGCAACATGTGCCCCAACAGTGGAAACAGCAGCACAGCGACCACGTTGAACAGGAAAATGGTCGAGATCGCGAACGCCGTGTCGTGATCGTCCGGCTTGATGATCGGCGTTACCGCTGCGATCGCCGAACCACCGCAAATGGCGGTGCCTACGCCGATCAACACCTGCAACTTGTTATGCACTTTCAATAGACGGCCAAGCACGAACGCCGTCACGAATGCCGTGGTCATCGTGATCATCGTGACGGAGAGCGATTCCAGCCCGGTCTTGGCGACTTGGGTCAGGCTGAGACCGAATCCCAGTGCAATGATCGACCATTGCAGGATTTGCTTGCTGGCGAACTGAATACCCGGGTTATAGCTTTCGCCCGGCGAGAACAGGTTGCGCACGGCAATGCCGATCACAATGCCGAAGACCGGTCCACCGATCAGCGGCACCATGCGTCCAAGCCACCACGCCACCAGGGCGATGCCGATGGCCAACAACAAACCTGAGGCGCGAAGGAGGGGGCTGGGAGTGGTCATGGGAATCGATGTGGCGTTCATGGGAGAAGCCCTTGGGGTTGGGCGTATTGTCCGCGCCGCCATCGATTAGGAAAATTTGAAATATCTAATCAAGTCTATAAAATAGACTGATGGTTAACGTCAGCCTTCGCCAGCTCGAGGTGTTCGTCCAAATCGCCCTGCATGGAAGCGTGCGCGCTGCTGCGGAGCGCCTCTATCTCACCCAGCCGGCCGCCAGCATGGCCCTGGCGGAAATGGAGCGGCAGCTGGATGCCCCCGTTTTTGACCGTGAACGGGGCCGGCTACGCCTCAATGCGCGAGGGCGAGAGCTGCTGCCGCTGGCGCAGGAACTGCTCGAACGGCACGCCGAATTCGGGCGACGGGCGACGGGGAAAACCGTATCGCTGGCAGGCGAGCTGCGTATTGGTGCGAGCAACACGGTCGGTAACTACCGTGTCGGCGAGTTGCTTGGCGATTTCGTGCGGGCACACCCGCAGGTGGCGATCCGTCTTCGCGTGGCCAACACCGGCGACATCGCCGCTGCCGTGCTCGATCACAGCCTGGATGTCGGATGTGTGGAAGGGCCTGTTACGCATCCACTGATCGAAGCGCGTCCCTGGCGCGACGATGCGCTGGTGGTTTGCGCACCACCGGACCATCCGCTAGCGAAAAAACGCAGTCTCAAACCCGAACATTTTGCGGGAGCGCGTTGGGTACTGCGCGAACCTGGCTCAGCTACACGCGCTACCAGCGAGCGGGCGCTTGCCCAGCTTCCACCCGGCGAAACCGTAATGGAGCTGGATCAGATCGAAGCGATCAAACAAGCCGTCACGGCAGGCTTGGGCATTGCCTGCCTCCCGGAAGTGGCGGTTATCGATGCGCTTGCTACCGGCCGATTGGTCGCGCTCAAAACGCCGTTCCTGGATTTGCGCCGCAAGTTATCCATTTTGCTGCACCGGGAAAAATACCGTGGTGCGGTGTTGGAGGCGTTCCTGAGTTCGGTGTGACTACGCGAATGCATGCGTGGCGCTACCTACGCATGCATGCAACGGCGCGCGCCTAGTTTTCGCAGCCGGTGATGCTGGCCAGCAATATTTCCGCTTCTTCGTGCGTGCGAGAGCGAATCAAGAGCGGCGCATGTTGACGCAGCTTCGTGTGGTCGAGCGTGGCGAGCCGATCGCGCACATGCAGAAGCTGGCTGGGATGCATGCTGAATTCTTTCAGCCCCAGCGCCAGGAGCAATGCCGTGAAATTGACGTCGCCGCCGATTTCGCCGCAGAGGCTCACCGGCTTCCCAGCGCGGCGGCCTGCGCCGATGACATGCGATAGCAAGCGCAACAACGCCGGCTGCAGCGGGTTGTAGATGTTTTCCAACGCGTCGTTGCCCCGGTCGGCGGCGAGGACGTATTGCGCCAGATCGTTGGTGCCGATGGCGAGGAAGTCGGAATGTTCCAGCAGTGCGCGCACATTGATCGCGGCCGCCGGCACTTCGATCATCGCGCCCAGCGCGAGTTTTTCGGGCAGGTCGACGTTCTCTCGCTTGAGATCTGCGCGTGCCAGCTTGAATAGCGTGCGCACGGCGATGAGTTCGTCCGGCTGGGTCACCATCGGCACGAGTACGCGTACAGGGCCATAGCAGGCGGCGCGCAGAATCGCGCGGATCTGTGTGGTGAACACGGCCGGGTGACGCAGCGAAAGACGTACGCCGCGCACGCCCAGAGCAGGGTTTTCTTCGCCGCGAATGACCAGGCCGGCAGCGTCGGCCTTGTCGGCACCCAGGTCGAGCGTGCGAATGGTGACGGGTGCGCCACCCATGCCAAGCACCACATCGCGATAGGCGATGAATTGCTCGTCTTCCGACGGCAGCCCCTTATGGCGTAGGAACAAAAATTCAGTGCGATACAGGCCAATGCCGTCGGCACCGCGCGCGCGGGCCATGGCGACATCGCTGGATGATTCCGCATTTGCCAGCAGACGCACATCGATACCGTCGCGCGTACGTGTTGGCGCATTGGCCAGGCTGGCGAGACGGCGTCCTTCCATTGCGGCTTCGCGCTGCCATGCGCGATAGCGTGCGAGATCCTGCGCGGTGGGATGTACCACCGCTTCGCCATGCTCGGTGTCGAGCAGGATGAGATCGTCGTCGTGTATCGTTGCCAACGCATCGCGCGTACCCACCAGCATCGGCAGGCTGAGGCTGCGCGCGAGAATCGCGCTATGCGAATAGGGGCTGCCGGAGCTGGTAATGACACCGAGCAAGCCGTTGCCGGCCAGATGCGCCATGTCGGCCGGAGCCAACATGTCGGCGACTAGGATCTCGCCAACGCGTGCGGCCAGCTTGCGTTCTTCCACGCTGGTCTGGCGCTGCAGGGCGGAAATCACGCGGCCAATGACCTGGTCGACGTCTTCCATGCGGCTGCGCAGATAGGGATCGTCCATCGCGCCGAACACACCGGCGAGGCGATCGCGCTGCTTTTTCAGCGACGCGCCAGCACGATAACGGCCGATGGTGATCATTTCGTCCAGGCCGCGCAGCAGTTCCGCATCGTCGAGCAGCAGACTGTGCGCGTCGATGAATTCGTTCACTTCGCGGGCCAGCGCACCGTGAAGTTTGCCGCGCAGTTCGCGCAGTTCCTGTCGCGCGGTATCGAGTGCGGTGTGCAAACGCTCCAGCTCCGAGGGGATTTCTTCCTCGGCAAGCGGGCGTGTGTCGACTAGGTAGCGACTAGGTTGCACGAGTCGGGCACGACCCAGTGTCATGCCGCGCGATGCCATCGTGCCGGACAGGATTTGCCTCATCGGCAGACGCCTGTCGACGCGGGAGCGAGACGAAGGAAACGGAGAACGAGCACGGGATCGCTTGGCATATGTGCCATCGCGATAACCGAATTGCGTGCATCGTTCCCTGTTTCTTGCATCATCCTTACGCTCCTTCGTCGAATTTTCGTTCGAACAGATCTACTACCGCATTCAGGGCGGTGGTTTCGTCCGGGCCGTCTGCGCGTACCGTAAGCGGCGTGCCGATGCCTGCGGCCAACATCATCACGCCCATGATGCTTTGAGCATTCACTTCGCGTCCTTTGCTGATCAACCAGACGGTGGATTTGAACCCTTGCACGAGTTGCACCAGCTTGGCCGATGCGCGGGCATGCAAGCCCAATTTGTTGGAGACGACTATTTCTTTTTCAAGCATGGTCTATGAAGATTCCTCCGCGACCGCCGCTGGCCGCGATTTCCGCAAGTTCATCCAGCGGCTTGTCGGCGTAGTTGAGCACGCGCAGCAGCATCGGCAAGTTCAATCCCGAAACGCAGCGTAGCCTTACACCGACCGTACTCAACGACAGCCCGATGTTGCAGGGCGTGGCGCCATAGAGATCCGCCAACACCAGCACACCTTCGCCGTGATCCAGTTCACGCGCATGCTTGGCGGTAAGCGTGCGCATGACATCGGGATCGGCGCGTGCCGGTACTTCCACGGTGGCGACGCGAAGCGGCAGTTTCGGCAACACGTGACGTGCCGCCTTCACCAGCGCCTGGCCGACCGACTCATGGGTCATCAGTAGCACGCCTACGGTCATGACACGGCGGCTTCGTTGGAGCTTGTTAGTGACAACATAAATATCACTCTAGTTCACGATGGAAAGTCAGGACGCCTTCGCGATTAGTGCGATAGTGCGCAGCAAGTTTTTCGACCAGGTAGACCGAACGGTGGCGACCGCCGGTGCAACCGATGGAGATGGTGACGTAACTGCGGTCGTCCGCTTCGAAGCGGGGCAGCCACGCATCCAGCCAGCGCGCGGTGTCGGCGAAGTATTCGCTCACCAGCGGCTGTTGTTCGAGGTATTCGCGCACCGGGGCATCTTTGCCCGATAGCGGACGCAGCGTCGGCTCCCAGTGCGGATTGGGCAGGCAGCGGGCGTCGAAGACGAAATCCGAATCGAGAGGCAGACCGCGACGGAAAGCAAACGACTGGAACATCAGCGTGAGGCCCGCAGTGGTCTGCGCGTAGCCGGTCGCGATCAGGCGACGCAGTTGATGCACATTCAGTTCGCTGGAATCGATCACGCGTTCGGCGATCGCCATCAACGGACGCAGCAAACGGCGTTCCTCGGCGATGGCATCGGCCAAGGACATGCCGCGTGCTGCCAACGGATGCCGACGGCGCGTTTCCGAGAAACGCTTCATCAGCACGGCATCGCTGCAGTCGATGAAGATCAGATGCACATGCACGGTCGCCGCCAGGGCTGAAAGCACCTTGGGCATGTGCTGGAAATCTTCATCGCGATTGCGCACGTCTACGCCGACGGCAATGCGACGGCGATGGCTGTCCCCATGTGTTGCTGCATCGACCAGCTCTGGCAACAACGCACTGGGCAGGTTGTCGACGCAATAGAACTCTAGGTCTTCCAGCGCGCGCAGGGCGACGGTCTTGCCGCCGCCGGACATGCCTGTCAGCACTACCAGGTGGATGGCGTTGGGGTCGTCGGCAGAAAAATAGCTATCGTTCTGACTCATGACATCACCACGGTGGGAGCCGGCGCATCTGGTGGGCCTGGCGATCCATGAAGCTTTGTGCGGGATCGATGCCCTTGCTCTTGAGCATATGGCTGCGCACGGCGGCCTCCACCAGCACGGCCAAGTTGCGGCCGGGCGCGACGGGCAGGGTGATCATGGGGACCTGCACATCGAAGATTTCGCGGTGGCCGACGTCGCCAGTGAGGCGCGTCAGGCCATCGGTGTATTCGCCGTCGCGTACCGGCTTGAGGTGCACGACCAGGCGCAGGTACTTGGATGTCTTGACCGAGGTATGGCCGAACATCTCGCGCACATTGAGCACACCCAGGCCGCGCACTTCCAGCAGATCCTGTAACAATTCGGGGCATGCGCCATCGATCACGTCGGGCGCGATCAGCGTAAATTCGGGAGCGTCGTCAGCAACCAGGCGGTGGCCGCGGCTGATCAACTCCAGCGCAAGCTCGCTCTTGCCGGAACCGGCCTCGCCGGTGATCAGCACGCCGATCGAAAACACTTCCAGCAGCACACCGTGCAAGGTCAGGCGCGGCGCCATGGTGCGCGCCAGGTGGTATTGCATCCAGGTCAGCAGCTCGTGGCCGCGCTTGGCGCTGATCCACAGGGGTGTATTGGTTTCTTCCGCCACTTCGCGAAGATCGGCGGGGATCGCCTGGTCTTTCGTGACGATGAACGCGGCCGGCTGCGTCGAGGCGGCTTTGTGGATCACTTCCCAACGCTGACGCGAGTCCAGGCCGTCGAGATAGCTGAGTTCCTCACTGCCGATGATCTGGATCTTGTTCGGATAGATGACATTAAGATAGCCCACCAGCGAGGGGCGGCGGGCAGGCGTGGAGCCGTACTCGAGCACGCGCGTCTCGCCGCGCATGCCTGCGATCCAGCGCAGCGCCATGCGCTCGTGGATGTCGTCGAAGAGTTGTCGGGCGGTGAGGCGGTCCAAGCGTGTTCCTTTGCGCCGCGGGTGGCCGGATGGGCGGCAGCAGGAACACATTGTGCCAGTTTGGCCCCCGCGGCGTGTCGGTACGCGGCCTGGCAGGGGGAGGGGCCCGCCCCGAAACGGGGCGGGCCGGGGACTTTAGCCGTATTGGCGAATCTCGCGCACTTCGCGCTGGTGCTTGTCACAGAGCTTTTCACGGTGACGGCGCAGTTGGGTCACGAGCATGTCGAACAGGTTGTCGATGGAGACGTACATGTCGGTCTCGGACGCTTCGGCGTGCAGCGATTTGCCTGCGACGTTCAGTGTTCCCTCGGCACATTGCTGGAGTTTGTCCACTGAGAGCACGACGTTCAAGCTAACGATGCGGTCGTCGAGGCGGGTCAATCGATCGAGCTTTGCCGTCACATGGTCGCGTAGGGCCTGGGTGACATCGATCTGTTGACCACTGAGTTGGAATTGCATGGTGCGCCTCCTTCTAGAGCTGGCCGCCAGCGGCGGCGTGGATCGATGCGCGGATCGCCGTGAAACGATCGTTGCACCGTGAAGCAAACCTTGGGTATCGAATAAAAACCTTACTCTGAGATATGGGAACGTTCCGTATAGCCGCAAGTTCCCGGGCGATAACATCGCGCCGGTTCAGCTATTACGCTGTCGCTCGCTCGAGCTGGGAATACGCAGGATTTCCCGGTATTTCGCGACTGTTCGACGTGCTACCTGAATGCCTTTGTTGTGCAACTCTTCAGCGAGTGCTTGATCCGACAAGGGCTTGCGCGGATCTTCGCCATCAACGAGCTTGCGCAACATGGCTTGGATGGCGGTGGCCGATGCACTGCCGCCATCTTCGGTGGAAACACCGCTGGAAAAGAAATACTTCAGCTCATAAGTGCCGCGCGGCGTGTGGATGTACTTGCGGGTAGTTACACGTGAAATCGTTGACTCATGCATACCCACCTCCTCAGCCACTTCACGCAGCACTAAGGGCTGCATCGCTTCCGGACCGTAATCCAGGAAAGCGCTTTGTCGACGCACGATAGCGTCTGCCACCTTTAACAGTGTTTCGGCACGCGACTCCAAACTCTTGATGAGCCAACGTGCTTCCTGCAACTGGCCGCGCATCCAACTTGCGTCGTCACTGCGCGCCTGCGCGATCAGACTGCAATAGTGGTGGTTAAGACTTAGTTTCGGCTGGCTGTCGGGGTTCAGGACGACGCGCCAACGCGTACCGTCCTTGCGCGCATAGACGTCGGGAGCCACGTATTCCACCGGGGTGGTGTCCATGGCGGCGCCAGGGCGCGGGTCCAGGCTGCGGATCAGCAAGGCAGCAGCGGCCGTTTCCTCCTCGGTAGCGTGCAGGCGACGGGCGAGCTTCGTCATGTCGTTGCGTGCAAGCAGTTCGAGTTCGGTTTGCACGATGCGCAGCGCCAGGTCGCGCTGAGGCGTGATGGGATCGAACTGTTCGAGCTGCGCGCGCAAGCAATCCTGCAAGTCGATACTGCCTACGCCTGCGGGATCGAAATGCTGTAGCTGGCGACGCACGATTTCCACTTCGTCGAGCGTGGCTTTCAGGTGCGGCGGCAGCGCAGTGAGTATCGCGTCCAGGCTTTCGCCCAGATAACCGTCTGTATTCAATGCGTCGATCAACACCGTAGCGATGGCTTTCGCACGCGGGTCCATCGGCGTGAGGTTGAGCTGCCACATCAAGTGTTCTTGCAGGGACTCCGCCGCCGCGTTTTGCGGCTCCATGCCTTCGTCGTCGCGGTTGCTTTGACTGCCGTTGCCGCTGCCATTACTGGAGGAGAAGTCGATTGGTTGGTCGGAGCTGATGTCGGCCTCGGTCCATTCCGGGGCTTCATCGTTTTCGTTGCTTGATGAGGTATCGCTGCTGCTGGCAGAGGTCGAGGTCGGGATATCGAATTCGTTTTCGAATTCGTCCTCGCCTTCGGTTTCTTCCTGTTCTGCGTCGGCATCCTCGGCAAACTCGAGCAAGGGATTGCTCTCGGCGAGTTGACGCAACTCCGCGGCCAGCTCCAACTGCGACAGTTGCAACAGACGAATGGCCTGCTGCAATTGTGGCGTGAGAGCCAGCTGTTGATTGAGGCGGAACTGAAGTCCGGGTTTCATGCCTGCCAAAGAGGTTAACTTGGCGTCATCCTAACCCGTCGCCGGAGTGCCGACCATAGCTCCCAGGGTCGAAAAGGGCGGCCGTGCATCCGGATGTGAAGCGGCGCAAGTTGCAGCTTGTGCCGCCGGTTTGGATGGAGTATTACAGTCGGAATTCCCGACCTAGATAAACCTCGCGGACTTTCTCGTCAGCCAGGATATGCGCCGGCGTGCCTCGCGAAAGCACCTCGCCTTCATTCATGATGTAGGCGCGGTCGCAAATGCCCAGTGTCTCGCGCACGTTGTGATCGGTGATCAGCACGCCGATGCCGCGTTCCTTCAAATGCCGCACGATGCGCTGAATTTCGCCGACCGAGATCGGATCCACGCCCGCGAACGGTTCGTCCAGCAACATGTAGCGCGGTTCCGCGGCAAGCGCGCGAGCGATTTCGACACGGCGACGCTCGCCGCCCGAGAGGCTAATGCCTTTCTGTCCGGCGATGTGCGAGATCTTCAGTTCGTCCAGCAGGCTTTCCAGTTGCGCTTCGCGCTTGCGCTGATCCGGCTCGCGCAATTCGAGCACGGCCATGATGTTGTCCGACACGCTGAGCCGGCGAAACACCGAAGCTTCCTGCGGCAAATAACCGATGCCGAGCTTGGCGCGCGCATGCATCGGCAGACCGGTGATGTCCTGCTTGTCGAGCTTGATGGCGCCGCCGTCGGCTTCGATCAGGCCGACGATCATGTAGAAACACGTCGTTTTGCCGGCGCCGTTGGGGCCGAGCAGGCCTACCACCTCACCCTGGCGAATGGAGAACGCGAAGTCACGCACGACTTGGCGTGCGCGAAAACTTTTTTGCAGACCTTCTGCGGAAAGCATGAGTAACGATTATCCCTTGGTCGGCGCGCTGCTGGCAGGTGCCGGCGTGGTGGGTGAACTGGAGGCCGAAGCCGGTTTGGCCGTGCCCGATGGCGTCGTTGCGGCAGGCTTTGCCGCTGGCGCGCCGTTTTTCGCCGGCACCGGTTTCTGCTTCGGCAGGAAGGTCATGTGTACCGGACCTTCGTTACCGCTTTCGCCGACGATGTAACCGGTCTGCTGGTTGTAGGTCAGCTTGGAGCCAAAAGACTCGCCTTTGGTTGCCTGCCATATATGCGCATGGCCGGTGAGGATCGCGATGCCGTTGACGTTGTCGTAATACAGCTGGTCCGCATCGCCCGTCATCAGGTTGCCGTTGTCATCGATCTGTTCGATGTGCGGCTGCTTCTGCGGCGTCGCGGTCACGATGATGTGATCGACGGACGTGTCTTCCTTCGCGGTGTAGATCTTCGCGAGCTGACCGGTCAGCTTCATCGTTCCCTGCGTGATCAGGACGTTGCCCGTCAACGTGGTCACCGAGTTTGGCTCGTTGTAACCATCCAGATGATCGGCATGCACGACATTAATCGGCTGATTGCGGTCGTCCTGCCTTGCCAGTGCCGGATTCAGTAGCAGGAGCAGAAGCCCCGTGGCCAGCAGGCTGAGTCGTAGCATTTTTTGGGGTCCGATACAGGATGCCGTGCACGTCATGGAGCAACTCCAAGTGATTATCGTTGAGGCTGGCACGCATGCCGACGCCATTCATTACGCTTTGACCTTGCGTCATGGTCGCTGGCGCCGCCGTTTCCAAGCGGTTTTCTTTTGGCCAGCCGGTGACGTCCGAGGTGTGCAATGTTGCCATGGGACCTTGTGCATAGGCAGGGCGGTACATGTAGACCGCGCCATCCAGTCGCATCAAGGTGCCTGATTTGTTGACCCAGCCGTAGGGCGAGTTGCCCTGCCAGTCCGGCACGCCGGGCTTCTTGGCCCTGATGTCGAATACTGGCGAGTTGATGTACAGCGATTCATCGCTCGCGCGGCGATCCATGCGTGGCGAGATCATGGTGAAGTTCAAAAGGCCCGTGACGTCGTAGCTCCACACCTTGGAGTTGTAGAGCACGTAATCGGAAATGGGTGGTCCGACAAAGTCGTTGACCGGAGCACCGCCCTCGACCCAGCGGTCCAGGATCCAGCTCGCAGGCGCGGCGATAGCGAGAAAAACAATCGCTACCGTAATGCGGTTGTCGCGAAGGTATTGGCGAAAACTCACCGCCATTGCTCCTGTTCCGCGGACGTCTTGCCCTTCGCGTGCAAAATGAGATCGCACACTTCGCGCACCGCGCCCTGGCCGCCACGGAGGCTGGTTTGCCAATGCGCTTGCTCGCTGACCCAGGGATGTGCGTTGGCAACCGCGACAGCGAGTCCAGCCATACGCATGACCGCCATATCCGGCAGATCGTCACCCACAAAAGCGACCTCTTCGGGCTGCAAATGCAAGGCTTCGAGAATTTGCATCATGCATTCGCGCTTGTCGTTTTGTCCCTGGTAGACGTGGGTGATATCCAGTTCTTCCGCGCGCAGTGCAACCGGGTGGCTGATGCGTGCGCTGATAATGGCTACGTGCACACCATGGGCTTGCAGCCTTTTCAGGCCCAGGCCGTCGTGCACGTGAAACACCTTGGTTTCGTGTCCGCTTTCGGTGTACCAGAGGCGACCATCGGTAAGCGTGCCATCGACATCGAACGCGGCCAGACGGATCTTGGAGGCGCGTGCAAGCACTTCGGCGGGCAGGTTGGTGAGGTAGTCCATGAGCTTTCCGTCAGACGACGCGTGCGCGCAGCAGGTCGTGGATGTTCAGTGCGCCGACCACGCGTTGGGCGTCATCAACCACCAGTAGGGCGTGAATCTGGTATTTCTCCATCAGCTGCGCCGCTTCGATGGCCAGCTTGTCCTCGCTGATCACCTTGGGGCCGCGCGTCATCAGGTCGCTAACCTTGGCGTTGCGCAGATCGACGCCGTCGTCGTCCAGCGCACGGCGCAAGTCGCCGTCGGTGAAGACGCCGAGCAGGTGCCGGTCGTGGTCGATCACGGCAGTCATGCCGAGGTGTTTGCGGGTCATTTCCATCAAGGCTTCGGTGAGGCTCGCGTCGGGGGAGACCATCGGTATGCCGCTGCCCGTATGCATCACATCGCTGATGTGCAGCAGCAGGCGGCGACCCAGGCTCCCGGCTGGGTGAGAACGCGCGAAGTCCTCAGAGGTAAACCCGCGCGCTTCCAGTAGCGCGATCGCCAGGGCGTCGCCCATGACCAAGGCGGCGGTGGTGCTGGCGGTGGGGGCCAGGCCCAGCGGGCAGGCCTCGGCCGAAATGCCGGCGTCCAGGTGTACATCGGCCTGACCGGCCAGGGAGGACTCCGGGTTGCCGGTGATGGCGATCAGCGGAATGCCCTGGCGCTTGATCACCGGCAGGATGAACAGGATCTCGTCCGTTTCGCCGGAGTAGGACAAGGCCAGCACGATGTCCTGCGGCAGGATCATCCCCAGGTCACCATGGCTGGCTTCGCCCGGATGGACGAAGAAAGCCGGGGTGCCGGTGGAAGCCAGGGTGGCGGCGATCTTGCGGCCCACATGCCCGGATTTGCCCATGCCGGTAACCACCAGGCGCCCCTTGCAGCCCAGGATGATCCGGCAGGCGTCCACGAAAGTCTGATCGATCCGCGGCTCCAGCGCGCGGATGGCGGCGGCCTCGGTGGCGATCACCGTACGGGCGCTGCGCACGATGGCGGCGGCGTCCATCCGGGTGGACTTGGGCTTGGCGATGGGTGCGTTCATGCGTCCTCGGAGGCAGCGGGCAGGGGAGCGCCGGGGGCTGTGTCGTTTCTGCGACAGCAGATTTCCATTAACATGGCATATTCGCATTCTATCTTGATGCCTGACGCCAATGGCTCGCCCCTTAACATCGAGCGGCCGGCGTTCAGGATCTCCCCAATGGAAAAACAATGGACGCAGCCAGCATCCAGGCAATGATTGAAACGGGCCTGCCCGGCGCACGGGCTAACGTGCAAGGGGACGATGGCGTGCACTTTGAGGCGGAAGTGGTGGCCGAGCAGTTCGCAGGCAAGTTGCCGTTGGCGCGCCATCGGTTGGTTTACGCCACACTGGGCGATCTGATGGGGGGCGCGATTCATGCGCTCGCATTAAAGACTCTCACACCGGAAGAAGCCGCCGCGCGCCGTTGACGGTCGCTGCAGGGCTCTCCGGAAGCTCGTATTTCAAGGATTCTCGATGGCCAAAATTCTGATCAGCGGCGGCGAGCCGCTACGCGGCGAAGTTGGTATTTCCGGCGCCAAAAACGCGGTATTGCCGATTCTCGCGTCCTGTTTGCTGGCCGATGAGCCGGTGACGATCAGCAACGTGCCGCACCTGCACGATGTCACCACCACCATGGAGCTGCTCGGCCAGATGGGCGTGCAGCTGGTGCTGGACGACCGCATGAAGATCCAGGTCGATCCGCGCTCTACCGACCGTTATTTCGCGCCGTATGAGCTGGTGAAGACCATGCGCGCCTCGATCCTGGTGCTCGGTCCGCTGGTGGCGCGTTTCGGCCAGGCGGAAGTTTCGCTTCCCGGCGGCTGCCAGATCGGTTCGCGCCCCGTCGACCAGCACATTCGCGGCCTGCAGGCCCTGGGTGCGGAGATCGAAGTCGAGAACGGCTACATCAAGGCCCGCGCCAAGCGCCTCAAGGGCGCCCGCATCGTCATGGATATGGTGACCGTCACCGGTACCGAGAACGTGATGATGGCGGCGGTGCTGGCCTCCGGTACCAGCGTCATCGAAAACGCTGCGCAGGAGCCCGAGGTGGTCGACTTGGCCAATTGCCTCAACGCGATGGGTGCGCAGATCGAAGGCGCCGGCACGTCGACCATGGTCATCCATGGCGTCGAACGTCTGCATGGCGCGTCCTACGAAGTGCTGCCCGACCGCATCGAGACCGGTACCTTCCTGGTCGGCGCCGCGATGACCGGCGGCAAGGTGCGCGCCCGCAATGCGCGTGCCGATACGATGGATGCCGTGTTGGCAAAGCTGGAAGAAGCCGGTGCACATATCTCCACCGGGCCGGATTGGATCGAGCTGGACATGCAGGGGCGTCGTCCGAAGGCCGTCAACATCACCACCGCGCCTTATCCCGCGTTTCCTACCGACATGCAGGCGCAGTTCACCGCACTCAATTGCGTGGCCGAAGGCGTGGGCATCATCACCGAGACGGTGTTCGAGAACCGCTTCATGCACGCGCATGAACTGCAGCGCTTGGGCGCAGACATTCGCCTGGAAGGGAACACTGCAATTATCCAGGGCGTGGACAAAATGAGCGGCGCGCCGATCATGGCGACCGACCTGCGCGCGTCGGCGTGTCTGGTGCTGGCAGGCCTGGTTGCGGAGGGCGATACCACGGTCGATCGCGTCTATCACATTGACCGTGGCTACGAGAACATCGAAGAGAAGCTCGGCACTCTAGGCGCGAAAATTCGTCGTCTGCCGACCTGATACTTCCGATACGAAACGGGCCGCGAAAGCGGCCCGTTTTTTATGGCGTGCTGTAGTGAACCAGTTGCAATGTCAAGTCGCCGCCTTCGCTCTGCGCCAGCTTCACCGGCAGCGGAAACTGCTTGGGCACATACCACG
>OUNK011150665.1_pt1 | contig 16997 bp, 12 predicted proteins | sample 1755341 | NCBI WGS metagenome assembly OUNK01 (sample SAMEA3914788, study PRJEB12502) | metagenome | biome: forest; material: soil | place: Canada | collected 2011-07-03 | depth 0.1 m | reverse complement strand
AGGCAAGGCAGGCCTTAGCTACGATCAGGCAATCGGGCAGCGTTGGACGTTTCGCAGTTATGAGCGCTCCTCAACCGGGTGGGCGAACTACAACGCGCGTGTCGCCAATGCTCTGTCAAAAGACCAGCAGACCGTTACGCTCAACGACCTCGAAACCGATCAGTACTTTCAGGCACACTACTGGGTCAATGAACTTACTGGAACGATGCATACCGGAAAGATTCAGCACACATTCCTTGGCGGAGTTGAGCTGAATTATGAGATCTACGACACCAATACGGCTCGTCCACCTAATGGATCTCCTGCGGAGACGCTAGATATTTACCATCCAAACTATGCGTCCCTGCCACCACGTTCCCTGGTGACCTCGCGCATCGATCAGAGCCGTGACGGCTACGGCGGTGTCTATCTTCAGGACCAGGTCGCGCTTACTCCCAAGCTGAAGATCACCGGTGGAATTCGTTACGACATCGCCAAACTCAAGGATGTCGGCTACTTTGTGACCGTAAGCTCTTCGAGCCGGGCAACTGCATGGTCTCCTCGAGTTGGTTTCACGTATCAGCCGATTCAGGCGATCTCCTTCTATGCCACCTTCAATCGCTCCTTTCAGCCGCAGACCGGGACTGACGTCAACGGAGTAGCGTTCAAGCCCGAGCTTGGGCGGCTTCTGGAGACCGGATTCAAGTTCGATACCGCACGGCATCGAATTCAGGGAACGGCGTCCGTCTACCAGATCAATCAAACCAACGTCATTACGGCCGATCCCAACAATCCAAGCTTCTCGATCCAGCTCGGTGAGCAGCGCAGCTGCGGCGTCGAGTTTAATGCGACGACCCACCTGACGCATCAGTGGGATCTGATCACCGGCTATGCGCTCACCAACGCAACCATCGAGAAAGACAACACCTATCTGGTCGACAGTTTTCTGCAATCGGTGCCTCGACACACAGGGAACCTCTGGACGCGGTACAACGAGACGCACGGGCTGCTTACCGGCGCTTCCATCGGTGCAGGAGTCTCAGGCGTCAGCAAGATGCAGGGCCAGCTCATTACTCAGGCTGCCCCGACCACTTCGTATCTGGTGCCGGGCTATGCCCGCGTCGATGCGGGAATCTCTTACGAGCGTCCGAAAAACGAGCGTTGGAAGTATCGCTTTTCATTCAATGTGAACAACCTACTCAACCGTCGCTACTTCTCCGGAGCCAGCGGGCGTTTCGCTGTCTATCCTGGAAGCCCGCGTGACCTCATTGCCTCGTTTCAACTTATTCGCTGACTCCTAATTCCCTGTTCTCAGTCGAAAGGAAACAAGCCGATGCCCGATCGAAATCCGGTTCCCGCCGACTGGGATTGAAGGCGTTGCTCCAAACCTGGACGCATCGGTAAGCTGGTGAAGCGCATAACAGAAATCCTGGAGAAGGTCTGGAAGCTGTCCATTCTGCAATATCGTGCTTTGCGTCTTCAGCAGAACTCTCCACCCTCTTTTTATTCGTTCGAGACTTTTGTGGTCGATTGGGATGCGAAGATTTAGCTCACTCAAAGGCAAGCCGCTACAACCTTTGAGGACGGCCGAAGTTCGCACCTCGGCCGTCCTCAAAGCTGACTTACACCCCCCCATCGGTTAGAAGTAGAGTTTTCCGCTGAATTGCATGGTGCGCGGCATGTGCGCGCTTATCGCCTGTCCAAAAGTCCCATCCGAAAGATCGGTATCTATTCCTCCGCTGCCGGCTCCGTTCGGACCGACGAAGTTGGTGTGGTTGAGGGCGTTGAAGGCCTCGGCGCGTAACTGAAGAGTACTCCGTTCGCTGATTTTGAAATTCTTCATCAAACCCAGATCAATCCTCTCCATGCCCGGACTAAGGAAGTTTCCAACTCCAGCGGTGCCAAAATGGCCTTGAGCTGTGGTGAAAGAGCCAGTGGTGAACCACTGTTCCCGCGTCTTGGTTAGGTGGACCGCGGATACCTGATCGGGACGGGGAGCAATGTCTGCATTTGGAGTGACCATCCCTAGCCCTCCCGGATAGGTTCCGGCCGCACATCCGTTCGCGGTGGAGGTATCCGCGACGCAGCCGAACGGATCGACGTTCTGCGAGGTGGACAGGGAAAATCCGGAGTCGAAGGTGGTAATCCCCGAGAGCTCCCAGCCGCCCAGGACGTGTCCGGTCAGCCCGTGCTGCTGACTAAAGAACGGTTCCTTGTAGACGAAGTTGGCAACGAAGATCTGCGGTTCATTGAGTCCAGAGGGACCATAATCTAGCTTCGGATCATACGTATAGGTCGTGGTATTGCTGCCGGCAGTGGCGCGATCGTTGTACTGGTCCGACATATTCTTCGACCAGGTATAGGAGATGCCCACCGTCAGGTCGCGTGTCGTCCGATGGTTCAACGATACCTGCATCGAGTTATAGTTGGACGTATAGATGGGCAACCGGGTGTGGAAGTCTGAATAGCCAAGATAGGGGCGAATATTATTGAGAGGCACATCCGGATTCGCTTCCCGGGCGGCAAGCGTAGGCACGTTTAGATCCGTCTCCCCGAGCAAGTGCCGGGACACCGAGCCGACATACGCAATCTCGAGCACGGTCGTCGAAGCCAGTTGCTGCTGCAGCGAAAGATTGAAGGCAGCATAGGAAGGCACCTTGAAGATAGGCGTGCCTGTCGTCGTCAAAGCGTTCGGGCCGAGCGCGGAGGTAACCGCCCCCGATCCCAGTGGATTGTCAAACGAGGTGTTGGAGATCGTCGTCGTCTGCACCAGGGGTGGGTCGCTGAAGGCATTCTGCTCCCAGATACCGTCCAGCGTGCGATCGAAAAATATACCGAATCCACCGCGTAGAACCGTCTTGCCGTCCTCATAGGGAGTGTAGGCAAAGCCGACGCGAGGTCCAAAGTTCCAATTGTAGTTTGGGTTGACGGTGCTTCCGTAAGGAGAGCAGGTGATCTGTGCGGAGACGGCCTGGGCCGCGCTGCAGGCGGCGCCCTTGGGGAAGATCAAGCCGTTGGCATAGGTCGCCGGAGTAAAGGCCTGTCCCGAGACAAAGTTTCCATTACCGTCGAGCACCGGCGCCTCGCTGGCTTGATAGACCCGGGGATCGAAGTTGGTCAGCGTATTGTTCACATCGCCAGGTGCGGGGAAGCGCGTCCAGCGAAGCCCTAGGTTCACCGTCAACCTGTGAGTCGCCTTCCAGTCATCCTGGATATAGGCCTCCGTATTCCAGAACTGCAGATCCGGAACAATATCGCGGCTTCCCTGCTGATAGAGAGCGACATTGCCTAACAGAAAATCTCCCCAGGTATTGAATTGGAAGTTCGGATTTCCTCCGCCGGCGTCCTCGTTCTTCAACATCTGCTGGAAGGTAATGCCGGCGTGCAGGGTGTGATTACCCAGGGTCGCGGTGAAATTATCAAAAAGGTTGCGGTCCAGATTGCGCTCCTTGTAGGGAGCATTCCCCTGCGATACCCCAGTGACCGAGCCGTCCAAGATAGTCACGCTCGGAATGCGCCCATAGGGATCCGTGTACGCCTGCTGGTTGGTCAAGGAGGCAAGCACACCGGGCGAATTCGCAGGACCAGAGAGCACGCCGCCGATGGTTCCCTGCGAGTAGGCAAACTCGAGCTCGTTGACCATCTTCGACGAGATCGTCCAGGTCAGGTTGCCGACCACGTTATAGCCGGGAGCGTCGATAGCGACATTCACCACGCCAGGATAGTTGGCGCCGCCCCAGAGGCCGGTCGGAAGGTTGCTCGGAGCGAAATCCTCCATGCCGCGCGCGAAGAGATGCCATCTGTCATTGAAGTAATGATCCACTCGGACCAAATCCTGGCGGAAGTTGTTCAGCGTGGGGTACGATGCCAGGCTATTTCCTTCGGTAAATCCAGTCTGGGGATTGACCGTCGTGTAGTTCGCTGGATACTTTCCAATGATCTGCGAGAGATATACCTGGGCATTCTTGCTGATGCAGTTCGGGTTGTTGATGTTGATCGTACCGACACCACCTGATCCGGTACCGCCGGTCGTCGATGCGACAAAAGGTGTATAGCTGGTGACGCAGCCAGCAGGCGCAGTCAGGGGTGTAGGTGAGAAGAAGGTGCCACTCAGCTCCGCCGTGGTCGGGGCTGCTACGTTGTTCGTCGTGGGCGTCGTGACCTTGCGCCACTCCTCTGACCAGAAGAAGAAGGTCTTATTCTTGCCTGCGTTGTACGCACGCGGAATATAGAGAGGGCCGCCCAGAGTAAATCCGAAGTTGTTGTAGTGATCGGGGGGACGTGGAAGACCTCCCAGCTTATTGAAGTAGCTGTTTGCGTCGCTGTCCGCTGTACGCACGAACTCATAGGCCGAACCATGGAAGGAGCTGCTACCCGACCGTGTGGCCACCAGAATCTGGCCTCCTCCGCTGCGGCCGAAGCTGGCATCGTAGGAGCTGCGCTCCAGCGTGAACTCCTGGATGGCGTCGACGCTGGGCATGTTGAGCAGCGTGTTGTTCGAGCCACTGTCGTTGATATCCGCCCCGTCCACCGACCAGTTGTTCGCGGTCGCGCGGGCGCCATTCACGGAGATGGAAGAGACGCTGTTCAGCCCGCCGTAGCCCGGCTGATCCCCTAATAGATTCACAACCCCGGGCTGCAGCGTAACCAGCTGTTGAAAGTTCCGGTTTACCAGCACCAGCTCGCGCACTTGCGTTCCCGAGATCGTTCCGGCCTGAGAGCTGCTTTCGGTGTCTACCGTCACCGGGTTATCCTCTACCGTCACGGTCTGTTGTTCCGAGCCGATCTTCAACTGCACATTCACCGTACGCTTCTGGGCCACGTTCAGCACGACATCATGATCCGAAGAGATCTCGAAGTGCGGCGCCGCAGTGGTGACCGTATACGTGCCGGCAGGAAGGTTCGTGGCAGTGTAGTTGCCGGACTCATTCGATTGCACCACGCGCGACCATCCGGTCATACCGTTCAGGGTGATGGTAACGGTAGCATTGGCGATCGTCGCACCGCTTCTGTCCGTAACCGTCCCTGTCAGGGTTCCCTCTAGCTCCTGGCCGCGCGCCCGTGGAACAGACATCAGCCCAACCATCATCAGGAGGAACAGCCATAAATATCTCTTCGGACAAGCGGCAGTCCTTGTAGCGAGAGCCGGAACAAATACCGCTTCTGTATCGTTTGTGGAACTTGACTTGATCATGAGCCTCTCCTGGAGTACTGCTATTTTTGGCGCTTGGATTTGTAACTGAACCAACTTGAGACGCATCTTTGCGACCAATTTGTCCGCCTCTCAGATCGAAGCAAATCGCCATCTGAAGGGCTAACTGTCTGGACGTTCTGTGTTGACAGGCCCGGGAAACACAACTCTTCTGCTACCGCAGGGTCGTTACGTATTGAGGCCGGAAGCCAGCGCTTTCACCAGGGTTCCGTTCGCGTCGTTATCTTTCGCCGCCCAGACGTAGCCGCCGCCAAGACCGTTTGCCTTGATATAGGCTGCCTTTGCCGCGATCCAGGTTGAGTCGTCGCAGCTGAAGGCGGTTTGCGTGGTACCAGAATGCTACCGAGGTCTCTCCCGTACCGAACACCAATGGAGTGCGCCGATGCCCAACCGGGAATAATCAGAGCTCTCCCACGGCGGGCTGCGACACCCTGTTGACAAGCGGACTGGCGACCTACCAAACGATCGAGAACCTTCTGAACAATGGATACCGAGCTGACGACAAGATCAACCAAAAGCAGTCGGAGGGAGCCGAGAACGTAATGTCAAACTTTGGGCTACGAGAGATACTTGCGAATCTATCCTTAACATGTTTGGCCGTCAACAGAATATTCATAATTCTCTTGTCCCGCCGCTCTTGGCTCCAGATTCATCGCCCGGAACAGCGTCTCTGGAAGCTCACATAAGGCTGAGAGTTTCTCTCTTCCTTCACCGGCGGGTGCTTGCTAGGAGAGAGGACGGACATCAAGGAGCCCACGGATGGGGCTCGTCTTGGGCTTCGGCGTGGCCTCCGGAAGCCGCTCGCCGGTGCCGTATCGCAGAAACAGTAGCCACCGGCATTACGAAGACGACAGAAGGATCAGACGCTACAAACGCCGCCGGATCGTCGAACGGCAACGACTGACCCTGCTAATGATCGGAATGAAATACGTTCTAATAGCGATAGAGTTTTTGTTCCGAATCCTGCATCCCGACGGCGACAGCCCCCCACACGGTCGCCGAACTTCCAAGGCTGCTTGGCAGCACCCGGGCTGCGCCGACTTCACTCGCACGCAGCATCTCGACCGTCGGCTCCAGGAGCGCCCCATGGGCCCCAAGATCTCCGCCGAAGACAAACAAGCTGGGATTTATTGTGAGCGAGAGATTCAGGACAACGTCTTTGAGCAGGCGGGCTCGTTGCAGGACGATCTTCTGTGCGGCAGGGTTCCCTTCAAGAGCGAGGTCGAGCACCCTGCTCGCGTTACGTATCTTGCCAGAGACTCCGGACTTGTTACTCACAGCATTCCAGCTTCTCAGAATGCCGGGACCGCCAAGTACCTGTTCCAGCCCACCGAACTCGTACAAAGAGGGCTGAACGCTCGAGATCTGGGGGATACGAAGATACCCGATCTCCCCGGCCGACCAGTTCGCTCCGTGCACGAGCTGGCCGTTCAGAAAGATACCCGCGCCAACGCCCGAGCCGACCGAGACGAAGATAAAGCTATCCACCGACTGCGCCACCCCGCAGAAGTGCTCGCCTACCGCCGCCAGATTGGTATCGTTTTCGACAAAGACCGCACAGGAAAAATGCTCTTGCAACAACTCGCGGAAGGGAACGTTCCTCCAGGTATTTGAATGACTGACAGAGAGGACGACTCCATCCCTTGTGTTGGTAATTCCGGCAACTCCAACCGTAATGGCAAGCAATTTCTTCCATGCCAGACTGTGGCGCTGCATCATTGCCCGCAGGGAGACACGCAACACTTCGACGACAGAACTCGGACTACGAGCATTCTTTGGCAGGAGCTCGCTCTGCTCCTCGACAAGGAAACCGTTCAGGTCGGTCAGTAAGACATGAAGCGAGTCAGCAGTTACTTCGACGCCCGCGAGGAACCCATAGGCGGCGTTGAAACGCAGATTTTCCGGCCGACGGCCTCCCCCCGACACACCTTCTCCAATCCACTCGATCAGCCCACGATCGCTCAAATCTGAGACAACATTGGCTACCGTCGGCGCGCTCATTCCGGTCTCGCGGACCAGATCGGCGCGTGAGCAATGGGCACGCTTTTTCAACAGCGCGAGAATCGTGCGTGCATTTGTCTCGCGCATCAATGCAGGACTGCCTATCAATATCCGACTTTTACTCATCCTGCCACCTTCTCCTGTAGATCGAATGCGGTGCGCAAGATCTCGACCTGCTCGTTTAATAGCCGCTTCGAGACTGTCGCCGAGGGAATACTGGCAAAGCCATGAGGAATAGTCGAGACCAGGTGAAGTTCAACCGCGACCCCGGCGTCGATCAGGCGATGGGCATACTGAAGGCCCTCGTCGCGCAACGGATCGAGGCCGGCACAGAGAATATAGGCGGCAGGCAGAGCAGACAGATCCTTCGCCCGCGCAGGTGCTGCATAGGGCGAGACTTCATGCGGGTCTTCCCCTAGATACCAACGCCACATGATCTCGGCCTCAGGCCTGGCAAAGTCCGGAACATCTGTGAACTGCCGTGCAGACGGTGTGTCGAGGCGATCATCTAGCGCAGGAACCAGCAGCATTTGAAAACGGATCGCTGGTCCCATCCGATCGCGCGCAAGCAGGGCGACCGCGGCGGCGAGATTAGCCCCCGCGCTGGAGCCACCGACTGCAATGGCATCCCGATCGAACTCGAGGTTGCCGCTCTCATTCCAAAGAAAATGGAGCGCTCGGTAGCAGTCTGTGAGGGCTGCGGGAAATGGCTCCTCCGGAGCCAGCCGGTATTCCACACAGACAACAGCACATGGAACATTGCATGCGTAGTGGATGCACTGCACTTCGTCAGAGACGAGGTCTCCGCAGAAGAACCCCCCTCCATGGCAGTAAAGCAGGACAGGCAGCGGCCCCGGCGCGTCTTTTCTGCGATAGATCCGTATGGATACAGATGGCCCCTGATCCGAAGCAGCGATCGTGCGGTCGTGGATCTCGAGATCGACCTCGGGCGGGAGTGGCTCCGCTCGCTGCCGAGCAGCTGCGATGGCTTCACGCACCACCTTCGCATCAAGAAGTACCTCTCTGGGGTGCTTGGCCAGCGAGGCAAAGGCATGGTCCATGGGTAGGTCGGGCATTCATTCTCCACACACAAGATCAGACGATCGAGTCTTCTTGTACAACATCCAGCATCTCTTCACGGAAAGGCAGCGCGGCGAGCGCGCCGCGAGCGCGAGTCGAGAGCGAACCGCAGATACACGCCCGACGCAGTTGCTCTTCGATATTGGCTCCGGATAGCCACGCATCGATGAACCCCGCATCGAATGCATCGCCCGCACCGGTCGTGTCCACCACCTGAACATTCGGTGGTGCCATCGTATAGAGACGATCGTTGAGAAAGGCGGCCGCCCCGCGGGGACCAAGCTTCATGACAGTATGCTCCAGCCCCAAGGCAGCACAGGCCATCAACACCTGTTCTGGCTCTTTATAGCCCGTGAGCAACTGCGCTTCGCTCTCGTTCGGCAAGAACAGGTCGACGAGGCGTAATACATCAAGACATCCCAGGTCCTCGAACCATTCCTTCCGCCAACCGGGATCGATCGACAATGTGCACCCGGAGGATCGCAGGGCCGGCAGCAGCTCTCTCGCCAGGTCCACCTCGAGTGGCATGGCAAAATGAACATGCTGCGCTGTACCGAGCGCAGCCATGGTCTCCGGCAGAGCCATGTATTGATTCAGTGCTCGATTTGCCCCTGCATAGCTTAGAAAGCTGCGATCCGAGGTCGTGGACATACTTACCGTAAGCGCGTTCGGCAACGCGGACGAGCAGGCATGCTCGACATGCACTCCAAAACTCCGGAGTCTTGATCGAAGCCAACCTCCTTCGTCTTCTCCAAACACCCCGAAGATCGAGGCGTGGTGCCCAAGACGCGCCAGCGCACAGGCGGTGTTAACAGTTCCGCCTCCCGCTTCGCGCCGATACTGCTCTGCGAAGACCTCTTCGCCCGGCAAGGGGACATGATCGAAATCGGTAAAGATATGATCGACATAGACCTCACCGGCAATGGCAATATTCCAGTGCTTAGTCATAGAGTTTCAAAGGGCCAGGTCTGTTCCTGGCGCGATTTATAAAAAAAGACAGCGAGTCCCCCTAGGGTAATCGTAAAAGCGACCAGTATATTGCTTACGCCGCTGGAGATGAGGATAAAAAGCCATCCCAGGAACGCAACCACCACTGGGACTGGGTAGAGCGGCATACGAAAGCTGGGAGCATCTGCATCGACAGCACGCCGGCGCAGCAGAACCACGGCAACGCATTGTGCGAGAAACTGGACCATGGCCTGGATGACAATCACCAGACTGATGAGCGTGCTGAGACTCAGCATGCAGGCACATGCCGACAGGACGCCCAGGATAATGAGCGAGATGTGTGGAAAGTCTCTCGTCGGATGCACCCGTGCAAAGATTTGAAAGAACTCCCCTTGCCGAGCGGCGGCAAATGGAATGCGCGAGTAGCCCAGCAAGATTGCAAAGACCGACGCAAACGACGCGACCAGGATCAGGACATCCGCCAGATACGCATAGTTCATGCCATAGAGCTTCTGCATATAGTCGGCCACGATGGCGTCTGAATGCATGCTTTGTTGCACCGGTAAGACGCCGAGAATCGCAAGGTTCATTGCGATATAAAGAATGGCCACTACCACGATGGAGAGAATGATCGAGTAAGGAATGGTACGTTCCGGACACTTCAATTCCCCACCGATAAGGCAGACATTGTAATAACCCGCATAGTCGTAGACAGCGATCAACGTCGCCGCCCCGGTCCCCTTCCACAAGGCGCCCTGCGAGATCGGGGAACCACCGTGGAACTGCCCGAGGAGGGCACCTGGAATATGCTGAGCTCCTCCGATGATGATCCAAACGATCGTTCCGGCGACAAGGATCCAGAGACCGATGGAGATGATGCTGATCGTCGTGATTCTGCGATAGAGCAGAACAACGTTGAGGAGACATACTGCCATGGCCAGTGCGCAGAGGCCCGCATCGTGCAGTGCTGGCCAGAGATAATGAACGTACTGCGAAAAACCGACAGCGCCCGAGGCGATCAGAAGCGGCGCGGTCAGAACAGTGGCCCAAAGAACGAGAAAGCTTGCAGCCTTGCCATACGACTCAACTCCAAAGGCATGCCGCAGATAGAAATATGGACCGCCGGAGTAAGGCATCGCGGATCCCAGCTCCGCCCATACAAGACCATCGCACAACGAAATCGCTGCACCTAGAAGCCACGCCAGCAGAACATGCGAACCATGCATCGCAACCAGAACGAGAGGGATACTCAAAAAAGGTCCCACGCCGATCATATTCAGCATGTTCGAGCTGCAGGCGCCCAGTATTCCCATCCGGCGCCCTGAGTTTTCCTCTGCACTTGCTGGATTGACCTGCATGAAAGGCTCCGGATTACCCTGGAAGATTGCGATAAATATAGGGGGGGAAAGATTCTTTGTCAATAATCCTTAATAAGCTTGTGCCTATAGCTATCGCCGGATCACGGGCTATTGCGACGGGCGGGCTAGCCGGTGTGGCTGGCAGGCGGGCAAGGACCGGGTCGAGCGGATATGGCGCCGTGATGTGCTGAAGCTTCCACAGAAGTAGAAGGCAAGAGGACAACGTCCGAAGCAATGGCTTCCTCAGTCCGAAGACCCATGAAGAAACGCTCGCGTCGCCGGATCTGTTCACCTGGACTCCCCGTGCCCACAGCAGTGATGAGAAGTCCCTTACAGGCTGTGCTTTCGGACTAGGCGGTCACCCATAAGGTTCTAGCCCTATCACCGAGAACCGAGCCATCCGTTGGCAGGCTAAAATGGCCAAACATGTATGAAGCGGCTCGTTGACCGGATAGGCAACGAGAAACGCGGCAAGATCCACGAACCTTTTGGCTTTCGAGTGGCGGTCAACGACAGACACGGGCGCGCTGCAGCAGCTCACACTGATGGCAGTAACGTGCGATTTGTCCGTGACACGCCCACAACCTGGATGCTTCGGACCCTTCGCCACTATCGATCCGGCACTAGAGCTTTGACACTAATCGACACGAGCAGAGAAGGGCCGGGATTATTTGTAGTTTCCGAGAATCCCGTTTTCGGGGAGCGACACCGGTCAGGCGAGGGGAGGTTAGAGATTCCTTGAGAGCAATTAGCGCTTGTAACGACGCACAGCCATTTGTGTTACCCCACCTATCATGACGCCGCACATCAACGAGATTACCCAACGGCGACTGATGAGGTGAAAGGAACTCGAGAGAAGCACAATGCTCGAACCCACGAGCATCAGTGGTGATCCGGATAGTAGGTACTCACGTCCGCTCTTCCAATCCAACATGCGGATTATGATCTCAAATGCGTATTGATGCAGCAAGGGAGAAGGAGACAATTTCATACAAGAAGGGGCTTGTCGACAATCGTGGGTTTCTCGAAAGTCGGGTTTTCGCCAAGTTCGCGAAACCTTGGGTCAAACGGCTCACGACGAGCCGTCCGGCGGTTCAATTCCGATGTGATCGTTTACTGCCTGCACCAATCTCTGCCGCGAACCGAGATATCGTTCTGTGGTCTCCACTGAACGGTGGCCGAGCAAGAACTGAATCTGTTCAAGTTCCCCTCCTGCGGAATGACATAGCCGTGCGCAAGTCCGGCGCAGATCATGCGGAGCCAAATTGTCAATGCCTGCGAGCTTGGCATATTCACGAACGACCCACCAGACGGCTTTCTCACTGAGGCGGTTGCCCCATATTCGACCGGTCCTGCTGACGCAGCGGAAGATGATTCCAGCGTCGATATCGGCAACGGCGAGCCATGCGTCAATCGCCGCCTTCACCCATGCCGGGATGGGAACGGTACGCACATGTCCGCCCTTTCCGAACAGGTCGATGATCGCCCAATGATCGTCTCGTTGCTGAAGGTGACTTACAGTGAGGCGAGTGAGTTCTGATCGACGCAGGCCGCACCCCAGAAGCACGGCCAACATCGCGTAGTTCCGTTTGCCTTTCACTGAGGTCCGATCAGGAACACCGAGCAACTGTTTTCCGTGTGTGGCCGTCAGCCAGTTGCCGAGGCGAATACCGAGGCGCTTGGGCACCCTTCAAGCGCCGAATGCCAGCTGCTAGGTCGGGGCTCAGCAATCCATTGTCAGATGCTTCATATGCGAGCCGTCGGACAGCTGCCAGCCGCAAGTTGATGGTCGCGGGGGCGAGTTGGCAGGATTCCAGTTCATAGCGATACCACAAGACGACGATCCTGCCAAACGCCAGGCGAGGTTCCGAGCAATACCAACTGATGAAATCATCAATGGCAAAGCGATAGGTCCGTTGTGAGGCGGCTGATCCCAGACTTTGAAGAACGGAGGACTTTGAATGGTCAAGATCTGGCGACGCAATACGCTCTTGGGTGATCTGCGCTTGGGTTTGCTCTTCTGTCGCATGGCAGCGGTCTCCCTGACCGCCGCACCATCATCAGCCCGTCCAAGTTGTCTTTGCTGAAAACCCCGTTTCAAGGGAAACCCGTTTCAGGGAACTTTGGTTTTGGCCGCCGATTCAAAGTAAAGGAGCAATCCTCAGCAATCATCTATGAACGATGAGAGAGTCCTCGGACTGACCTCAGTTCGCGGCCTATACATGACGATCCAATCGCCCAAACGCTCGCAAACTATCTCACAAGCTTTCCATAAGGCGGACATACCTGTCACAGCAACCGGAGACCTGAAAGCGACTACAGTCTGTGAGTAGCCAAAATCCCCTGGCACATGACAAAGAAAAGTGGCCGCTCCGATGCCATCGATTTCAAAGACGTCGACGTTGCCGACCCATCCTTCAGATGGAAAGAATGAGGAGCGGGCGATTTCAAGATCGGAAGGGAGTGCGCCATCCCCTGACACTCGCATGATTTGCCTCCGTGGGTTCGAGCATATCAACCTCCAGCAAAGTCGGCTTTTGGGCAAGTTCGGCACCCTGGCTGGTCGAAGTTGCACAAAACCCCGTTTTACATGCACTACACGTCAACGAACGAGGCTTATGATTCGAGTGGGTTAGGAAACATCTAAGTCGAATGTCCGGTATTGACCAGTAAATAGGAAGGGTGATTTCGACCCGTGGGCAGATAAAATTCTTCGTGCGTGAAAGAAAATCCAAGCTTCTGAAGAAGTCTTGCCGATCCGAAGTTTGCCGGGTGATGCCCTGCGAACAGACTTTTGGCTGCCATGTGCTCGAAGGCATACGCGATAACAGCGCGGGCCGCCTCCAGAGCAATGCCTTGACCCCAATAGCTAGGGCGCAAATGCACTCCTAATTCAAAAACATCCTCACCTCTTCCGTGGGGCCGCAGCCCAGCACATCCTACAAGCTCGTTGTTTTGGAGTGAAAACACAGGCCAGTATTGAACTTTATGAGCGTTCATCGTATCTATTTCACGCCTGAGCCGCGCATGAACTTCAGCGCTGGTGAATGGGCCGCCGATCAAAGCGGATACCTCGGTCATGCCCCAAAGCGTCAGAGCCAACGCTTCATCTCCTTCCTTCCAGGTACTGAATCCAAGTCGATCCGTCGTAAGAAAATATTTTGAGACAAGCTCACTCATCACACCTGTTCCTTTCCGCCTTAAAATACTACGTGGGGAGATGCAAGCCGCAGCGGGCGAGCACCTCTGGACATACTGTAAGCACATGCTTACCAGAAGGAGTCCGTGTTGGTGATCGTGCCCGTACATCGCTCTGCGACTGGTGTCTGCTAGCCGCAATGGCGGATACCGCTCATTCAAGGACGAAAGACGCGCCCGTGATCCGTCGGACACCGTCGCCGACGCCCTCCGCGCTAAGGTCGATGATGTCGGCATAGCCCGATCGAGGGCTTGCGTGGCCGTGGATTCACAATCGGGAGCGAGCCGAAGGCCTCCATCGCACGGTGGCGAGAGCAATGCGAGCTTGGCCCACATAACAGCAGCCCCTCCCAAGGATGGCAGAATCTCCCTAATCGCGCGGGGATCCACGAGTCTTTGAGTTTCCGAGCGGCGATCAAGACAGACGCGGGCGAGGCTGCCGTAGCCTGGTGCGAATTGTGGGCAGCATTTCGCTCCTTCCGGACCGACCGCATTCCGACAGCCCGCGCGGGGGAACGATATTCAGGCCGCCACGCGGACTGCTGCGCGATTCCCAGCTGAACGAAAGCTGGACCAGAAGAGCGACTCCTGACGGGATCTGACAGTGGATAGACTAATCTTGTTCCCATGACCAGAACTGATCCATCTTCCATGCTCAGCGGCGAGCTATTCAATCCGTGGATTCTCGGACCTTTCGGAGCGGCATCGTTATGAAGAATACATCCTTGCACCGTTGCGCCTGGGCGGAAGCTGACGCACTGATGCGCGCATATCACGACCAGGAATGGGGTGTCCCGGACTTTGATAGTCGTTCTCTCTGGGAGACGCTGATGCTGGAGGGATTTCAGGCCGGCCTGTCCTGGATCACCGTCCTGCGCAAGCGTGCAGAGTTCCGTATCGCGTTCCGACAGTTCGATCCCGCCGAGGTGGTCCGTCTCGATGAGAACGACATCGCCAAACTGATGGAGAACCCCGGTATCATTCGCTCCCGCGCGAAGATCGAGGCGACCATCCACGGCGCCCGCATTTTTCTGGAGATGCAGGATGCCGGAATCGATTTTTCCGATTGGGTATGGGAACTGGCGGGCGGTCAGGCGATTCAAAACGACGGTCCGGTCTCGTCCAGTTCTCCGTTGGCCCACAGCATGGCGAAGGAACTGAAGCGGCGCGGTTTCAAGTTTGTCGGTCCCGTCATCGTGTATGCATGGATGCAGGCCACCGGCATGGTCAATGACCATGCCCCGGACTGCTTTCGGCGGTCATTCTGCGCAGGTCAGAAAAGAAGACAAGCGAAATGAGGCGCTCACTTGATCTTTACGCGGGAACAAACGCTCGGGGCGGAAGAGTTGGCCATTTATCGGGATGAAATTCAAGCGACCTTTTCTCGGTGAAGAGGCGCGTGGCAACGTCGGAGATTTTCTGGCGTGTGGCGAATCGCTTCCGTGTCTGTCGATTTGGCGTTGCGGCCGAAGCCCCTTCGAATCCCTCAAGCCTGTTTGTCGCAATACCGGTCCCGTCGGCGACCTCAGCGACCGAAAGCTGTAACTGCGTCCGGCAGCGAACTAGTTTCGTTGCGAATTCGTTCAGGTCGAGCGGCACGCCTCCATAGTAATCGATCATCGTCTGGCAGTAATCGATCATCGTCTGGCACGTCGGTCGGCCCAGCAAGGTAAGGGTTCGGACTGACGCTCCCGACCGACTGGAGGTAATCGTGGCAGTGCCGCTCTGCTATGTGGCAGGGCGAGTCGAGCAGCTTGCGCAACGCGAGGGCCTGACCAACTTAGGATTAATCCTCAGACGCCGTTCTGTTTGCTTAATGGTTAACGCATGAGTGACTGGCCCAGATAAGGGAGCCAAGGAGGTCACCAATCGTTAAACGCTGGCCGACTTACGGAGACCGATCTCATTGCTCCGAGTTAAATAGCTCACAAGGCTGAGCACTCGTCCTCGAAACGCTGTTAGAATTTTTGCTTATGAGCCCGCTTCTCCCCGTGAGCAAGGCCATGGCGAAGCCATCAGCGCGGCCCGCTCCGCCTCCGCCATATGTTCCGAAGCTCGCGAAGGTTGTTCAAGCATCAGCCCGGCCCGCTCCCCCTCCGGCATATGTTCCAAAGCTCGCGAAGGTTGCTCAGCCATCAGCGTGGCCTGCTCCGCCTCCGGCATATGTTCCCAGGCTCGCGAAGGTTGCTCACCCATCAGCCCGGCCCGCTCCGCCTCCGGCGTATGTTCCGAAGCTCCCGAAGGTTGCTCAACCATCGGCCCGGCCCGTTCCCCTTCCGGCATATGTTCCGAAGCTCGCGAAGGTTGCTCAACCATCAGCCCGGCCCGCTCCCCCTCCGGCATATGTTCCGAAGCTCGCGAAGGTTGCTCAGCTTTCGGCGTACCCGTCGGGCAGTGAAGGCATGCAGAAACGCATCGCACCTCAAGCTCCGGTGCGTTCGAAAGCAATTCAGCGGTGGTATGAACTCGCGCCGGATCAAGGTCACTTCGTTGAGAACGAAAAATTTCCCAAAGGAAAGATTCCGCTGAACGACCTCTGGGCGGAATTCAAGCCTGAGTATCAAGGTAATGAGTTCATTCTGAAAATCTACAACCCGCATCTGGAGAGGCCCAAGAGGTTCGACCTGACGGAAGTGGGCGGTGATAAGAATAGGACGAACGATTCGACGATTAAAGATCTTGGGTGCTCGGTTTTTGTCGCAGCCGACTTCCTTAGAAAAACGGGTGTGGAGTTGCTGAAATCATTCCAAGGAAATGCTAAGTTAATGCCGCTTGCGAAAACACTGATGAAGGAGAGCAGCTCATCGGATGCTGTAGCGAGTTTCTACAAGGAACTGAACCTTACGCAGAGTGAGGAGCGGTTTGAGGACCTCTCGGCATTAGTCCGCCAATTGCGTAACACGCCTGATGTCGAGTGGTCTGGAGCGATCGCATGGGAGGGTCATATCGTGCGGGCGGAAGGAAAAGGCGCGGATTTTAAAGTTTGGGATCCGCAAGGAAACTTGGCCAACTACCTCCTGCCTAGCAGGCAGAGGCTCGATTTATTCACCTTTAGTTATTCTGATCCAGCGTCCATGTAATAGCCGAGGCGCGTCTGTCGCTATGCTGCTCATTCCGTTCGGAAACACCTGAACTTATCCATCTTGCGTTGAATCGGTTCGATAAGGACGCGACGATCAGATATGTACTGGGAAACGTTAGTACCCTATCAGGGCTGCCCC
>OUNK011150552.1_pt1 | contig 17204 bp, 11 predicted proteins | sample 1755341 | NCBI WGS metagenome assembly OUNK01 (sample SAMEA3914788, study PRJEB12502) | metagenome | biome: forest; material: soil | place: Canada | collected 2011-07-03 | depth 0.1 m | reverse complement strand
GAATAGGCCGGACGGTCGATAGTAATGGCGGCTTTTGGGGAGGTAGAATGGACCCAATGCCAAGCTCCGCTCCAACCCGCTCCAGTGGCATGACGGTGATTGCCGCGCTCTGGGCTGCGGCGACGCTGGTTGTGCTCGTGATCGGCTTCCGGGAGGCAATCTTCCTGGTGCCGACCGAAGCTACGATGGGCAATCTCCAGCGCATCTTCTACTACCATGTCGGCCATGCACTTTGGGCGATGGTGTTTCCGTACATCAACTGCATCGCCTCCTTGGCCTATCTGTATTGGCGGCGGCGCGATCCGTTGAAGGCACTGGCGGCAGATGCGTGGGCGCTGGCGGCGGCGGAGGTCTCCATTCTGTATGTCAGCATTGGGCTGATCACCGGCATGATGTGGGCGCGGCCGATCTGGGGCATCTGGTGGACCTGGGACGCGCGGCTGACGACCTTCCTGCTGTTGTGGCTGCTGTATGTGAGCTACCTGATTACGCGCAAGTTCTCCTCGACGGGACAGGGCCACACGCTGGCGGCGGTCATCTCGGTGTTCGCAGCGATCGACGTGCCGATCACGTACATGTCGATCAGCTGGTGGCGGACGCAGCACCCTTCGCCGGTACTGCGCGGAGACGGACAGCTGGACGCCAGCTTCTATCCTGCGTTCTGGTGGAATCTGGCGGGATGGGGCATGTGGGGGCTGTTCCTGCTGGGGCTGCGCTATGGCCTGGAACGGCGGCGGCAACGGGCGGAGCAAGAGGCGGCGCTCGAGGCAATCGAAGCCTCCCTGGAACTCACTCAGTAGGAAACAAGGGCTCTCAACGAAGATGGAGATTGTGCGATGACATGGCACTCATTTATTGGCGCGTTTGCCAACCCGAAGATGTGGTATCTGCCCACCGCGTATGTCACGGTGTGGGCGGTGCAGGCCGGCTATCTCGGCTGGGTGGCGGTGCGATGGCTGCGCACGCCGCGGCGGCAGGGTTAAAGAAAAAGGACAACGAAGTCGGAGGGGACCTTCGTTGTCGAGGAGGGGAGGGCTACGGAATGCGGTCACCGAATTCGCGCGCCGCTCTTGAGTTTGTAGACGTCGAGTTTAGAAAAAAGTTGCGAAAATAATTTTGTTTCTAAATAGGCTTTGTAATTGATGGACTTGCGGGCTGGCAGCGGCCGCCGCTAGACTCGCTGAGGTGACCTCCCTGTTGGAATTTCGTTTTTTTGCCGGCCGAGCGGCCATTGTCTCGATGCTTGGATTGCTTGTGGGGGCGGCAGGATGTCGCCGGAGCGGCTTTCCGGATGTTCCGGCGGGCTATCGCGAGTTTGCCTATGTCAGCAATGGCGGCGCGAACACGGTCAGCGTACTGGATCTCGTCTATCTGCGTCCGGATCGCACGTTGCAGGTGGGCAACGATCCATCTGGAATGGCGGTCAATCCGCGGCGGAATGAAGTGTATGTGGTGAATACCGGAAGCGGGACGATATCGGTGATCGATGCCAATCGCAATGCGGTGGCGGCGACGATCGGGGTGCACAAGCAGCCGTATGCGATCAGCGTGGACGCTGCGGGACGGCGGGCGTTTGTGGCCAATGCAGGCTCGAACAGCGTCAGCGTAATCGATCTGGATCGCCGGCGCGAGGTGGCGGTGGTGGGGACGGGCGAGCAGCCGGGACTGGCGCGCATCGCACCGGACGGGCGGTCGCTGGTGGTGACCAACTACGGCAGTGGCAGCGTCTCTGTGTTTGGCGTCGACCCGGAGCTGAATACGGACGGAGCCGCGAAGAGCGGGAACCCGCTCCATCTGCGGGCGGCGTTTCCGGGGTGCCCAGGAGCGACAGATGCGGTGATTTTGCCGGACTCGTCGAAAGCGTTCGTGGCCTGCTCGGGCGGGCATCAGGTGATGGCGATCAATCTGGCCGCGGTGGCGGACTCGTGGGCGGCGAAGCAGAATCCGTCGCTGATGACGGACCGCGTGCTGGCGTTGCTGGACGTGGGCCAGAAGCCAGTACAGCTGGCGATGAAGCCGGATGGAGGCGAGATCTTCTGCTCGAACTTCGGGTCGGACAGCGTGTCGGAGATCGAGACGTGGACCAACGAGGTGGGCGGGACGTACATGATCGGCAAGGGGCCCGTGCACGGGATTGTGAGCCCGGACAACTCGATGCTATGGGTGTCGAACTTCGGGGCGAACTCGCTGAGCTTGTATAGCATCGACGATGGCCGGGTAGTGAGCAACCTGGTGTCGGGAGCGGGACCGGACGCGCTGGCGTTCTCGGCGGACGCGCACCTGTTGCTGGCTGCGGATGCGCACTCGGGCGACGTGAGCGTAATTCGGACCGGGGGGAAAGCGGGGCCGGCGCTGTTTACGCTACTGCCGGCGGGAGCCAAGCCGAATGCGATCGTGGTGAAGGCGATAGAGGCAGGGAACAGGGATTAGGGATCAGAAAGCAAAAACAGGGTCCCCTCCTTCGTCCCCTGTCCCCTAATCCATGTCCTTCAGAGCTGGCGGGCCAGGACGAGGGTGATGTCGTCGGGCTGCTCCTCGGCGCCGATCCAGGCGTCTAGGGCAAGCATGACCTGGTTGGAGATGACGTGGAGCGGTTCGTCGCGGTAACGCTGGACGACCTCCATGAGACGCTCCTCGCCGAAGTCGCCAAAGTCATTTTCGGGCTCGGTGACGCCGTCGGAGTAGGCGACGAGAATGTCCCCAGAGGCCATGCGGAAACCGTCCTCTTCGTAATGCATTCCATCCATCAGGCCGACGACGGTGCCGCCTTTGTCGAGGCGGCGGATGCTGCCGTCACGGCTGAGGACGAGCGGCGGGAGCTGGCCGGCGTTTGAGTAGGTGAGCCAGGAGGACTCGGCGTCGTAGTGGGCGAGGAAGAGGGTCGCGTACTTCTCCGGCTGGGTGGACCGGTAAAGGTGACGGTTTAGAAGAGACAAGATGCGGCCGGGTGACTGGAAGAGCTCGCCGCAGTCCTCGGTCGCGGCCGCGGTGCCTCCGGAGCGGCTGGAGGTGAGGCCGGCAAGCGAGGTCTCCGAATAGACAAGCTCTTCGGTGGCGAAGCGGTAGGCGCGGACGGCGGAGTGGAGCGTCGCCATGAGCAGGGCGGCGGAGATGCCCTTGCCGCTGATGTCGCCGAGGGCAATGCCGACGCCGGTCTCGGTGCGGGAGGGATGGCCTGCGACCGCCTCGCGGTGAAAGACCAGGAAGTCGTAATAATCGCCGGAGACGGAGCGGGCGGGGCGGCAGACGCCGTGCAGCTGGAGGTTGGCGAGGTCGCAGTCGGCGCGGGGGAAGAGGTTGGCCTGGACCTCCTGGGCGATGGAGAGCTCGTTCTGGAGGCGCTCCTTCTCCTGCTGCTCCTGGAGCAGGCGCTGGAGCGAGCCGGTCATGCCATTGAAGGAGCGGGCAAGCTCGGAGAGCTGGTCGGCGCCGCGCACGCGGATGCGGTGGCCGAGGTCGCCACGGTCGATGCGCTGGGTGGCGGCGTAGAGCTCGGTGACCGAGGAGGTGATGGAGTGGCTGACGCGCAGGGCGAGATAGAGCGCCACGATCTCGATGAGCGCGAAGAGAAGCACCAAGGCGGCGAGCAGGATCAGATAAACGTCGGTGTAGATGCGGCCGACGGAGCCGCCGAAGAGCTGGTGGGAGAGCAGCGAGGGTCGGGTGAAGACCTCGATGGGGGCGTCGACGGACTGCCTGCTTCCCCAATCGAAGATGCTGAGGGTGGAGGGGAAGCGGACCTGGATGTCGACCAGGTTGGCGGGAGAAGGGACGCTGCCGCTGACAACGGGACGAGGTACGACCGATCCAGGGCTTGCGCCGGTCGTCATGGGGGTGAGGCCGGCTCGACCGAGGCCGTTAGCGATGATGGACATTAAGGGCCCGTCGATGACGACACTGTCCTCGAGGGTGAGGCGACGGTGATCGCGGTGGTTTGGGCCCATGTCCACGATGTGCTGGTCGAGGGCGACGAGGAAGAGCGCGCCATCGTCGAGGACGAGCCCGCTGAAGCGACCGTCGGGCAGGTCGGTGGCCCAGGGGGGTAGGCCGAGCGGGGACTTGGATTGGGACTCGCCGGATTCGGTAAAGAGGAGCGGCGCGCCGTCAAGGAAGATCGAGGTGTGGCGGTGGAGATGGTAGTGGGGAGAGTCGATGACGATGGGAGAGAGGGCCTCATCGATAGGGTTCTCACCCTCCGGAAAGAGGGTATGAGCGCTGAGGGGCGCGCCGTGCTGCTGCGGATCCGCGTGATCCTGCTGCATGGCAAGGACCATCTGCGAGATGCGGTGGGCGTTCGCGGTGCTCATCTGGTTCAGCTCGGCCTGGATGCGGGAATCGGCGAGGTGGATGGCGAACTGGCCCGCGGCCAGGTAAGAGGCGAAGAAGACCAGGGTTCCGAAGAGGACGATGGGCGCGAGCCCAAAGAGCAGGTAGGTGAGGACGAGACGGCTGTTGAGGCTCCACAGGAGACGGAGGTGGATGAAACGCCAGAGGAGCGGCAGCGCGATCGCCACAAGAGTGAGAACGGTCAGGATCTGCAGAACGAAGAAGAGGCTTCCCCATGCCCCGGAGATAAAGCGCAACACCCAGAAGAGGAAGAAACACAGCAGCAGCCAGATAACCGCGCCCGGAACGGCCTTGGAGACGGGAGCTTGCAGCCACCGTTCCAGTGTCTTTTGCGCGCGTTGTAGAAGGCTCGGCATGCGGCTGTTCTCTCAGGCTTAGGTGGTGACGACTTTCGTGCTGACGGCGGCGAGCGCGGCTTCGGCTTCGCCCTTGCGCGCAAGCTTCAGGGTGTAGCGAGTGGCGGAGAAGTGGGCCCCGGCGAGCAGCAAAAGGCCGGAGAGAAAGGCCCACATCATGAGACCAACGGAGATGTAAAACGGGCCGTAGACGTGTGGGAAGTCGAGCCAGGGGAGCGCGAGGATGTAGAGATGCTTCGCGATCTCCCAGGCGATGCCGACGGTTATGGCGGTGGGCACCACGGCGCGGGCGGGAACCGTGCGATTCGGCAGAATCCAATAGATCAGAAAGAAGAGCAGGATGCTGGTGACGGCACCAACGATCTTAAGAAAGGCGAGGCTAAGAAAGGCATAGGCTGCGCTGCCGGTGTGTCCGAAGAAGATCCAGGTGATGATGGACTTCTGGCCGGCGGTCGCGGCGACGGAGATCATGGAGAGCACGCCGACGGCAAAGGCGAGGCCGATGGAGACGAGCTGGTTGCGTAGGTAGGAGCGGTTCTGTTTGACCCCCCAGACGTGGTTCAGCGCGACCTCGAGCGGTAGAAAGACGCCGGTCGAGGTGATCAGCAACATGACCAGCGAGAAGAGCTGGGTACCCTTCTGCGGGTGAGCCAGGAGTTGCATGTTGCGCATGATGAAGTCCTGGCCAACGGGCAGGAAGCTGTGCATCATGTCACCGACCATGGCCTCCATGGCTCGGGAATGGAGGACGCGGCGCGTGATGGTGAGCAGAAGCACGATGAAGGGAAAGAGCGAAAGGATGACGTTGGCCGCGACACTGAAGGCGTAGGTGTGGACCTCGGTGCGGCCGAGGTAGCGGGCAAGCTCGACGAACTGCGAGCCGATGCCGGTGGGCACAGAGGGCCGCAGGGTGGCGATGGCAGCGGGTGGAACTTCGGCGGACGCTGGCGGCTCGGGGCTGGCCAGCGTCGTGTTCGCGATCTTTGTTGGGTCAAATGAGGACATCGTGTTTGGGCTTCAAAATACTGCGGATGAATTGCCCGGCGGCCGAAATCTGGCCGGGGTTTATAGGGATGGAGTTTCTGCCCTCGATGCTAGCAGAGTAGGGCGTGAGGTTTCGTGCGATTCGGCCGATCGACCGATGCGCATTACGGGACGTTCTCGTGCGCGTGGATGCGATCGATGGCCCACCGCGCGGCTTCGGCGAGTACGAGGTCGTCTTCGCGCTTCGTCCAAGCCTCTAATTGAGGCAGGAACTGGGCTTCCCCGCTGTTCCCCATAGCGATGGCAACGTTGCGCTGGAGCCGCTTGCGGCCCGTGCGTTCGAGCGGCGAGCCTTTGAAACGGCGCTTGAAGCCGGAGGAGTCCAGTTGGGCTAGAGCAGCGAGCTCTGGATTAACCAGATCCAGGCGCGGCTCCATGCCGGCAGTTACGGCGATGGGAGCCTTTCGGTTCCACGGACAGACATCCTGGCAGATATCGCAGCCGAAGACCTGACGACCGATGGCAGGGCGGAGATCCTCGGGGATACTGCCCTTCTTCTCGATGGTGAGGTAGGCGATGCAACGGGAGGCGTCCATCTGGCGCGGCGCGACCAGGGCGTCGGTGGGGCAGGCATCGATGCAGCGGGTGCAGGTGCCGCAGCGGTCGGCGGAGGGGGCAAGGGATACGCCGGCGGGCGGCGCGGGGTGCGGCTCGGCGAGCTCGGCGGCGGGAAGCGAGGTGACGATGACGCCCAGCAGTAGCCATGAGCCCAGCTGCTGGTTGAGGACGCAAGTGTTCTTGCCGATCCAGCCGATGCCGACGCGGGCGGCGAAGGCCCGTTCGAGGATCGGGCCGGTGTCGACGTAGCAGCGGGTCTCGCAGTCGGCGTGCGCGCGGAGGCTGGTTTCGAGCTGGCGCAGACGGGCGAGCAGTTCGTTGTGATAGTCGGTGGGGATAAGCTCAGGAGTGCTGCTTCCCGTCCCCGGATCGGCGGTGCCCGGCTCTGCGCTTCTGCCACTCCAGGCATACCGGCCGATCCAACCGGTGGTCCGCGGCGCCGGGTCGATTGAGCGCGGCGCGGCGGCGTTGTAGTTGAATGCGCAAACGAGGATCGATTGCGCCCATGGAATGGCGGTCTGCAGGGTGCTGCGGAGATAGGCACCGGAGGTATCACGACGCTTGAGATACTCCATCTCGCCGGCGCGGCCGTCTTCGACCCAGGCGGCGAAGCGCTCGCTGTCGCTGTCTGAAGACTCGTCGTTGGAAGCGGCGCTTGCCACTCCGCAGAGATGGAAACCGGCGGCACGCGATTCGCTGTGGATAAGAACTTCGAGTTCGGGGGTCCAGCGGGTGAGGCGATGCATAGAGGTTCTGAATTCAGGGTAAACCTTAGACATTGCCAGAGAAGCGAAGGATCAGTAGACTAAGGAAGGCAGCCGCAATGGTTGCCTTGGGGCTGCGCCTGGCAGCTGCCTGATCGACGCGTGCGAACCGTTCTGAGTTTGCCTGGAACGCGCCGAGGGGCTTACGAAAACGGAGAGGTGGCAGAGCCCGGTTGAATGCACCTGACTCGAAATCAGACATACCTGTAAGGGTATCGGGGGTTCGAATCCCCCCCTCTCCGCCATCACTCTTTAGATCCCAAGAAAACCGAGCGTTTAGAGCCTAAGCCTAATATTCACCAGCACTTAGCCCTATACGGTTTCCGTATAGAGCGTAAAGCTGGTATAGCCGTTATAGGCTAATTTGGCTCCTAAACGGGTACCCGAAAGGCCAACGGGTATCCGGTTTTCGGGTACCGGATTGGCAGACGGGCCTTCCTCAATGCCAGCAGACCGACAGCGTACTGAACAGTCAACTCGCCAGATTTATTTTTACCAACCCTAAGTCACTGCCTCCCCATAGTTTGTAACAGTGATGGTGGCATATTGACTATCGCACAGGGGATTTTCAGCTTTACTTTAGAGAGAACTACCTATGGTGAGTAGGTTCCTTGGAAGGAATCTACATGACCGCTATTGCTAATGCAGTTGTAATCCTAACACCCCCCAGACCGAACTCACCGAGAAGCTTAACCAGATGGACGCGGAGCACAAGAGCCGCCGCGAGCTGATCGTCGCTGAGCTGATGCCCCAACAAGGCAGTCGCTTCCCTCATCGGCAAGTCGGTTACGCCAACCAAGACCATCTACGTCGCGACGGTCACCCGCAAGCTGATGAGCGAAACCGGGAAGGAAAAACATCTGTAAGGCTCTCGCAGCGCGCAAGCCGAATCTAGCTAGTAGTAAGGTCACCGAACCCGCATCGGTTCCTTCTACCCCATCGAGCACCCGAAGACCACCGTGAAAACGACGGCTATGAAGCGCGATGTACTCGTCAACGGAATTCTGAAGAACAACTTTCAGGATGGGTCTGACGGCACAGAGCAGATTTGGGTCGATCAGATTCTCGACAACGGCTCCTGCAAGATCGTAAAAAGAACTCCCTCGCTGGAGTCGTAGCCTCACTCAGCAAGAAAGAACTCGTATCAACCGACGGAGAGGGCATTCTGCTCACCGAAACTGGACTCGCTCTGGCGAAGGAGCTTAGGGATGCTGAGTAGGAGGTTTGAGCTAGGCCGACTGGTGGCGACTCCCGCTGCTCTCGCAGCCTTAGAAGCGTCCGGGGAGCCCGCCGCTACCTACCTAGCCCGCCACGCCACCGGGGAGCGACCTGGCCTACGGCGATATACGGGCCAACGAGAGCGCGGTCACCCGGTCACAAATGTGCAGTCCGTCGACCGCCGTGCCGCAGCGCATTACAGCGCCGCGGCGGGCTTTGATTCATGTTGGCCTAAGTTGGAACGCAGCACCTACCGGGCTGACTCGAGCGGTTGGATGGACGTGTAGATGTGGCTCACCCCTACCAGCGACTGCCCGTGATTCGGGGTGAAGTGCAGGCTGTGACAGAACATGCAGTTGGCGTGGTTGGGCTGGAAGTTCGAGTTCGAAGCCTGCTGAAAGCTCTCCATGGTGACATTCGAGAGCATGCTGGTGCCGATTTCGTTGCCGGTCGGGTTGGTCTTGTCACCGAAGCTGGTAGTGGGGGCAGCACCGTTCAGGGTCCAGGTGGAGCCGACGAAGTAGTAGCCGTTGCGAACGTCGTCGCGAGGCATTTTGGCTGCGACGCTGTTATGGATAGAGAGGATCTGCGTATTAGCGGCCGCGGGGCTCTTATCTTCCGGGTTAGGGGACTCGTTGTCGGAGGAGCCGAATGGCATGACACGCAGCAAACTGCTGGCTCGGACAATGTCGTTACCCGGCGCGACGATGTCGGGCGCGGAGAGGAAGGCGTGGAGCGCGTTCGGCGCTTCCTGCGACGTGGTGTTAGCGAAGAGCCAGGTGCCTGTGGTATTGCGGGGGACGGACCTGATGTGGCCTAAGGTATCGATGTAAGAGTAGCCCTCATTGGGCGCGTTGTTGAAGTGCTCGAAGGTGGACCAGATCATCTCAGGATGGCCGTTGGCGCTGCCGACAACGTGGGCACCTACCATGGCGAGCAGGACATCCTTCTGCTGACCGCTGGGCTTCCAGCGGTCGGGGCTTTTGCGAAAGACCGGCACGGTCGCCATCATAGTGATGTAGCCGTCGGTGCTGGGCAGCGAGGCAGCCTCGACCCAGGAGGTTTTGACCTCGACGGCAAGAGCATTGGCATCAGGTAGCGTGACCCCTTGAGTTTTCGCGAAGCTTGTGACGCGATCAATATCGGACTGCGTGGTGGGGAAGTTCAGTTTGGGTTTGTTATGGACGTTCGAGCCGAGGAAGTAGGCATAGACGTCATTGACCATGGTGACGTAATAGACGAGCGAGCCCTGCTGGGTGCGGGAGATATCCTGCGAGAGGAGGACGCCCTGGAAATCTTTGCCGGCCTGGCCGTATTCGACGTCGATAACGTTGCCCTGTGGATCAACGAAGACGGAGACGCCGTTGATGAGGTGCTGCTGGACCTGAAAGGTCTTGGTGTTGACGTTGGCGGCGGCGCGAGAGAGTCGGGGCGCGGAGGGGATGGGCTTTTCAGCCTTGTCGCTGAGTAGCAGGGTGCCGCCGGGGAGCAGCTTGGCGGAGGCCACGAGGACCCCGTGGACGATGAGCGGCTGATTGATGTCCGAGGGTGCGACTTCGAGGACGCGGCCCAACTTATCCACGATGACGGGCAACCCGTGCGGGCCCATCTGGGCGGCGCGTACGGCGAAGTTGCGCTTCATGCCCGGGGTGTGAGGGATGAGGGTTCGCTGACCGTTAGGATTGGCGGGGCTTACGTCGAAGAAGATGGACGAATCCATGACCCGCGGTCCTCCGGGGGAGACTGGCGAGGTCAACCAAAGGAACATCTGTTTGGACCACCGATAGAAGTCGCAGTTGTTGTTGTGGGGGAAGGCGATGCTGTTGGCGGGCTGCACTAACCCATCCTTCTGGGGCTGCCCGGAGGCGAACCAGCTAGCGAACGCGGTGTCGGTGACGGTGCAAGTGGGCGCAGCGTCGGGTGGGATGGTCTGGGCGCCGGAGGCGAGCGTTAGGAAGCAGATGGAGGCGAAGACTAAGACGAGGTGCCGCGAACGACCAGCCGCACGGCGGGTGCAAGGCTCTTGCATGAGGATTCTCCGGGCTCTACGAGGAAGGGAAAACCTGCGGGAGGAGCTTTTGCAGGCGAAGACGGTGTTTGAAGGGTTACGCTGACCACGCGATCCTGCTCAGCTTTGAGCGTCAATTAGATCGCTTCGCGCGCTGAGACCATAATTGGCAGCTGCGATGTCACGAATTGCTGAAGCCTTCATCGGCGAAACAGATCGCTTTGGACAGATGGGTCGCGATTTTTCTGCACGAACCGACACGACGACCGCGTGATAGATTCTCATGGAGAAGCAGACGAGAGGGGACGTGAATATGGCGAGTGGTGCTACTCTCTCTGCGACACAGCAGGGCACACTCGGCGTAGGCCCGGACGAGACGTCGTCGGTACCAAGCTTCGAGATTGCGCAGTCGCCTTGCGGGGTTCTACGTTTCACAAACTTGGCCCCGTCCATTGACGCGATGCTGCACCGGGAAAGTAGCTTCGCGGTGATCAGCACGCTTACCGATCGAAACGGCGAGCCACTCTTCGGCTTTGCCGACCCCGATGATGAGATCGAAATCTCGAAGTGGATCTTCAGCCTGTCGCCGGCCGGGCTAGCAGATCCGACAGGTAATCCTCCCATTCTGATTTTCAAGTCCCGCGAGGGGAGTGTCCCGGAGCTTGCGCAAGACATCTCGCTATGGACAAACGCCACCGAACTGAACTCAGGCTCTTACACACCAGACGAAGCGCGGGTATTCATCCAGAGAACAATCGGGGATGCGAAGCAGGCGGTGGCGGGCGATCCCAAATCACTGTACGCAGCCTTTGTGAATGCAGTTATCGATCCGTCGTTCGTAGGCATTCTTGCGCTCAACTGCAACCTAAAACTCAGCCTGCTGCCAAGTTCCATTCAGACGCTACTCTGTGGCCTAACGAAGCAGGTCGACGGTAAGACCGTCAGCAACATTGACAACTTCCGTGCCCATCACATCCCGCAGCGGACGGTGTGCAGTCCACTGCAGCTCCTGCCCCACCTGTTCCGCCCGGCTTTGAGGTTGAGTATCTTCGCGCACTGTTCTCCAACTCAGCGCTAACAGTATTTCAGTTCCGGACTGAACCACCGTGCGAATGGAGCGACATAGAAGCGCATTGAGAGCGTATCGAGCCAGCCGTTGGGACCTTTCCAGAGATCCCACATCCCGGCCAGGGCCGTGTTCGGACACCTGTGCCATTGCTGCAAGTCCGGCTACAAGCGGCACTGATCGAACCGAACTCACTGTGGCGCGATAACCAGCCAGCGTTGTGCCCACGAGTGCTGGACCGCAGAGATCGTGGGCTCCCGGCAAAGGTCAACCTCGGCACCGCTGGGAGAGACACGGGTGCTCTCGTAGGTTCCCTGCATCCCCCTGCTTCGCCACCCGATCTCCGACCTTCCAGACGCGCGGTTGTGGCTTCTTCGCCATAACTATCCGTGCTTGATGATATCCGCTTCGACTTTCGCCTTCCACTCCAGCATTCGGGTGAGCCGTAGGTCCCGCGGCGGATCTTTCATAGTGAAGTTCCCGACTAGTGGCTCTCCTGCAGCGATCACCCGCTTTTCCTTGGAGGCCGGAGTTCAGCACGGCACCGCTTCCCTTGAGATGGATGAGACTAACTCTGCTTCATCGGTGATGATCTCTCGGATGAACCGGATCGCATCCGAGCGCTGGATCTCACAGTAGGAACCGCTCACCTCAATCGCTTGCACAAGCCGCAAGACCTTTTCCAGCTTGAAAACGTTGTCCATGGTCATATCGTGCTCCAGAGGGACGCATGTTCATGATGTCGGCCATGGGAGCACCATTTTTCAGCATTCCAACTATGCAGCCCTAGGTTGTCGATGGGGCCGCGATTCAGTTGCGGGATGACTTGCGGCTGGCTTCGGCTAGCTCTTGGCGCAGGCTTGCATTATCCGGGTCCAGCTTCACCGCAGCTTCTAGGTGCATAACGGCGCTCTTCGTGTCCCCTTGCGTCAGTTGTAGCCGGCCGAGCGCCGCGTGAGCCTCAGCATCGTTGGGATCGAGGCGTAGGGCTCTCTCCAACTCGCTCGCTGCGGCAGGCGACTTTTCGGCAGCGTAAGCCTCGCCAAGCGCGCAGTGTACCTCGGCGACATGGGGATCCGCCTTCTCCAGTGCAAGCAGCCGGGCAACGCCATTGCGCGGGTCGCCGGTCTCTACCAGCGACTTTGCGTAGGCATACTGGACCTGCGGAGGTTCCGTGCTCTTCCCTTCCAGCGGCTGGAGCGTCTGACGCGCGTTGGCGTAGTCCTTCTCCATAAACTGGCTTAGACCGAGGACGGTGCGAGCGCCTTCGTCGTCGGGATGCACGCGCAGGTAACGACCAATGGGACCTACTGCCTGCCCGAACGCTCCTGCGGCGAAGGCCGCGCGGCCCCAGTTGTAATCAAGCCCAGGAAGCGCCGGGTTCCATTCGGCAGCATGCTCGAAGGCACGGAGGGCGCCGCGGTAATCGCCTTGGCTTCCAGCGATCGCGCCCAGATTGTTGTAGCTGTCGGCGATCGCGGGGCTCATCTCCTTTTCGAAGGCTTCCATTTGATGGGCCGCCACTGGGTCGGTGGGCTTCTGCTCGGCGGCCATCGGCATCTGCGGGCCCATGCCGGCGTCCGCGCGTGCCGTTTTCTTCTGCTGTAGATAGTCGGAGAGCCGGTTCTGGTCGCGAGCTAGACCTTGCTGCATGAGCGCCTGCGAGGCGGCCATCTCCTGCTTGCCGACATCGGACTGCCCGCTCTGCAGTAGCAGACGGCCGAGGAGATAGTGCGCCTTCTGCACCTGGTAGGCGTTGCGCGATGGATCGCTGGTCAGCGCAATGGATTGACGGAGCGCCGGCTCGGCGTCTGCGGGCCGCTTGAGATCCGCGTAGAACTGGCCGAGATAGAGGAAGGCGTCGGGATTCCTGGGGTTCAGTTCGGTGGCACGTTTCAGATCACTCTCCGCCTCCGCGTCGTGGTGCTGCACGGCGAGGAGATGACCAAGAGCTGCATAGGCAGCCGCGTCCTGCGGGGAGACGGCGATCTCCTTGCGGAGTTCCGCCTCGGCGTCGGGCAGCTTGGCGTCACCCGCGGTGGAGAGGTATGCGGCTGCGAGCGAGTAGTGCACGCCCGGCAGATGATCGTCCTTTGCGATCGCCTGGTTGAACTCGCGCACGGCGTCATCGGGGAAGTCGGAGCTGCCGTACGCTTGGCCGAAATAGAGATGGATCGCCGCGGTATCGCCGAAGGACGCAAGCATCTCCGCGAATATCTTCGCTGCGGCCTTGCCATCGCCAAGGTCGAGGTCCGCGACCGCGAGTTCGTAGCCATTTTCGAAGGTCGGGTCGAGCGCGACCGCCTGCTCGATCTCCTGTCTGGCTTCCGTGTCCTTGTCCATCTTGAGCAGCACGCGGCCAAGGATGGCGTGCGCTCCAGCCTCCGCCTTGGTGCTTCCGGGATAGCCTTGAATAACGCCGGTGGCAAGCAGCTTGGCGTGGTCGAGATTACCGCTGTCGAGCGCCGCGCGCGCGTACTCGAGTTGCAACATTGGAAATTGGGGAACGAGACGGAGAGCTTCATCAAAGTAGCCGGCGGCTTGCTCATAGTCGCCCGCGTGGGATTCGGCGATCGCAATCTGGCCCAGCGCATCGGCGATGAAGATGCAGTACTGCTGCGCGGCCTGGTCGAGCTGATGGGCAGCCTGAAAGTGCTGCGCGGCTTCGTAGCGCTGCTGGAGCACAGATTGTGTTGGGCTGGTCCTGGTCTGCGCCTGCGGATGAGGAAGCAGCAAGGCGCTCGTGAGCAGAATACAGGTGGTTTGAAGGGTGGTTCCAAATACTCGCATCGTTCTACCGCCACCGTCCCGTTCGCGCAGCAAACCGACAGGGCTTGAACTGTAGCAGGGAGAGAACGGCCGGGGCAACTCCTTGTGGAGCGCCCCGGCCATGTGGTTGGGAGGCACGACTTCTTGGTTTAGAAGAAGTACTTCGCGTTGAGTTCGATGATGCGCTCGTATGGTCCTCCGGTCTTCGTGTCCATGAAGCCGAAGTTGCTCGGCGTTCCGCCACTGCCGGTGTTGAGGGTGATGGTCTTGCTGGGGTAGTCGACCAGGTAACGCAGTGTGACCTGATTTGCCGAGCTGAACTCCGGCAAGGGGTGGTTGAGCCAGTTGAAGATGGAGACCCGGAACTGGAGGTTCTGCTCGCGCACGATATGGAACGTCTTGTAGAACGCCAGATCGTTATCGAAGTAGGAGCCCATGCTCATGTACGGATAGGCCTGACCACCATTGGTTCCGATTGCGGGTGCAGCGAAGCAACCGAGCTGGAGACGCTGATATTTTGCGAGACCATGATTCGGGTTGCAGGTTAGGACGGGCTGGATTGCGATGGCTGCGTCGGTACCGAAGTAGGTCGCGGTGGAGACGCCACTCTTGACCCCGTTCGCCGCCGCAGCGGTTGGGATGTTGATGTAGCTCTCCGACAGACCGAAGTTCGGGATACCGTTGCCGAGCTCCGCCAGCAAGCTGCCGCCGGCCTGCCAAGTGGAAATACCGGAGACGACCCACCCACTCAGGGCGTCGCGCACGAGGAAGTTCCCGTGATTGAAGTTCCCGGTCTGGTAGGTGTAGGAGGAGTTGAAGACGTAGGGCCGATCGATCGACGCTACGCCGTAGTTTGCGTGGACCGAGAACGGATTGGTCTGCAGCCCGGTTCCCAGCGTCTTCGACCAAGTGAAGTTGAAGTCGTAGGTCAGCTTGCCCGTTTGCTTGAGCCACGCCACCTGCAGACCGTTGTAGTTGGAGTAGTTGTTGCTTTCATCCTTATAGACGCCGGCGGTGCCGTAGGCGTAGCCATAGGGATGGTAGTCGGCAGCCTGGTTGCCAGTGGGGCTGCCGTTCAGATTGGTGCCCAGATTCTCTGGGTTATTGGAGAGCACCCCGGTCTTGGGATCGGGCAGGAAGAAGGCTCCAATCGGAGTCTTGTTCTGGTCCGCCAAACCTGTAAAGCTGCTCCCCTCGATGGTCTCACCGTTGTCGAGGATCTGGCTGCTCTTATTGCCAACATAAGCTACATCGAGCAGCGTATTCCACTTGAGTCGTTGGTCGATGGTGAGGTTATAGGCGTAGGTGATCGGAACGCCGTAGTCGCTGGCATCCAGACCGTTTTGCGAGCCGCTGATGCCGCAGGGCGGAGTGGTGCAGACCGGTGCCTTCAGCTGTGCAATCTGCGAGAGCAGGACGCTTTTTTGACCGGGCAGGCTGTAGTTCTGCACCGCCTGCGCAGTGGTCAAAGCGGCCGCGTAGTCGTTGTATTGACCGGCGAAGCGATAGGCACCCCAGCCGCCGCGAACGATCGTGTTGCCGCTGCCGAACGGGTCATAGGACATACCGAAGCGCGGCGAGACAAGGGCCAGCCGGTTGGGCTGTCCGCTGAGCGGCACACCCGGATCGATGGCGTGCCAATAGTAGCCCGGGTCACTCTTGCCGGAGGCGTAGTCGGAGAAGACGCGATCCGGGAAGAAGACGGCCATACCGGTACCGGTCCGATCGTACCAGTGACCGACGTGCTCAAAGCGGACGCCTAGCTCCACGCTCAGACGATTCGAGACGTGCCAGGAGTCGTCGGCGTAGAACGCGGTGTTTTGGTAGGCCATATTGCTGACCGGCGAGGAATTGCTCTCGTTGTATCCGGTGACGTTGCCCATGATGAAGTTGGCCACCGGGTTATTCGGCGAACCGACGTTGATGCCGGTGAAGATATTCGGCTGCTGCCCGTTCCAGCTGCTGATGTTGCCGTTGGGATTGGTGCCGTCGTTGCCCTGCAGGTTGCTGGTGTTCTGGGTATAGGCGCCGAACTTCATCGTGTGCGGGCCCCAGACCTTGGTGAAATTATCGGTGAAGCTCGGAATCTCCTTGCGCACCAAGTAATAGCCGTTTGGCTCGAAATCATCCCCCTGCGAGAAGTCTGGGAACGAGTTGATGCCGCCCGGCGAGCTGTAGGACGGAATCAGAGCCGAAGCTCCGAAGACGGAGCCATAGGGATAACCCAGGGTGGTCTTATCGGCCGCGGTGGTGCTCGGTGGACCGAAGGGGAAGCTGCCGAAGCCCCAGGCGGCGATGAATTCGTTGGTGCTGGTTGGATTGAAGACGTGGACGAAGTGGCCGGAGATCGACTTGGTATAGACCTTGCCGTAGAGTCCGCCGCCGGGGTAGGGGATGGAATTGCCTGGCGTCCAGTAGATGTGAGCGCCGTTCCCCTGCGCCAGCTCCGCGCTGTACGCCTGTTGATACGCAACGAAGAACTTGTTGCTGTCGTTGAAGTCGTAGTCCATACGGGCACGCCAGATCCAGCCATCGTTGGTGTTGATGATGGGCTGGTAGTAGTTGTAGCCGCCGGGGGTGGTCGCTGGATTCGCGTTGGCCGTTGGCCAGAAGCTGGCCAGGGCCTTCGCGCCCGGATCGAGGAATTGAGCCGGGATGTGACCGTTGGTCACCGTGGTACCGTCGGGGAGCGTGGTGCCTTGAAGATTGTTGCACCAGTTCCCTTGGGCGGTCGCGGAAAAGCCATTCGGGCAGAGAGCCTGGTTGTCGGGGTTATCGGCGGTGAAATCTCCGGCCAGCATCTCCGGAGAAGGGATATAGGACTGAAGCTTGTTGGCATTTCCCTGGTTTTGCAGGAAGCGCTCATAGCCGCCGAAGAAGAAGACCTTCTTATGGGTATAAGGAAGCGGACCGCTGAAGTTGCCGCCCGGGTAGTAGTAATGCGCGCCGGCCTTGCCGATGCCCTGGTGGTTGTCCTGCCAGTCGTTGGCATTCAACACATCGTTACGAGCATCGAAGTAGCCCTCGCCATGGATGTTCGCCGTACCAGACTTACTGATCGCGCTGACCACCAC
>OUNK011150692.1_pt1 | contig 17227 bp, 9 predicted proteins | sample 1755341 | NCBI WGS metagenome assembly OUNK01 (sample SAMEA3914788, study PRJEB12502) | metagenome | biome: forest; material: soil | place: Canada | collected 2011-07-03 | depth 0.1 m | reverse complement strand
AGCTCCGGCGCGGGCGGATTATGCGAGGTGCGCAGCGCGTTGCATCCCATGCTCTTCAGAAGTTGCAACTGCCGCTCGTAGCCCCGGCGCAAGGCGACCGAGCCGAGACAGCCCAGGTCGTGGTGATCGCAAACGCCCTTGATCTGCACGTGCTGGCCGTTGAGAAAAAAGCCCTTGTCCTTGGTGAAGACGAACGAGCGGATGCCGAACGGCGTCGTCACCGTATCGGTGAGCACACCCTTCACCCGGACTTCGGAGACGGCGTGATAAAGAACGGGTGTTTCGCAGGACCAAAGTTTGGCGTTGGAAAGCGAAATGGTCTGATCGAACGCCGCGTCCCCCTGCGCCGCCACCGGCTTCGTGGTTTCCTGGCGGCCGACCTCCTTGCCATCCGCATCGAGCAACCGCACGGTGAGGACCGCTTCGCCCGGCGCGGAACCGTCGTTGTGAACCTGCGTTTGCACGCGGACGTCCGCGCCATCCACCGCGGCCTTGGGCGTCGTGATGTAGGTGCCCCATTGTGCAATGTGAACCGGTTCCGTGGTGATCAGCCAGACATCGCGATAGAGTCCCGCTCCCGAATACCACCGGCAACTCGGCTGCTCCACGTTCAAGCGCACGGCGAGGACATTCTTTTCGCCGCCAAAGTGAGCCGCCGGCGTCAGGTCATAATAAAAGCTGCTGAAGCCATAAGGACGATTCCCGAGGAGTTTTCCATTCAGCCAGACCTGGCTGTCCATGTAAGCGCCGTCGAAAAGAACAACCACGTGCTTGTCCCTGGCTGACTTGGGCAGCGTGAAGGACTTCCGGTACCAGCCAATCCCCCCATTCAAGGATCCGCCGGTGGCACCGCCGGGAGATTTTTTATCGAAAGGCCCATCCATCGTGGAAGGGTCCGCCCCGGGCACGCCCTCGATCATCCAGTCGTGGGGAATATCCAGCGCGCGCCAGGAACTATCGTCAAAGCCGGGTTGATCCGCGCCCGTGGCTTCTCCCCAATGGAATTTCCAGGCACGGTCAAACGAAGTTGTTTCGCGCGGCTTATCCGCGGCCCTGCCGATGCTCGCGGCCAACACAAGCCCAGCTAAAAAAATTCCAGGAAACCAACGGGAAACCAAGGGGAACAAGGCGCGGTTGCGAATAAGCATAAAATGAGCGACGCGGAAATTTTGGATGTTCTTTTCTCTCGGGGTGGAATAGGTGGGATTCTCGCAGAAGCAGCCTGTATCCTAAAGAGCAGGGCCAAAACGGCATAAACATTGCGTTAAATAACCCGTTCTTTCCGATTTAGTTGCTGTCCGCAAGTCAAAATCGAGAACACGCTTTCGCTTTCCATCGTCGCACGGGAGACACCTCTCACGTGCGACGGCTGCCCTGATTTCGCTATTCCGAAATCCTCCGCGCGAAATCTGCGCGAAATCTGTTGCCCGCTCCCTGCCTACCAACCCACAGGTCTTAGGTCGCCTGCGGAATCCGTTTACGGGTGCCTGCCTCCTGGACCGGCGTGGTTTGGTCCTGGGTCGGCACAACCGGGGGCGGAAACTTCCTGCTTTCGTCGGCCAGCTTGAGCAGCTGGGCCGTGTCCGGCAAGGAGGGTGGCCCGGCAGCGGCTTCCTCGAAGCGAAAGGCGGAGGTGAGGTCGCCGAACGTCTGGCGGCGCCACTCCGTGATATTGGGTTCGCGGACGCCGGTAAACTTTTCCAGGAATTGCAGGACCGAGGTGTGATCGAAATTCTGGCTGCTGACCCAGCCCCCAGCCGTCCAGGGGGAAACGATGATGCAGGGAACGCGGAAACCTCCGCCGATCGGAAGACCTTTCAGGAACTCATCTGTGGTGCCGGCCGGCGGCACGGGCGGCGCGACGTGATCGAATAGGCCGTCGTTCTCATCGTAGTTGAGAATGAAGGCGGTCTTGGCCCACACCTTCGGATTCGCCGCAATGGCGTCAACGATGCTGGCCACGAATGCCGCCCCGGCGGCGGGCATGTGATCGGGATGTTCCGAGGCATGGCTGGGAGGATAGAGCCACGAGACCGCCGGCAGGCTGTCGTTGAGGCAATCCTGCCGGAATTGGTCATCGCTCGAAGGGGTCATCGCCTTTTTAAAGAGGGGGGAATCCTCGGGGGCCTGCTGAAACTGCGGGAAACAGGCGAGCACGTTGAATCCAAAATTCGCCGTATCCATCTGCCCCTCGGCGACTTCCTTTTTCGTCTCGTGATGATAGACCTTCCAACTGACGCCGGCTTCCTCCAGCCTTTCGGGATAAGTCTTCCACTTGGCTCCGTAGGGCGGAGGAGAGTTGACGATCATCGCCCCTTCTTCCGTTCCGGGTGGATGGTTGGTTCCGGTCATCCAATACAACCGGTTCGGATAGGTCGGGCCCATGACGGAGCAGTGATAGCCGTCACAAATCGTGAACGCTTCCGCCAGCGCATAATGAAAGGGAATATCCGCGCGGGTGAAGTGCCCCATCACGTAAGGCCCATTGGCCTTGTCCGCCTTGCGATGGGCCGGAAGCCAATTGTCCATCTTGCCGCCGTTCCAGGATGCGTGCTGAGTCGCCCACCCGTGGTTGGTGGAGGGAAGCTTTTGCGCGTTGCTGCTGGTCGTGTCCAAATGGAACGGCAAGAGGTAACCATCGGGACTGTGCTCGTCCGGCTGATGGAAAACCGATTTGCCGCTATCGAGCTTCAGCGCATCGGGATCGCCAAAACCGCGCACCCCGGCCAGGGTGCCGAAGTAGTGATCGAACGAGCGGTTTTCCTGCATGAGCAGGACGACGTGCTTGATGTCCTTGAACGAAGCGCTCGGCGGAGGTGTTTCAGCCAATGCCCGCCGGAGATTGGGAGGCAAAAACGAGGAGGCAAAGGTGGTGGCGGCAACTCCCGCAGCATAACCCAGCAAACGTCGGCGCGTCATGGAAGCGTTCAGGATGATCTTATCGTTGTCAGGATTCATGGTATTTTATGATGGAGATTCTTCAGGGACCTTGTCTCAGGATTTGACTCTCTTTAGATTGATCACGGGCGCCGAAAAGCCGTGCGCCGTTCGAGAAATCACTTCCATGCCCTTCTGCACATCCCGAAGGGCCGCAGGGCGCCCATCTATCAGGATCGTCGCGTCCGCGCCGACCATAAATGGCGTATCGTCGCCGGAGATGGTTATCGTTCCCCGGATGGCATTCACAAAGTAAACCGTCGAGTTGGGCGAAGCTGTCAGTCTGCTCCTCAGACAAACGCCGGGTGCCAAAAGAAGCAATGCAGCGGCATGTTGAACCAGGGCTTTCATGATTTCCAGGATCTATAAACAGGATGTTGGTTACTTAGTTCCGAAGGATGAGAGGCTCTATCGACAGATCCAGAAACCTCTTGCCCGTAACTAAGACCTGATGCCAAGCAAGATAGGAACAGGGCGAAAAATGCACGGGAAAAAAATCTCATGAGGCGATGTAGCATGATTAATTGGATTTTTATTCAACGTCAACATGAATTCAGGGCCCTTTTGTTACGTTTCTGAGACGCCCTCATTTTGCTTTCAGACACCTATTATTTTCGGGCTGAATGGCACCGCTGCGTCGCTGCAAGAGGCGGCTCTTGCAAGCCCATCACCTCTACCATTGCAACGCTGCAATTACGTGGTGCATAACAGTTTAAATTTTTATTTTACGTTTGAAATTGCAGTGATAAATTACCACTTGTACTAAGATTGAACCTCCTGCAATATATATCTTATTAACGCATCATTGACGAAATCGAATATTTAAGCTAAAGTGAGTTTTTTAGATATTGAGCTTTTTATTTGATGGTTCATATTTCGCGGTAACGTCATGCAAAGCGATTCAAACGAGCAATTACACCTGGCCGCCAGGCTTTATTATGTTGATGGCTGGGACCAAGCAAAAGTTGCCGACCTAGTTCGCGTCTCCCAAGCGAAAGTGTCGCGGCTGTTGTCGCTCGCGCGCAAACGCGGGATCGTTCGCATAACCGTCGCCGATTACGATGCCCGTCAGCGCGCGGTGGAAAGCGAGCTTATCAACCGTCTCGGGCTGAAGACGGCCATCGTCATCAAGTCGATGGAGGGTTTACCCGTATCGAAGGTTCGTGAGATCACCGCTCATTTTGCCACGCCCTTGATTGAGTCCCTGATCCCCCCGGGGAGCGTGGTGGCCATCTCGGGAGGTCTCTCCCTGCAAACCATCGTCCATCAATTCCCGATGACGTCGCATGCTCCGACCGTCGTCCAGGCGGTTGGCCAAGTCGGATCCCATACCAATATGTGGGACGCCCAGGAACTGGGCCGCTCCATCGCCGAAAAATGGCATGGCAAGTTCCTGCTGTTAAACGCCCCCGTTTACCTGCCCAACAAGACGGCATGCGATGCCATGCTAAAGCTCGAGCAGATCCAGTCCATCAAGCAAAAGATGCGGGAAGCCACCGTTGCCTTGGTCGAGATACGCGCCGCCGGCCATTCCCTGTTCGCGGATTCGCTCAGCAACGTGGAACGGGAGCAACTGGATCGCACGCACGCGGTCGGCGAAATTTGCGGCCGCTATTTTGACGATCACGGTCACGAGTGCGACACCCAACTTAAAACGCAGTCCCTTAGCATCGAATTCGAAACGCTTCGCAATATTCCGCAGACGATCGGGGTGGTCACGGGGTTGGACGATACCAGGGCGGCCCTCGCCGCGGTTCAAGGCTCGCTGGTCAAATCGCTCATCACCGACGAATCGACGGCGAAAGCGATTCTGGCCCTCGTGAACAACAATCTAACGGAGAAGAAAGCCTCTCTCCATTATCATCTTAGCTAGTTCGACGGTTGCTTTTTTTCGACAGAACCGTTCCCGCACCCTATCCTCTCGTCGTGCCCACCCCCCTATTTGAAAATAGCTCGGCCACCGACGTGTCGAGTTCGATGCTTGGCCGCATCGTGAACTGGTTTCGCCCGGCGCCAGCCATTTCCCGGAAGTCGCCGGAACAAATAGCGACGGAATATCCCATTTTCCGGTGGCGCATCTTTGAAGCCACCTTCATTGCGTATGCGGCCTATTACTTGGTCCGCAACAATCTTTCCCCCGTGCAGATCGACATGGGCAAGGCCCTGGGCTACGACAAGACCATGCTGGGCAGTATTCTTGCCAGCAGCGCGGCCGCTTACGGAATCGGCAAGCTTGTGCTCGGCCAATTCGCCGACCGCGCCAATGCCAAGAGATTCCTCCTGCTGGGCCTGGTGCTCACGGCAGGGGTGAATTTCGCGTTTGGGCTTTCGAGGACTTTCCCCGTGCACCTGGCCCTCTGGACCTTGAACGGATTTGTCCAAGGCATGGGTTCCGGACCATGCCTGCGCTCGCTGGCGCACTGGTACAGCGCTCGCGAACGCGGAACGGTTTTCGGCTTTTGGAATATTTCGCATAATATCGGAGGTGCCGCCGCCGGCATTCTCGCCGCCAAATGCACCGAGTACTTCGGCTGGCCCAGCGCCTTCTATGTTCCGGGAGCCCTCGCCCTGATCTGTGCCGCTTATGTGATGTTCCGGATGTACGATACTCCGCAATCCGTCGGGCTTCCCCCCATCGAGGAGTACTCGGAGGGAAGGCAGTCTGTCCCAGGATCGCAATCTCCCGAGCGTGAATTGAGCCTTCGCGAAATCGTGGTCGTCTATTTGTTGCGCAACCGGCTTCTCTGGTTGTTGGGCTGCGCCACTTTCTTTTCCTACATTGCCAATTATAGCATCATCGATTGGGGCCCCACTTATCTGCGCGAGGTCAAGGGCGCTACCCTCTCCGAAGGTGGCCTCAGCATTGCCGTCAACGAGGTTGCGGGAATCTTCGGCATGCTGGTCATGGGATGGCTTTCCGACCGGGTCGGCGGCCGGCGCGGCATGGTCAGCGCCTTGAGCATGCTGCCGTTAATCTTCGGTTTTCAGGCCATGATCATGGCTCCCCCGGACAAGGTCTGGCTGGAGCTTATCATTTTCGCCGTCCTGGGCTTCTTCTCCTACGGCCCTTTGATGCTCATGGGCGTCATGTCCATCGATTTTACGTCGAAGAAAGCCGTGGCAACCGCGGGAGGATTCATCGCCCTCTTCGGCTACATGGGGCGCATGATCGAGGGACAGGGCATCGGATGGATCGCCCAGCACTATGGCTGGGCACTGAGCTTCGAATGCGTGATCGCCTGTGTCGTGATGGGCTTTATCCTTTTGTGCTTCACTTGGAACACGCGACCGCGCGGCTGAGGGCCTCAGCCGGCATCGCGTCGGCAGCGGGCAGGCATCTGAAGCAGTGCCGCCTTGGCTAGGGTCCGGACCGGTTCCAGTGCGCGTTACGCCGAGGGTCATCGAAAGGCAACGGCCTGCCTAATCGCAACTTTCAACCCAGCCGGGGTTAATGGAATGAATAAAAAATGGGATATTCATGAAATGCCATCCAAGATAAGGCTGGATTTCGCGCCCCTCATGATCAAAGCCATCCCACTTCGATTTCCCAAGAGAGACCGGTCTTCCACGCACCGGTGGATTCGCTACGCAACGTTGGCTCTTCTCATCACAGCAGCCGTCGCCCCACGCGTTCTCGCGGAGGAGCCACCCGATCCCGCCATCGATCTCGCGAATAAACTGCTCGGACAACTGACGCTGGAAGAGAAGGTCTCGCTCTGTCGCGGGGACGGAACGATGTCGCTCAACGCCATACCCAAAATCGGTTTGAACGAGCGGTTCTGGATGAGCGACGGCCCGAACAACGTTCGCCCGGACCTTGCCGACTCGGATTTTAGTCACCTCAAGCCCGATTCCGATCCGTCGGAACAATCGACTGCGCTGCCGCGTCTCAGCGTGCTGGCCATGACGTGGGACCGCAACCTGGCCCGGCAATATGGCCGGGCACTCGGCGAGGAGGCCCGCGCCCGCGGCAAGGACATGATGCTGGGCCCGGGCGTCAACATCGTCCGCACGCCGCTCTGCGGAAGAAACCTCGAGTACCTGAGCGAGGACCCTTTCCTGGCCGCCCAGATCGCCGTTCCCGAAATCGAAGGCATTCAGAGCTGTGATGTGGCCGCTTGCGTGAAGCACTTTGCCCTCAACAACCAGGAACTGGAACGCGGCACCGTGGACGTGGAAGTCGACGATCGCACGCTGCATGAAATTTATCTCCCGGCTTTTGAAGCCGCGGTAAAGGAGGCGCACGTCCTGGCGGTCATGGGAGCTTACAACCAGTTCCGCGGCGAGTTCTGCTGCCAGAATGATCTTCTGCTCAACCAAATCCTGAAGAAATCGTGGGGCTTTCCCGGTCCGGTGTTTAGCGACTGGGGGGCCACCCATGACACGCTGAAGGCCGCGCTCGGCGGCCTCGACGTCGAAATGAATAGTGGAAGCGCCATTCAATACTTCAAGGAGCCTTTGCTTCAAGCCGTCAAGGATGGGCAGGTTCCCATGACCGTGATCGATGACAAGGCGAGGCGCGTGCTTTACCTCTTGATCAAGATTCACAAACTGGATAGCCAGCCCCGGACGCCCGGCTCCCTCAACACGCCGGAACATCAGGCCGTTGCCCGGCAGGTGGCGGAGGACGGAATTGTCCTGCTGAAAAACGAGGACCAACTCCTGCCCCTCGATAAAACCAAGATCAAGTCGATCCTGCTGATCGGCAGGAACGCCATCGACGACACGACCCGCGGCGGCAGCAGCGCGGCGGGCAATCCGCCTTACGAAGTAAACCCGCTGGCCGGATTGCAGAATCTGCTGGGGACGGCGACCCGGATCGAAGTGGAGCCCCTGGGTTCTGTTTTTTCCACGGTGGATACCACCTATCCCGAGCGAAAATCAAAGCAGCCTGCGGAGAAATCGGCCGGCTGGTCGGTGGAGTACTACAATTCCGCGGATCTCTCCGGACCGGTGGTCAAAAAGACAGGCATGCGCAGCCAGTTCGGATGGAAGCGCGACCGGCCCGAGGATGTCGCCGACGATTACTCGGCCCGGATTTCCGCCACAGTTCCCGTGAAAAAGGCGGGTGAATTCAAGTTCCGTCTTGGTCATGATGGCGGCGTCCGGATCCGAGTGAATGGACAGGTGATCGCCGACGACTGGGCCGACGGGGTTTACCGGCAAACGGCGGGCGCCTTTACGGCCAGCGGAACGGACCCGCTTCAAATCGCGGTGGAATACCGGCACAAGGCCGATCAGCTGAGCACGCTCAATTTGAGCTGGCACACCCCGACATCCGCACCCGAACCGGACCTCGCCGCCTTGGCCGAGCGGGCAAAAACCTTCGATTGCGTCCTCTTCTTTACAGGCGATCACCTTGATCGCAGCGAGTCCGGAGAGGGCGAGGGGCATGACCGGCCAGGCATCGACCAGCCCGCCGGCACGACGGAGGGGGTGGCGGCCATTCTCGCCGCCAATCCCCATACCATCGTCATCAATCAATCGGGCGCGCCCGTCGCCATGCCCTGGGTGGATCAGGCCCACACCCTGGTCCAGCACAGCTTTTCCGGCATGGAGAACGGCAATGCCCTCGCGCGCGTCCTCTTCGGCTTGGTCGATCCCTCGGGCAAACTGACCGTCACCTTCCCGAAAAGCCTCGGCGACTCTCCCGCGCACGCCCTTGGCAACTACAACGGCCAAAAAGTCACCTATGCCGAGGGTGTATTGGTGGGATATCGCTGGTTTGATGCCAAACAGATCGAGCCGCTTTTCCCCTTCGGCTATGGATTATCCTACACCACGTTCGCCATCTCCAACCTGAAGCTCTCCACGCCCGCCATCCACGCGGGAGATTCCGTGACCGCCACCGCCGATGTCGCCAACACCGGAAACCGCGAGGGCGCGGAAGTCGTCCAGCTCTATGTCGGGGATCCCTCCGCCACGGTGTCCCGCCCCCCGCACGAGCTTAAAGGCTTCGAGAAAGTCGTGCTGAAACCGGGCGAAAAGAAAACCGTCTCGTTCACGCTTCACTCCCGCGACTTTTCCTATTGGGATGAAAAGACCGCCGGCTGGAAGGCCGATCCCGGCGCATTTTCCATCCTGGTGGGCGACAGTTCACGTCATCTTCCGCTGCAGGAAACGGTCACCCTTACGCCATAAGCCGGCGGCTTTTTAAATAGCATCGCAACCACCCGAGCCCAAGGCCACCATCGCTTATGCACGCTCCCGTCGCCAGGAAGATCAGGCCCATCGTCTATTTCGTCGGATTTACCGCGGCGCTGGCCGGACTCCTCTTCGGCCTCGATGTCGGCGTCATTTCCGGAGCACAACAGTTCATCCAGAAGGATTTCGAGATTCCCGATTGGACGGTGGAATCGATCGTCAGCATGCTGCTGTGGGGCGCGGTCTTCGGCACCTTGATCAGCGGCTATTTCTCCAGCCACTTCGGGAGAAAAAAGACGATCCTGATCAGCGCGCTCATTTTTATTGTCGGTTCGCTTCTCTGTTCCTTGGCCGCCAGCGCGGATATCCTGATCGGGGCGCGCTTCATTCTCGGCACCGCCGTCGGCGTCGCATCGTTCACGGCGCCGCTCTATCTGTCCGAAATTTCCCCGCAGAAGGTGCGGGGGTCGATGATCTCGATGTACCAGTTGATGATCACGATCGGAATCGTGATCGCCTTCGTTAGCGATGCCTGGCTCGCATCCTATGCGACCTTCGGTGGAGTGACCGGCGGCCATTGGCGCCTGATGCTGGGAATCATCGCACTGCCCGCCGCCGCCATGTTCGTGGGCGTACTCTTTCTGCCGGAGAGTCCCCGCTGGCTGTTCATGAAAGGCCGCAAAGACGACGCCATCGCCGTACTCACTCATCTGGAACTTGATGAAGCGGAGATGGAGGTCGAGGTCCGGGAAATCGAGGACAGCCTTCGGATCAAACAATCGGGCATTCACATGTTTTTCCAGAATGGCCATTTCCGGCGGGCCATTTTTCTGGGCATGGGACTGCAGGTCATCCAGCAGCTGACCGGCATCAACGTCGTGATGTACTACGCGCCGCATATTTTCAAAATCGCCGGATTCGCCACCACGGCGGAGCAGATGTGGGGCACGGTGATCGTGGGGGTGACCAACGTGCTCGCGACCTTCATCGCGATTGCCCTGGTGGATCGCCTCGGGCGCAAGCCGATCATGTACGCCGGATTTGTCGTCATGGGCCTGGCCATGCTCTCCGTCGGCTACTTCTTCAAGAGCGACCTCGAGGCCCATCCCGCTCTCGGGTATCCCGCCATTTTTGCCCTGCTGATGTTCATCGTCGGATTCGCGATGAGCGCGGGACCGATCATCTGGGTCTTGTGCTCGGAGATCTTTCCGAACTCCGGCCGCGATCTCGGCATCACCTTCAGCACGTCGACGAACTGGGTCGTCAACGCCATCGTGGGACAAACCTTCCTGACCTTGCTCAGCACCCTCGGAAACGGGAACACCTTTCTGCTATATGGCGGGCTGAACGCGCTCTTCATCGTCTTCTTCCTGCTCTACGTGCCGGAAACCAAGGGCGTCTCGCTCGAAAGCATCGAGGGCAGGCTCCTCGCCGGCATACCCCTACGCAAAATTGGACAGCACTAGGGCCTGTTACGCACCGGTGTAGTGCGCCGTAAATTGCGCAGCTTCGAGGTAGCCGTCGCACTCCGTGCGACGATGGATAGAGAGCACGTTTTCGCTCTCCATCGTCGCACGGAGTGCGACGGCTACCGCTTCACGCCAAACTCAGCTCAGAAAACCTATCCCCTTTGCCACAAACCGAGCGATTGAAAAACCGTTTTGCGTCATGATAAACGCTAAGGCTTCTTCAAGGTAAGACGCTCTGCAAACTCAAGCCGGACCGGGCCGATCAATCCCGAATCTTGTAAGGGCGAATCTTTGGCCCACAACCGCCAGGAGGTGAAGGTATGGCGACCAGTCGGACTGGGCTTGCCGTCCTGCAACCATTGCGGCCACGCTTTCAGCGTTCCCTTCGGATTTCGCTCGGAATCCTCCGGCAACTGTTCGTCGCCGATCATCCGGTTGATCCACAAGTTCGTCACTTTTATCTCGAGTGTGTTCTCTCCGGGTTTGAGCGCGTCGGTAATTTCCGTTTGATAGGGGGCTTTCCACAAAATGCCCATGTCCTTCCCGTTGACCTTCAGTTCAGCGATGACCTGCACGTTGCCGAGGTCCAGGTCGACTCGCATCTTTTCAAGATTTACGTCGGAATTGATGCTGAACGTTTTTCGGTATGTCGCGGTTCCCGAGAAGTACTCGACTCCCGGAGTCGTGTCGCGACTCCACGAAACAAGCTTATCGAGGGTCACCTTTTCCGGAGTTCCGGAATTGGCGGGAAAGTCCAGTTCCCATGGTCCGGTGATATCCTGCGGACCAGGAATTCCCTTCGTGTCGCAGTTCACCACTTTGCCCGCCGCCGTCGTCAGGGCGTAGTGGCCGTTCTTCCAGGCCTCGAGTTGCCACTGCCCCTCCGCGGTTCCTCGCAATTGCGCCGTCGGCCCGCCTTCCGGGATCGAAAGGCTGACAATTTCCCGGTCCTGGCCGCTGACCGTGGTCGGCTTGCCATCGACGGTGTACTCCACCTCAAGGGTTTTGACCACGCCGTAAGCCGGATCATCTCCCGCAGCCAGCGAGGCAACGTCGAAATCAAGATGATCATCATCGACCAGCGCCTGCACCTTGGCCGTGACGTCGCGCGTATGCGGCGGGTCGCCCGGGACGCCATAGCTGGCCTTTTGCACCACGATGTTTTCTCTCGCGGTCGAAATCGGCTGCCCTTCCCAAGTCATCGAAACAACGGGATCCGAGGTTTCCTGGCCATGACGGAAAACCACAAACACCGATTCCGTTCCCTTCAGTTGCAAAGGCACCCGGGTCGCCCCGTTCTTTTGCTCGAAAGCGGCCACGCGTTCCATCTTTCCGGTTTCCGGCCACCACAACTCTGGCTGCCTGCCCTCCACGCGAAAAGCGCAGGTTGCGCTGACGAATCGAGGGGACTTGTTGGCAACGAAATAGAAGTCCGTCCCGTCGGCCAACCGCCGATGGGTGTAGCGAAGACTCTTTCCCGCAGCATCGTCCGCTCGAAAATCCTCCGGCAAGCCAAGATCGGAAAGGACCTTCGCGGGTTCAGGCCCCCAGACTACTTTGCCCAAGCCAAGTGAATGCTCCGTGATTTTCTGTCCGTCGCAATCGCCCCAGACTTCTTCCGTGATTTTCTTCAGCGCGCCATCCGTATCCGGATATCCCGCCAGGCTCGGCGACTTCACCGGCCGCGGACCGATGACCGTCGCTCCCGCCTTCACCAGTTCGCCGATTTTGGCGACCAACGCCGGCGTCATCGTCTGCGAATCCGGCAACACCAGGAGCCGGTAGCTCATGCCGTCCGGCAGCACAATTCGCCCGTTCTTGACCGACATGCGCGTCAGCACCACATCGGCGTTGCAGCCGTCGTAGTTGTAACCTGGCCGATCGGGTGGTTGCCCTGCACCCGCTGCCGATTTCGGCACATGGAACTGGATTGAACCCTCCGGTTCCAGATAGCAGATGTCCGCCACAAACAGCCCCTGCTGCAGCAGGTACTGGCAGCGCGCGAGATAGTCGTGCCACGGCTTGGATTGTTCCCACCAAGTCTCCGTCCGTTCGTAGTGCAGTCCCCAAGGTCCCATCGACATCCCGGGTTTGACATCCAGCCACGGTTGCATCGCATAACGATGAAACACGAAGCGATTGATGCCCTCGCAAAAGGCCCAATCTCCCAGCGGCTTGACCAAGCCGGGATAGCCCAGCCATTTCTCTTTATTATTTGCCGTGAAAGTTTCCAGCCCGACAATCGGTTTGCCGTAAACGTGCGCCGCGGAAGCCATCTCCGTGGTCTCAGCGGCGAAGGAACCCCAAGGCCAGGACCAAAGCTCTCCCATCGGTTCATCGCTTTGACCGGCATAGGCGATTTCATCGCATGGCGCATCATAACCTTCAATCGACAGCCGGAGCCCATCTTTCTGTGCCATTTCCCGCATCTTCCCCGCGTAGTTTTTGATCAGGAGGTCGGACACCGTTTGCCGCACGTCCCACAGGAACCGTTCGGAAATCTCCGGGCTCTTGACCACGCGGCCGGTCATCACCGGCCAATAGGGTTGCGGATCGTAGCCACGCAACTGTTGGAATTGCTCTCGAAATCCAGGCGTCCAATTTTGGGAACCGGTCTCCCAACTATCGATATGGGTGGAGACCAAAGATTTGCCCGTGAGCGGTCCGATGTCGCCGACCAGTTTTTTGATCAGGCCGTCATACATCATCTCTGTCGCCGCCGCGCTGAGTTTATCGCTTTCCAATCCGAGCCCACCTTCCGGCGCCGGGTGGTTTTTCACTCCGGTGCTCGTATGGCCATACCGCACAATCGTCCAATTGCCCTCAGGCACTTGCCAGGTCAGCTTGCCGTCTTTAAAGGACGCGGTCAGATCAACGATTTGGGCCGGGTTGATCGTCTGATCGGCGGGCAATTCCGGATATACCGCCGGTGCCGGCGGAAGTGGCAGCCTTCTCAAGGCGGTCTTGCCCGGAAGATCCTCCATTTTGAAATGACCAGCCGGGGTCGGGAAGGCCTGCACCAGGATGTCCTCATAATAACCGCTCACCGTTTCCGGCTGGGGCAAAGCCGCTTCGAAGTGGGCTGGGCCTTGCACGGCGGTCTCCGTGTAAACCATTTTTTGCATCGATAGCGCGGGCGTAATCCATGGCCCGCCGCTGCCGCACCATCCAGCGTCGTTGTTCATGTTGATCGACAGTCCGAGGCGGGCTGCCTCCTGGCACGAGAATTTGAAAAGGTCGCGCCACTCCGGACTTCCAAACGTCACCGGGCCGTTGGGAGCGCCTTGATCGACCGCCATGATCAACACGCCTCCGATTCCAACCCGCTTCATCGCCTCCAGGTCGGCCGTAATGCCTTCCCGCGTAACGTTGTTGTTCACCCAAAACCAATAGACCCACGGGCGGGCACGATCGGGCGGGGAGGCAAAGCCCTGGGCCAGATCGGTGGATGTTTCCGCCTGACAAGTTGGAAGTCCAACGCAGGCCCCAAAAATGACCAAAGTCAGAATGAGAACGCGTTTCAGCAGGTGCGGAACAGGAAGATGCATGACGAAGTCTTTTCAGTGTAAAGAAACCATGCGTAACAACGATGGAATTGATCGCCATTTTTGCGACATCTATTTAAGCTGATTAAGAGCCATGTTGCCTTTCGGCTAAATGACTACTTCCAACTAAACTATCAGAGGAAAAACGGAGATTCGCCACAACATCTCATGACTTCTTTTCATCACTACCTTCCCATTGATAAAGAACTTTTCCATGACGGTTTTTACGTCACAGGAGCGGGTCGCACGCGCAGCGCTCCCGGCACGCCTTATCCGGTCAAGCCGCATCCCACTTTTTATCAATTCACCTGGACGGAAGGCCGGATTCTTCCCGAATTCGCCATTATCCTGATCACGCAGGGAAAGGGCACTTTTGAAAGCAAGGAAACAGGACTTCGCCGGATTGAACGAGGCCAGGTGATCCTGCTTTTCCCGGGAATCTGGCATCGTTACCGGCCCGATCCCACCACGGGCTGGACGGAGAAATGGATCCAGTTCAATGGTGAGTTCGCCCACAAACTGTGGGACCGCGACGTCCTAACCTCCAAACGGCCGGTGCTTTCGCCGCACAATTTTCGTCAGATCGAAACGGCGATGGAGACTGTACTGGCTCGTATCGAAAAGCGACCGGGATTCAATTCGCTCCGTTATGCACTTCAGGTCGCCCATGTTCTCGACCTGATCGTCGATTTTCCGGAGGAACCGCCGGCCGTCCCCGCCCACGGCATTTTGCCGATTGGAGATGAACTGGTGGTCGCGGCGCAGAACTATATCTGGACTCATAGCCAGCTGGATATTTCCGTCCAGGATATCGCGACATTTCTGGGGACCGGTCGCCGCACCCTGGAGCGAAAGTTTGCCGCCACTCTGGGCCGTACAGTCCTGGAGGAAATAACCAGTTGCCGTTTCAACCGCGCCGAGCGGCTGCTGCGGGAAACGGATTTACCCCTCAAAGCCATTGTGCATCTCGCCGGATTTGGCAGGGCGGAAAACATGCGCCAGGCCTTCACGAAACAGATTCGGCTCAATCCGCGGGCCTATCGAGCCCACGTTCGAATCGATCGCTAGTTCACCACACTGACCTCGCCTGACGGCGCAACCCGGCACAGCATTCCCATCACCGCGCTACTTCCCCACGCGGCGCAGGATGACGACGCTGCTTTGGTTCCAGAAGACCTGCCAACGGCCGCTCTGGACATAACGGTTGAGGTTCGCGGCGCGAATTTTCGTGGTGTCCGCGTTGTAGGCAGCCATTCGCCAACCGCACTGATCATTGAGGAGATCGCAGACGATGTAGTCGATCTGTTCGGGGTGGACGTCCGTAAAGTCGTATTCGTCGGCGAGCCTCGCGTCGAGATCGAGGTTTTCCTCGTGCAGATCGCCGATGACGATATTCGTCCGGTTGGAAAGATAGGCGCAGTAGCGGGTCGGACCGTAGACCGCCGCGTCCGACGGGAGCGTGGCGAACTCCGCGCGAAGCGTGGCATTCAGCGCTTCGTCCCGGCCCCCGGCCAGTCCGGAAAAGTAGTGCCCCACGGGAACCAGCGCGAGAAAATTGACCAGAAAGGCGGCCGCCAGAATCGCCCTCCCCGGCCCCGTGAAAAGATTCCGCCAGGCCAGGACACCGATGAGGCCGAGGTATCCCGCAAAGAAAGCAAACTGGAAATAGTAAGCGTGAAAGTTGAGAAAGAACTCGTGGTCGGACACGAGAAAATAAAAGGGGAAAGGCAGAAGCAGGACCAGGGACCGCGGGAAAACAAAAGCCAGCACCAGGGGCAGGCCCACAAGCTCGGCGACATAAAACCAGCGCGCGGGACTGAGCAGGTATTCGATTGCCTGGACCGGTTGTTTCACCACGGCCATGACGAGATCCGATGCCGACGCGACTCCCCATTGCGAATAGTGATATCGCATGACGTTCAACTGGCCCGGGCGGGACATGATCGGAATGAGCAGCCCCATGGCGAGAATCACCCAGACCGCGCCGCCGATGAGGGCAAATTTCGAATAGCGTGGGCGCCAGGCCAGGCCGTCATCCGCGAAAAACAGGGCCAAACCCAAGGCGACATAGATGAACGCCGCCTGTTCCGCGCAGGAAACGGCCAACCCAAAAGTGATCCAAAAGCCGAGGGCCTTGTTTTGGCGATAGAAGAAATAGGACCAGAGGACGCACGCCAGGATTCCCGACTCGGGATGAAAGGGCGCCGCCGCCATTTGAAAGAGGAGCGGGCTGGTCAAAGCCAGGATGCCGATGAGGAATGCCGCCAGCGAATTCCGGAGGATGTCCCGCGCGACGAGGTAGAGGGGGAAAACGGCGCTGTAGACGACCCAGACCTGCAGGACAAAAAGCATGTCGACGGAAGGGATTAGCGCGTAGAGGGGCGCGATGAGCAAAAGGACAAACATGCTGTGCTGCCCGAGCAAGTTGGGCCCGCTGTAGGCCGTGACGCGAAATCCGTTCCCATGCACCAGGTTGACCAGCGTATTATGGAAAACGGACGTGTCGGAGGAGCTGATCAGGAAGTTGTGGTTGAGATCGACGACGAAAGCCGACACCGCAGCCGCCACCAGTGCCGCAAGGACGATCAGCAGGAGGAGATGAGACCGGTCTTCGCTCGAGGGGACGCGATTCCGGTTGTTCTCCTGGCGAGATTTCATCCTGCGATTGAACCAAGCGGAAAGCGCACCGGCTGGCAAGACAACAGCCGCGAAGATTGATTACTCCGCACGGCTCTTGGGAGGATGGACCAGGAAGGGCAGCACCGCCGAGACCAGCAGGATGACGGCCAGGGCATGGAGCCCGCCGCTAAAGGCGCCGCTGGCATGGCGCATGTGGGCGATCAGGAGCGGCCCGAAAGCGCTGGCGAAACCCCAGGCCGTCAGCATCAGGCCATAGATGGGGCCGATATAGCGGGGGCCAAAGTAGTCGGCCGCGAAGGCCGGCATCGTGCCGAAGCCGCCTCCATAGCACATCAGGATAGCGAAAGTGACCACGGTCAGCGGAACCGTGGTGGTGATGCTGGGGAGCATCCAGAATAGAACCGCCTGGATAAGGAACATGACCAGGAAAGTATAACGGCGGGTGAGAAAGTCCGACACGAACGCCCATAAAACCCGGCCGAGCGCATTTCC